>ERZ780223.2032-NODE-2032-length-18161-cov-7.095548_pt1 | contig 18161 bp, 22 predicted proteins | sample MGYA00511016_ERZ780223 | MGnify/ENA primary metagenome ERZ780223 (study PRJEB29588, sample SAMEA2159032) | human gut metagenome | biome: human gut; feature: human-associated habitat; material: faeces | place: Denmark | collected 2008/2010 ... | reverse complement strand
CCTGGCAATAGCCTATAAATAAAGGATTTAAAAAATTAGTATATATTTTTTAAATACAAAATAGCACTTTTTTAAATCTAAAATTGTTTATATAAGAGTAAGCGATTTGAGAATAGATTTAGTAAAAAGGAGAATATATGGCGAGAGTTTTGATTTCAATGCCTGAAAAGTTTTTAGATGAGATTGATACAGTTGCTAATTCAGAAAATCGTACTCGTTCTGAATTAATTCGTGAAGCATTAAGAACTTATATGTACAGAAACCAAGTAAGAAATGGGAAAAAAGCAGTAACTAATGCAGAGTTGTTAGATGCTCTTCTTGGTTAGCGAACTGGAACAGATTGTGGTAATATAAATTTTGGATGGGGAAAATGAAAAATCAGGCTTATCAAATGGTTACTGTATGTGAATACTTAAATTTGTTGGATACTCAAGGCAAATATATAGATGATAATGCTCAGACATTGAAAGCAAATGTGGAAAAATATTTGTTAAGTATGCGCAGAGCAAAAACAAATGCTAAGATTTTAGAATCATTATTGGCATAAAATTTAGGGGACTTCGTTGGTTAAATTTGGTTAAATTCTCAGGTAAAAGGTATATAGAAAGAAGAAAAAAGGACTTGATATATTTATCAAGTCCTTTAAAGTTTTTACTATGTTATTTAAAAATTATTATTCAATAATTTTGTCAACAACACCAGCACCAACTGTTCTACCACCTTCACGGATAGCAAATCTCATACCTTCTTCGATAGCTACAGGAGCGATCAATTCAACTTCCATAACTACGTTATCACCAGGCATTACCATTTGACCTTCGAATTTGATTGAACCAGTTACGTCAGTAGTTCTGATGTAGAACTGAGGACGGTAGCCAGGGAAGAATGGAGTATGACGTCCACCTTCTTCTTTAGTCAATACGTAAACGTTAGCTGTGAATTTAGTGTGTGGGTGAATTGAACCTGGTTTTGCAAGAACTTGACCACGTTCGATTTCAGTTTTATCAACACCACGAAGTAAAGCACCAATGTTATCACCAGCTTGACCTTGGTCAAGTTGTTTTCTGAACATTTCAACACCGGTAACTGTAGTTTTCTTAGTTTCGCCTAAACCAACTAATTCAACTTCATCACCAACTTTAACAATACCACGTTCTACACGGCCAGTAGCAACAGTACCACGACCAGTGATAGAGAAGATGTCTTCGATAGGCATCAAGAATGGTTTGTCTAAGTCTCTAACTGGATCTGGGAAGTAAGAATCTAATGCATCAATAAGTTCCCAAATTTTATCTGTCCATTCATTGTCGCCACGAGCAACTGAAGGATTAGCTTGAACTGCTTCTAATGCTTTTAAAGCTGAACCATGAACGAATGGAATATTGTCTCCGTCAAATTCATAAGATGAAAGAAGTTCTCTAACTTCCATTTCAACTAATTCTAGTAATTCTGGATCGTCAACTAAGTCACATTTGTTTAGGAATACAACTAAGTTAGGAACACCAACCTGTCTAGCTAAAAGGATGTGTTCACGAGTTTGAGGCATAGCACCGTCAGTTGCAGCAACTACAAGAATTGCACCGTCCATTTGAGCAGCACCAGTAATCATGTTTTTTACATAGTCAGCGTGGCCTGGGCAGTCAACGTGAGCATAGTGTCTATTATCTGATTCGTATTCAACGTGAGCTGTAGAGATGGTAATACCTCTTGCTTTTTCTTCTGGAGCAGCATCGATTTCATCGAATTTTTTTAATTCTGCTTTACCAGCTGCAGCTAATGTAGCTGTAATAGCTGCTGTTAATGTAGTTTTACCGTGGTCAACGTGGCCGATTGTACCTACGTTAACGTGCGGTTTCGTACGTTCATACTTTTCACGTGCCATGAGATTAATCTCCTTTTCTTTCTGTCTACTATATACTACTATAATTTAGTATTCTACGATAATTATAATTCTAATCGCTCATAAAATTTTGTCAAGATTATAATGCCAAATTGAAACATTTTCTCTAAAATTATAATTGTTAACTTATGTAACAATATTTTTGATTTTGAGCAATTTCATCATTAAAAAATATTTTATCTATATATAAGATTATGACGGAGGATGAAATATGGGCAGTAATGCGATTGAAGCAATAACAAGCGGTTATAATAAAGCTAATAAATTTTTGAATTCTTTGGCTACTGGAGACTATGATATAAAGAAAGTCAAATTCCCGCCAATTTTTAGTGGCAATTCTGCTGTTGGAAGTGCTCAAAGCGGAAATTTCGTTAATTCTGTTTGGGACGGATATGGTTCTCAGACATTAGGCGGAACTAATATCTAATTGGCTTTTGCATAAAAACTATGTTTGTAATAGACTTGTTCTCAGATATATGAGGACAGGTCTATTATGTTATTAACAGCAGATATTGGAAATACAAACATAACATTAGGGTTATACGACAATGATATATATATTAATGAATTTCGTTTAGCTTCAGATAAAGATTTATCAGGGGAAGAGTACGAAATCCTTTTAAAATCGCTGTTTAAAGATTATGTGATAGATGGATGTGTTATTGCCTCTGTTGTCGAGGAGTTAAATATAAAATTCAAAAGAGCAGTAGACAATGTTTTTGGTATAAAGTCTGTGTTTGTATCATACGATATTAATCTTGGAATTACTGTATCTACAGACAATCCTCGTGAAGTTGGTGCTGACAGAATTGCCAATGCTGTTGCTGCAGCCAAGCTGTATCGAGGGGCTGTCATTGTTATTGATTTTGGTACTGCAACTTCTTTTGATATTATAAATTCAAATAAAGAGTTTCTTGGGGGGGTAATTGCCCCGGGAATTAATACTCAGATGAAATGTTTGAAAAGTTCAACTTCAAAACTTCCAAAGATTGATGTATCAATTTCGCAAAAGGCAATAGGTCATAATACTACAGATGCTATTCTGTCAGGTGTAATTAGGGGTACTGCCTGCATGGTGGATGGGCTTGTCGCGCAGTGTGAGGCGGAGCTTGGCGAAAAAGCAACAATCGTTGCTACAGGTGGTTATTGCGGGTTGATTGCAAATTATTTAAAAAGACCGTTTGATTATGTAAATCCTACATTAACTCTTGAGGGGCTGCGCTTTATATACAATATGAATGCTGTAAAAATGAATAAAGTAATGGTTTAAGTTTAATCTGGCGTATATTCAATTAAATCATTAATATCACACTGAAAATAATTGCAAAGTTTATTTATGGTGCTTAATTTAACGTCAATATTTTCACCTTGCACCAATTTAGATATTGTAGCTTTGCTTAAATCTGTTGCTTCTGCTACCTGATAGCCTTTAACTTTATGTCGCCAAATTAATTCGTGTAATTTTACAGTAATCATACTTACATTATATTCATTTGCGTAATATTTGACTTAAAAGTAAATTAGAATATAATATATTCATGTGTAGTTGAATATAATTTAATATATTTTAATAGAAAGGGTTGAAATGAAGAAAGCTTTCACGTTGGCCGAGGTGTTGATAACTCTTGGAGTTGTTGGTGTTGTTGCAGCTTTGACAATACCTATGTTGATAAGTAGATATAATGAAATTGTTACGGTATCCAAGGTTAAAGAAGCTTATTCAATATTTTCACAGGCTTCAAAGCGTTGGCAAGACGAATTTGATTGTTTAGATGACATTTCAGCATGTATAAGTGGCTGCGCACCTCATTCAAGTTGTAATTTATCAGAATTTGTTAAGTATATGAAGGTTTCTGACGTAATTTATAAAGGTGATGGTATAGATCGTAGTAAGAAGTATTGGTTGGCTGATAAGTATGCGTTGGCATTGGATGGAACATCTGGAGCCAGTTATTGGGGAGTAAATAAATATGATAATTTATACTCAGTGCAATTATTATTGCCTAATGGTGTCTCTGCAGTATTAATGATTGATACCTTTGCTAAAAATTTACCTATATTCCTTGATGTAAATAATTCTGCAAAACCTAATAGGATTGGTGTAGATGTTTTCCCTATTTCGATAGGTGCATATAATAATAATTTTTATAGAGGTTTAAATCCTTATTATGGAGAAGACGGTTCTGGCGGACCTGATAAAGGTTTGTGTGCAACGCGTAATGGACATATTTGTTCTCCTGATGATGGGCATTCTCCAACAGCTTATATTATAAAACATGGTAAATTATTTGATTTGAAAAAATTGGGCTATTAGTATTTTAGATATTGTACGTAAATTGTAAGAAATTTCCCATCAGATTTTCGTTCCAAACTTGGACATCTTGTGGGACATTAAGAATTGTTGGAGTAAAGTTCCAGATGTATTTGATGTTTGATTTTACAAGATATTCGGCTGTTTGTTGTGCAAATTTCCCAGGAACGGTAAGTATTGCTATGTCAATTTCGTGTTTTTGGGAGTAGATAGGTAGTTCTTGTATATCCAAAATTTTTTTATTGTTAACCTGACCTCCGATTTTATTGGGGTCATTATCAAACAAACTTATAATGTTTAGTCCATAGCTTGTGAAATTGTCATACTTTGCCAGAGCCATTCCTAAGTTTCCGGCGCCAATTATGTATGCTCTTTTTTCTTTTGTAAATCCAAGTGTTGTTTCTATGGATTTTTTTAATTCTTTTACTATATAACCAACACGGGATTTCCCTGATTTATTCAATAAATTTATATCTTTTCTAACTTGCGAATCATCAATTCTTAAGAGTGTTGCAATTTGTTTACTTGAAATGTATTCAGTTTTTTGGTCTATAAAATCCTTTAAAATACAATGGTACAGGGTTAATCTGTTTATAACTTTGTCTGAAATTTTATTGTTCATACTTTTATTATACATAAAAAGTGAGGAAATAATTATTTTTAGTGTTATAATCTGTATATGAAACATTTATTTGAACAAAAGGTATTTTATTCTGATACGGATGCATATGGTGTTGTATGGCATGGTGCGTATTTAAGATGGCTAGAAATGGGAAGAGTTTGTCTCTGCGAAATGATGGGGCATAATTTGATTGATTTAAAAAATAACGATATTGTTCTTCCTGTTACCAATTTGAATATTAAATATAAAATGTCTGCCAAATTAGAAGATATGTTGTCTATAGAAACAGAAATTGTTGATTTTAATGGATTTACAGTGAAATTTAAACAGATTATTAGAGAAAAGATTTCAGGTAAAATTTGCGTTGATGCAGAGGTTTCTGTTGTTGCGATAAGTAATGATGGTAAATTATATAGAAGAATGCCAGAAGTCTTGGCTAAATCTTTTAATGAGGTTTTAAAATGTCCGGTACTCGCTTAAATAAATATATTGCATCTTCAGGTTTGTGTTCACGCCGTAGGGCAGATGAACTGATTGAAAGCGGAGTTGTTTTTGTCAATGGTAAAAGAGTAACGGAGTTAGGTTTTTCAGTTCAACAGAAGGATAAGGTTTTTGTAAATGGAAAACTTATTCATCCTGTGCGCCATGAATATTACCGTTTTTATAAACCTGCCGGTTATATTACTACAAGTGAGGATGAAAAAGGCAGAAAAACTATTTATGATTTGCTCCCTGAAAATTTACATCATTTAAAACCGGTTGGCAGATTAGATAGAGAATCTACCGGATTGATTATTTTGACAAATGACGGTGATTTGATTAATGAGTTAACTCACCCCTCTGTTAAAGTTCCAAAATTGTACAGAGTATCAATCAATGGTAAAATTACTCAAAACGACATTGATAAAATGTATAAAGGGATTGAAATCGAACCGGGAAAAAAAGCTTATGCCGAGGTAGATGTTCTGGATATTGATAATAACCATACAGTTATGGAAGTTATGCTTTATCAGGGCTTAAACAGACAAATCCGTAAAATGTTTAAGTCTCTTGGGTTTGAAGTTTTGACTTTGAAAAGAATTCAACATGCAACCTTAAATTTAGATGGTTTGAAGCGCGGAGATGTAAAACCTATAAAACCTCAGCAGATAAAAGAACTTCGTAATTTTTTAAATAGGATTTCTAAACGTAATGATTAAGGTTGCTATTGTTGGTAATATTGCCAGTGGAAAATCGACTGTTGAAAATATTTTAAAAGATAGCGGGTATCAGGTACTAGATACTGATTCTGTTGCGCATGAGTTGTTAGCAGAAAACAAAGATGTAATATCTGCTTTTGAAGCGTATGATATTTTTGAAAATGATAAAATATCAAGAACAAAGCTTGGTAAGCTCGTTTTTACGAATCCTGAGTTGAAATTGAGATTGGAGAGTATTTTATACCCTTTGATAAAAAATAAAATTTTAGAATTCTTCAGCAGCAATCAAGATGCAACGTATGTGTTTGTAGCGATTCCGCTATTGTTTGAAGCTAATATGGAAGATATGTTTGATAAAATTCTTTTTATATACACAGATGATGAAATCAGGCTAAAACGTTTGATAAAGCGTAACGGTTATGATGTTGAATATGCAAAATGCCGTATGAATTCACAATTAAGTCAGGATATGAAAGTAAAAAAAGCTGATTGGATTATATATAATAATTCTACAATTGAGACTTTAAAAGAATCGGTTTCTAGCTTGCTAGTTTCAAAAATCCACTAATTTCAGAATTATTCGGATTATATCGTCCTATACCTACTTTATCGGACCTGTTTCCTTCAATAGTTTCAAATGTGCCATCTGGGTTGACTTTTGATACTATTCCGGTATGTGATGCGTCATTTTCTCTTAAGATTAATATGTCTCCTACTTTCACGTTATCAGCAATAAGTTGGGCTTTATTGTTTTTATCTGCTATTGAGAAAAATTTATTGTTAGTAATACCCCATTGTTTTAGATTTTCTACCCTATGATTTCCAAAACCTTTTGGAGGTTCCAGACCTTTGTTTTTGTAAGTTTCTTTTACAACATAGGATACAAAATCAGCACACCATTCTTTGCTGTCTGAAAATTTTCTGTATGAGCCGTCATTTTCATTGTAACCTAAATATTGCATTGCATTTTGAGCTAAACATCTTCCTAAATAGCTGCTTTTTAGTGATTCAGAAGATTTTGATTTCTTTTTTATATCTTCAGATGAAGATGTTTTTAGTTGTTGTGTTTTTTCTATATTTGTTGCTTCTTGTTTTTGTTTTATTTTTAGTGTTTTTCCAGAATTTGTATTTGTTGATTTCCCTATTTTATATATGTTGAAGTCTCCTCCTCCTGTATAGCTAAATAAATCCTGCTGAGGAGTATTGTAATAATAACCAGTATTGCAGCTAAAGCTGAATGGATTTGTTGTATACATATTTACAGGATTATTGCAAAAGTTGAATATGCTTCCACCTGAAAAATTGTTACAAGCGGGCATTAGCCAGGGATTAAATCCTTGTCCTGCACCTGTAAAATAAGACATTAAAAATGGATTAATATCTGTGTTGTAAGATATTGGTGTAAAAATATTAAACAATATTTTTTCCTCTATATTTCCCCTATATATTTATATAAAGTATTTTTTTAGGAAAAAATTGCCATAAATGTATAAAAATATTACGGGATTATCAGTCCGGCTTCAGCTTTTCCCATATCAACAAGATTAAAAGGCTCGTCAATGTCTTCACTGATTTGAAAATCATTTTCGGACAGATCAAATGTTTTGGTAAGTGTTGACCAGATATCAAAATTTTTCCCAGAAGAAAAGAAATAATATTTATTCACATTTTTCATATACAGTCCAAGTGAATCTTGCGAGTTTTCTAGTTCTTTAAAAAACTTTTTCTTTTCGAGGAGTTTTGTTGTTCCATCGAATGTAAAATCTTTGTAAGAATAATTCTCTTTTATTGTTTCTAATAATTTATATGGTTCTATCCACTTTGTTATAATAATACATTTCATAATTCTATGCATTAACCTCTTGATTTTTAAATTGCATTTCATAAAGGTGTTTGTAATTTCCATCAGGAATTGCCATTAGTTGTGAATGAGTCCCTAGTTCAACCAGTTCACCTTCATTGATAACAGCAATTCTATCAGCGTTATTGATTGTAGATAGGCGGTGTGCGATAACGAATACTGTTTTATTTTTTATTAGATTATCAAGGGCTTTTTGAACAATAGCCTCTGATTCATTATCAAGCGCTGATGTTGCTTCGTCTAATATGACAATTGGCGCATTTTTTATCATCGCGCGTGCGATTGCTACTCGCTGCCTTTGTCCGCCGGATAAAGACGCTCCTCTTTCTCCAACAAAAGTATCAATCCCGTTTTCCAGGGTGTTTAAAAACTCATCAAGATGTGCCATTTTTATTACATTAATAATTTCTTCATCTGTTGCATTTTCTTTGCCCATCAGAATATTGTCTTTTATTGTTCCAGAGAATAAGAAATTATCCTGAAAAACAAAGGAAATGTTATCTCTTAATGATTCAAGTTCAAAATCTCGAATATCAATGCCATCAAATTTTATAGAGCCGTTTTTAACATCATAAAAACGTGGCAGTAAATTTACTGTAGTACTTTTTCCGCCGCCTGAATTTCCAACTAGAGCAATTGTTTCGCCTTTATTTACATGTAAAGAGAAGTGTTTTAAAACCGGAACATTTTCTTCATATTCAAATTGGACATTATCAAAGTCAATTGAAGATTGTAAGCCGTTCATTTTTATTGCATTTTCTTTGTTTTTTATATGAGGAACGAGTTCAAATAATTCAAATACACGTCCAAGAGCGACAAATGTTGTCTGTAAGTCAGTAAGAGTTCTGCCTAAATCTTTTACCGGCTTGTATAGTAGTAATAAAGATGTGACAAAAGATGCAAAACTTCCAGCTGTCATTTGTCCGCTTATAATTAAGTGGTTTCCGTAAAACATTACAAGTGCTATGCCTATAGAACAAATGAAATACATTATTGGCGACATCCAGCCAACACGTTTTGTTAAAGATATTGTTAAATTAAACTGTTCCTTTATTTGGTGTTCAAATTTATTATTTTGGAGTTTTTGCAGGTTATAAGCCGTCATAATTTTGTTGCCGGCAAACGTTTCGTTGAAGTTTGTTGTCATGTCTCCACCAACAACCATTGTTGCATTAGAGACTTTTTTAATTTTTTTTCGGATTAAGGTAACAGGGGTAATTGCAATTGCCATAATTCCAACACCTATAATGGCAAGTTTCCAAGAGTTGTATAATAAAACTCCAACCAGTCCTGCAATTCCAAATATAGTCATAATAAAGCTTTTTATTGTGTTTATAATATTTTTTGATGCAGTTTCCGGATCTGTTAAAAATCTTGTCAAAACTAATCCTGAAGAATTTAAGTCATAAAATTTAGGGTCAAGTGATGTTAGTTTTCTGAAAAGTTCAACTTTTAAAGCGTTAGATATTTTATTCCCGGTCCAATCTGTAAGGTAGTTATTTGTATATTTTAACAGCCCTTGTACAACTGCGAATAATACAATTCCAAAAGGTATGGCTGCAGCAAGCATATTTTGTTCAATAGTAAGATTGCCAATAGTCCAGGTTTTTCCGTTTATAACGCAATCCATATATGGTTTTAGTGCAAATGCGACAACACCGTCAAGTAATCCTAATGGAATCGCTAATACCATATTCAAGATAATTCTACCCATGTGAGGTTTTATAAATGGCATAATTTTATTTATTAAATAACCATATCTAAACGCATCTTTTGAAAGCGTATCTTTTAATTTATACTCCATAATCCCTGTTTGCTCCCTTTTATAAATTTAGTATTGCATAAAATAAATGGATTTACAATTTGTTTAGAATGTTAACAATTTCATTGATTTTATTTTCATCCATCCGATGTCCGCCTTTTGGAATCAGGATGTAATCTTTTTTATTATATACCTTCTTTGAAAATTCGTTAACTCTTTTTGCGCTTATATAACCATCTGTTTTAGAGTGTACAATATATGTTGGTGTTGTGTTTGAAGATATATGTTTTTCAATATCGAATGTCTTCAGGTAGTGTTCTTTAAATCCTGGAATATATTTAATCATAAGAGATTCAACTTTGTATTTTTTAGGATTTTTTAGTACATTATTTAACCAGAATTCAAGTGAAAGCATAGGTGATACAAGAATTTGAAAGTCGAAAGTGTTGATATTAGATGTTTTGGCTGCCATGTAGCCTCCAAAACTATGTCCGACAAGTCCTATACTATTAATCCCTTTTTCTTTCAAGTATTTTGCAGCAGCTTGAATATCATGCATAATGTCAGTTTCCGATGTGTGGGTCGATTTTGGGTTTTTACCATACCCTCTGTAATCAATTGCGAGTATTCCAAAATTTGATTTGCTAACTGCTTTGTATAGTGGCTGATTGCTTGTAATATTTTGGGAAAATCCATGTAAAAATATTAAATATTTATTGGCGTTATTTGGATTAATCTCGAAAGCATTAATTTTTTCATCTTTTCCAACCTTTATTTCAACACTTTTGATTATACTGGTTAACTCTTCACTCAAAGAAAGATAGGGCCTTTTAGAACCTTTAATAGAGTTTTCGTAACTTCTGTTTTTTAAAAACTTTGTTATCCAGCTATCAGTGTAAAAATGCCCTTGAAAAGAAGTGTTGTTTGCCGGTAGTTGCTGCTTTATAAATACATCTTTACTTAGCTTGTGCTCAAGGTTAATATTGAGAGCATGTTTTTGTCCCGTGGTTTTTCTTACGGGGTAATTGTTTATATTAGAAAATTGAATGTGTCTAACTTCCAAATTCTTAATCCCTTATAGTCTATGTTTATAATATTAACATAAATAATACCATTAATTTAGCACGAAATTTGAAATTTTATCTTGACAATTAATCTTGCTTATTATAAATTACATTTATGACAATTAAATAAGGGCGTGTGGCGAAATTGGTAGACGCACTAGACTTAGGATCTAGCGCCTTCGGCATGGGAGTTCGAGTCTCTTCACGCCCACCATAAAATAGAACCAAGTAATGGGTTCTATTTTATTTTGTTTTTATTCCTATTTATATACCATATTTGTATTATACATTTGAAATTTTTTGTTAATGGTTGTATAATAAACAAGTCAAATTGTTAGTAAAAGTAGAATTAAGAGGATAGATAGATATGAAGCTTCACATGCAGATCCTTATTGCGTTAGGTCTTGGTATTAAACGTAATTGGCACATCTTTTTTGGAATAATAGCTGGTATTTTGGTTGGGATATTTCTACATTCTCATCAGAATGTTTTAGTAGATAATATCTTAATGTTTGTAGGACAGGTTTTTATTAGGTTGATTCAGATGGTTGTTATTCCACTGGTGGTATCTGCAATTGTAATAGGCATTACAAGCGTTGGAGATAACAAACAGCTTGGTAAATTCGGGTCAAAAATGATTTTATACTATGGAATTTTAACAACTATTGCAGTAACAATTGGTAGTGCGCTTGCTTTATTAGTAAAGCCAGGTTCTGGGGCTGCAGAATATATTTCTGCAAATATTGCTTCTGATGTGCAGGCTACAGTTGCAACTGCAATGCAGCAGCAACAAGGAAATGTTTTAAATCTGTTTCTAAGTTTTATTCCTAATAATCCGGTAGAGGCTTTTGCTAGTGGAAATATGGTTCCTATTATTCTTTTTGTCGTTTTGTTTGCTTTAGCGCTTGCAAAAGTAGGTGACGTAAACAGACCTATCGTTTCATTTTTTGAGTCAGTTTTTGCCGCAACTATGAAAATTACAGATTGGATTATGTTATTTGCAGCTCCTGGTGTTTTTGCTTTGACTGCCAGTGCTGTTTCTAGTTTTGGTATTGATATATTTGCAGCGATATCTAAATATTTACTTGTTCTTTTAATCGGTTTTGCTATTCAAATGTTTATTGTGTATCCGTTATTTTTGAAATGTTTTTCAAAAGTTTCTGCGCCAATGTTGTTTTCGGCTATTGCTGAGGCTACAATGGTAGCTTTTGGTACCGCAAGTTCTTCTGCTACTTTACCATTGACTATTGCTTGCTGTGAAAAACGTGGTATCTCTCATAAAATCGCCAGTTTTGTGTTGCCGCTCGGTGCAACTTTAAATTTTGATGGTACTGCATTGTTACAAACTGTTGCAGTTATTTTCCTTACTCAGGCTTATCAGGTTCCGTTGGATCCGTTTTTAATTATTCAAATAGCGTTGCTAGCTATTGTTGCTTCCAGTACATGTGCCGGAATCCCTGGTGGTGGTTTAATTACTATTGCTCTTATTTTGAACGGTATGGGCTTGAGTCCGGAGCAGCTGGTTGCAGGATTTGCATTCCTGTTTACAATTGAAAGAATTACTGATATGTTGAGAACTACGTTAAATGTAACCTCTGATACTGTTGTTGCCGCTACAATTGCAGATAATGAAAATGAAATTAATTATGATTTGTTAAATAATCCGCAGGCATATGAAGAAATAGCCTAGTGCAAATTTAGAATTTTTAATATTTAAGAAATCCACTACAAAAGTGGATTTCTTTGTTTTGAGGTTTATGTTATTATGGCTGTATGGATAATGTTACAGATAAAATTGCATCAACGCATTTAGGTAAAAAAAGTTCCGGCAGTACAACATATGATTCTTCATTGCTTGTTGCTGTTCCTAGAATTGAAAACAGAAAACATTATTGTATATCTAATGAAAATTTACCATTTGATGGTTGGGATGTTTGGCATGGATATGAGTTTTCTTGCCTTACTGAAAATGGTTTACCGGTTACACGAGTTTTAAAACTAAGATATAATTGCACTAGTGAATATATTGTCGAATCGAAATCTTTAAAACTTTATTTGAATTCCTTTAATATGACACGAGTTGGCGATTCTATTAAAGAATGTCTTGCTATGTGTAAAAATACTATTGAAAAAGATTTGAGTGAAAAATTACAAACAAAAGTTGATATTAACTTTATAGATGAATGTACAAATAGGGTTGAAGTTTTTAGAGGGTATAAAAATTTAGTTGAATTGGTTGATGAATCAGCGTTATCAATTGCCCGATTTAAAGAGGCTCCAGAATTATTAAAGATATCTGAAGGTGGAGAAAGAAAATCTTATTGTTTAAAATTCGATTCTTTGCGTTCAAATTGCAGGGTTACGCATCAACCGGATTTTGGAGATGCCTTTATATATTATGAGTCTAAAAAGTGTATAGATGAAGCGAGTTTGATTGAATATTTAACATCTTTTCGTTCAGAGTATCATTTCCATGAAGAGTGTTGCGAAATGATTTATAAAAGACTGTACGATTTGTTAGATAAAGATGATAAATTATTTGTAGGGGCTTTATATACAAGAAGAGGTGGTATTGATATTTCTCCTATGAGATGGAGTAAAAATTTTGAACCGGATGAGGTAGATAAGGTTATAGATTTATCGACTTTTGCAAGATGTGGAATTAAACAGTAGTATGAATAACAGAGAATTTGGCTCAAAAGGAGAAGATTTAGCTTGTGAATATCTGTTGAAAAACGGGTACGAAATTTTGGAACGAAATAAACATTATTCAAAATATTGCGAAATAGATATTATTGCAAAATTCAATGGTGTTACAATTTTTGTAGAAGTAAAGACGCGAAGGAATGACTCTTTTGGAGTTCCTGTTGAAGCTATTACTAAAACTAAGTATAATAATATAAAAACTGGAGTATTCTCATATTTGCAGGAACATAGTAATGTTAAAAATTATAGAATTGATGTGATAGGGATAACTTTCTATCCGGCTTTGAAAATTCAACATTTAAAAAATGTTTCATTGTAAAAAATGTTTATAGTAAAATTATAAAAGTTAGTTATATATTAAGGAGAATAAAAAAATGTTGCGAGGACCATTTTTAGATAGAAGTTGGATGGCTCAAAATCCTGATTACGATTCGTCTGATATTGTGATGTTGGGGCTTCCGTTTGATGGAACTGTTTCATACAGGCCGGGTTCCAGATTTGCACCTGAGCAAATTCGCCTTGCAAGCTGGGGATTAGAGGAATATTCTCCTATTTTCAATAAAGAGCTTGCAGATGTAAATTTTCATGATGTTGGTGATTTGGAATTTCCTCTGGGAAATACATACAAAACTTTGGAACAAATAGAACAAAATGTTGAAGATATCTATAGTGATGGTAAAAAGGTTTTTGGAATTGGTGGAGAACACCTGGTTACTCTTCCTGAAGTAAAAGCTGTATCTAAATTTTATGATGACTTGGCCGTAGTTCATTTTGATGCTCATACCGATTTACGAGAAGAGTATATGGGGGAAGAAATGTCCCATAGTGCTGTCATCCGACATATTTCAAAGTTTGTTAAACCTGAAAATATAAAGCAAATTGGTATTCGTTCAGGTATGAAAGAAGAATGGGAGTTTATGGCCAAGCATAATACGTTGTGCCATAATTATTCTGATTTGGATTCTTTAAAAGGTAAAAATGTATTTGTAACTGTTGATTTAGATTGTTTAGATACATCAATTATGCCTGGAACAGGGACTCCGGAAGCCGGAGGTATGACATTTAATGAACTGGTCGGCTGGTTTAAGTATTTAAAAGATTTCAATATAGTTGGAGCAGATGTTGTTGAGCTTGCTCCTGATTATGATGCAAGCGGAGTTTCAACAGCTGTTGCAACTAAGGTAATAAGAGAACTTTTAATGGCGATGTCATAGTTTTATTCTTCTTCGTGTTATCGCAGGAATTTGAGTGAGGAATTTATGCAGATTGAAGAACGCATTCAATATTTAAAAGATGAGATAAATAAGAGTAATTATAGATATTATGTGGAAGAAAATCCATATTTAAGTGATTTTGATTACGATAAGTTGTTTGCTGAATTAAAAGAACTTGAAGAGAAATATCCTATGTTTAAGACTGCAGATTCTCCAACTCAGCGTGTAGGTTCTGTGAGTGAAAAATTTTTTTCTCATAAGCATAAATACAGATTATACAGTTTGGATAATACCTATAATGAAGAAGAGTTAAAACGCTGGTATGAACGTGTTTGCAAAGAATATGACAAAAAATTAGAGCTTGTTTGTGAATTAAAAATTGACGGACTTGCAATTGCCTTAACTTATGATAAAGGCTTGTTTACTCTTGGTGTAACCCGTGGAGACGGTGTCACAGGAGAGAATATTACGCAAAACCTCAAAACAATTAAAGCCATTCCTTTAAAATTGTTTGAACCTAAAACTCTTGAGGTTCGAGGGGAAATATATATGCCCAAAACGGCGTTTGAAAAGTTGAATGAGGAGTCTTTAGCAAATGGAGAAAAAGTTTTTGCGAACCCAAGGAATGCAGCAAGCGGCTCTTTGCGTCAACTAGATAGCACAATTACTGCTAAGCGTGATTTATCTATGTTCACTTATACCGGAATTTTTGAAGATTCGGAAGACAAAAATATAAAAACACATTACGATGGTATGCAATATCTTAAGAAATTGGGATTTAAAGTTAATCCTAATATTCGACTGGTTAAAGATATTCAGGGGGCTATTGATTATTGCAAAGAGTGGGATTCTAAAAGATTTGATTTAGATTATGCAACAGACGGGGTTGTAATTAAGGTTAATGAGATTGCAATTCAAAAAGACCTTGGATATACTGCCAGAGCCCCAAAATGGGCTACTGCATTTAAATTTCCGCCTGAAGAGGTTGCTACTGAACTTCTTGATATAGAATTAAATACCGGAAAAACAGGAATTGTGACTCCGGTTGCTATATTGAAGCCGGTGCAGTTGGCTGGTAGTACTGTAGCTAGAGCTAGTCTTCATAATTTTGATGAAATTAGAAGATTGGATATTCGAATTGGTGATACCGTTTTGATTAAGAAGGCTGCAGAAATAATTCCTAAGGTTGTAAAAGTGATGGATAATAAAATTCATAAATCTTTACCTGAGTATCAGCCTCCGAAATATTGTCCGGCTTGCGGCGGGGCATTGGTAGAAAAAGATGGTGAAGTTGGATTGTATTGTACAAATCCTGATTGCAGCAGTCTTATGTGCTCTAAAATTGAGTACTGGGCCAGCAAGGAGGCTATGGATATTGATTATGTCGGGCCATCGTTGATTCAGCAATTATATGATAAAAAATTTATATCGAGTCCTGTTGATTTATATCGTTTAACAATTGAAGATTTATTACAGTTGGATTTAATAAAAGAAAAATCTGCTACGAATATTTACACTGCAATTCAAGAAAGTAAAATAAGACCTCTTAACAGGCTATTAACTGCACTTGGTATCAGGCATGTTGGCAAGGAAACTGCAGATATTTTGGCAGGTGAATTTTCTACGGTTGATGAGCTTGCAGCTGCAGAGTTAGAAACACTGTCAAAAATTGAAGGGATTGGCGAAATTATTGCAATGTCAATATATGACTTTTTTAGAAATGAGTATAATATTAAACTTATTGCAGAATTGAAAGAATTAGGTGTTAATCCTGTTGCAAAAATTAAACCTAAATCGGATAAACTTGCAGGAAAAATATTTGTGTTGACAGGTACGTTACAAAATATGACACGTGATGAGGCTTCTGCTATAATAAAATCTCATGGTGGGAAAACCTCTTCATCTGTGTCTAAAAAAACATCTTATGTTCTTGCAGGTGAAAATGCGGGTTCTAAATTAGAGAAAGCTAAAGATTTAGGTGTTATAATATTGACAGAAAATGATTTTCTTGAAATGATATAGTGTAAAAGGATTTAAGGTGTAATATGAAAATTATTCAAATAGATGGATTTAAAGGATTAATAACAGCAGCATTTATCGGAGTATGTCTTTTTGCAGGATTCGTAGTCTTTCCAGGTATGGTAGCTATGCATTTATGGAATAAATATCTTGTTGCATTATATATGTTTCCTGTATTGAATTTGCTACAAGGGGTTTTATTATGGGGTATTGTAGCTATTTCATATTGCATTTTGTCTAAAAAAGGTTTGGCTGTTTCATTTAAAGATACTCCTGAATTGTCAGACAGAGAGCTTGATATGATTATGAAAAGAGCAAGAATTCAATCGCAGTTGACACGAGTAAACAGAATGATTCAAAAATCTGACAGCTTTGAATCTAAGTCAAATATTTCGATTAATAATAATGAAAAAGACCTGTCCCATATGTCTTCACCTGTGGCACTTGCTAACGACAAGACTGTTGATAAAAAAGATGATGAAGCTATTTCTAATTTGAAATAATGTTATTTTATGGAGGTATTATGAAAAAAATTGTAATTGCATCTTTATTTAGTGCTGTATTATTGGCTACACCATTGACAACTTTATCCGCTGGAGCTATAAACAGTCAGGCCGATTCTAATTCAAAAAAAGGTTATGTCTCAGTTTCTTATACTTCAGAAAAAGAAGTTGCACCTGATACTGTTGAAATTTCAATTGCTGTTAGAACTGATGATAAAAAATCTATGCAAGAAGCTTCAAGAAAAAATAAAGAAATTTCTGATAAAATATACTCTTATTTAAAATCTGCAATAAACAACGCAGATGGTGATTATGTTAAAACTTCTAATTATAGTGCAACACCTTTGTATACTTATAATAACGGTAGAAGAAATTTGGACAAATATGAGGTTTCCAATAATATTATAGTTCATACAAAGTCTTTAGATAAAATTTCATCTATGATTGATAAGTCTTTATCTCTTGGTGCTACGAATATTGATAGCTTGAATTTTAGTTTATCCGAAAAAGATGCTCAATGTGCAGATTTGTTGACTATTGCGACTAAACAAGCAAGAAAAAGAGCTGATTTAGTTGCTGGTGCTGCTGGTTCAAGTGTAACCGGTATAAAATCTCTGGATACATCATGTTCTGTTAGCGGTCGATATGGGGTCCCTCAATATAGAAATATGATGGTAAAGGCTTCCGGGGCTATGGATATGGTAGAATCTGCTCCTACTCAGATTGAGCCTGGTGTTGTGCGAATATATTCAACTGTAAATGCAAGTTTCTATTTGAAATAGTAAATATCTAGAAAGAAAACGTGAAACCTGATTTATCAGGTTTCACGTTTTCTTATTGATTAAATATAATGGAATAAAAAGCTCTCTGTATATTAGAGAGCTTTTTACTATTATAATTTTCTTTGTCCATTATTTAACCAAGGTGCAGCTTCAAGGTCATTAATATTATATTTTAAAAGGTAATCATCATTATCACTTGTTGGTTTTGTTTGAGTTGT
>ERZ780223.2030-NODE-2030-length-18165-cov-3.080453_pt1 | contig 18165 bp, 12 predicted proteins | sample MGYA00511016_ERZ780223 | MGnify/ENA primary metagenome ERZ780223 (study PRJEB29588, sample SAMEA2159032) | human gut metagenome | biome: human gut; feature: human-associated habitat; material: faeces | place: Denmark | collected 2008/2010 ... | reverse complement strand
CAAATCCCGTTGGAGTCATTATATGGCGCAGTAGCCAAGTGGTAAGGCAATGGTCTGCAACACCAGTATGCGCCGGTTCAAATCCGGCCTGCGCCTCTCAAATCCTTGAAACGCTGATGTTTCGAGGATTTTTTTCTATATAAAGAAATATACCAATAAGTCGGCACGATTCAGTAACAGATTGTGTGGATTTAGGCTTTGATGGAGTAGATAGAGGAGGAGAAGAAGTTGGAGAACGGGCAGGATATAAGCGCAGAGATTGGCTTTCAGGAAGAGATATACCGTCGGTTTGGAGAGAGTAAATTAAAACCGGAACAATATTCTGCATTGGGACTTGCGTATATCGGAGATGCGGTTTATGATCTAATCATTCGTACATTGGTGCTTCGTCGGGGCAATTACAGTGTTAAGACATTTCACAAAATGACCAGCAGTATTGTCAAAGCGGAGGCACAGGCACGTCTTGTAGAGTCGATTGAGCCGGATCTGACCGAGGAGGAGAACCGAATCTTTCATCACGGACGCAATGCCAAATCAGGAACCTCTGCCAAGAATGCGTCGATCATTGATTACCGGATTGCGACAGGATTTGAGGCGCTGATAGGTTATCTCTATCTGAAGGAGCAGCTTGGGAGGGCGATTGAACTAATTGCACTCGGACTGGAGCGGACCGGACAGTACGATAATAAATAGACAGGTCAGGCAGTAAACGATTAGTTAATTTCAAAATTAAGAGATTAAAGAGACTAAGAGCGTAACATATTATGCGGAAAGGACGAATGTTATGAGATACGAAGAGCTTACAATAGAAGGAAGAAATGCAGTGCTGGAGGCGTTCCGTGCCGGCAAGACGATTGATAAGGTATTCCTGTTGGATGGATGTCAGGATGGACCGATCCGCACGATTTTGCGCGAAGCAAAGAAGGCAGACACGATTGTTAATTTCGTGAAAAAGGAACGTCTGGATCAGATGTCCGAGACAGGGAAGCATCAGGGCGTGATCGCATATGCAGCAGCGTACGAATACGGTACTGTTGATGAGATGCTTGAGAATGCAGCTGCAAAGGGCGAGGCACCTTTTTTGATTCTTTTGGATAATATTGAGGATCCCCATAATCTGGGTTCTATTATCCGTACTGCTAATCAGGTGGGAGCACATGGTGTAATCATACCGAAGCGTCGGGCTGTTGGGTTGACGGCTACCGTGGCAAAGGCGTCCGCAGGCGCGATCAACTACACGCCGGTAGCGAAGGTCACGAATCTGGTGAGAACCATGGAGGAACTTAAGGAAAAGGGCATGTGGTTTGTGTGTGGAGATATGGATGGAGAATCTATGTATTCACTCGATCTGACCGGACCGATTGGGGTCGTGATTGGAAATGAAGGGGATGGTGTCAGCCGTCTCGTCAAGGAGAATTGTGATTTTGTTGCCAGCGTTCCGATGTTTGGCGATATTGATTCGCTGAACGCATCCGTGGCGATGGGCGTATTGTCTTATGAGATTGTCCGTCAGAGACTGGCAAAGCAAAAATAAATTATCAGGGATTACGCTGGAGGAAGGAAAATGGCAGAAAATATGGAAGCATTGCCGGAGGAAGTCCTGATTCAGAGGGCACAGGCGCAGGATTACGATGCGATGGATGCGTTGATGCAGAGATATAAGGGAATTGTGCGAAAACGAGCGCGATCCTTGTTTATTATTGGCGGTGATCAGGACGATCTGATGCAGGAGGGCATGATCGGTCTGTTCAAAGCAATTCAGGATTATGACAAGAGCAAGGAAGCCGTATTTTCTACCTTTGCGGAGCTTTGCATCAGCAGACAGCTTTATTCCGCAGTGAAGTCCTCGAACCGCAAGAAAAATATTCCGCTCAACACATATGTGTCCATCTACTCGCCGGTGTATTCGGAGCAGGGGGAGGAGACAGAAGGCAGTTTTATGGTGGATCATTCGCTGGAAGCGGCGGAGCTTAGCCCTGAGGAGATTTTGATCGATCGGGAGAATGTCTGCAGTCTCAGATGCAAGATCGAGGAATGCTTAAGTGCCATGGAGAAGCAGGTATTTGACCTGTATATGGAAGGCATGACGTATCAGGAGATCGCAAGGCATTTGGATAAGGAGCCAAAATCGATCGATAATGCCCTGCAGCGCATTAAGTCGAAGGTGAATAAGGCTTTAAATAAATAGCCCTATTAGTCTGTCCAGAAGAAAGTTTTGTCCAGAAGATCACCTAAAAGAATAATTTCCTCATCGGTGATACAGCTTAACAGCAGTTGGTCAAGCCGGTACTGCGCATTGACCTTGCGCATATTACAGGAGGTAAGGATTGTATTGGCAAGGGTGAGAAAGCCCTTTGTGGCATCTTCGCGGTTGTAGGGGGCAAGCGTTTCCTGCAGCTTTTGATCATATTTGACAGAGAATGTGTACTGAATCAGAAGAAGGAGATCGGAACGTTGAATATTCCGTACTCTTGTCTTCTGTTTTTTTAATTCTGCGGAAATGATCTTTGTAGCGTGTTTGACGGTAAGATCTGCGGAAAGCTGTGGATCTCTGCTTTGCAGGTGACGAGTGATCCAATCCGGGCAGCGATCCGTGCTGTCAAGTGGCTGAAGACTTGCAAAGGCGCGCTGATAAAGCATTTGCTGCTCCTTCTGAATGGACATAGAGAGCAGCTCGGAAATATATTTCTCATTTTCCCATTGAATTTCTTCGCCAAGAAAATCCTGAAGCTCGGCATACATTTCGTTATTGCGGGTCGGCTCATGCGATTTGCCGTTATGATAAAGCTGCGCCAGAAGGCTCGAGATCCGGGCTTTTGGTGCATAGGCGATCGCATAGTAATTCTGTGCCGTTCTTAAGTCATCCGGAGCAATATCGTTATTTTTGCGGCGCGGCACATTTTTCAGATAACGGCGGATGTGATCCTTCTCCGTTTCGTTGGCAAACAGCGGATTCGTCTCCTGCTCGGTCTGTTTCCAGCGGCTGTAGGAGGAGCGTTCCAAAAGGAGCATAAGATCCTGTTCAGTCTGCTTCTGGTAATATTGAAATGCCTCGTTAAGCAGGGAAACGTAGTAACTGTAAACGGTCATGCTGTAGCCCTTGAACAGCTCGGCGTTATGACACATCCATACAAGAAATTCCCTCACGGAAAGGGACTTTTTGGTGGCATAGGATTTCTGCAGCAGATCGGTTCGCGCGGTCTGAAGCGGACGCAGCTCCTGATCGGTATGTGTTTCAAAGAAATCAACCATGAAGCGGTAGGTCTCCGGATCCTGTCCGTTTTCCAGGCAATACATACAGAGCATTTCCTCATAATCATTTACCTGCAGGTTCCACTGGGAAAGTCCGTGCAGCAGGTAATCCTCGGTTTCATCAAGACTGAAATGCAGATTCAGGGCGAGCTCAAGGATCTGGCGGCGGTGCGGGACGGCATACCCGCCAATACCAAACCAGCGCTGAATGGTCTGCCGGGACGCAAGCTTAAATGGTTTCACCTGACGGTAGAAATTCAGATAGGCTTCCTGACGCAGCTCGTCGAAAATATCGGTGGTAGCCGTATCGGCTGGGTTTTGACCGGATCGCTCAGAAACATTATCCGGATCTGTGATCGTATGCTGTTTAGAGCCCGTGACGTGTGCAGGGCTCCACTTTCGGATCAGAAAGAGATCTGTTCTTTGATAATGCTGGTTATGCAATTGTGTCAAAATGTCTTGGCTGCTGTTGATCACATAATGTTTCATGGGAAAATCCTTTCTAAATACCATCCAGATCGCCGTCAAAGTTGTTTTTCGGGGAAGCCGGTTTTGCCGTTTTCTTCGGGGCGGTGTTTGACTTTTTCGGAGCGGTAGTCGCCTTGGAAGAGGAGCCGCCGGAGTTTTTCGCGGAACCGGAACTGCTGCCGGAGCCGGACTTCTTCGAGGTAGTTGCCCTGGAAGAAGAGCTGCCGAAGTTTTTGCCAGAGCCGGAATTGCCGCTGGAGCTGCCGGAGTTTTTGCCAGAGTCGGAGTTGCCCGGTTGGTTTGCCGGCGTGTTGGAACTGCCGGGATCATCCGGAGCATTTGCCGGTGTGTCGGTGCTGTCGGCGTCAGCCGGATTGTCCGAAGAATGCAGATCTGCGTCCGGTTCGGCGGAAGTGCTGTTTATAGCCGGTGTTATTGAGCTTGCCGGTGCGTGTGGGATTTGATCCTTTACTGTAGATCTGTGCTGCAGGATGCCCCAGATGCCTCCGGATAATATCAATAATACCGCAACAACGGCGCCGATAATGATCTGCTTTTTCCTTCTTGATTTCTTATGAGAAATGGAAAGTTCCATATCTTCAAGCAGCTTCTCCGTGAAGTTTGCTTCGCCGTTTTCGACCTTGCCGCCTTGGATGGTTGTATTACTTAGTATATTGGCAAGGGTGGACGGTTTGGCGGCATAGAGTGCCGTGTAAAATTCTGACATGGATTGAAAACGTTTCTCCGGTCGTACGGCAAGACCCTTCATGATGCAGGACATTGCCTGAGGCGTGAGACGGACGCCGTCGATCCGTTCCAGAGGAAGCAGCTTATCCTCAATCAGACGCGATACAGAATCGTCTGGAACGATTCCTGTGATCATGTAATACATTGTGGCACAAATGCCGTACACATCGGTCCAGGGTCCCTGTTTGCCGCCTGCACTGCATTGCTCGATCGGAGCAAAACCACGTTTGAAGATAATCGTATATTCGTCACCCTGCGCGTTCTGCGACAGACGGGCGGCACCAAAGTCGATCAGCTTGAGTCTGCCATCCTCAGTCAGAAGAATATTGTCAGCGCTGATATCGCGGTGCAGAATGCCCTTTTCGTGAATTTTGATCAGACTCTGCAAAAGCGGTTTGATCAGGATAAGCATTTTGTCCCCACGGATACGACCATGCTCGCGCACATAATCCTTGATACTTGTGCCGTCCACGTAATCCATGATGATACAGGGAGTTTCCTTATACCAGAAGAAATCTCTGGCAGAGGCGATGCCCTCAAGCTCATAGAGTCCGGCGGCAATTTTGGCTTCCTTCACAGCCTCGTCCATGCTGGCGCCGGTGTGCTTATGAAATGCCTTGATCGCCACCGGAATATCCAGAGAATGATCCATTGCCTTATAGGTCGTGGCAAAGCCACCGCTTCCGATTCCCGCCAGAATTTCGTAGCGGTCCATGATTATTTCGTTTTTGTCAAAGCTGTTTATCGTGCTGCTCATTATTTATGCTCCGTTTGTTTTTGCTGGTTATTCATCGATCAGAATTGTTTTCTCATTGGAATAAAAACTCTTCTGAGAAACAGGTTTCTTGTCGTAGGTTCTCAGCTTCACGGAAATCGTTGCGTTCCGGAAGCTATAATGCAGTTTGAAAATACCTTTTTGCTGCTTGATATTATTATTTTTCAGACGCAATAATACATATCTGCCCACATTTTTGCGGATGTAAACGTCAACATATTTTCCTTGATATTTATTCAAACGAATCTGGAGAAAACGTTGCCCGTCCACGGTTCTATGCTTTGTGAGCGAATATTTCGGTGCCATAAGACGTGGGGAAACCGTCTGGATCTTTGAGGCGGAGCCACGTACGGTCTGTCCGTTTTTCAGGACATATGGTACTGCCTTATAGCGGTATTTTGTGCCCGCTGACACTTTTCTGTCAAGGTAAGTGGTTGTGCGGGCTGTGATCATTGCAATCCGTTTGTAGCCGGTTTTATTGGTGCTGCGGTACAACAGGAAGCCATCGCGGTCAGTGGAACTCTTCCAGGTGATCCGGACGCTTCCGGAACGATCTGCAGACGCTTTGATCGTCATCTGTTTTGGGGCATTAAGTGCATTGTCGTCATCCGTGGCAAATGGAGCTTGCGGCGTGGCAGATAATGTATGAACCGGTGTTTCGGTCGGTGTCGTTGTCAGTATCGGCAGCCACGTCGGAGTGGCTGTTGTCTCTGCCGGAACCTTTGTTATATATGGTGTATATGTCGGTGTCTCTGTTGGTGCCGTTGTCAGGATAGGATCCGGAATCGGTACCGGTGTTTTGGCTGGCTTCGCTGTTTTGACCGGCAGTGTCGGTGATGGTGTGATCCGTGGTTCCGTCGCAGGCTGTCCGGTAGGTCTTACAGATGGAGTCAGAGACGGAACCGCGGTAGGAGTGACAGTAGGAACTGCTGTAGTCGGAGCAGGGGGGAACGACGGAACGGAAGTAATTACCGGTGGATAAGAGGCAGCAGGGTTCTTTGAGTAATCAATAACAGGTCCGACCTGATCCAGCATTTTCCAGTTAAGCAACGGATCATAGTCTTCTGTCTGACCGACGTAGCTATTTAAACAGCGCAGAAGATCCGGATAAGAATTGACTGCGGAGGAGCCAATATTTGTGGTGGTTTCCTGACCGAGCAACTGGCTTTGGGTGATTTTATAACAGTTTGTCTTATTAAGTTGACCAAAAGCCTCTCCATCGAGATCCAAATTGTCCTGCGTCCAATAGGTATACTGTGCGTTTATGTCTGTATATAAATCATATCCGCCAACAAGAGAACCGCGAATGGAAGCTGATGTTGAAACAGATGCAGGAGTGGTGAGTTCAGATGCAGTATAACTATTGCAAGTGTTTAAGTATGTAAAAAGAGGATATTGTTCATTTGTATGCGATAAGTTACCAATAAATCCACCCGTATATGTATTGCTGTCTGTAGTTATCGTGGACGTAGACAGATTGGCGCTGTTCGTGGTATAGCAGTAGGAAGTATATGCAGTGGATTTGATGTTGTTCAAAACGGGAATGACAGTACCGACAAATCCTCCGGCAGCTGTTTGATCAGAATAAAACTTTGTAAAATACTGATAAACAGGATTTTGTTGTATTTCCGGGGTTGAATCGATCGATACAGGAGCAGAATTAATACTATTGCGAACATTGAAATTATATGCATTTCCAATGAATCCCCCGGCATATAAAGCTGCAGTAACAGAACCAATGTTTTGGGTTTTTTTGATATTGAAGGTAAAGATACAACTTGAATATTCAGGGGTAGTCAGGAAGTTGCACAATCCTACGATTCCACCGGCACATATACCGGATATATTTCCGGTGTTAATACAGTTTACTAAGCTGAAGCTTATCTCTATTTTCCCTAATGTCGGAATGTCTGTACTGCCGATAATTCCACCGGCGATACCGGCGGAGCGGATCGTTGTCCTGTTCGTGCAATCATCTGCGGAGGCGAAACGGACTGTGCCACAGATACCACCAATCTGAGCTGTACTGTGGGCATCTGTAACCGTGCCCTGTGAAGAGCAATTCTTAAAATGATAATAAAAATTGCTTTTGGGCAGATATCCGGTGATCATGCCGAAAGAAACGCGCGGGAAAGAAGATGTTGTTGTTTCCGGTGTACTATCAATATATGCACTGCCGGAAGCATAAACAGAAAGAAAAATTGTCTGACAATAGGTAACTCCCGTTAGCATACCGGAGTTTGGTACATTTTTACAGGCAAAATGAGCGTTAAGCACGGAGCAGGATGTAATCGAATGTGAAGGAGCATAGGTAAATACCGTTTCACTATCATTCTTCGGGGATTGTGCAGCGAGCACACCGATGGAATCATAGTTTCCGGCAGAAAGACCGGTATCAGAGACTGACAGAAATGCCCCATCGATCACAAGATTTGAGATGGAATCACCGACAGCGGCGAAAAGACCGGCACCGTCGGCAGCAGGGGAGTTTGTGCTCGACGTTCTGGTGGCTGCATCACAGATATTCCAGAGTCCGGTGATGCGATGCCCCTGTCCGTCAAAGGGTTGCAGAAACGGATGCTCGGCAGAACCGATCGGATTCCAGCCCTCTCCCTCAAAGGTAAAATCTGTTTTCTGATCGCCTGTTGCGCCCTCGTAGAAGCAGCGATTCGTTTCATCGTAGCGGGCAAGACATTCTCCGGAGGAATGTCTGTAAATAAAAGTAGTTTCTGTATAGGAATCATATTTGAAATCATAGTCAGACAGCGCAATATCATTGGCAAGCTCAATGGTTTCCTTGTTGAAGCTTCGTCCCTCCTCCAGATACTTGTCCAGATACACCAGATCGTCGCGGGTATATAAGAAAATAAACGAAAAGCCTTTCTTTTGGGCGTCTGTCATGTTGTAATACTCGGTCATTGAGCAAGAGGTTGCTGCCAGTGCAGATGGCGCAGGCAGATAGATAAGAAAACTGCCAAGCATCAGGCAGATACTCAAGATCACAGATATGTACTTATAATAGGATTTCTTCATGAAACAAGTCCCCCCCGTTGGTGCAGATACGCTAATATTTCGGTGTAAATTCGTGCAACTGATGCAAGGAGTCGTGCGTGGCATCAGTCGGAGGCAAAATATAATTGCCCCAATATCATGTATATTATGCACGATTTATGTCGGATTTGCAACAAAATAGGGGTGATGGAGGCGTGGAGAAATAAGAATAATATATAAATAGGAAGAAATGGGCGGAATATATCAGTGGAAAAAAGGAAGGGGGTTATCCTACTTACTCCCGGATCCGTACCACCTTGGCCCGTGAATAGAAGCTTCCCTTCGTCCGTTTCTTTTGCTTATAAGTGCGGATGCGGATGGACAGGGTTGCTTTCCGGAAGCTGTACTGCAGCCGGAAGGTTCGTTTCTGCTGGCGGATATTATTGTTTTTCAGGCGCAGACGCAGATATTTGCCGCGGTTGTTGCGGATGTAAATGTCCGCATATTTCCCCTGATATTTGTGGAGCCGGATCTGAAGAAATCGTCTGTCGGATGCTGTCCGGTGGCGGCTCACGCGAAAGGTCGGTGCCATCAGGCGGGCAGTTGCCTTACGGATGACGGTGGTATTTCCGTAGATGGTCTGTCCGTTTTTCAGGATATATGGAATTGCCTTATAGTGGTAGGTCTTGCCGGCGGTCACCTTCTTATCCGTAAATGATTTCCGGGAAGAGGAGATGGTTGCAACCGGCTGATAGATACCGGAGGCTTTCGGACTGCGGTAAAGAACGAATCCATTCCAGACAGAGGAAAGCTTCCAGGTGATCCGGATGCCGCCGGAGCGGTGTGGTGCTGCGCTTAGGCTCATCTGATCCGAAGGTGTGCCAGTCTGTACGAAATCTGGGACAGAGGAGCCGGAAGGGGAGGCCGGAGTATTTGTTTGCTTCCCAGGGGATGGAACCGGAGAGGAAGAATCGGTTGGCAATCCAGTTGTTGAAGGAGCCGGTGAGAAAGTAACTGCTGGTGTCCCGGTTGTTGCCGGAGAGGAAGAGGTGGTTGGAGTGTCGGTCGCCGCTGGAGAGGAGGAGCTGATTGGAGCGCCGGATGGTGATGGAGCAACAGAGCCGGCCGGCGTGCCGGTAGCGGAAGGCACCGGTGAGGTCGTCTTTTCCGGGGCGAAGGAAACTATTGGCGGCTCGGTCGGCAGCGTATAATCGTCAATGACTAACATCGGTTCCTCTGACTCAGACTGCTTACTGATCCATTGCGTCTGATCATAACGAAAGCCGGAATTGATATAGCCGTTCAGACAGTAAAGCAATGCTGTTGTTTGCGTGAGCAGATCAGAGCCGATATTCTTCTCTGTTTCTGTGCCAAGCAACTGTTTTCCGGAAATATTTTCTACGGCATTAAGGGTCAGCTTGCCGCTCTGCGTTCCGAAACAGGTACTATTTACATCGGCACTTTCCGGGTCAGACTGCACGGCATAACAGTATTCCAGCGTGGCAGTTGTCACGGTGCAATCGCCGATCAGACTTCCGGAGACCGGAGTAAAGCCGGAGCTGCTTGTCGATGAGAGTGCGTTGATGGAGGATGCCTGATAGCAATTCTGCACATTCAGGGTCAGCCATAGATCCTGAACAGCACTGTATTTTGTTGTGATAAGACCGATCAGCCCACCGGCATCGGCATTATCCGGCGTTAGTGTGGCAGAGGTATGATTGGCGCAGTTAAATATCGTACAGATCGGGTCATAATAGGAAGCTGCTTTGCGACCGATCGGAATGCAGGCACCGATAAGTCCGCCGACGCTTCTTTCTGCTGCGAGCATCAGCGTTTCATAATGGGAAGCCGGATAGGAACTGATCTTTGCCAGAGTGGTCGAGGACACCGTTCCGTAATTCTCACTGTTCGTGATCACAAATGCATCGCATACCCCAGTAAGACCGCCGCCAATATATGCGGAAGTAATGGCACCACGGTTGCGGCAGTAGCTGATATTTGTGCCGGTGCGACCGCCGCACTCATAACGTGCCGGAAGATAGCTGCCCCCAAAACCGCTGATTCCGCCGGCACACACGCCGGAAATGTCGCCGAGATTATCACAGTAACGAAAATAACATTCATGCGCTCCCACAACATGCTCAATATACCCGGCAATACCGCCGGCGACTCCTGCGGTGCGAACCGTTGTCTGATTGACGCAATGCTCAAAACGGTCCTGCTGGCACGTCCCGCAAATGCCGCCGATCACCGCCATCCCACTCGCATCCGTTGCCAACCCGGAAGAAGCGCAGTTCGTAAACGTCGATTTATAGAGGGTATTGGAATAACCAAGCACCATACCGAAACGAAGCCCGGCGGTAAACGAATCTGCCGAAGAGGATGAGCAGTCGATATATGCTCCGGCATCGGCGACAGCAATCGAATCAAATGCTGTCGGAGAGAGACTCTGCCCGATCAGAATGCCGGAATTAGGCACGTTACTGCAGGAAAAGTGAGTGCTTTGGACATAACAGGAACGGATGGTAGTCGTAATATTTCCGGATGAATCGGAAGAGATTTTGGGAATGCGGGCAGCAAGGGCACCGATCGAATCATAACCGTCTCCCGCAACACCATCCTCCAGCCGGGAATTGCTGACGGAGAGAAATGTACCCTCCATGCGAAGATTAGAAATCGTGCCCGTCACCGCCGCAAAAAGACCGGCGCCATCCGCTGCAGGCGATCCGGTGGTAGAAATGCCCTGCGCTGCATCGCAGATATTCCAGAGTCCGTAAATAATATGTCCATTGCCATTCAAAGTCTGTGTAAAAGGATGTCTGACGGAGCCAATCGGATTCCAGCCGTCCCCCTTCATCGGAGCCTCACAGACGGTGTCACCGGTTCCCTCGTAAAACTGCTGCGTCGTTTCATCATAATGCGCAAGACATTTGCGGGTATTTCGATCATAGATCCAGGTCGTATTGGAATTCTTCTTATATTCAAAGCGATAATCAGACAGGTAAATATTATTGGCAAGATCAAAGGTCTCGTTGGTAAAATTGCGTCCCTCCTCCAGATAGCGATCCAGGCAGACCAGATCCTCACGATTGTACAGAAGGATCCGGTCAGAGCCGGACTTCTCCGCCTCCGGCAGCTTATAAAACTGCCGCATCGAATAGGACGGACCGTTCGCGTGCGCTGCCGAAGGCAGCCATGGGAGCAGAGCTGTGGTCAGCAGGCAGATGCTCAAACAGATAGATATGTATTTTAAAGAAATCTTTTTCATTATCATGTTCTCCTTGGTTCGTGTCAGTGTTTGGCAGGGAAAGCCGGTAGCCGGCAAATTGTATGTAAACATACATTGCTGTCTACTTTGTATTTTAATGATGCCACGGATTGCTTCATTGCTGTCTGCTTTTGCCCCTTGCATCATTATGCATTACCTTTCGGAGTTTTGCAATACGATGACAGATTATGACATCGCGACAAAAAATAAAAAAATATCGGACAGATGGGTGGTAGAATGATCATGTAGATAGGGATAGGAAAAATGCAAGGAAAAAGACAGCGGAGAATGACACCTTACAACGACATGGCGATTTGCTAAAATATTAGTTAAAGGCGGTGGAAAATAATGGAAAGAAAACAGGAGAGAACACCTGTGTATGCCGGTGTATATGAGGAGATTGCAGAGATCATCGGCGAAGAGCGAATCGGGGAATTCTACGAACGTTTCAAAGGGCAGCAGTTTGTATTTCCGATGAAGCTTTACTCCAAGGAATATGTCGTTCAGGAGATCAAACGCCTTCAGGGCAAGCAAAAGATCTCCGATATTGCGAAAAAGTTTGGTTATAGCGAGCGGTACGTGCGAAAGATGCTCGCCGAGTCAAACTGTTGTGAGGAAATATGCATGGGAGAAGAAAGTTCATGAAATAAATGAACGGTCAGCACACAGGGAGGCGAGGTGTGAAATGAAAAGTACCGATCGGGGTGGGAGCCGAAAGGGATCGAAAGAAACGGAGAGCACAATGACATGGAAGGAGAAGGCGGCACTGAAACAGCTGGAACGTAAGATCAGGAACGGACATGGAGAGGTGTCGCCGGAGGTGCTGATGGAGTATGCGGAGAGAGTGATGAAGGAGTAAGACCTGCAGGGAGGAAGCAGGAAAAATAGATAACAAAATCAATAAACAAAAAAGGAGAAAAATTATGGCTAATTACGAACAGGAATTTAAGGAGTATGCAGGAAAGTTAAGAGCACAGGTTAATGGAATTGATAAAATTCTCAAATTGAATATGAACGGCTTATTAGATGCAAGTATTGAGCAAAAGTTATATACTGTTAAAGAAGAGGCTAACAGACTGTTAAAAAAACTGGAAAATAACGAATTTGAAATTTCAATTGTAGGTGTAGAAAAAGCGGGAAAAAGCTCTTTTGCCAATGCACTTATGGGAAATGACATTTTACCCTCTAAAGAGGCAAGATGTACATATACATCTACAAGTATACGTTATGGAGATAATGAAGCTAAGGTTAGTTTTTTTTCGCGAGAAGAGTTTGCAATGGCTTTTCAAAAGAGATTGGAACAATTAGGAATTGAGCATCCTGAAACATATACATATGAACAATTATCTTTAGAAAACTACCGTAGTATTTTTGGAAATTTAGATGAAGTAACGAAGAAGTTATATAGTACAACAATTAATGTAGACATTGAAGATATTTTGTCATATAAGGATAACATTCGTAAATATGTTGGACAGGACGCCATGATGTTTCATGGTGATCAATTAAATGAGAATGATTTTAAGAGATTTATCGAGGAACCTCCGTATGCAATTGCAGTGAAGGAAATTACACTTCGATCAGATAGATTAGATAAAATGAAGAATGCCATCATTTATGATGTGCCGGGATTTGATTCACCAACACAGATGCATAAGGATCAGACGAGGGAAAAAATGTCAGATTCAGATGCAATTATTCTAATTGCTTCAGCGTATAAGCCTAGCTTTACAGGACCGGTTGTTGATATTTTTAGAGAAACTTTTCAGGAAACTGATAAAGATGGTGTAAAGTATGGAAACAAGTTGTTTGTATATGCAAATATGGCTGATCGTGCGGAAAACCTGGCTGGAAATATGCAGGACATCCGTAACAACTTAGATCGTTATTCAATTATGGATGCGCAGTATTTCGATGATAGAATTTTAGCCGGTTCAGCAAAGGCGAGTTTACAGGCGGCTAACAGAATTGATGGAACAGATGCTCTTGAGGGAATTCAGAGAAAAGGAATTGACGATGGCATTGAACGAATTAAGGAAAAACTGGAGGAGTACAATAAAACAGAGCGTTTTGAGGTGCTGAAAGGACGAATTAATCGTTTACAAAATGATATACGTGATATTTTTAAAGAAAATTTCAAGGAGACAGAGGTTGATAAATATGGAGATAGTCGTGAAACGTCAATACTAGTTGCTAAAATGTTAGATGAATCCAGAGCAAAAATCAAGAAGGAAATTGATAATTATCGTGATGAATTCAAAACAGAATATGCTCCAGGAACATATAAATTAACAAACAAAATGAAAACGGAAGTCATTGATGAGTTAAGTCTGGAAAAATATCAGGTTACAGATGAGGAATTAGAAGAAGCAAAAAAGAAAAACGGCAGTATTGTCGATGTTCCGATTTTTACAGATATTGACAAATGTCTGCGAGAAAAAAAGTATACAGATATATATAATGCGTTTTCAAAAGGTGTAATCAGTATTGCGGAAAATGAGCATAATATGTGCAATGAAGCGCTGGAGAAGATATTTGTTAAGGGATTGGGACTAACACAGGATAACCCATATTATGATGAGCTAAAGGAGAAAATTAAAGAATATATTTCAAAACAAGAGGATTTGGCAAGTAGCGAAGGATATTATAAGAGCCTTGTTGAAAGATTCTCTATTGATTTGTTTGAACTGTTGGTAAGATACCCTTATGCAGATATAAGTTGTTGGAATCGATTTGATGAGGCCAAGGAAAACTTTTATGGTTTATCAATGTATTCTGAAGACTATGATAGTGGATTACCAGCTAATCAACAGCCAATGTTGTATACAATTTTATTTCATGACGACACGCAGAAAAAACAACAGGTTAATGTGAAAAAAGTAATGCAGTTTGTGGATACAATAATGAATATAGGACCATATAAAGATATTTCACAATTGCTTCGTATTATTGTGGCAGCCCAGGGAGATAAAGCTTATGAAATTGTACAACATACGTTAGAAAATGTAGTAAATTTTGAAAGCAATTCTGAAAAAATAAATTTTGCACGTAATGCTTTAAATAGTATTGTAGATATGAAGAATGATGATTTGTCAATGCAGGAACCAATTACTAAAAAAGGTTATGAAAAATTTTTGGGAAATAAAGTTGATAAATCATTAGACGATATCAAAAATGATATTAATAAGGATATAGATATTCTTCAAAATGTATTAGGGGATACCGTGGTCAAGGCAATTTGTATGGAAAAACCATTTTTGGCGTTGGAGATACAGATTATGAACAATATTTACCAAAATATTGATAGTGAGGAGTACAGAAGCTTTCTTGTTAATAATATGCCAAAGATTTGTGTGGAGGAGTATTTGGATTTAAGTGAAAATGAACAGAAACGAAAGGCATACGACAAAATGATGGAAGCCATTAAAGAAATTTTGGATGAGATGAGAAAAAGCGAAGAATAATAGACCTACTAATTTCTATATATGTAAAGGAGGACCAAAGAGGATGAATATTGCAGTTTTAGAAGGAATAAATATAGAGCAGGATAAAAATAATATTTTTAAGGATCTAAATGATAAGATATTTGTTTATGCTGGTAAAGGATATTTATGTGATTATATTGATCGTTTGGAGTTGGGAGAGAATGCGTTATATAAATTGAAAATGTGTCAGGAAGTCGAGAACATGAATATTCAATTTGAGTGTGCAGAAAAAGAAGTTAATGATAAATTTGACAAATTAAGTGATTTGTTAATAATACTGGATCCTAACATCGAATCAAAGGTTATTGTTATGGGCGATGCTGATGGTGATGAAGAAAAGATCGCAAAAGTACGAAAAAAATTAAGTAGTATTGTTCAACAGTTTGTATATCTCAATCTTCCGTTAGATAAGATTCAGGTAATGACAGAAAGAGAATACAAGAATTATGATAAAATTAAGAGATTTAGTCAGAGTGTGGCTGTGCACGAAAAAAACGTTCAGTCCTCAAGGGGTAGGATGGCAAATATAGGAGATGGAAAATATGCAGATATAATAGACGGGGTTAATGCGTCATTAGATAAAATATCAGATTATTTGAAAGAATCCAAGAATAATGAATTGAAAATTGCTACAGCAGCGTCTAAGAAAACCGGAAAAAGTGTCATTGTAAACAGTATTATTGGATGTGAATTAGCACCGACAAGTTTGGAGTTGGCAACACCAAATAACTGTATTTATAAAGCTTCTGAGAACGGATTTGTGTTGGAAATGGAAGGCAAAAAAATGAATTTTGCCTCTGCGCAAGAGATGAAAAAATACATATTGGGAGAATTTAAGGCAGCAGAGGAAAAAGAGGGATTTGGTATTCCGGATATGAATATAGGCTACACACCTATTGATAATGGATTATCCTCATATACGATTTATGATACACCAGGACCTGATCTGGCAGGAGCAGATGACCATAAGAAGGCAGCATACAAAGCAATTAATGAAGTGGATGTTGTGATTTTTTCAATTGACTATAGCAAATATTTGACGGATACAGAGATGAGTTATTTGAAAGATATTAAAGAAGTATTTTCAGAAAAACAAAAATTCTATTCGTTGATTATTAATGTGAATAAATTGGATTTACGTTATGGAAATGAGGGAGATAAATCTGTTGTTCGAATTTTGGATTTTATTAAAAAGCGTTTGATCAGTATAGCACCAGAGTTTGAAGATGCAATTGTAATAGGAACATCCGCATTGACATATTTTAATTGCATAGAAGCAGAAAAGATATCTGAAACTGATCAATTGTCAGAAGGAAATTTCTGGATGAATTTAGTAGGATTAGTACAGGAATTTAGTATGAACCCGGAAAAAAGAGAACAGGTAAATGTGTTACAGTTTTTAAGTAATGTAACATCAAATACTCAGGTTTTTAGTGGTATTGTTGTCAAAAATCTAGAGCAGATTAAAATACAAAGCGGCATGCCGAATCTCTTAGGATATATTAGGTATATTGCTGAGAATAAAGCTCGTATAGAGAAAGTAAATAATCTTATATACAAGATCGATCGGGAGTATGCTAATATTCAGAATTTGTTTCACTTTCAGCAATTAGAGGAGGAATTGGCACAAAATCAAAATTTGTTGGAAGCAGCAAACGAAGTTTTGGAAAAATTTAGAACTCAAATTAATGATATATATGATGATCGCTATCCGGATATTAGCCGTATGAATAAAAATGGCGAATTAGTAAGCACCACTTTAATGAATTTGGCAAGACAGTCTGAACTTAGTTTTGAAGATATTTCATTATATTTTGAAAACCAATTTGTTGATGTGCTTTTAGATGATAATAAAATTAAAAAAGAGGTTATTAGTAATGTAAGGGGTGAACTAGAAGAGAGGCTTAACTTGAAATTTGCAGATTCGACACTCTCAAGATATATAGATGGAAAAGAAAGAACTGTTGTTAAAGAGGAAGAAATAAGACAGTTGATTCTTGGAATAATAAAACATCTAGATGCACAGGTTAATAAACAAATAAATGTTAACTCAGAAGAATTAGATGAAGATTTGAAATACGAATTTAACCAGATAATGGATGATTTAGTTAAGATGGTTAACAATCGTGGAGAAAAGTTGAAAGAAGCTGTACACCAGTGCGAACAGGAATTGCAAAAGGAATGCGAAATTGAATTTAGCATTGAACTGCCAGAGTTTGAGTTTGAATTTAAGAGAAATGAAGACGATTCCCAAAGTAAAATAAAAGTGATTAACAATACTTTCTTACGAAGAATAAATGAAAATATGGATGGAAAAATTAATCATTCACGTGAGATTAAAGACAATTTAGGGGAAAAAGCAGTTGATTACATTATGAAAGGATTGATTGGAAAGGTTTTAGAAGCTTTTGATGTAAAAAAATCATATAATAGAATTACATATGATCCAAAGTATATTATGACCGAATTATATGACCATGCTCTTAGTCATAATATAATGGATGCAATGAATGAGTCAGAATTTGCCAATGATATGGATGATTTGAAAAAAGATTATAAGGAAATTGTAGAAAAATTTGTAGAAAAAATAGAAAGCGAAATGCAAGATCAAATGAAACATGCAAATGCATATGCAAATGCAGCAGCAGGCGCTATTAATCGTTCAAAGGAATATGAAAATAATATTTCGGAATTGACAGAGAAACAACGACTTTTGGAAAGAATCAAAGAGTGTGTAGATATATTCTGCTTAGATTGGAAAAGCAGTATCAAAAAAAAAGGAAGTGAGTAAAATGCAAAAAACCAGTAGTGTTACAATTATTAATAAATTAGCTTTTGAACGTGCAAAACTTCATAAAGTAGATATATTAAAACGAATGGATATCATTTTATTTCCTAATGGAGACAGATCGCTGTTGGAAATGGATTGTGATGAGGCTAATGCATATATTGAGGATAAGATGAAAAGCTGCATGAAAAAAGATAACGTATATGGTTGCTTTTATCGTTTTGCTGAAACATTTTCTGGTGGGCTGGTTACGATTGAAATGTCGGATACTATACAAAAAATGGTTGATAAACTATTAGCACATCAGAAAACAATTGCAGATGTATTAAGTCAATATGTAAAAAAAAAGTAAACAAGAAAAAAATAGAAAGGACGAAGATTATGTTTGCAT
>ERZ780223.2025-NODE-2025-length-18222-cov-3.091815_pt1 | contig 18222 bp, 13 predicted proteins | sample MGYA00511016_ERZ780223 | MGnify/ENA primary metagenome ERZ780223 (study PRJEB29588, sample SAMEA2159032) | human gut metagenome | biome: human gut; feature: human-associated habitat; material: faeces | place: Denmark | collected 2008/2010 ... | reverse complement strand
ATAAACTTCTTCCGCACTCAAACGGCAAATATAGTTTTTGCTTACGTCCGCAAGCTTAACCATATCGAAAAGTGCGCCTGCTTTACTCATTTTCGAGAACGAAAACTTAAAGTTATCTATATCCTCATTAGGATTTGCAAGACGCCAATCTTCATAATTTGAATTGGCAAGCGTCATTAAGTATTCCCAAATTGCACCTTTCGGATAACCGACCTCACTGTAATAGCTTACTGCCGCCTCAGGGTCTTTTCTCTTTGAAAGTTTACGCTTACCGCCGTTTTCCTCTTTCATAATAGGCGAAATGTGCGCATACTTAGGCGGTTTTAAACCGCATAGCCAGAACAACTGCAAGTGTATCGGCACTGATGAAATCCATTCGTCACCACGAATAACGTGAGTTGTACGCATTAAATGGTCGTCAACAACGTGAGCAAAGTGGTATGTAGGAGTTCCGTCCTTTTTCAAAAGTACAACGTCAAGAATATTTTCAGGCATTTCAATTTCGCCCTTGATAACATCCTTAAACTTAATTCTCTTGTCTTCCTTACCCGGTGACTTCAATCTTACAACGTATTCATCGCCGTTTTCAATTCTCTTTTGTGCCTCTTCAACAGTGATGTCGCGATACTTTGCAAATTCACCGTACACACCCGGAAGTAATTTTTCACTTTCCTGCTTTTCTCTGATTGTTGCAAGTTCTTCTTCCGTCATAAAGCACGGATATGCAAGTCCCTGCTCAACAAGCGACTTAACATATGCCTGATATATATCTTTTCTCTTACTTTGAGTATATGGACCGTATGCACCCTTTTCGTCAGTTTCTGACAGCATACCCTCATCGATTTCTATACCGAAATCGTTAAGTCCCTTTACTATAAGGCTTACACCGTTTTCAACCTCACGTTTTTTATCGGTATCTTCGATTCTCAGATAGAATACACCGTTTGTTGACTTTGTCGCCGTCTTTCCGATAAATGCGGCAAACAATCCGCCGAAATGCAAAAATCCTGTCGGACTTGGTGCAAAACGAGTTACAACCGCACCCTCTTCAAGATTTCTTTTGGGATACATTTGTTCGTAATCGTCGGGAGTTTTTGTTATATTCTTGAACAAAAGATCTGCCATTTGTTTATTACTGTCCATTTTTTTATTAATTCCTTTCATTATAGCTAATATACCTATTCTATATTATTATACCTAAAATGAACTCTAATATCAATGGTTTTTGGGAATTTTTTTCGCATAAAGCAAAAAAATCAGAGTATAACAGAATGTTATACTCCGATTTAATAATTTCATTAATTTATTTTGTCTAAAACTTCGTCATTTACGGTAACTTTTATACCGTATTCGTCAGCCCATTTTTGAACTTGTTCGTAAAATGCGTTGTTCTGCATTGTAGTATTGATAGTTTCCGCCTCATTTTCATATTCTTCTTCAAAACATTCCTGTGATTCGTCAAGCGGCAATCGTTTTATTACATAATATCCCGAATCTGACTGAACAAGTGTAAATTCGTCGGCCTTTATCGAATCAACGCCTTCTTCAAATTCTATGCCTGTTTCGTTATCGGTGAAAATATATCCGTTTTCATCGGAATCATTTGCGGTATTCGGCGAATAATTGCTTATAAGCGTGTCAAAATCTTCACCGTTTTGTGCTTTTTCCAAAACTTCTTCCGCTGTTTTCTTTGCCTCTTCCTTTTTGTCGTCCGATACTTCGTCACCGGTTTGTGAGTCGATAGTCGAAATCAACACATACTTGACACGTCTGTAATGTTCTTTAAAATATTCACGCAATTCATCTTCCGTAAATGTAGGTGTTTCCGTTTGTTTCTTCAACGCGTCCGTATAGTAGCTTACCGACGCAAGCGTATCAATATAATCATCAGTCAGGTTATTGTCCTTTAAAAACTTCTTATATCCGCCCTCACGGTCATAAGAATCTTTTATCGACTTTTGATAATCCTTTAATTTAGACTGTGTGTCACTGTCAAGCTTTATATCCATCGCCTTTGCAACTTCAACGATAAGCTGGTTTCTTTGGCAGTATTCAAGCGATGATTTTTTCGCCTGACCCATATTGTAATTTTCCTTATATGTGTTCATATAATAGTTAAATTCACTCTCGGTAATCTGTGTATCGCCGACAGTCATAACAATCGGATTGTCACTATTTGCACTTTGACCGCAGGCACTCAACATCATCACGCTTGCCAATGCCACTGCCGCAAGTTTTGTATATTTCATATGTCTTTCTCCTTAAAATCTTATGATTTTATTATACTATCTTTTTCGGCACTTTGCAATTCCTTTATTGTACTTAACAAATTATTTACAATATTCAGGATTTTCTTATATTCACCCTTAATCGCATAGCTTATGACAGGTTTGTCGCCTGACAACAGCTTTATGCGTTTAGGGAACATTTTATCAAGTCCCATAATAAGATTTGCGTCAACGTAATTCTCGCCGAATTTCATCAAAAGATTGTCACCGCTCTGTGCTATTTCATATATACCACATTCTTTGGCATACGTTTTAAGTGACGCAACTTCGATAATATTTTGTACGGCTCTCGGTATATCACCAAATCTGTCGATAAGTTCGTCCTCGATTTCAAACTTATCGTCCTCCGTTTCGATTGCCGCGATTTTCTTGTATATATCAATACGTTGATTGTGGTTTCTGATATAGCTTTCAGGCAAATATGCGTCAATATTTATATCAATCGCAACGTCCTGCACATCGTCAATCTTAATACCCTGTGCCTCATCAACGCTTTCTTTCAGCAATTTACAGTACATATCATAGCCGACCGCGTCCATATGTCCGTGCTGTTCAGGTCCTAAAATATTGCCTGCACCTCTTATTTCAAGGTCACGCATTGCAATTTTAAATCCCGAACCGAACTCGGTAAATTCCTTTACCGCACGAAGTCTTTTTGACGCAATATCCGATAATATCTTATCTCTGTGATACGTCAAATACGCATATGCCGCACGATTTGAACGTCCGACACGTCCTCTTAACTGATAAAGCTGTGAAAGTCCCATTTTATCGGCATTTTCAATTATAATCGTATTCGCATTCGGAATGTCAAGACCTGTTTCGATAATAGTCGTACAGACAAGTACGTCGGTTTTGCCGTTTACCATATCGTACATAATATCTTCAAGTTCGTCCTCTTTCATCTTACCGTGACCGACTGCAACGGTTATATCGGGGAACATTGAACGTATCCATTCCGCTTTTCTGTATATTCCCTGTACACGGTTATACAGATAAAACACCTGTCCTCCGCGTGACAGTTCATTTCTGATAGCGTCCGCTATAACTGCGGGATTGTCCTCCAAAACATACGTCTGTACAGGGTATCTGTTTTCGGGCGGTTCCGAAAGCACACTCATATCTCTTACACCCGTCATTGCCATATGCAAGGTACGCGGTATAGGCGTTGCAGTCATTGTCAGAACGTCTATATTTTGCTTTAATTCCTTTAACCGTTCCTTGTGTGCAACACCAAATCTCTGTTCCTCGTCTATTATAAGCAAGCCCAAATCTTTAAATTCCAAGTCCTTTGAAAGTATTCTGTGCGTTCCGATAATTATATCAATTTCGCCCGTTTTAAGTTTTTTCAAAATACGTTTTTGCTCGGAAGCTGTACGAAAACGCGACAGCATTTCAACCTTTATCGGAAAACTTTCCATACGTTTTAAAAACGTTTCGTAATGCTGCATTGCAAGAATTGTCGTAGGGCAAAGATATGCGACTTGTTTTGAGTCGCCGACCGCCTTAAATGCCGCACGAAGTGCAATTTCCGTTTTACCGAAACCAACGTCACCGCAAAGAAGTCTGTCCATCGGCTTTTGGCTTTCCATATCGCCTTTAACTTCTTCAATCGACCTTAACTGGTCGTCCGTTTCCTGATACGGGAACGTATCTTCAAAATCACGCTGCCAAGGTGTGTCTTCACTGTACGCAAAACCTTTTGCCTTCTCACGTTCCGCATAAAGTGCAACAAGTTTTTTCGCCAATTCTTCCGTTGACTGTTTTACTCTCTGCTTTGTCTTGTTCCATTCGTTACTGCCGAGCTTATTAAGTTTCAGCTTTTTATCGGTATTGCCGACATATTTATAAAGCAGATTAAGCTGGTCAATCGGAATATACAAAGAATCTGTGCCTTGATACTGAATTTTAAGGTAATCCTTTGTTATACCGCCGACAACCATTTTCTTTGTACCCATATATTGACCGATACCGTGCGTTTGATGTACAACGTAGTCGCCTACACTTATATCTGTGTAATTCTTAATTCTGTTTGCATTTTCAACTTTACGTCTTGAACGACTTTTCTTTGTTTCAAAAATTTCTCTGTCGGAAACAAGCACAAAATTAATTTCGGGATACTCAAAGCCCTTATTAAGTTCACCCTTTATTATAACGGTTTCGCCTTTATTGAAATTTGCTTTATTTGCGTCATCACCGATAAATCTCGCTCTTATCCCCTTGTCAACAAGCACACCTGCAAGGTTTTCGCCGCGGCCTCTTGACGTACAAAGAATTGCGACAGTATAATTTTTACTCTGCCAATTCCTCAAATCTTCATACAAATACTCTATTTTACCGTGGAACGAAACAGTTGTTTTAGTTGTGAATGTTTCAAGGTGCTTGTACTTAAAGTCGGTTGACGAATGAGAAAGAACGTCAAGCGAAATAAGTTTTTTCACCGACATTTCATGCACTTTATCGTGATATGAGCAATAAAAACTGTCCTTTGCCGCACCGATTATTCCCTTTTCTTTAAGTTCGGCTACTACTTCGTTTTTCTCCCATTCAAACGTCTTGCCACGCTCGCTTATACGTTTCGGGTCAATTATAAACACAAGGTCATTATCCGAAAAATAATCGGTAATTGACGGTATTTTGTCATATACAAGCGATACATATTTGTCTATTGACGGGAAATATCTTACTTCCTTAAAACTTTCTATATCCGATTCGGTTGTTTCGATAAAATAGCTTTCGTCACTCTTTTTACGTTTCGCACTTCTTATGCGTTTTTCAAGCTCTGCTATAATTCTGTCACGTTTTTCGTCAGTGATAACCGCCTCATTCGCCGGTGTCACACGTGCGAAGTCAATCTTATCAAGCGAACGCTGAGTATATGTGTCAAACTCTCTTATAGAGTCGGTTTCATCATCAAAAAATTCAATTCTGTACGGATTTTCGTTGCCGACAGGAAATATATCAAGTATTCCGCCGCGGATTGCGAACTGTCCCGCACCCTCAACGCTGTCCTCTCTTGAGTAACCCATTACAACAAGGTTCTCCGTCAGCTTTTCAAGATTAAACGTTTTTCCAAGCTCAAAATCTATACAAAGGCTCTTAAATTCTTCTTTATCGCAAGTATACTGCAGAATTGCGTCAAGGCTTGTCACAACTATATAATCGCCGCCGCTTACAAGTTTCTGTATAACGGAAATTCTTGCGTGCTCGTTCTGATGACCGGAGGTTTCGATATTATAGAAAATATATTCCTTTGTCGGAAAATACAAAACATTATCCGAATACAATTCCATATCCGAATAAAGTTTTCTCGCCTCCATATCACTGTAACACACAACAAGCGCAGATGATTTATTTTCATTTTTCAGCGAATAAATAAGCTGTCCCTGAGCCGATTCAACTATTCCCGCAACAGAAACAGGCGTATTATTAAGATTTTCGACTATGCCTTTATACGGTGCATAATCGTTTAAAATATCAGAAAAATTCATATTTACAGCCTTTCTGCCCACAACCGTTCTTTACACACCTTGTCGTGGACGGACAAAATGCACTTTTTTATTTGCCGTTATACTTATTCATCGCAGACTGTACACCGTTTTTGATAATCTCTGCAACAGCTTTTTCCGCTTTAACTATTGCGTCCTCCATTACAGGAATTTCTTCCTTTGTAAATCTGCCGAGTACAAAGTCTGCCAAATCATAATCTTCGTGTTTCGGTGCACCGACACCCATTTTTACTCTTGGGAATGTATCGCTGTTTAGACGGTATATTATAGATTTAAGTCCGTTGTGACCGCCGGCACTTCCTTTCGGTCTTACTCTTATTCTGCCTACATCAAGAGATATATCGTCATTGATTACAATAATATTTTCAGGCGGTATTTTATAAAACTGTGCCATTTCACCGACTGAATCACCGCTTAAATTCATATATGTCTGCGGTTTTACAAGGTACACCTTTTCACCGCTTATTGTTGCCTCACCGTACACTGCTTTAAACTTTAATTTGGTAAGTTTTGCACCGTACTTATCCGCAATATAGTCTATTGTGTGAAATCCGATATTATGACGCGTCATATCGTACTGCTTACCCGGATTTCCAAGTCCCACTATTAAATACATTGGTATAATCTCCTCTTTACGTCCAAAAAGGGCAGATAATTTATCTGCCCAAATATCTTTAAAACTCATATTACTTACGTTTATCCTTCCAACCCTCTTTATTAACCTGTCTTGCACGTGCGATAGACAAGCTGTTTTCAGGAATATCTTCTGTTATTGTCGAGCCTGCGGCAATATAAACGCCGTCACCGACATTAATCGGCGAAACGAAGTTTGTGTTACAGCCGACAAAGCAATCATCACCGATTGTTGTTCTGTACTTCTTCTTACCGTCATAGTTACACGTTACAGTACCACAGCCGAAGTTTACCCTTTTACCGACATCGCTGTCGCCGATGTATGTAAGGTGAGAAATCTTTGTACCGTCGTCAATATTTGAATTTTTAAGTTCGACAAAATCGCCGACTTTAACTTCCTTACCCACATGACAATTAGGTCTGATATACGCAAAAGGTCCTACGTGTGTACCCTCGTCAACTTCCGATTCAAGTATAACTGAGCTTAACACGTCAACACCGTCATGTATAACCGCTCTGTCAAGCATACTTCCCGAACCGATAACGCAGTCAGAGCCGATTTTTGTACCGCTCTTTATTGTGACGTTCTGACAAATTTCAGTATCATTGCCGATTTCAACGCCGTCTTCGATATAAACGCTTTCAGGATTACGCATTGTAACACCGTTTCTCATATGGTATTCATTAATACGCTTTTGCATAATCTTCTCGGCTTCATTAAGCTGTACTCTGTCGTTTATACCTCTGATTTCGTCATTGTCCGAAATTGCATAACCTCCGATTTTCTTACCGGCACTTAGAAGTATTTCAAGAGTATCTGTAAGGTAATATTCGCCTTGTGCATTGTTCGGAGTAATCTTATCAAGTGCATATACAAGCGACTGTGCGTCAAAAACGTACATTCCCGAATTTACTTCGTTGATTTTCTTTTCTTCTTTACTTGCGTCCTTTTGCTCAACGATTTTCAAAACAGAACCGTCATTATCTCTTACAATTCTTCCGTAACCTGTCGCATCGTCAAGAATTGCGGTTATAACAGTTGCTTGATTGCCGTTATTTTTGTGATATTCAATAGCCTTGTTTATTGTTTCGGCAGTTATAAGAGGAGTGTCACCGTTTAGAATAACAACCTCGCCCTTTGAATTTTTTATAACGTCGATAGCTTGCATAACTGCGTGACCTGTACCTTTTTGTTCAGCCTGCAACGCAAATTCGCACACATCGCCGAGTACCTCTTTAACCGTTTCAGCCTTATGACCGACAACCGCGCAAACCTTGTCCGCACCTGCCGCCTTAGACGCGTCAATAACCCACTTTGAAAGTGGTTTACCGCATACTTTATGAAGTACCTTCGGCATTTTCGACTTCATTCTTGTTCCCATTCCTGCCGCTAAAATTACACTTGTAAACATAAATAACTCCTCTCAAAAACACTTATAAATCCATTTTTGATGTAACTTCCATATCGTGATGTATCTGTTCAATAAGTTTATCTACACCGTCAAATTTTATAACACCCCTGAGTTTTTTCGCAAAACTCACGCGTATATATTCTCCGTAAATATCCTCGTCAAAATCAAGGATATGACTTTCCACTGTCAATTTTTTTGCACCGAATGTCAGATTTTTTCCGACATTAACAACGCATTTCAAACGCTTTCCACGCACATACGTTATACCTGCGTAAACACCCTCTTCGGGAAGTGCCATATTCACGTCATAATCAACATTCGCAGTCGGAATACCCATTTTTCTGCCGTTCTGCAAACCTTTCACAACATTGCCTTCAATGCAATAACGTCTGCCCAAAAAACGTTCCGCTTTTTCCATATCACCGGCTTTTATAATGCTCCTTATGTATGTACTCGAAACGATTTTTCCGTCAAGCTTTATAACGTCCGTAACAAACACTTTAAATCCGTATTTCTCGCCAAACCATTTTAAAAGTTTGACGTCACCTTGTGCTTTGTAGCCGAAACTGTAATCATATCCGACACAAACAGCCTTTATATGAAGATTTTCAACAAGATACTGTACAAATTCTTCGGGAGTTTTTTTCATAAACTCCTTATCAAATTTCTCCATATACACAAAATCAGGCTTTTCACGTTCCAAAAGCTCCAACTTTGCCTCATTCGGCGTTATAAGCTCAATCTTATGCCCAACAACGTCATTTGTGTTTTCTTCAAACAACAGCACACCGCTTTTTAAGCCGTTTTCTTTTGCATATTTAATACCGTTTCTGATAATCGTCATATGAGCGATATGAAGTCCGTCAAAATTTCCGAGTGCAACAACCGTACCATCGTAATCTGTTTTATCACGGAATATCTTCATTTATATCGCCCCCTTAATTCCAGAAAGATTTTTCAAGTTTTAATTTGCCGTCTGTAATCTTTGATATACACAAAAATTTATTTTTTTCGTCATACACGCGGTAAGATTGTTCCTCTTTACCGCTGTACGTCATCTGTACACCGTTCGTAACGCTTTTAACTTGCTTTGGGTTAAGTTTAATTTTAGGATATTCCTCAAACATTCTGTCAACGGGAATTATGATTTTTTCAAGCTCGCCGTTGTTTTTCAATGTTTCGATTTCCTTTAGAGTGTGGCTTTCTTCTATCGTAAACGGTCCTGTTTTTGTACGTCTTAATGTGTTCATATACGCACCGACGTGCAGTTTCATACCTATATCCTCGCAAAGTGTTCTGATATATGTACCTTTTGAACATGAAACGTCAATAGTCACACGTTCGCCGTTAATTTCAAGTATATCAATAGAATTTATCGTCACCTTACGGCTTTTTCTCTCAACTTCGATACCTTTTCTTGCAAGTTCGTAAAGTTTCTTGCCGTTTTGCTTTATCGCGGAATACATAGGCGGTATCTGTTCGATTTCACCGACAAAGCTCATTATAGCTTGTCTGATTTCATCTTCACTGCAAGTCACTTCACACTCCGTAAGCACTTCACCGTCAGCGTCCTGCGTATCGGTCGTCATACCAAGCACAAGCTCAGCTCTGTAACACTTGTCCGACAAAGTAAGCATATCCGCAACCTTTGTTGCAGAGCCGATACAAACAGGCAGTACGCCCGTTGCCTCAGGGTCAAGCGTTCCCGTATGTCCAACCTTTTTTATACCCGTCATCTTACGCATAACATAAACCATATCATGCGAAGTACGTCCCAAAGGCTTATCTATTATAATTATACCGTTCATTATAATCTCCGTTAAATTATTTTATCCAAAGCTCTTTTGCAAGCGTCGATAACAGCCCTTTCGGCTTTTTCGGTTGAATCAAAATCCAAAGTCGCGCCTGCCGCTTTAATATGACCGCCGCCGCCGAACTTCATTGCAACTTCCGCAACATCGGCTTTACCGTTTGAACGCAAATTAAGTCTGAAACCGTTGTTTGTACGTTTTATGCAAACCGCAATTTCAGTACCCTCAATTCTTCTCGGAATATCAACCAAATTCGGAATATCTTCCTTACCCATTCCATACTTTGCACCGATTTTTTCATCGGTAATTACCGCTTTAATTTTACCGTCTGCATATTCCTTGATATTTTCGGTAATTTCTGCTTTTAATTTTGCCGCCGCAAGCGACTCACTGTCAAAAAGCAGTCTTGCCACTTCCGCATGGTCAAAATCATATTCCAAAAGGTTTGCCGCCGTACGCATTGTTTTAGACGTAACGTTACTGTACTTAAAGCAACCCGTATCGGAGCATATTGCCGTATACAAATCCTTGGCAATATCATTATCCAATTCAATGCCCATTTTTTCAAATAAAGCATACAAAATTTCACCTGCCGCAGCCGCTTTACCGTCAACATAATTTGCATCGGCAAAATTAGTGTTTGTCAAGTGATGGTCAATATTTATTGAATTATTTATTTCTTCAAAGAGGGACTTTCTCTCTGCAATACGTCCCAAATCACCGCAGTCAATGCACGCGCAAAGGTCGTGATTATGTTTCATACCCTCTTGATACAAAACATAATCATTACCTATAAATGCTAATCTTGACTCAATTATGCCGTTTACATATACGGTCGCCTCTTTACCCAATTTTCTCATAACCTTTGCAAATGCAAAGCATGAGCCGATTGTATCCGGATCCTCATTCAAATGAGTAAGCACTGCTACGGATTTTGCCTCCATTATCTTATCAATAACAGCCTGCATAACTAATCCCCTTTATTTCTTGTTTATATTATTAAGAAGTCTTTCGATATTTGCACCATGCTCGATTGAATCATCAAGTTCAAACACAAATTCCGGCGTATATCTTAAATCAATTCGTTTACCCAATTCACGTCTTATAAAGCCGGCGGCACTCTTTAAGCCCTGCATAGCTTTTTTCTTTGTTTCTTCATCACCCATAACGGAAATATATGCCTTTGCATATCTCAAATCGTTTGTCACATTTACGGTAACAACGCTCGTCATAAGCGGAATACGCGTATCTTTTAATTCACGAATTATATTTGCAAGTTCACGCTTAACTTCTTCATTGATTTTATCAATTCTTGCCATATTTATTCCTCTCTGATGAATGGCTGAATTTCAGCCAATAACTATCTTTCTATTTCTTCCATAACAAAACATTCGATAGTATCGCCCTCTTTAATATCGTTGAAGTTTTCAACACCGATACCACATTCAAAGTTTTCCGCAACTTCTTTTGCGTCATCTTTAAATCTCTTTAGAGAATTTATAGTACCCTCGTGAACAATGATACCGTTACGAACGATACGAATTTCAGCATTACGCTGAATTTTGCCTTGTGTTACATAACAACCTGCGATAGTACCCACGTTTGACACCTTAAATGTCTGACGTACTTCCGCATAACCGATAACGACTTCCTTAAATTCAGGGTCAAGCATACCTTTCATAGCAGCCTCGATTTCTTCGATTGCCTGATAAATAACTCTGTAAAGTCTTATATCAACTTCATTCTGTTCAGCCGACGCAAGTGCACCTGCGTCAGGTCTTACGTTAAAGCCGACAATGATAGCATTTGACGCATTTGCAAGCATTACGTCAGATTCGTTAATCGCACCTACACCGCCGTGAATTGCTCTTACTCTGACTTCATCGTTAGACAATTTTTCAAGTGACTGTTTAACAGCCTCAACGCTACCTTGTACGTCAGCCTTGATGATAACGTCAAGCTCTTTCATGTTACCCTCGTCAATCTGGCTGAACAAGTTATCAAGCGATACTTTAACAACTTGATTAAATTTATTTTCTTGAAGTTCCTGTTTTCTCTGTTCAGCAACGTCACGTGCAAGTTTTTCGTTTTCAACGACCATAAATGTGTCGCCGCCCGACGGTGTCTCCGACAAGCCAAGAATTTCAACCGGTGTTGACGGCGGTGCAGTCTTAACACGTCTGCCCTTATCGTTTACCATCGCACGAACTCTGCCGACAGCTGTTCCGGCAATTACAAAATCACCGACTTTAAGTGTACCGTTCTGTACAAGAACAGTCGCAACAGGACCTCTGCCCTTATCGATTTCAGCCTCGATTACAGTACCTTGTGCATCTCTGTTAGGGTTAGCCTTTAGCTCCTGCATATCTGCAACAAGAAGTACCATTTCCAAAAGTCCGTCAATGTTAATTCTCTTTTTAGCCGAAATTTCAACGCAGACAGTATCTCCGCCCCATTCTTCAGGTACAAGATCGTACTCGACAAGCATTTGCTTAACTCTTTCAGGGTTAGCACCGTCTTTATCAATCTTATTAATTGCAACAACGATTGTAACACCTGCCGCTTTTGCATGGTTAATAGCCTCGATTGTCTGTGGCATAATACCGTCATCAGCCGCAACAACAAGTATTGCAACGTCAGTTACCTGTGCACCTCTCGCACGCATTGTTGTAAATGCTTCGTGACCCGGTGTATCAAGGAATGTTATAAGTCTGTCGTTTAGTTTAACGCTGTAAGCACCGATATGCTGTGTAATACCGCCAGCCTCTGTATCTGTTACGCTTGTATCACGGATTGCGTCAAGAAGTGATGTCTTACCGTGGTCAACGTGACCCATTACAACAACTACAGGAGGACGCTGAACAAGATCTTCCGGCTTATCTTCTTCCTCGGTTTCAATCATAAGCATATCTTCTTTTGTAAGAACAACTTCCTGTTTAACTTCAATACCGAAATCGTCACCGATAAGCTGTGCTGTTTCAAAGTCGATAGCTTGGTTTTGTGATGCCATAACTCCAAGCATCATAAGTTTTTTAACAACTTCTGCCGATGTCTTACCCATCTTAGACGCAAATTCACCGACTGTAATTGTTTCAGGGATTTCAACCTCTGTTATAACCTTAGCCTTTATTTCCTTTTTAGGCTGTTGGTTCTTTTCCTTTTCACGACGGTTTTTGCCGCCCTTTTTATTCTTAGCTTTACCGCCCTTTTTATCCATCTTGATATTATCAGGAACCATATCTTCAATACGTTCACGGGATTCTATTGTATCAAGTTCAACAGTTGATTGACGGGTATCAACATAACGTTTCTTTTCCTCTGTCTTTACAACATACTCTTCTTCCGTATTGGTATGGTCGATATTGCTCAAGTCAATTCTTTGACCCGACTGTTTCTTTGCAACTTTCTTATGCTTTTCTTGCTTTTGCTTTTCTTCTTTCTTTTCAGCCTTTGTTTCAGTCTTAACTTCGGCTTTTACCTCTGTTTTTTCTTCAGTCTTTTTAACTTCTTTAACAGGTTTTTCTTCTGCTTTCTTTTCTTCTTTCTTAGCAGGTTTTTCAGCCTTTTCTTCTGTTTTCTTGGCAGGCTTTTTCGCCGGCTTTTCTTCGTAATTGCCGTCTTCTCTTGCTTTCTTCAAAGCCGCCTCACGCATTTCGCGAATTTCTTCATCTGAAACTTGGTTCATCTCCGTATAAATATCGAAAATCAAACCGATAGTTTCTTCGTCAACCACGCTTGCCGAACTCTTTAGTTCTACTCCGAATTCCGCAAGTTTAGCTATTATATCCTTATTTGTAATCTTTAGATTTTTTGAAATCTCACCTAATTTTATCTTATCTGCCATATTTGCATCACCCTTTCTCCATGTCCCAGAGGGATTAGTCGTTTAATCTATCTAAAATTGCTTTCGCAAAATTGTCGTCATTCACGGAAACTACCGCACGGCTGTCTGCTCCTGTAAACTTGCCAAGCTCCGCCTTACTTCCCGCCTCAACAAATTTCGTTTTATAAAATTTGCATGAATCGGTTATTGATTTTTTTGTATTATCAGATGCGTCACACGCTACTATAATAAGCTTTGAAACACCGCTTTTAACGGCTTTTGAACATATATCTTCACCTGTCTGCACCTTACCGGCTCTTTTTGCCAAGCCGAGCATACCTAAAAATTTGTTGTTCAAATCAATTCCTCCGCCGCTTTATATAGTTCCTTTGGGACGGCACATTTAAAATGACGCTCAATCCCTCTTTTTTTCTCCGCATTTCGAATACAGTCTATATTCTTGCAAATATAAGCACCACGTCCGAACAATTTTTTATCACAGTCGAATTTAATCTCACCTGTTTTGTTGTCACGAACCAATCTTATAAGTTCATTTTGCGGATACATTTTTCTGCACGCAACGCACATCCTTTGTGGTATGTGCTTCATATATATTAGTCCTCCGCACTGATGTCTATTTTCCAGCCTGTAAGTCTTGCCGCAAGACGTACATTCTGACCTGCTCTGCCTATTGCAAGCGAAAGCTGATATTCAGGTACAACAACGTGTGCACTCTTTTCCTCTTCGTTGATTTCAGCTGAAATAACCTTGGCAGGACTTAAACTTGCCGCAATAAATTCGGCAGGGTCTTCGCTCCACTTAACTATATCAATCTTTTCATTCTTCAATTCTTCGCCGATATTCTGAACTCTTATACCCTTCGGTCCGATACAAGCACCTTGTGCGTCAACGTTAGGATCGTTTGAATAAACGGCAATCTTTGTTCTTGAACCGCCCTCACGCGCAATGTTCTTTATCTCAACAATACCCTCGGCAATTTCAGGTACTTCTGCCTCAAACAACTTTTTAACAAGTCCCGGATGAGTTCTTGAAACTATAATCTGTGTACCCTTTGTTCCGCTTTTCACTTCGCTCACATAGCATTTAAGCACTTGACCTACTTCATATGTTTCGCCGATTGGCTGTTCTTTTTCAGGCAGCATTGCTTCGATTTTGCCGATGTCAATAAATACGTTTCCTTTTTCTATTCTCTCGATTGTTCCCGAAACTATGTCATTTGTCTTTTCGGTGTATTCACTGTAAATTATTCCTCTTTCAGCCTCTCTTATTCTCTGCGTAACAACTTGTTTTGCAGTCATTGCACTGATTCTGCCGAAATCTTTCGGTGTTACTTCTATATTTACCATATCACCGATTTGATAATTACCGTTGATTGCTCTTGCGTCCTCAAGTGAAATTTCTTCAAATTCGTCATATACAAGGTCAACAACTTCTTTCTTTGCAAATACCTTTACAGTTCCGCTTTCTCTGTCTATTGAAACCTCAACGTTTTGTGCTGAATAAAAGTTTTTCTTATATGCCGCAACAAGAGCCGCTTCAAGAGCGTCTATAAGCACCTCTTGACTTATGCCCTTTTCGTTACAGATTTCCGTAAGAACCTCAAATAATCCCTTTTCCATTTTTATAAATCTTCCTCTCTAAAACTTAAATGATAATCTTATATAAACTGCTTGCTTAACAGGTATTTCTTTCACTTTCCCATCAAGTTCAACAAATGCTGTTTTATCCTTGTAATCCTTTAAAACGCCTGTAAATTCCTTTACGCCGTTTTCTGCTTTGTAAAGCTTTACGTCAACCTCTCTGCCGATATAATAAAGAAATTCACGTTCCTTTGTAAGTTTTCTGTCTGCCCCCGGTGACGAAACTTCAAGCGTATAATTTTCTTCAATAAAATCTTCTGCGTCAAGAAGTTCCTCTACTGCCTTTGAAAACAATTCACATTCGTCTATACCAATTCCGCCCTCTTTGTCAATATAATAGCATAGCGAATAAGTGTCGTCGGCTTTTTTGTATGTCACATCAACAATATATACATTTTGTTTCTGTGCAATTTGTTCTCCGAGTTCAAGCGCTCGGATTTCTGTTCCGTTAGCCATTTGTACCTCCGTAACTTTTCAAAAAATCTTTTCATATAAATATGAAAGAGTGGGTAAACCCACTCTTTCTGAATATAGTATATTCCGCTTTGAAAGATATTATATCACATAAATCCAACAATTTCAAGACTTTTTTGTGATTTTATCTTTATTATTCATCGCTGCCGTCATTGCTTTCACTGCTACTGTATTCAGAACTCGAAGATTCACCGCTTGATTCTTCGCTTGATTCATATCTTTCGCCTGTACTCTCGTGAGAAGAACTTGATGTTCCCGTACTTTCTTCGGTCGTTTCATGATTTGATGACGAACCGGATGATGAGTTTGATGAACCGGATGATGAGCTTGATGAACTGTTTGAGGTACCTGAGCTTGATGAACCCGAAGTTCCCGATGAACTGTATGATGAATTTGAACTTCTGCTTTTTGAGTTTGATGAATTTGATGAATTTGATGAATTTGAAGTGTTTGACGAGCTTGAAGATATACCGCTTGATGAAGAACTACCGCTCTCTCTTGTAGCATTTTTAGGATTGTCTGTTGTTATATTATCTGCAGGATAACCGAACACATCTTGTACCATCGTTCTGATTTCGTCCATATTAGGTATCCAAACGTCGCCGTTCGCTGAATCTGAACTATATTCACCAGGCAATGAATACGAATGAATATTCACGCTTGAGAAATCAGCCAAATATTTTGAATACTTAATAACTTCACTTACTGTAAAGTTTGTCTTAATTTCAGAGCTTATATCCTTGAATATTGAAGGAATTTTCAAAATCAAAGATGCATTAACCTTTTGGTCTACAACAGCTTTCAGGAATTTCTGCTGCATTTCAACTCTGTCACTGTCACCGTTTACATAACCTTTAAATACACCGGTTGACGGATTAACATTACCGTGTCTGTAACGCATAAGCCATACAGCCTGCTGACCGTTCAGCTGATAATCTCCCGGCGGAAGATTTATATGCAGACTCTGTACAGGGTCATCATATACCATACCTACACCGTCGCCGTAAAGATCCGGAATTGTAAATTCAATAGGACCAAGTTCGTCTATAACGTGAGCAACAGCGTCAAAGCTGAAATCAACATAGTAATTTATCGGAATACCCGTTATTCTCGTTACCGCCTCACAAGTTGCTGTCGCACCGCCGATTTCTCCGCTTTCATCCACAAATGCGTGTGCGGCGTTAATTTTTTGATAACGGTTTCCTATATACATTTTTGTATCACGAGGAATTGAGAGCATATTCACCTCTTTTGTTTCGGTATCAAAACTTGCAAGCATTATTGCGTCTGTTCTCAAGCCGTCAACGTCAACACCCATAAGTAAAACGTTTATCTTTCCGTCTGCCGCCTCAACAGTCGAAGTGTTGTCCACCGCTTCCTCATTGTTTAAGCCCGAAAAGTCAATTCCCATACAGACAGCTGCCACGGCAATAATCACTGCGAGTGATATTCCAAGCACTTGAAAATATCTTTTTACATTAAATTTAACTTTCACTCTGTAACCTCCAAAAATATTCATCTATGTTTCAAAAAAATACAATATATTTTAATTATACCATTCAAACTTACTCTCGTCAATAGAAAAAACACTTTATGTTTTTAAACTATTTGTAAACTTTACATACATATCCAAAAGTCAAATTGCATTTATGATAATTCATCAGCACACAAAAAGGGTGATATTTCCATACCACCCTTTAATTATTAACCCATATTAAATTTTTATACTAATGTGCAATATATGAAATTTTGTTAGCTTTCAGATATTCTTCGGCATATGTGCCTTTTACACATTTCACGTTGACTTTTTCACAGCCGTCAAACGCTCCGACGGCAATGTATTCAACGCTCTTTGGCAAAACTACGGTTTTAAGATTTTTGCAATTTTCAAATGCTTTTATATCTATGGCTTTCGTGCCGTCAGGAATTACGATTTCCTTTAAATCTGTGTTTGAAAATGCTTTCACTCCGATTTCCTGTAATTTTTCAGGTAACTTGATGTTTTCAAGGCTTGTGCAGTCAGCAAATGTCATATCTTCAATCTTCATCACATTTTGAGGTATATTTATATCAGTAAGATTATCGCAGCCTTCAAATGCTCCCCATTCGATATATGACACTGTTTCGGGAATTTCTATACCTTTCAACTCTTTGTTGTTTTTAAAGGCATCCGCTCCGATTCCCTCTACCGTCACACCTTCAAGTTCCTTTGGTATTACCGCATATTCGCCGAGATTATCCGCAGCTTTCAGAACAGCTTTCTCATTATGAACGGCATATGTCGCATATGATGAAGCGAATGCACTGATTTGAGTCATCATAACTATAAGCATAAGCGCCGCAACTAACATTTTCTTCTTCATATTTGACACTCCCTTTCATTCATTTCCTGTTCTCTTTATAAGTCTATTATACGCCGTATGAATATTTATTACAACAACAACAGACTTACAAAATTGTTTAAATGATTTAAGAAGTTGTTACAAATTGTTACAAAAAATTTTGTTTTATTTTGCATTCAAAAATACACCAAATTTGCGAAACCAAATCAAAGAAAAATATCAAATATTCCGTTCAAAAACGTTCAAAACAATATTATACAAAAAATCAG
>ERZ780223.2010-NODE-2010-length-18301-cov-17.494848_pt1 | contig 18301 bp, 21 predicted proteins | sample MGYA00511016_ERZ780223 | MGnify/ENA primary metagenome ERZ780223 (study PRJEB29588, sample SAMEA2159032) | human gut metagenome | biome: human gut; feature: human-associated habitat; material: faeces | place: Denmark | collected 2008/2010 ... | reverse complement strand
ATGAAACCGCCATCTACACCAGTAACGAAATCACCGAACTTGGCATATTTCTTAATGACAGTTCCGCCCAATAATGATAAAAGGAAATTTGTAGAATCCTCCTTGTCTTTGCGCAAAAAATATTTAGCCAATTCACTTATATTTACACCTCCCGATATGGCAACAACCCTGTCTTTATTGGTTCTTATGTAAATAGAAGGATTCTTATCATCATTATGTATGTATATCTCTCCCTCATTCAACCCATCCAGTCGCTTTTCAAATGACGGGGATATTTTCGGTATAATCGGATTCCCTTCATCATCCGTTTCCGAACCGTACCACAATATCTTTATAGGACGATTTCTAGCCATGATTACACGTAATTTTCATTAACAAAAGCAGCTTTCGCCTTCTTATATTTCAACACATCGTCCTCTTCGGGATTAGTTAGTAAAAACGCGATTTCTGAAGAAGAAGTTGCGATCTCAGTTTTGCCTCCGATCCCAGCAATATCGTTTTCTCTAGGGCGTAAAGTCACTTTATATATAAACATCTGTTTCTTACCTATTGTATCAATCTTTTCCGGGACAGAATCCCCTTCCCGTACAAACAAATTACCGTTTATGCTGACGTGAGAAAGGCAAAGTACCTTATTTATAAACTCCGCTATATAATACGGAACGCCACAACTTGTCCCGAAAACAAAATCAAATGTTTTATAGGGGAGAGAATACATTTCTATTATCTCCTGCTTCTGATTCACAAACTGTTCGTTTTCAACTTTCAACTCCACCCCATCCGGCTTGAATCCTCCTATTATTCTGAACTGGAACATCTGCCGGACCTCATCAATCCAGAATATATTATCAAACGCAGAATTATTATCTTTATGGGAATATTCGATCAGAATAGAATCACCTATATTCTCACACACGCAGAACTCCTCACATTCTTTATCGGCTATAGTTACTGTATATATCCCCTCCGAAGGAGATAATGAGGCATAATACATCTTAATACTTTCATTTACATCATAAGTGAGCAGTGTTATCTTGGAGGAAATATTGCCGATCTTATCATTCAAATAAGCTGAAGGTTTTTCGCCGTTATCACAAAATATTTGCAGCAGGATGTTGTCTGACACAGAAAATACTTGTCTGAAACATCCTGCATTTGAATATTTATATTTCAGCGGTTTAAAGAATAACGGACAAACATCTCCGATTGATATCATAGTCTTTTCGTAAGTTTCTAGTAACTTGTGACTTCACAAGCTTTCATTGCAAATATAACAATTAAAATTTGAATCTTTATAACGAATTTAAATTTTTCACGATCAAAGTTACCTTTGAACTTTGTGATTTTGTAAAATTGTAATCAGCCTGCTGATAATATCCCTGTACAACTTTGCCTTGGTATTCCATTTCAACAATTCCTGTAAGATCTTCCGGGAGTTCCACATCCGAAGTCTCAAATTCCACCTCCGCCACAGTAAACATCCTTTTTGAAAGAATTATATCCCTACTTTCCCCCATTCCATCAATACCCACATCACTATTACCATCTGATGACGCAAAAGTAAGCATCTCAACAGATGAGCCGATGTATGCTTCATTGGCCAAAACCATAGAAGAAGGGGAAAACATGGCATTGAACATTGTGTCAGGGCTGAGAACGCCACCCATAAGATAATCCCTGTTCAATATATACTTAAGTCCAGACGAATCAGATTTTACCCCTACCATAAATAAATCAGTGTCACTTTCGTTGTCTGTAGTATCTTCACCTATCTTGTCAGCAAGGAACTCTATGCCGTATGCGTCCGCACGGTATGGAGATATCATTTCAAGGCTATTGTCCGTCATGGTCACGCCTGTGGTATATTCATTCGTAAAACGGAACTCATCCTTTCCATTAGCCGTGTCGTAATCCTGTTTGTCAAAGCCTATCCGTATCCGAGAATACACCAATGCAGAATTAACCTTCATCTCATAATCAGATAAATCATCTATCCTTTTGACAACATCATCCGAGAAGTATTTGCTTCTATGCCGGAAAGTTACTGTATTCCCGGATATGTCGTAAGCATAACCAAACACATAACTCATCCAGTTTGCAAATTTGGTGAAGGATGTATATATTTTGGCTCCAGGAATCTTACGGGCTGATTCAGCCGCCAAGAGCATACAATTATCAAGCCTTCTATCTCCTGTCCTCTCAATCACTCCAGTCAAACCATCTTTCTCTCCATTAATACTTTTAAGCAGTCTGTTCAGCAATGTATCGGGCTTTATAACATCCATCTCAACAGGGTTTATTCGATTTTTCCATGATGCTTTAAAATAACTTGATGTTGAGACTTTGTATGGCAAATCCGGCAATACAGGTATAATCTCTTCTTTCTCATTGACATACATAGCTCTCACTATTATTTTATCATTATGCAAAAGACTTATATTGTACGATTCCGAAACCTTCTTTTCCACTGGCGTTTCTGATTCTGTCGTAAGTTCAAAACTTCCTATCACCGTTTCCGTAGTCACCGCTTCCCCATTACTATCAATCTCATTACTTATCTTCATAATCTGGAGCCTCACACCTCTTACATCATATCCCAAAGCACCAGACTGATATTTCCTAAACACAAACATATCAATATTAAACTCTATATTTATCCTAATTGATTTCAGAGCCTTTATCGAATATACATCATCACCACCTACTGTTTGATCATTAAATTCAAGAGACCCCTTTATTAAGGAATCACTGGCAGTTATATATATTGGCATTGGTGACATTTTCTTGCTGAAATAAACATTAATAAGAGTGTCATCGTCTTCCAATGTATCACCTGTAGGAATCCATTTTGCTGATTCTGAAAGTTCAAGTCCGTCATAAACAAGAGGAATGGGGCTTTTCACCTCTTCGACCGAATATTCATATTGAGTTCCTTTTTTTGACTTTATCATGGACGCCACGCTATCATCCACGGCATTTATCTGTAAGATACGACCATTATCCTGCAATGTAGAAAAATTGAGAGCGCAACTAAACCGTTCATTATACAACCAACTGTTATTTCTTGTACTTATTATTATTGAGGCAGAAGCATTCAAATAATCTTCATCATATTGTTTTAACAGCAATTTTCTAGCATCCCCAGCAAAAGAAAATTTGTTGGAAAATGTACGGATAACACCGTCATAGTCATTTCTCTTGAAACTAGCCTTCACCTCGTCCCAATTCTCAAGATCATCAGTAACCCTGTACTTCAGACCATTTATAAGTAACTCACATCGATAATACATAATTATTTCTTTTTACGATTCAACCCATCGATTTCGTCACATGTCTGCCTTACAAGACAGGCATAAGATCCGGCGGTCCATTCTTTCGGATTGATATACATCTTATTATACTTCCCAATAGCGACAACTTCATTTATAAATCCACGTTTTGTAGGCTTCTCCTTCAGTTCCTCATTCTTTTCCTTACTTATCTTATCCAAATCATATTGTGCACGGGAATTTAATGCGGATATTCTAGCATTCATAGCCATTACATCACCTTTTTTACACGAATAACCTATCTTCATCAGAATATCACGCACCTCATCATACATTTTCAACTTCATCATGTTCTCACATGCCTTCATGCACTCCACGGTCATTGCAAGATTCATACGCTCATTACAATTCAATATCTCAGAGAACAACTGTTTGCTCCCGACAATTTCTATATAGTCATTGATAATTTTTGCCGATGCAGCCCCTTTGTCCTCATCGTCAAATTCAATAGTATTGCTATCATTGGTATAAATCTCTATAAAAACGGACAAGGGAAGTTCATATATGTCACTTGTATACCTCATAATCAGATACTTTTTGAAAATTGCTGATAATTGTTTTCTCTTATCGCCTTGGCTAATTTTGCAAATCCTATCTGCTGTGATTTTTCCAGATGCCCTATCTTTTTCTCCAGTTCACTATAATCATTAACTATTGATACAGGAGGAAGATCGTTTTCGCTTCTATATGCCATAAGACCATCAAAATCATTTGCATGAGCCTTTATCCTGTCCATATCCACTGCATAAGGTATAACCTTCGCACCTTTAGGGATGTCAACCAAAGTAGGGACAGACGGAGTAATATACGCTCCTTTTTCAGTAACGATTGTTTCAGGGACACCACCATCACCCACTACAGCCAATCCGCCTTTATGCGAATCAGTACCCTTGGCATACTTCGGAATAGGAGTCGCTATAATAGTAGCAAGCTGTATCGCTCCCATAGCACCTAGAGCAGCTATCATAGGTATTGCAGCAGGGAAGCCCAATTGTTCTATCGTCTGCAAAATACCACCTGCTATCTGTATAGCCGCCTCAGCTATACTGGTAGCTTTCTCAAACTTTGCCTGTTTTGTTCTTAATGCCGCCTTTTTCTTCTCCAATTCGGCATTCTTTTGTGCCGTTTTATCTTCCGCCGCACGTTTACGCGCTTCGGCTTCTTCAGTTGTTATAGCACCTCTTTCTTCTAAAGCCTCTATACGGGAAATTTCCTCTTCACCTGCTTTCTCATTCGCTTCCTGTTCAGCCTCAATAGCTTCAATCTGGCGATCATAAATGGATGATATCATTTCACCAATTCCACTAACCGTAGAAGCCCACATCTCGGTAGTTCTTTCCATCTTCTCACCGTCTGTAAGTTCTTCCCAAGCACCCGACATCTTATCAGACATAATACTGAATCCCTTATCCATCCCATCAAATATACCGGCAAACGGGCTATCGATATCCGATGCAAGATCTTTCAATGCAGAAGAATAACCTTTCAACACTTCAAAATTCCTTCGTGTGATATCCTGTTGCTCTTCCGCTTTTTTCAACTGATCATCCGCATTTATAGAACCTATCTCTGCTTCCATAGCCTTTATGGATTCTCTCAGCATTTCAATTTGTTGCTTGCTTACCACGCCCGATGCTTCCGCTATCTCAATCATTTTTTCAGCAGCATCTATCTGTATCTGTAATTGCTCGTTTGCGGCTTTCCGCTCCAGTTCACGCATGGCTTCATCGTATTCTTTTCGCGATAGCAGCCCTTTTGAGTAATTTTCTGTTATAATGTTTTCAAGTTCCTTATATCCAGTACTTGTAGCTGCTATACGGAGAGATGATTGTTCCTCTTCCAGTCTGAGCATCTCATCAGTATACTTTTTCTTTTCCTCGATCCTTTTTTTCTCAGCCTCTGCCAACTTCTTAGCATATTCCTCATTCTCTTTCGCTATCTTCTGCATTCTCTCTTGGCCCAACATTTCCCGAAGTTTGTTCTCTTCCTCAGAATATCCCTTTACAGCTGCTATCTGGTCTTTATATTCTTTCTCTATGGCAGCAAGATTACGTTCATGCTCATCTTTAATGAGAGAAACGGACAAGTCAGCCATTTTATTCCTAAGATTCTCCATGTATTGCGCTAAATCATCCGATGCTTTATCGGCAGAATGAGGATTAAATGTAACATCTCCAATGTTAATAGAATTTGCCATATCTCTACTAGCCTTATCTACTTGATATAGCTGATTTAATAAAGAACCTATTTCTTTATCCAAGTCTTCAACCTGCTTGTTTAACTTCCCATACATGTCTCTAGCTGTATCCATAGCTGCCCCTTGACTGGATTCATATTGTGCTTTCATCTGATCTCTAGCAGATTCAAGTTTCGCACGTTTTTCTTCTTTTTCTGCCAACTGATCTTCCAAGTCTAATTTTTGTTTAGCCTGTTCTACAAGCCGATCTTGCACAGCTCTAGCTTTAGCCGAAGCTAATATGGCATTAGATAACCTTTGATAACTATCAGCCGCTTTACCTGCAAGAATGTTTTCATCACTTATATTTTTAAAGTATGAAGGATATTGCTTTTTCAGTCCCTCAACGGCTTTTTTCCGCTCTCCCATAGGTTTATTCAAATTGACAGCAGCCCTATATAATATATCCAATTTAACAGCTTCATCTTGGGCATTTTTCACACCTTCTTTTTGAGCTTTATTCAAATCCTCCTGAAGCTGTTTTAGATAATCAATTTCTTTTCTCGCATCAAACAGGCTACCCACCCATTTGGTTATCTCACCTCCATAACTCGATAAAAGAGTTATCCCAACAACTAAAGCCGTCTGCCAACTAAGAAGGGAACTCAATACCTGTTTAAATACAGGTGTAGCAGTCTGCCCCGATTTCTTAAGAAGTTCATATTCCACCCTTGCTTTCTTTAACTCATCAATAAATATAGGAAGGTTATTGGATATGGCAAGAAAGAAAGTATTGGCACTAACAGACAAAGCCGGAAGTTCTCTCGCAATCTGTTGTATGGAAACATTAAGACCATTCCAACCCGAAGCATAATTACCCACATTACGTTGGTAATTGCCCATCTGTGCATCTATATCCTTTAATTGTTGATTCAACTTGCCGATATTGTTCAAGATATCCATACCTTTTGCTCCCTCGCGTGCAGCTTGTGAAAGGTTATAATATTCCTTTTCCAACTGAAGCATTGAAGCCTTCATCTCGTTATAGCTTCCTGCTGTGGCAATCGCTACCTGCGTATGATTTCTCAATATCGCCGAATACTGTTTATTCTGCTCTGTCAGCATGCGTAACTGGGATACCGTAGCATCTCTTTTGGACTTGTATTCCTCTTCGCTGATAGCACCTTTCTTATACTCCTTTGATAATTCCCTCAGAGATGTTCTTAAGGCTGAAATTGTTTCTTTGTTATCACTTAACCTACTGTTCAATTCGGAGGCTTGTGTATCAAAAGCCTTTACCGTCTGACGGATTGAATCAAAATCAGCAGCAGTCATGGATATTTTCTTAGATGCTTCTTGAAATGAAACAGAAGCATTTTCCGCATCTTGTGACACGTTTTTCAGATCTTCGGAAGCACCTCTCAAATTTACTTTTACTTCCGTTATCTTGTCTGCCAATGTATTCAATGGCTTGGTAAGAAGCTCTATCTTACGGGAAATATCGGTCAATAACTTTAATTGACTAGCCTGTAATTCAGACAACCTATTTTGAGAAGCATATAATTTGGTAATTGTAGCATTATAACTGTCAACTTTAGACTGGTATTCTCTTAGATTACCCGGCTTAAAATTTATACCATCACTTAATTGTTTTGTGAAATTCGCATATTCGGAAGATGTGGTTTGAATATTAATCCTTATCTCATTTAACTTCTTAACGATGTTAGGATCAATCGCATCAGTAATTTTAAATTCTGCTCCTGCCATGGTCTTTTCGTAAGTTTTGGGTAGTGCATGACTTCATGCACCTTCTAAGAGCAAAGATAGTGATTTTATTGATATTATGAAGGTGAGGAAATAAAAAAGGGAGAAGCAAAAACTTCTCCCCGTGAAAAATAATTTATTTAAATTACCAATCATCATTTTCATTGCCCACAAGACCATTCTTCACAGCTTCTTCTATTTTATCCATAATAACATTGGAATATGCATGAGCCATAATCAATGCTTTAGACGATGTTTTCTTTGCCTTATGCTGATCTTTGGGGCTGAAAGGATAACATGTTTCTATACCCCATTTTTCTGTTTTCTTTGTCGTGTCCGCAGGCTGTCCTGTTGTACCAGCAGAAAAAGCCCCCATCCATCCGCCTCCGATGTTCTGCTCAACCTCATAATATTGAAGCGTATATGTAACACGAATTTTTTTATCTTTAATATCAACTTTTATAACAGGGTGGATGTTAACATTATAAGCTGTCATTCCTCCAATATGTTGAGCGATCCCTCCTACAAATCCTTTAGCAATAATTACTCCCGCATCCTTATCATTCAATTTAATTACTGAGTTCGCATCGTTAAAAGATTCCGCAAACCAATGGTTTAAAGTAATATATAACTGCTCTTTAGTCTGTTCCCCACAATTAATTATCTGCTCATAGGTCAAACTCTGATTCTTATCCAATACCAATGAAGAACCTAAATTTTCAGCCGCATCCACCCACTTATCACCATAATTTTCCTTTGCATATTTTTCTAATTCTTCCGCTCTCATTACTTGAGCACTCAGATTCATACTGAATAATGAAACAATCATTAAAAATAATACTTTTTTCATATAGTTATAATAATTTGGTTATTTTCAGCAAAGTAATATACTTTTAAAATCAAATCAAAACATTACGACATATTTGTTTGCAATTTAGAATATTGTCTAAATAAATTACAAACATAGCATTTCAATCTTCATGTTTAAATTTCACCTTCTCGCTTCTTTTCCCAGTGCATACAATCAGTTTGAGATGCTTGCCGTATATCCGTTCAAGTCTATTATTTTGTTCTTTCATTTTTTGAAGTATAATTTCAAGTTTATCTATTGTTTTCATAGTCTTTTTATTCGTGTTGCGAATCGCAACGTTAACGGATGTAAAGAGTCTGCCCACCTCGTAAGCAAGGTGGGAAAGACTTATTAATATGTAAAATCTAAATTAGGCTATCTTCATCAATTTTCCGTCAGAAGGTTTGCCGCCGAACAGGTGATTGATGTATGCAAGCCCTTTCTGTGTGCATAGCACAACCATCACGACAAAGCCCGGATGATTATCTCTTGGGATAGGCTTTTCTTTCATCTCAAAGTAGCCTGCATCAATATATTTCTGTTTTGGCTCATTCCTGTTAGCAAAGAATACTCCTGCTTCACGAAGCTTCTTGAACAAGGTATTTCGTCCGAATGGTAAGCCAAGTATCTTTGCCGCCTGTCCTATATCGCACTTGCCTTCCATTGCAAAGGCTTTGTCGGCGAAGTCGGCTTTCGGCTGGAGCTTGGAATTTTGCTGTTCAAGACACTTAATCTTTTCCTCCGCAATCTCTATACGTTTCTGTAGAATCTGCTGGGAGCGCATCAAGATGTAATCATCATCCTTTAGTAGGGCTTCCCGTCTGTTGAACTCATTGATGAATCTTTCCTTAAACTCTCCGGCTTTTGCCCCAGTGTATAGCCCATGACAAGGAAACTAAAACCGTCCTTTGTCATTTCATAAGCGGTCTGTTCTCGATTTCTACTATCGATGTAGGTAATAACGCCAAAATTGGCGGCATTAAAACTCGCTGAGCATGAAAGACTTTCAATGTCTCTGACTACTTTACTATGTTCTTTCCCGAACACTTCCGCAACAAGTAACGAAGTAGTCACATCGTTGCCGTTGTTGTTTTGAAATACTAATTCTGCCATAATCTGTGAACATTTAAGATTATAAGAAATTATATGTGGCAACTTTATCAAAAAGAAAGCGGTTGCACTTTACGCTGTTCACAGATGGCGCATTCGCTACGAGAGCAAATACTATAATCTTACGTAAAGGCAACCGCCAATATCCAATAAGGGCATAAAAAAAACCCATGTATGATATGAGCAACTTAACCGCTTGCTTAACGTAACGAATGCAATCGTCATCTGTGAACGGTACAAAGTTACGCAAACTTTCCATACTACCAAACGAAAACAATATTTTTTTGAAGGCTTTATCTACCAAACCCGTTAGGGGAATTATCCTAACGGCTGATAATGTGGATAAAAACTCTAAGGCTACATCTTCGTGCATCCAAGTACCGGGATTATTACCTCCTTTCGTAACCTGCACTAAATCAGTCAAAGTTAGATTTCTTACTTTGGATAGTTCATTTAGATAATCTGTTGTAGATTGGTTCATTAGCCAAAATTTAGGCTCTTTGCCGAAAGATTTAGCCATCTGTGTTGCATTTACCATTACACTATCGCCTTTCTGAAAGGTGATAGGACTTCCGTTGTGTTGGAAGATTTGATTTTCATTCAAGTGTCGCATAATAATGAAAATTAAAAGTTAATAAATAAAAAAAGCAGAGAGTTTCTCCAAGTTGCGACACTTTCATATTGGCTTGTGGGCGAATATGCACGGAGAAACCTCTGCTTATATTTTAGGCAGCAGCTATCAATGGAACATAAAAATTCCACAAACCAAGTATGTATATAAAAGTGTCGCACTACAAAGGTACAACATTTTTTCAAACAAACAAATAATGAAAATATATTTTTCATTGTTATTTTCACACGCATAATATCCATCTTTCTAATGACTTTCAACACGCCACAATATGCCTTACCTGTAATTTCTGCAATTTGCAGTGAACTTATTGTTCTTTTTTCGCCATTTTCCCCATCAATAGGTATTAACTTATTAAAATTTTCCATATCTTTGCGATATAAGATTAATATTGTTCCCCGTTGGCGGCTCAGTCACTTCCGCCTCCGGGGATTTATTTTGGCTGATTGTAGCAGGTGAGGGATCGAACCTCATTGTGCCATTATTCACTCCTGCTTTCCTCCCTTATACTATCCACGCTTGGAATTGTATAAAAAGAAAGTTCCGTAATAGGTGCAAGCTACTACGGAACAGTCATATATAAACTCCAATAGGAGAATATTTAATCAACATCAAGTAACGCCTTGCACTTGTTACAGATACAAAGGTAAATGATGTTTTTATCTTATACAATGGTATGAATATTAAACAAAAGACAATATCAATTAATAGTAATACTAAGTAACGCATAGTAATATATAGTAACGCAATTATTAAATATTACATTCACAATTTAGACAAAATCTAAATTACAACATAAATGATAGTTTTGTTTTTCAATTAAAAAATAAATATCTTTTCGCACAAGACATTTGAGGAAAAATCAATATTTACATTGGGAGAACATTGGGATATTTCCGGTAATACAATTTAGTCAATGTAGATTTAAGGCTGTTATAGTCTTTGATAAAGCCTAAATCTATCCATTGAGCTATCTGTAATTCTAACTCATATAATTCGCGGATTTTATCTTCATCGCCAATCTTATTACGCATTTCTGATTCATGTTTGCCATAAACTATGATGTTTAGAGACTTGGCTAAGTCCTTAATCTTTTTCTGGAATATATCCCCAGGGAGTATTGAACAAACGGCACGACACATAGCAGGATAAGCATCTCCAGCTAAATTACGGTATTGAATCATCTCATCATATACGAAGCGTATTACCTTTACTTCAAAGCGAGGATTAATCCACATGGCAAATTTGGTAAATAAGAAAGGATGCATCCATACTTCTTCTTTAGGTCTGCCAGCTTTACCCTTCTCTTTAACCTTACTCTTCTTAACTACCTGATTATCAATTTTAGGGGAATTTTCCCCTAAACCATTTTCACGTTCTTCAGCTATGAGCGCTTCTATAAAATCTCCAGTTCTTTTAGCCAAAAGAAACTCATCCATTTTTCTTTGTTCATTTCCTTTTACTGAATTCCATTGACGTAACAAGTCCCCACCGTCAAAATAGCCATCTTTTGTTCTCTGACTAACTGTAAATTCACCCATTGGGCGAATCATGATTTGATTCGTTTTCATGTCTTTTCGTTCACAAGATGTTCCGTACATCTTAATACGGGATATAAAAAATGCGGCAACCGATATAGAGGAGTCGGCCACCGCATCATATCCATTACTCTTAATGAATATATAATATCTTTCTATGCGAAACCTCTATCTATCGCTGTTGCTAAATTAATAAATAATACGGGAAACGCCAAAATAATAGAATGATAAAAATCACCATTTTACGGAAATATGAATTCTACAAACTCACCCGACCAGTTTTCACCTTCACGACAGAACTTATACACATCTCCAACCTTGTATAATATATAAACACATTCATCCATAACAGCAGCCTTCTCTGCGATTGAACGCATATGTTCCATCTCCCTCATTGATTTATTTCCTTGACACAAGCAGTTTTTCATAATTCGCACCTCCTTATAAATTTATCAATAGAGGGCATAAGCCTGTACGTAACATAATGCCTCCTTGCTTTGGAGCTTACCTTGAAAATTTTATAACCATATTTCTTCTCAATATCAGAACCAAAAGAAACGCCATAGCTGGCAATCCTTATACCATTTGATATTGGTATTGCCGTGATGGAACTATAAAAATCTCCACGTATGATAAGGTTTGGAGTATTATTTCCTCTTGCAGAAAAACCCAAATAGGAAGGCTTTGGTTTCTGTATCTTTGTCTTCCAATTCTTATAGCGTTCGGCATTTTTCCTCCAATGCTTTCCATAAGCTTTTTTAAAGTATGGGTCCTCTGTATATCCGGGAATTAAAGGACTTTCATCGCCATCAACACCACTATATAGCTGTTCTCGTATATATTCCTCAAACTGAGGAACATCCCTTTCCATCTTATCCCTTATCATTGGCTGAATGCCATCAGCCAATTTCTTCCAACATCTCGCGTATTCCTCCAATGTCATAGCAAAAACGGGGGATCAATCTCCCCCGCCTCCTAAATTACTGTTATTGATAATCCTATTATATACGGAAACCAGCCTTGATTTCCGCCTTTCTCTAGAAATGTCCTTCCAGAATACATCTATATTCTGAGCGACAAACTCATCCAATGAAAGCTTAACCACTTCGGATTCTATAAATGTGACTCCATTAATTCTCATTGTACCCATTGTTCAATTCCAATGACCCCATTAGCCTGTAAAATAGAAGGAGATTTAAGCACCGGTACACCTCCTGTCGCTGTAAGCACACCGTTACTGTATTCCAGTGCTGATGCACCAGAAACGACTGTTGAAGCCTTATTAGACAATACAGTGCCATAATATGCAGTAAGGTCTGTGCGGTCATAGTGATCCACGAGTTTATATGTATTCTCAGGAGATGCCATTTTGACAAATTCAACGTAATTCAATCCCTTGAGAACATTTTCCAAATTGACACCCGCTTGCTTTACAGACATGTTTTTCATCATCTTCTCGGTATCGGAATACATCGCATTAAACGCAAGATAAGCCTTCTGACCGCTTGAATCATAAGCCTGTCCTGTAGGGTAAACACCAGATAATGCAAAACCTGCAAGTTCATCTGTCCCGTCATCTTCTCCGTAGATTACATTATTCTTGTCAAAAACATACATATCAAACAATGTATCCTTGTTGGCTACAAGATTAGCTTGTAAAGCTAGATTAAACTTACGCAACGTGAATGTATCCGTCCTTGCCGAATAGCCCGTTATTTCCGACCCGGCATAACCATTTTCTGTTGTATTGGGTTCACCGCCGCTTACCGCGTATTCCGAAAATCCTGTAATAGGATAAATTCTGTCCGGATAATCAGCATGACAGGCTTCCTCCAAAGCATCAGCAGTCAATTCCTTGGGCAGTTTTTTGCCATGAATGACCAATATAACACCTGCGACCTTGTCCGGTTGCAGGGGGCAGTAACTCATTCCAGTATTAAATCCGGACGTGCTGCCGCACTCTCTAATATCTGTTCGCATAACAATTCTGATTTTTAACTGTTAAATCCAAATTCTTTATTTCAATAGCATCTATCTTTTCGCCAACTTCCTTACCGTCAACATCAACAGCACCACGTCTTCCAAAACTATAATTTTCTGAATATGTATGGCTTACAATACCGGAGTAACCGAAATCAAATTTATCACTTTTTTTTAACTCTTCTATGAATCCGTAATACAAAGGTCGAAGAATACCTTCAAAAGATATCTCACGACGTTGTTCATTTGTATACTTTTCCAGTGTATTGGTAGCGATTATTATGTTTACAGATGCCTTACAAAAATAATTCTCACTATCCCTTTCCTCGTCTAAGGGAACATACAGCCCTATCATTGGGAATTTTCCCGATGCTGTCACCCTGCTTTTCCCAAGAAGAAGAAGTGTTTCCCTTATATAAGAACTGTCACCATATATGTAATTTATCTGTTGATCCATTCTTTTTGACAAGGAAGCACATACATCTGATATTATATCAATTATCATATCCCAAAAGAATTAATTGTTTCCATCAATTCGAAATCGGTGGCGATATCCGGATAGTCCGCATTATTGGCTTGAAGCCATTTCACAAGTCTGATATTCATTCTTACCATGTCGTTCCATGCAAACATCATTTTCCTTTCGGGACTTACAAGACGACCATCATCTCCATCAGCCTTCACTCCTGTAATAGTCGCCTGAGTGTGATTATGTCTCAAGTAATGGAAGTATATATAGTTGGCGATGGGGGATTTGGAAATCTCCCTATCGCCATCACTATATTTCATGACAAGATGCGCTATAAGATCATCCCATCTTTTTTCCTTAGTTTTTCCATCGTTGGAAATATAGGATGAGAATTCCTTATACAACTTTTCCCCTAGGAGCTTCTCTAAATATTCCGGCTCATATTGCATTACAAAGCCTTGAAGGCTGTCAACAATTGCCTTATTAGTCTCAGAAGGAGTATGTATATTCAATACTGCACCTTCGATATCAAGAATACCACCTTGGAAAAAAGTATAATCCACCAACATTACACAATATCTTTGAGGTCCTTCTTTTTATTGAACAAATCTTCAGCACCGATTTTCTTAGCGTCTTCCATCAATTCCGAAGGAACAGTGGCAACACGTCCATCTTGGAAGAACTTACCTGCAAGTAACATATTAACACTTACTTTATCACCTTTTTTATAAACGGCCCCGTCCTTTGCGAACTCAACCTCATAAGTTTTAGTCAAATTTACTTTCATAATGTTTAATAAATTTATCCGCCAATACCGGCAGGGGTTATAGCTTCAATAACGGTCGCAATCTTATCCTTGACAAATGCAGTTTTATATTGCTTTTTAATATACACCATAAGACGTTTTTCACCAAGGATAGTCACCATATTTTTAGTGAAATCATCATTTTCCCATCCAAGTGTAATGGTAAGAACCCATACATCACGGATGTTAAGATAGTTAAAATCGCCAACCCAAATATCACCTTGCTTGATTGCTGTGCTGGTTTCCACTCTCAGGCCTTGAATCAGTTCATCGCCAATACGGAAAGGACGAAGATATTGCCCATTAACATCCTTAGTCAACTGCATCTGTGCATAGTCAAGAGGATGCATAAGCACAAGGTTTGGACGATAAGCCATATTGGACATTGATACAATCTGTGTATACATACCAACAATAACATCATAAGTGTTGGGTTTGTCTACTTTCAGAGTTGTCAAGGAAAATTTAGGTAGATCACTTTCAATCCCTTTAATCTGACCACCGGAACCAGTACCAGACAAAATACCTTCTTCTTCTTTCAAACCAATACGATTGATAATCTCAGCCCTAACCTCCGCAACCAACTGAGGCAAATCAGATAATGTTTCTTCGGTTACTTTTGTGCCAAGAGCCACTTTGCCAGCATTGATAGTAACTTCTGCCAATGTACCGCTCATCATAGGCTTAAGACCGCCTTCTGGAACCCATTCGGCTTCTTCTTCACCCGGATTGAACTCCGCATAAGTCAATGATCGTGTAGATATTGCTGCCACATTGGCAAATTTACGGATTACAGTCTGGGAACGTGGATCAACAGATAACTGACTATCAATTGTCATGTTATAATGTGGTGCCACACCCGTACTCTTCAAGGGATCAACCTCCTTCTTGTTTATAATAAGCGTAAGGCTTTTCTTAAAACCGGGGGACTGCTTACAAGCCGTTTTCAAGTCCACAGTTTTCTCTCCGTGCTTGCCTACTGTGATGAAATCCTTCAATTGCTCTTCAATCTGCTGGTCTACAGACTTGAACACCATTTGCCCGTCTTCATTCTTATGCATTGCACCTTTCATGCGAACGATTATCTCTTTCATCTCACCAAGTTCCTTACGCACTGTATCCAATTCCTTTTCGGAATCTATCTTTTGAGAAACCTCATTTAATTTATCCTCAAAAGTTTTTTTGTCGATAGTATCGTCCATGAAATCGCCTACAGTAGCGTTTATTGCGTCCTGCAACGCCTGTAATGACTTCACGGAAACCTCATCCATTACCGACAAATCAATTTTGCTTAAAAAGTCAAATTTCATGCTTCTTTAAGTTTTAAAGGTTTTGTAAATAGTTTTATTTTTTCATCGGCTCCCTCTTCATCAAGTGGCTTGTCTGCCGGCTTGTATCGAGCGAGTGACATCGCTTTTCTTACTAACATTTGGATTTCCTCCCTCTTTCTTATCGGAAGTCCTTTACATACATCACTTATTTCAACCGGAAGTGACTCCAACGCACTTTCATATTCTTCTGCCGATTTCAGACCAAGATATTCAGTTTCTCCGTTACATCCTATGGACACTACGGATATCTCATACAGAATGACTTCCTTTACAACCAAGCAATCACGTTCCCTGTCATATTCACATTTTTCCCATACATAACTATAACCTATAGAGAACTGGTTCAAAGTGCCACTTTCAAGCTGCTTCAACGCTTGATTTCCTCTTTCCACATCATCAATAGACGCTTCAAAGTAAAGCCCTTTCTCATCTTCTTGCAGAAGCGTAATGCGTCCTATAGGCTCATGCATGTCATGCATCCACAACATGATAATCTTATCATTAGCAGAACTTCCCGGGCCTCTCTCCTGTATGCTTTTTGAAAAACAACCTTTCAGGAGCATGTCACCGGACTTATCAATGTTATTGAAAACCGCAGCATAACCACTGATAGTTCTACTGCCAGAATCATATTGTATCTCCTTTGCATAAAAAGCTAAGGATTTATACTGCTTCCCCAACCTGTTCTTGTATTTGCTTGTCTCCATCATTATTTATTTCACTTTTAAATTCTCCCTTAGGGTTATCAGGATCAATATCTGTAAAATTGGACATTTCGGTTCTTGCTTCTTCAAAAGTAATCAGCCGATTGTTATACAATGAAGCTACAGCATTAGAGGCTGTAGACAAGGCATCCGCCAATTCTTTCATATCCTTTTGAAGGCAAGGGACATGAGTGAAGTCCATTTTGATTATTGCCCTGTCCTTACATATAGCATTAGTCAGAACCTCTGTTATAGATTCACTGTCAGGGATAATAAGATCCTGATATGCCGCTTTCTTTGCTTGAGAAGAGTTATCATAAGTACTTCCTTGTATAATCAGATTGGGGTCAAAGCCTATCGTCTGAGCTATCGCTTCCAAACACGCCTTATCCTCCTCATGAAGCTTCAATTGGTCTGTATTTGACCCCAATGTAATCCACCCTAGTTTCTTAGGAGTCACCATGATTTCATACAACTTATGCACTATACCATATTTCCTTTTGAAATCATCCTGCAATTTCTTGGATTCAGACGGAGTAATAGCTGCATTCCCTACGTCAGTCGTATCATTTCCGTATAGTATCCCTTTAGGTCCTCCATTAACAATAAGGTTTCCTCTCCCTATCAGTTGAGCCATATAGTTTCGAGTATGAGTAGATAATGCGTCCACAGGGGAGTGGAAGGTAATTCTCCCTCCATTATTACTTGGAATATCCATTATCGAATCGTATATGACAAAATACTCCTCATCACCAAGTTCTATATTCTCATTTCCCCAACGTATATATACCCTTTTAGAAATTGAAGAAAGTTCTGTTTGAGTAAATGGGCTCTTACCAAGAGACTCCATGTAGAATAATTCGGGAGGTATTACCATCATGGATTTAGGGAGGTCGGATTTTAAAGCTCTTAATGTATAAATAGGGCAAAAACCGAAACACTTCAAAGATATCTCAACCTGCTTTATGAAAGAACGCCCACTCTGTATCACATTCGGACGATTCAGAAGAGTCACAATGTCTTTGAAACTCCTCTTCTCGTTTCCGTTAATATCCGTCACATAATACCGCCCATTCTGCATCATTCTTCCGCAATGATCTAGAACCATTGCAAACGGCCAACATTCATGTAAGGCTCTTGATTTCCCTTTAACGGTCGACATGTCAAAATCTATATTTCCTCTATTACCAGAAAACAGATTTTCCACCCATTTAGGAACATAAATAAAATTACCACCATCATCTTTACCATGATAAGTAGCATCACTATACATATCCTTATTCGACTTCTTTAAAGAAGGTATCTTAAACCAATGTTTCATTGTTCAACAATAAAGGCAACCGCCGTTATAATACAGCAATTGCCTCCACAGTGATCACGTTCTAAAAGTGGGTATGGTGTAACTTCACACCATGAAGGCTATTGCCTGCTACAAAGGAACAAATTAATTTATTTATTAACAAACAATTTAAATATTATTTTTGTTTAATCTAAATTAAAATAACAGATTGTACAACATATATTTTATTAACCTTTTTTCCATGTGGATACAACCTGTTTGATATCTTTGCTATTGTCTTCTCGAGAGAATGGGATAGAGAGTAGGGCGTGGAT
>ERZ780223.2008-NODE-2008-length-18306-cov-3.611857_pt1 | contig 18306 bp, 18 predicted proteins | sample MGYA00511016_ERZ780223 | MGnify/ENA primary metagenome ERZ780223 (study PRJEB29588, sample SAMEA2159032) | human gut metagenome | biome: human gut; feature: human-associated habitat; material: faeces | place: Denmark | collected 2008/2010 ... | reverse complement strand
TGATCAAAGAAAAAAGTTATGCGAATGAAACAAAAATATTATAGAAAAGAAAATTATGCATAAAATTAAAAAAAGAAATAATGTAAAAAATAATGTCATAAAACGTCGAAAGCCGTCGTGAAGCGTCAATAATTGTCGAAAAACGTTTATCAAAAAAGAAAAAAATTTGACGATTTCTTGCATTTACAAGTGAATTAAATTATAATAAAAAAATAGCACAGATAAGGAAATGATGTAATGGAAGAACAAAGGAAAAACAGTTACGATCCGAACGAAGATATCGTGGACCGTATGTGGAAGAGGTCAAAAAACAGCATCAATCTGGTCATCGTCGTATGCAATATTCTGGTATTCCTTGCAGTCACACTGACCGGAGGGACAGAGAGCTCCAGACATATGATGGACTGTGGTGCGGCGTATGCGCCGCTGATTGAGAGCGGAGAATACTATCGCCTGTTTACGAGTATGTTTCTTCACTTTGGCATCCAGCATCTGATCAACAACATGCTGCTTCTTTTGTTCCTTGGGGATTACCTGGAACGCGCAGCTGGAAAGATCCGTTATCTGGTCATCTATATGGGCGGCGGACTCGTCGGAAATCTGTGCTCGTATCTGCATGAACTGTCCCTGATGAAAACAGGGGAAGCACCGGCAGTTTCCGCCGGCGCTTCGGGAGCGATTTTTTCTGCAGTCGGAGCGATGCTTGTTCTTCTGGCATTTCGGAAAGGAAGGCTGGAGGATCTCACCTTCCGGCGGATGGCCGTCATGGCTGTCCTTTCGCTGCTGGTCGGATTCCAGTCTTCAAATGTGGACAACTTCGCACACATCGGCGGTTTTTTGGCAGGTGCAGTCCTGATGGCGGTTCTCTATCCGGGAATGGCAAGGATCAGGAAAAGGGGAAAACGACCGTAAAGGTGCTTCCTTCCCCGGGCACGGAAGAAACGGAAATCGTGCCGTCGTGTGCAGTTACAATTTCCTTGCAGATGGCAAGTCCAAGGCCGGTTCCGTTTTTCTTATGTGTGACAAAAAGGTCAAAGAGAGTCGGCAGATCCTCGGCGGGGATTCCGCAGCCAGTGTCCTGCACACGGATGGTCAGAAAGTCACCGTCGAAACAGAGAGAGATTTTGATCGTTCCGCCGGAAGGCATTGCTTCCGCCGCATTTCGGATCAGGTTCAGAAAAAGCTGACGAAATTGCGTGGTATCAAGGGCAAAGCGCGGAATGGCAGATTCCTTGACAAGTTCAATGGAAACCTGTTGTTTTTCGAGGAGAACGCCGGTATCGGCACAGAGATTCTGGAGCAGAAGATAAGGATTCACGTAAGCGCGTACCGCCCGATATGAATGATTATAGCAGGAAAGCTCATCGAGCAGGGAGTTCAGAAAAGCCATATTTTCCTGGATTTTCTGAAAATAGAGATCGTTGGAAAGCTCCGGATGCGCTAAAAGAAGAAGCTGATGAAAGCTGTGGATAACCGCAACAGGATTTCGAACCTCATGTGAAATCCGGGAAATCATAGCGTGACATTCTTCCGATAAGCCCTGTGAATTGGTTGTTGGTTCTTTTGACATAGCCGTATCCTCCTTATGATGCGTAGGTAATGATTTTTGATTAGGCAAAAGTTTAGCATTGAAAAGGGGGAGCGCGCAACAAAAAGCGTTCTGCATTATTTGACATTTTTCGACAAATAGTGAGAAAATAGAGTTGTTCGGAACCGTGCAGAACGGGATTCGGAACAACAGAAGAATTAAAAAAAGTAAAGGAGAAAAAGATCATGGATTGTATTTTTTGTAAATTAGCAAACGGAGAAATTCCAACCGCGACATTGTATGAGGACGATGAGTTCCGTGTCATTCTGGATCAGGGACCGGCAACGAAAGGACATGCGCTGATTCTTCCAAAACAGCATTTTGCAAACATTTATGAAATTCCGGATGAAACCGCAGCGAAAGCAATGATTCTCGGCAAAAAAATGGCGACGGCCATGACGAAAGCGCTTCATTCCGATGGCTTCAATCTGGTACAGAACAATGGTGAGGTAGCAGGACAGACGGTATTCCACTTCCATATGCATCTGATTCCAAGATATGAAGGTGACAATGCCGGTATTGCTGCATGGAAGCAGGGAACTCTCGAGGATGCGGTAAAAGAGCAGATCATTGAGAGCGTGACGGCAGAGCTGAAGGCCTGAGAAAAGGCTGGCAACAGCCAGAAAAAGAATCAATGACAGACGAACAGGGGCGGAGAACAATGGACAAAAATAACTTTTCAGAAATATATAAAAAGTATGTAATGACAGCCTATTCAGCCGCAATGCAGGTGATACACAATGAAGCCGATGCGGATGATATCGCACAGGAAACGATGGTGAAACTGTACCTGAATATTGATGCGCTGGATGAAGACAGAGTAGAAGGCTGGGTCCGTGTCGCTGCAAAGAATCTGGGAATTGATTATCAAAGAAAAGCACAACGTTTTGACTGGAACGAACTGGATGAGGATCTTCGGGCGGAAGAGATGGAACTTCCGACGCTTGCAGAGGAAGAAAAGCAGGAGAGAAATCATTTTTTTCGGGAAGTGATGGATGCACTGAAAGATCATGATGAATCGGGTTATTATATTACGCGTGAAATCAAGGTGCATGAGCGTTCGGAAAAGGAAGTAGCATCCGAAATGGGTATCACCATAGGAAATCTGCGGGTGAAAATGACCCGGACGAAAAAATGGCTTTGCCAGCACTTTGCTGACAAAGCCAGAGAAAGGGGATTTCTGTAGTTACTATTTGCGTTCGCATTCCTGGATCAGGGAAAGGATGCGGCCGATGGAATCGGTGTGGCTGCTCTTCTTCATCGCATTGATGTAGGTCTGACGATTTTCGTAAACCTCACGGATTGCGGACTGAAGGGTCTGCGCATTCACGGATTCTTCTTCCAGAACTTTACTGTAACCCTGACGCTCAAAGGAACGCGCATTTAAAATCTGGTCTCCGCGGCTGGCATTGGCAGAAAGCGGAATCAGAATGTTTGGTTTTGCCAGAGCACTGATTTCGCAGATCGCATTTGCGCCGGCGCGGGAGATGATCAGATCTGCTGCGGCGAAGAGATCCGGGAGCTCATCTTTGATGTACTCGAACTGAACGTAACCTTCGGTACCATTTAAGGATGCATCCAGTTTATCTTTACCGCAGAGATGAATCACCTGGAAATCTTTCAGAAGTTCTGGTAAAATAGAGCGGACCGCATTATTGACAGCGACGGAACCGAGGCTTCCTCCGATGACGAGAATAACCGGTTTTGCGGCATTGAATCCGCAGAACTTCAGGCCTTCCCGCGCATCGCCGGACAGCAGTTCCTGGCGGATTGGCGTTCCGGTCAGAACGGCTTTGTTTTCCGGGAGACATTTGACGGTTTCCGGGAAATTACAGCAGACCTTTGCAGCGGACGGAATACACAGTTTATTTGCCAGGCCAGGCGTCATATCTGATTCATGGATGAGCGCCGGGACTTTACATGCTTTGGCGGCAAGGACAACCGGTACCGAAACGAAGCCGCCTTTGGAGAAGACAACGTTTGGTTTCAGCTTTTTGAGCAGTTTTTTTGCTTCAAAGTAGCCTTTTACGACGCGGAATGGATCGGAAAAGTTTTTCGGATCGAAGTAGCGGCGCAGCTTTCCGGATGAAATTCCGTAATACGGAATGCCGAGATCTTCGATCAGCTTGCGCTCCATACCGTCGTAGGAACCGATATAAGAGATTTTATAACCTGCTTCCTTTAATTTTGGAATCAGGGCAATATTCGGGGTAACATGGCCGGCGGTACCTCCGCCTGTCAGAACAATATGCTTCATGAGAATTCCTCCCTGGAATTTGATAATATCATTTGGCTTTTATTATCCCCTCAAGAAGAAAAAAAGTCAAGAGCGGTTACAACATGGAAAATGCCGAGGAACGGAAGAAGATGAAAAAGATAGAAAAAGAAGAACAGCTGAAAAAGAAACTGGAGCAGACGATGGAAGAAAAAATGGCTGCGGATTCGAAAACGGTGGAAGGGGAATCGGCAGTTGTAAAGGCAGAGGAAGGAAACACAGCAACAGAACAGGAGGCTGCGCCTGCGCTTTCAGAGGAAGAACTGAACGCAATGTACGAGCGCTTCCAGCAGCGCCTTCAGAAGGAAGGACTCGCGGACGCGGAAGGAAATCCGACAGAAAAAACACTGGAGATCCGCCGCCAGATCGTGGAGAAAAAGGTGGAACGCGAGAAGCAGGCGGAGAGACAGAAGAAGATTGCGAAGAGAGCGAAAACAACAAAACACTGGGTACAGACGGCAAAGGCGGCTGGTGTTGTGTTGGTTGTGGGAGCTTGCGTGTTTGGAGCCAGTATGACGAGCGAGGCGAATCGGATTCGGTTGGTGGAGACGATTAGTGGGGTTCGGAATTCAGGAGATACTACATGGGTTGATAATGGAGAAGACAGAAAATATACAGCAGAAGATTGGGATAAGGTAAAAGAAGAAATAAGGGATAAGTTGCATATAGCGGTACCTGAATTTTATTATATTCCGGAAGGAATGGAATATAGCGGGAGTTCTATATTACAAGAAATACAGGTGGCTATTATCAAGTACAGATATAATGAACACATAGTGTATTTTCAATTATCAGCAAACGAGAAAGATTTATCGCAAGGTAATTGGAAAGATAGGGAAAAAGTTGAAGTAGAGACGCTTGATGACACTGTAGAGGTTGAAATGGGAACAATATCTGAAAATGGTGAAGAAAATTATTATGTTATATGGAAATATAAAGATGGATATTATGAGTTAAGTGGTCAAATAGAAAAAGAGGAATTGATAAAAATTTTGAATGAAATGCAGTATAATATGTAATTGATTTAAAATTAATACGTATATATCATGTAGATGAGACGAGGGGAAAGAGGAAGTATGAAAAAGGTTATGAATTTAAAAAGCTTACTTTTTTGTGCGATGCTCGTTTTGACGCTGGCTGTAAATACGGTGAGTGTACAGGCAGATGCATTAGATTATTTAGGTAATACAATTGATGGATCTGTATTGACAAATGAAACAGAATCAATTGGGAATTACCAAAGCGTGGCAAGAAGTACATATCTTCATCAGGGGTTTGTGAGAATTACAAATAATGGTAATGGATATATTGGAATAGGTGGCGGAACAGAGTGTAATGTTACTTGTGGAACTGTAAAATTAAATATTTATTTGGAACGTTCGACAGGATCAGGCAGTTTTTATAGTTACAAAAAGTGGGAAAATGTAGACTATAATACGGATTCTTTATTTATGAGTAAGGAAATAAAAGTAGAAAAAGGTTATTATTACCGTTTAAGAGGTTATCATTCCTGTACTAAGAGTGGTGTTACTGAGAATGGTGGAAGTTCAACCAATGGAATCTATATTGGATAATAATTTTTCACCTAACATGTAGATATCAATATTGAAAACAAGCAAAAGTATAATTCATACAAGCACAAGAGAGTAGAGTAAATGAACGGAAACAATTTTTAGACTAGTAGTTTGCAACTCCCTCACCCCTTAAAAATCCCGGGGCCAGTCCCCTATAGAAACCTTATAACAATGAATATATTAAGACGAAAACGCAGATCTTTCAGGATTTTCAACGCGTCGAAATTCCTTTTTCCAACCACAACACAGATCTGAGTCATCATGTGTTACTATGTTCAGCGTGTGAGTGATCATACGGAACATCGGCTGACCCCGATAAGTGAGGCATCGGTATTACTGCAGGAATACCGGTGCCTCTTTTCTATGCACTTCCGGCGGCCGATGCCCATAATTGAACAAAAATATCAAGATTGTTGTGCAATCTGCCTTAAAATTCCGTTGGAATCTGCCAGGTATTATGCTATAATAATCAAAAAAGAGAGAATAAGCATAAAATACAAAAGAAATTTCAGATTATTTTCGCGGACAACGCGTCAAAGACCATGCTGGCATGAGAACTTGATGACTGCTGGCCGCGATAACGGGCCAAACGCATAACGCGTGTTTTGACCCGTAGTGACAACATTTTGTCCCCGAACAAAACGGGAGAACAGGAGGCATCTTATGCGTCTTACATTTCTTGGAGCAACACATGAAGTGACGGGCAGTTGTTATTATCTGGAGGCTGCCGGAAAGAAGTTTTTAGTGGACTGCGGTATGGAACAGGGACCGAATATTTACGAAAACAAACCAATTCCGGTCCCGGCATCCCAGCTTGATTTTGTATTGATCACGCACGCGCACATCGACCATACCGGAAATCTGCCGCTGCTGTATGCGCACGGCTTCCGCGGCCCAATCTATATGACTCCGGCGACGGTAGCGCTTTCGGACATCATGCTCCGCGACAGTGCACACATTCAGCTCGCCGAGGCCGAGTGGCGGAACCGCAAGAACCGTCGGGCGGGAAAAGAAGATTACGTCACGCCGTACACAATGGAGGATGCCCTCGGCGTGATCCGCTTACTGGAGGGCATTCCGTATCATCAGCGTGTGACACTATCGGACGGCATTCAGATCCGTTTCCTCGATGCCGGTCATCTGCTCGGCTCCGCATCCATTGAGCTGTGGCTGACAGAGGACGGTGTGACGAAAAAACTGCTCTTCTCCGGCGATATCGGAAATATCCATCAGCCGCTGATCAACGACCCGGAGTACCCAGAGAGCGCTGATTACGTGATTATGGAATCCACCTACGGTGACCGGAGCCACGGTCCGAAACCGGATTATGTACCGGAGCTGGCAAAAATCATTCAGGAAACGCTCGACCGCGGCGGCAACCTCGTGATCCCGTCGTTTGCTGTTGGAAGAACGCAGGAGATGCTGTACTTTATTCGTGAAATTAAGGCAGAACATCTGGTTCACGGCCACGGCGAATTCCCAGTTTACGTGGACAGTCCGCTTGCCGTTGAGGCAACCAATATTTTCCGCGATCACCAGAAAGAGTGCTACGATTCCGATGCTGCAGCGCTCCTTGCGCAGGGCATTAACCCGATTCTGTTTCCGGGCTTAAAGCTCTCGATTACATCCGATGAATCGAAAGCCATCAACTTCAACGAAACCCCGAAGGTCATTATCTCCGCGAGCGGCATGTGCGATGCGGGACGAATCAAGCATCATCTGAAACACAACCTCTGGCGGCAGGAGAGCACGGTTCTTTTCGTCGGCTATCAGGCCGTCGGCACACTGGGACGGGCGCTGATCGGAGGCGCGAAGGAAGTGAAGCTGTTCCAGGAAGAGGTTCATGTGAACGCACACATCATCCAGTTCCCGGGCATGAGCGGCCACGCAGATCAGGAAGGACTGCTCAAATGGGCGGGCAGTCTGCAGGCAAAACCGGACCGCGTTTTCGTAACGCACGGCGAAGATAAAGTGACGGAAATTTTTGCGGAAAAACTGTGGGACGAATTCCGCTACCCGGCGATGGCTCCGTTCTCCGGAACCGTATTTGATCTGAAAGAAAATGAATTTATCGAGAAAACTGTCGGCATTCCGATCCAGAAGGAAACAACGGCAAACGCAGGAACACTGCGCACGAGAAGCAGCGGAAATGCCGTCTTCGATCGTCTCGTTGCGGCTGGTCAGCGGCTGCTCACCGTCATTACAAGAAACAAAGGCGGTGCTAACAAAGACCTTTCGAAATTTGCCGATCAGATCAACAGTCTCTGCGACAAATGGGACAGATAAAACTGTTTCAGCGACCGGAAGGAAGAAAGACCGCGCTATTATATATAGAAGAAAGAGCGGCAGAAAGCAGGCGGCAGGGAGGCTGTGCTGCATCAGAAAAGAAAAAACAGAAGTGCATAAATTACAAAATCCCCGGGTGAGCATTCCCGGGGATTTATTATAAAAAAGAGCAAGCGTTAAAAAGAGTTATTTCTGAATTGCCTGTTCCAGTGCTTTTGCAAGCTGGTCTGGACATGATGTTCCGCGTCCGTTGCAGTCGATGCCTTTCATGCGGGAGATGGCTTCGTTTACGTCCATGCCCTCAACGAGTCTTGCAACACCCTGTGTGTTTCCGTTGCATCCGCCTACGAACTGTACGTTGTGTACTTTACCGTCTTCTACCTCAAACAGAATTTTTCTGGAACAGGTACCTTTTGTTGTATATTCCATCGATAAGATCCTCCTTTGTGAATAAAAAATTAGAACATTATCGTGAACTTTAGCCACGATAATTCTTCGGTTCCTGCTATTATACCATAGATTACGAAAACAGCAAAGAAAAAAGATACCACAGATCCCAAATTTATTGTATACTGTAACAGGAATTACAAAGAAACCAGAAGGAAAAGAAAATGGATTCCCGGAGTTTTCCGTTCTTACTTTAGCGGCTGACCGCTGACAAAAATGATTTCATAAAAGCAAGAACAGAAAGAATCGGAGAGTACATGTAAAGTTATTGGAGGATATCATAAACATGAAGTTAATCGGAATTATCGGTGCAATGGAAGTTGAAGTTGCAAGCTTAAAGGAAATGATGACGGACGTTACAATCCGCACGAAGGCATCCATGGAGTTCAACCACGGTTACCTGAACGGAAAAGAAGTGGTTGTTGTGCGCAGCGGAATCGGTAAAGTAAACGCCGGTATCTGCACGCAGATTCTTGTGGATGATTACGGCGTGGACTGTGTCATCAACACCGGAATCGCAGGCTCCCTGCGGAATGAAATCAACATCGGCGATATCGTCATCTCGACCGATGCTGTTCAGCATGACATGGATGTGCGCATCTTCGGATACCCGCTCGGCGAGATTCCGCAGATGGGTGTTTTAAGCTTCCCGGCAGACGAGCACCTCGCAGAGGTGGCAGAGGAAGTCTGCAAGGAAGTCAATCCGGAAATCCAGGTATTCCGCGGACGCGTGGTCAGCGGTGACCAGTTTATTTCCAGCAAAGAAGTGAAAAACCATCTGATCGAGGAATTCAACGGTTCCTGCGCCGAGATGGAGGGCGCTGCGATTGCGCAGGGCGCTTATCTGAACAAGATTCCATACGTCGTACTCCGCGCCATCTCCGACAAAGCAGACGACAGCGCAACAATGGACTACCCGACCTTTGAGAGCGAGGCAGCCCGCCACTGTGTCAACCTGCTGCAGGAAATGGTAAAACGCCTGTAATCTAAAAAAAGCAAGAAGAAAAAATCGACAAACGGGCAGGCGAAAACCAGCGAAACCACGCGAACCGGCACGAAAGCAATCCACTGAAGGAACGAAAAATAAAAATTCACGCGAAAAAGCACAGAATCACAAAGAATTTGACGAACGTTTTTTGTTTCCAAATTTTTCCGGCAGTGCTATACTGTGGCACATCGGAACAAGAAGATGCTCACTACGGATTGCTCAGCAGTAAAACACTTGCTGTTTTGCTGCGTAAGAAAGTGATTCAGGTGTGAGCAGCCCTCCTTTTGCGTAGCAAAATTTTCAATGAGGGCTGCGAATGTTACAGTTCCCAGGTACCTGTGAACTGTAACACGTCTCCACTGCCGATATGCCAGCGGAAGAATCCTGTGCGCGCAAATTCTGCCGCGGCATCCGCCGATGCACCGCAACGGAAGCACCGGCATATGATCATGACAGGCAAATTCAAAAATCATCAGGGGGAATAAGAATGCTGGAGTTTTGTGTGAAACAAAATGTGTTCTTATACGCAATGATAGCAGCAGGAATCGCCGGTGTGTGGTGCCTGTTCTGGAATAACCGTTTCTACACCCGGGCCATCCGCGATCTCGGAAGGCTGAAGGAACCAAAGTCGAAATGGACCAGGTCGGTGCTGGAAACGTGTCAGAGAAAAGCGCATCCCTTTTCGAATGCCGGGGCGTTTATGCGCAGCCAGATTGCACAGGGCAGGTCAGCGGGAATGGCAGTCCCGACGCTTCTGCGCGGAAGCCAGAATATGATCCTCACGGTTCTGGCGCTGTCGATTCTTTCGCTGTGGGCGATCTACCGATACCGTTATGGAGAGGCGGAGCTGATGCGCTACCTCGGAACGGGCACCGCGCTCGCCGGAGGCCTTGTCTTTTTCCGGCTCTGTCTGGATTTCGGCGGAAAAGAGGAAATTCTGCTGAACGGCTGGACAGACTATCTGGAAAATGAGTTTGCAGCGACGAAACAGAGTGCGGTGCTGGAAACCGTACAGCAGACCGAACGGCAGCCGGTGCAGGCGGAAACCATGGCACAGGCAGGAACCGGAGCGGCGAAAGCAAAACCGCAGACTGCGGGAAGCGAGTCCGCCAAAGAGCGGAATGAACTGTTCGCAGACCCGGAAAAAGAAGCGAGGATTTCGAAAGTCAGGGAGGGCATCCGCCAGACCGCCGCGGCCGAGAGCAGGTTTGCCGGAATGCTGACGCCCGAGGAAGAGAAGCTGATGAGGGAAATTATCAGCGAATACGTGTAAATACCAGGGGATCAGGCCGGGGAGCATGGCATATCGACATGACCATATTTCCGAATCGGCAGTCCGCAGGTATCTAAGATAAAAATATTTCAGGCAGTGCCGTCTTTCAAAACAGACAGGCGGCACTGCTTTCCCGGATAAAGCAGAATCATCATCTGCAAAAGGAGGAACCAACATGAGACTTGTAATTCTTGAGGCAGAGTCACTGGGAAAGGACATGGATCTGTCCGGCTTTTCCCGTTTTGGAGAAGTGACAGTATATGAAAAAACAACGGAGGAGGAATGCCCGGAGCGTGTGCGGGAGGCGGATATCGTCATCTGCAACAAGGTGCGCATGTGCAGCCGCACCCTGTCCGGCGCGGAGAACCTGAAACTGATCTGCGTCACCGCAACCGGCATCAACAACATCGATCTCGATTATGTGAAGCGCCACAACATCGCCGTGACGAACGTCGCCGGCTATTCCACCGTCAGCGTGGCCCAGCACACCTTTGCGATGTACTTCTATCTGGCAGAAAAACTCCGTTATTACGATGATTACGTAAAAAACGGCAGCTACGCCGCCAGCAGTCTTTTCACCTGCATGGACAGACCGTTCACCGAGCTGGAGGGCAAGACGTGGGGCATCATCGGCCTTGGCGCGATCGGCAGAAAAGTGGCTTCGATTGCACAGGCATTCGGCTGCCGTGTGATCTATTACTCCACCTCCGGTGCACACGACGATCCGGACTACGAGCGGGTCGATCTCTATCGTCTGCTGAAGGATTCTGATGTGGTTTCCATCCACGCCCCGTTAAATGAGGCGACCGAGAACCTGATGAATATCGAAACGTTTGCCAACATGAAGCGGAACGCAATTCTGATCAACGTCGGCCGCGGCTCGATCGTGAATGAGCGTGACCTCTGCTGTGCCCTGCGCGAGGGCCTGATCGCCGGAGCAGCGCTCGATGTACTTTCCAGCGAGCCGATCCGCAGTGACAGTCCGTTGCTGAAAATGGCGGACGACGAACGCCCGCCTGTACATCACGCCGCACATCGCCTGGGCATCGAAGGAAGCCCGCACGCGCCTGATCGGACTGGTGCAGAAAAATATTGCTTCGTACCTGGAAGGCGGCATGGAAAACCGCGTGGTATAAAAGGGGTACAAAGCCAGGGACAAAATACATAAAAAAAGCCGGACATCCGACGGAACCGCAGAGGGGGCTGTAAGAACAGCCGCTCCCAAGTTCCGCCGGATGCCCGGCTTTTACATTTGCTTTATTCGCTGCAAAAACGAGAGAACATTATTCCTCTGTAATCTGAATTTCCAGATAATCAAACTCCAGCGATTCAATAAAATTATCCTGTGTGAACCGCGTTTTCGATCTCCGTTTAAACTCCGAAATATTCGTATCGAGCCAGATCGGCTTCGCCAGATTCCAGGCATCGCAGATTTCATCGAGCGCACGGAAGACCTTGTGCGTTCTGGTATCCTCATCGTCGATGCAGACGGTAAGATCCTGAAGAATATGATTGTTTTCCACTAATTTTCCCCACATCTGAAACATATTAAAAATCCTCCTGAAAAGTACAAAGTGAACAGTGCATTTGGAACGACCGTGTTAATCGCTGGTAACGGTATGCAGTTCTTTAAAATCCTTCGGCGAGATCCCGTACTCTTTTTTAAACGCGCGGTAAAAACTCGAATAGTCGTGAAATCCGAACAGCAGATACACCTTCGTGACCGGTACATCGCCGAGCAGCGCTTCACGGCACCTTGCCAGCCGCTTTTTGGAAATGTACTGGTGGATCGACATGCCGATTTCATCCTTGAAAACGTGTGCAATGTGATATTTGCTCACAAAAAGTCCCGCCGCCAGCCGTTCGAGCGACAGATCCTCGGACAGGTGCTCATCAATATAGAAACAGAGCTGTTCATACAGCGAAAGCTGCGCCTTCCGGGTGAGCGGGTGGTGCTGTTCATACACCGTGCGGTTGATCTGCATCAGCAGGTCGCTGACGTAGAGAAAAATCTGCGTCTCTTTTCCAAAATGATCGGACCGCATTTCCTCAATCAGTCGGATGGTGCGGTACTGGATCGTGTTGAACTCGACAGAATCGAGCGGGAACAGATATTTCTGATTTTCGGCAGCGTATTCCATCAGGTAAACGTAGTCGGCGGAACGGGCGCGGAGCTGTTCTGCAAAAGCGGCGCTGACCCAGAACACAAAGCGGCGGTACGGCACAGACAGGTCGTGCATCACCAGATGATGCGGCACGCCGGGCGGAATCAGAAGAAGATCGCCGGGCGTCGGTGTGTAGAGCACTCCGTCGATTTCCAGTGAGATCGCCCCTTCGAGAAAGAGATAGAACTCATAATGCGTATGCGTATGTTCTTTTACGCCGGGCACATCGTCGGTGCTGTAATAGTATAACTCAAACGTATCCGAAATCATGTACTGCCGGGTGGCAAATTTCGTCTGCAGTTTTTCTTTCATAATAAAAGCATCCTTGCAAAAAAATGATATTTTTGAACCATAACAACAATTCCCAGCATATCACAAAACAGCAAGTTTTACAATGTATTCGGCAATCCGCACAATAGAAAAAAATAACCTGTCCGGTTATGATACAAGGGAATAAAATAAAAACAGAATGCAGAATAATTTTCAGATAAAGATCAAAACGGAGGAACAGCTATCATGAATCAGATTCTCGAACAGCTTGGAACATACGGCATTGTGCCGGTTGTCGTTTTACAGGATGCAGCAAAAGCAGAGCCGCTTGCCGAAGCTCTCTGCAAGGGCGGACTTGCCTGCGCCGAGGTGACCTTCCGCACCGATGCGGCAGAAGAATCCATCCGCATTATGAGCGAAAAATTCCCGGAGATGCTGGTGGGAGCCGGAACTGTGCTCACAATCGAGCAGGCGGACTGCGCCGTGAAAGCCGGAGCAAAATTTATCGTCAGCCCGGGCCTCAACCCGGAGGTAGTAAAATGGTGCCAGGCACACGAAGTACCAGTGATCCCGGGCATCGTGACCCCGACTGAGATGGAGCAGGCGATCGGTCTTGGGCTCACCATGGTGAAATTCTTCCCGGCAGAACCGGCAGGCGGACTGAAATACATCCGTGCCATCGCAGCACCGTACACCATGATGAAATTCATGCCGACCGGCGGCATCAACCCGCAGAATGTAAGAGAATACCTGGCATACGACCGCATCGCAGCATGCGGCGGAAGCTGGATGGTAAAAAATACGATGATTGAAAACAACGAATTCGACCGCATCGAAGAGCTGGTGAAAGAGGCGGTTGAGATCGTAAAGGAAAGCCGGACGTGACGACATCCTTCCCTCAGCCGCTGGGCACCGACCGTTGACCTCGAGCGTGATCCGAGATGGGGAAGAAACGAGGAGGGCTACGGCGAGGACCCTGTGCTGACCGGAAAAATGGCCGGCGCTTACATCGAGGGAATGCAGGGCGACGATCCAAAATATCTGCGCTGTGCATCAACCCTGAAACACTTCTATGGAAACAACACCGAGGTCGGCCGCGGCTGGAAGAACTCTTCGATTGACCCGCGGAATAAATATGAGCTGTATCTCGAGCCGTTCCGCAGATGTATTGAGGAGAGCGGTGCAGAGGGCATCATGACGGCGTACAACAGAATCAACGGCACCGTCGGCGGAATGGTCCGGGAAAACATGGAAATCTCGGAATCCGTCATCATGAAACAGGCGGATCAGAAGATGTATGAAAATAAAAAAAGTTCACGGTGAATCGCCGCAATGGATTGTCCCCGCGGGTCTTTTCGTGGTACAATGAAACATAACCGATAAAAAGAAAAACGAGGGCAGAACATGAACGAATTATATGAAATGATTGAAAAGAAAATCAAAGAATCCGGCTATCCGCGGCCGATTTCGGGAAGCGATGTTTACGATGACATCTGCGACCAGATCGAGGGAAAAGAGAACGGTTCCTATGTGGTATTATCGAAATTTGATGATGATGTGATTTTCGAGTACCACATCACGGTGATGGATGATGAATTCAACCTCGGCGTGCTGACGATGCGCACCCCGGAGGGCGTGTTTGAGACTGATTTTGACCAGTAAAAGAGAAAAGAAAGAGGTTGTTACTTATGCCGAATGTTGAAAAAATCACAAAACAGACGGAAAATCCGTTCGTAAATCTTTACCTGGTGGAAGGGACAAACAAAGTAAACCATCACTTCCGCTATTACGTGGCTTCCCGCGCAAAATCCATCGAGCAGATGAAGATTAAAACAAGGAAAAATACGCCGGACGGTGTGCTGATGTACAGTCTGTACGGGGAAAAACGCGACAAAATTGTCCTGGTGCGCCAGTACCGCGTTTCCATTGATGACTACATCTACGAATTCCCGGCAGGCCTGGTGGAACCGGGCGAGGAGTTCCATGAGGCTGCCGTGCGCGAGATGCATGAGGAGACCGGTCTTACGTTTCACCCGTTGAAAGTAGATCCCTGCTACGAGAAACCGTTCTTCACCACAATCGGCCTGACCGATGAAGCATGCTCTGCCGTTTACGGCTGGTGCGAGGGCGAGATCAGCCGCAAATACCTCGAAGAGAGCGAAGTGATCGAAGTTGTCCTTGCTGACCGCGAGGAGGCAAAGAGAATCTTAAAGGAAGAAAATGTAGCAATTATGTGTTCTTATCATCTGATGCATTTTATTCATGATGAGGAGCCGTTTGCATTCCTGAAATAAGTGGAGGGGAGCCAGAAAAACACAACCCCTGGAAGTTCTTAGCACGAACTGCCAGGGGTTGTGTTTTTCTGACTCCCATTTACGTTGTGGGGGACGGGAGGGTGAGGACTCAGGTGTAGTATTGGGCCTGGGTTTCGTAAAGATTGGCGTAGATGCCGTGGTTTGCGAGGAGGGTGTCGTGGGTTCCGTCTTCGGCGATGCGGCCGTGGTCGAGGACGATGATGCGGTCGCAGAATTTGCAGCTGCTCATGCGGTGGGAGATGTAGACAGCCGTTTTACTGGCTGAACTGTTCGTAGATTTCGGCCTCAGCGATCGGGTCGAGGGCTGCGGTCGGCTCGTCGAGGATGACGAACGGGGCATCCTTGTAGAGGGCGCGGGCGATGGCGGTGCGCTGGGCCTCGCCGCCGGAAAGGTCGACACCGGAGCCGTTGTTGTTGTAAAGGCGGGTGCGGACGCCCTGCGGGAGTTGCTGTACACGGTCGGTGAGACCGACTTTTGCAAGAGAGGATTGCAAAGCAGCTTCATCAATCTCGGTTCCGGCGGCGATGTTTTCGTCGAGCGGGAGGGAAAACAGGTGGAAATCCTGGAAAACGACGGAGAATGCCTGCGTGTACTCTTTGTAATTGTATTTGCGGATGTCGATGCCGTTTAAGGTAATATGGCCTGAGGTCGGCTCATACAGGCGGCAGAGCAGTTTGATGAGTGTTGTTTTTCCGGCTCCGTTGCGGCCGACGAGGGCGGTTTTGTCACCGATGGTAAAGGACAGTGTCACATGCTCGAGCACCGGAATGTCTGTGCCGGGATAGGAGAAGGAAACGTCGTGGAAGGCAAAGGCGTATTGACCGTCGTCACGTTTTTCGATCGGGAGTGTGCCGTCGTACGACATGGATGGCTGTGCGATGAAATCCTCATACGTCGCAAGATACGAATTGATATAGTCAAACTGTGAGCCGGTTGTGAAAAACGTCTGCAGATCCCCCATGGCGCGGGTGACGGAACCGGCATACAGAAGAACATCTCCGATGGGGAGCACACCGTACAGCGCTTTGGCGCCGATCAGAAGGTATGCGGTGAAATTAGAAAGGAGTGAGAGCAGCGCATTTTTGCCGTCTGTGACGGCGGAAAAACGGGCGAAGCCGAGGTACATCGGCAGAAAGTGTGCCATGGCCTTTCCAAACTGTGCGTCGAGAAAACCATCGAGATGACCGATACGGATATCGTCCGCACGCCGTTCTTCGAGCATCACATTGACGAGATAATTGGCGACGGAGTTGGAATGGTCGTTGCCCTGGTTCAGCTCAATTTTTTTCTGCGTACTCTCGCGGTTGATGCGGGAGGAAAGAGCCAGCTGCAGTCCGCAGAGCAGGAGCAGCGCGAGTGTCGAAAACGGCGAGGTAAAGAAGTTTTTCATGCTGCTGCCCGGCAGAAGGAACAGGCGGAGCAGGAAGAACAACGCATAGAGAAGGGAGAGCAGGGAAGTCATCATCGTATGGATCACGATCAGCTGGTCACCCACATTTCCTGACCCCATGGAAGAGACATTGGTGCGCCGGATGGCATCCATGGTCTCTGTTTTTTCGAATTTTTCAAATTCCAGCTCCAGTGCTTTTGCGGTGATTTTCTGTTCGATGAGTGCAAGACAGAACTCCTTCTGGCCGTCGAGATACTGGCGGCAGACCTTTTCAAACAGCCCAAGTCCATACTGCACGAGCAGAAAGACGACGACGGTATACAGACAGGCGCGGTACGATTCTGCAAGCAGCAGATTCAGAATCCGCGCTGAGAAAAACAAGGAGAGATACGGAAGTGTGGCAGCGGCAAAAGCGCTTCCGAACAGCCAGAACAGCACGCGGTGATTGCCCTGGCTGATCATATTTAAAAAGCGGCAGACGGCATGAAACCGTTCTTTCATTTTCATCAGATGTGTTCCTCCGTTTCCTGATAATACTGGCTCTGTACTTCAAACATATGCGCATACGATCCGCCGAGGGCGAGCAGCTCGTCGTGGGTTCCGCGCTCTTTGATTTTTCCGTTTTCGAGAAACAGAATCGTATCGCAGAACCGTGTCGACGCGAGGCGGTGCGAGATGAAGAGCGCAGTCTTATTTTTCAGCAGGGTGCTGTAGGTTTCGTACATTTCATTTTCTGAGATTGCGTCGAGCGCAGCGGTCGGCTCATCGAGCAGGAGCAGACGGCAGTTTTTGTAGAGAGCCCGCGCCATCATGAGTTTCTGCATCTCACCGCCGGAGAGAGTGACGCCGTCGTCAGTCATATCCTTGCCGAGATACGTTTCCTCTTTCTGCGGCAGACCTGCAATTTTCTCCCAGAGGCCGGCGCGGGTGAGTGCTTCGCGGCAGCGGGTGCGGTCCGTCTCTTCCAGTGTGGAACAGCTCACGTTCTCTGCAATGAAGAACGAGAGAGCAAATGGTTCCTGAAAGACCGCCGCAATCGATTCGTAATACTGCGCCGGATTCAGGTCCGTAAGAGAGAGACCGTTGACGGTAATCTGTCCTTCTGTCGGCTGATACAGTCCGCAGATCAGCTTAACAATCGTGGATTTTCCAGCGCCGTTGATGCCGACGAGTGCGGTGTGTTCACCAGCATGGAGTGTGAAACTGACATCGTCGAGGATCTTTTTCTCGCTTTCCGGGTAAGAGAAGGAGACGTGGGAAAAGCAGATTTCGAGCGGTTTTTCTTCGGTAAATTCCGGCCGGAACGGTAGCATGTGGCCGGCCGGGAGCGGCAGATCAAGAAATTTCCGCATCCACCGGATCTGTTCGAGACAGAGTACCGATTTCGAAAGACTGGAAGTAATCTCGTTAAAATACGAAGAAAAACCGGAAACCGCGCCGAGCGCCAGCACAAAGCCGGAGACAGTCATCGTTCCGTGTGCGAGGCGGTAAATCAGAAAGCCATAGCAGATGCCGTCGCGCAGAAGCTGCAGCGTGAGGGTCAGCAGATCGTTCGCGAAGTAGGCACTGCGGATGTGAAACAGGATTTTCTGGTATCGTTTGTTGATCTGTCGGTAGACACCATCAATCCATCCGCCCAGCTGGTAGAGACGGACATCTTTTCCGGCCGCAGTGTCATACGACTGTTTCTGAAAATAGCGCTGCGACAATTTAATCGCGGACAGATCATCCCGG
>ERZ780223.1993-NODE-1993-length-18372-cov-4.966698_pt1 | contig 18372 bp, 13 predicted proteins | sample MGYA00511016_ERZ780223 | MGnify/ENA primary metagenome ERZ780223 (study PRJEB29588, sample SAMEA2159032) | human gut metagenome | biome: human gut; feature: human-associated habitat; material: faeces | place: Denmark | collected 2008/2010 ... | reverse complement strand
CGAAGTCGCCGAGCTTAAACCCTCCGTAGCGGCTGACGAAGATATTCTGCGGCTTAATGTCGCGATGGATTATATTATTCTCGCGACAAAGCTCAAGCGCCGAGCACATGTCGCTGCCGAGCTTGATAACGCTATCGACCGTCATGCCGTTTTCGCGGACGTAATCCGGCAGAGACTGCAAAAGCTCCATGCGGATATAAATATCCCAGCCCATGTCGTTTTCGTGCGGAATGATCATCTGATCCTCGCAGTTGACGACGTTCGGGTGGCCGCGCAGAGCGCCGAGCAGACGATACTCATTGCTGATCTCCTCGACTTTTTCGCGGAGCTTTGCGCGCATGGCAAACTCGCTCATGCTCTCGAGCATTTCGTCATACTCCTTTTGCGAGCCCGGAACGCTTATGACCTTGAGCGCACAGTGAAAGTCGCCGCCGTATTCATCTTTTTTCTTCAGCTCGTATACCTTACCGGAGCTGCCGCTGCCGATGCAGCGCACTATCTCCCAGCCGGGCAGCGAAGTTTGCAAATTTTCCATATCATGCATCCCTGATATTATAAATTAATCACATTTAAATATAATATATTCTCCGCACGTTGTCAAATTACTCTATTGATTTGAGCGCGCCGGCCATATCGATATTGTCTATCCTTCGGCGCATGATGGCGTTTACTATCACGGCGAACACAAAGGTTATGACGATAGAAACGGCAAAGCTCAAAAAGCTTATGTGCGGCTTGAAATACATCATATCGACCTTTATCGCATTCATGACAAAGGCGTGCAGCGCAACGCCTAGACCAAGGCCGAACACTGCTCCGGCGCCGGTGAGGATAAGGTTTTCGCGGAAAACGTAGTGTGCCGCCTCATTTGGGTAAAAGCCCAGCACCTTGAGCGTAGCTATCTCGCGTATGCGCTCGGATATGTTGATATTAGTGAGGTTATATAGAACAATGAATGCCAAAAGCCCTGCGCAAAGGATTATCGCAGCAACAACGACAAGCAGGCCGTCCAACATGCTGCTCATGCGCTCTTTTATGTCGGTGCTGAGCGTGACTCCGCGCACGCCGTCCACGTCATGTGTGAGCGCTTCGGCGCAGCGGTTTACATCAGTCCCGTCGGGTGCGTTTGCAAGCGCGGACTTATACTCCGGCACTTCGCCGAGCTGCTCCTCACAGGTTTCAGGCGAGATGAAAACGAAGCTGTCAACATAGTTATCAAACAGGGCGCTGACCGTAACTGTAAGCTCCTTTTTTTCGGAGGTCGTCAGTTTTATCTCATCGCCGACTTCAATTCCGCCGAGTTGCCGGGCAAGGTTATAGTTAATTGCCGCTTCGCCCCTGCCGGGATAGTCGATGGGTTCTCCGTCATAGCTAAGGTCAATGTACTTGCAAAGCTTCTTGCCGTCGGTCACGGTGAGCGTTGCACTTTTTATGGCATCGCTGCCGGACACCTCCGCAAGGCCACGATAGAGAAACACTGCATCCTTTATATCGTCTCCTGCGTCACGGAAGAATATATCCTGCTCTTCCTCATTCATGTCATACGCCATCGTGATCTCATAATCATAGAGGATTATATCATCATACTGCCGCGTCACGACATTCTGGATAGTATCGTTAAGTCCGAGCGCCGTAAGCACAAGCGCGGTGCAGCCGCCGATGCCCAGAAGCATCATGAATATGCGCTTTTTATAGCGCATGATATTGCGCGCCGATACTTTCTGCATGAAGCTCATATCGTTCCACACCGTGGGTATACGCTCGAGCAGAATGCGCTTTCCGGCCTCGGGCGCTTTCGGGCGGATGAGATCCGCCGGAGCACACTTAAGCTCCTTTGCGCAGCAGTACCATGTAACAAGCAGCGTTACCAAAAGGTTTGCGGCCGTTATTCCAAGCGCCAACGGCCAGTTCATTGTGAACGTAAGTCCGGAAAGATTGTATATCAGCCCGTATCCGAACCAGACTATCGCAGGGAACGCAAAGCTTCCTGCCGCAATGCCGAAAATACTGCCCAACACGGTTGCGCTGCCGGAGTAAAACATGTATTTTCCCATAATCGCGCCGGAGGAATAGCCCAGCGCTTTCATAATGCCTATCTGAGTACGCTGGTCAGCTATCATTCGCGTCATCGTCGTAAGGCACACGAGCGCCGCGACGAGGAAAAAGAACACCGGGAACACGGACGCCACGCTCTGGACAACGTTTGTGTCGCTTTCAAAGCAGACATATCCCGCGTTTGTATCGCGGCCGAGAACATATGTATCGGCGTGGTTTATATTTTTTATCTGCTTTTCGGCAGAGTCAAGCTCGGCTGCGCCCTTATCAAGCTCTGCCTTTGCCGCATCAAGCTGAGCCTTGCCGGAGGCAAGCTCCTTTTCAGCCTCGGCAAAGCCTCGTTCGGCCTCCGCCTTGCCCTGCTCATACTGCTTTTTTGCCGCCTCAAGCTGTGCGCCGCCGCTGCTTATCATCTCGCGCGCAGCATCAAGCTCCGCCTGTCCGGACTCTATCTGGGAATAGCCTGCGTCAAGCTGAGCCTTTGCATCCTCAAGCTGCTTGCGATACGGCTCAAGCTCGGCATCGACCTCGGCGCGCTTTTGACGGTGGACCTCAAGGCGCTCGTTATAGCGCTCGATATCCGCATTATCACGGCTGATGCGGTCGTTTGCAGTTTTGATCTTCCACTCTATGAGCCTTGCCTTTAAGCTATCACCGTTTGCCTGAGCTTCGGCAAGCTGCGCATTGAGGCTTTCGATCTCGGCATTCTGCGCAGCAATATCGTTCTGTTTATCGCTTATGCGGTTTTCGTAATAAGCTATCTGCTCATCCACCGCGCCGTAGGCGAGCTTTGCCTTGGCATTGAACTGTTGCAGGCCTCTCTCGTATTCGGCCTGCCCCTTGTCAAGCTCCGCCTTTGCCGCGTCAAGCTCTGCCTGCTTTTGATCGATAACGGATGAGTTACCCATCATGCTTTCTGCGTTCTCGATCTCCTTGCGTGCCTGTTCAAGCTGAGCCTCGGTATCGCTCTTCTTTTTTGTATACTCGGCATAGCCGGCATCGTAATCCGCCTTGGCTGCATCGTACTGCGCCTTGCCGTCCTCATACTGCTTTTTTGCATCATCAAGCTGCGACATTGCGTCGTCAATAATAGCGTCACGCCGTATCACGGCGCGCTCGGACATGAATTTTTCAAGCCCGTCAACATATTTCTGCGTGCTCTGCTCGTACTCATCGGAGTAAACATAGCCCTCGGACTCGACGCAGACATAGATATCCGTGTAGTAATCCGTCGAAAAGCCGTCCGCCGGGATATAGATATAGCCCTTCACGCTTCCGTTTCCGAGCGTGCTCGAGCCGCGCTCCATATTGATATACAAAACGCTGTCGGCAAGCCCGACGATCGTATATTCGTCATACGCAAAGGTATCAAAAGTCTGCTCGCTGTTATCCTTCGAAAGCTTTATTGTACTTCCGATATCGTCTTTTGAATACATATCAGGGTCGGCGAGACACTCGTTTGCCTTTTCCGGCATGCGGCCGGACTTGAGGTCTATGAGATTCACCTTTTCGGGTATGCTCTGCGCCATCATTATGAGGTTATCCTCGTCGGCGGTATTAAACAGGAAATCCGCCCCGACAGCGCCCTCGGCAAGCTTCACCCCGTCAAGCTTCTTGACTTCGGCAAGGTCATCGTCCGTCAGGCCGAGCGTTGAAACAAGCCTAAAGTCATAAAAATTAGTCTCGTGCGTGTAGTTATTATAGGTTTCGAGAAAATCGGGACGCGACAGGCGCAGGCCGACAAACAAGCCGGCCCCCAACGCTATTATTGCAAATATCGCAAGATAGCGTCCGAGGCTGCTGCGGATCTCTCGTTTTGTGAGTTTGATTATGGATCTGTTCATTGCTTTACCACTCTATGTCTTCGATGGGGATCGGGTGCGCGTTCAGGCTTACGTCGGTGACTACGCCGCTTTTCACGGAAACCACCCTGTCCGCCATTGCGGTGAGCGCCTGGTTGTGGGTTATGATAACAACGGTCATGCCGTTTTTCCGGCTGCAATCCTGCAAAAGCTGGAGCACTGCCTTGCCCGTGTTATAGTCAAGCGCTCCTGTCGGCTCGTCGCAGAGCATGAGCTTCGGATTTTTTGCCAGCGCACGCGCTATCGCAACGCGCTGCTGCTCGCCGCCGGAAAGCTGCGCCGGGAAATTCTGCGCCCTGTCGTGCAGACCGACAAGGTCAATGACCTCCGCAGCGTCCATCGGGTTTTTGCATATCTGTGCGGCAAGCTCAACGTTTTCAATGGCTGTGAGGTTCTGAACAAGGTTATAAAACTGGAACACAAAGCCCACATCATAACGGCGATAAGTCGTAAGCTCGTTTGCGTTATACGAGGATATTTCTTTCCCATCGAGCACAACGCGGCCGGATGTAAGGCTGTCCATACCGCCGAGAATATTCAGAAGCGTGGTTTTTCCTGCACCGGATGCGCCGACAATAACGCATATTTCGCCCTTTTCGATCTCAAAAGTCGCATCCTTGAGTGCTTCGATGCTCACCTCGCCCATGTGATATGTCTTTTTAACTTTTTCAAATTCAACGTACGCCATAGCCTACCTGCCTTAAATATATTTATTAGATATATTATACTAAACGTCTATACTCTTTGCAATAAAAAACCGTGGTCTCCCACGGTTTTTTAACATATTATTCAACGATTTTATATAAGACTGAGCACCTTGCATGCCTGCTCGCGCGTTGCAAACGATTTCGGATAATAGCTGTAGCTTCCGTCGGCGTTCTGCTTTCCGCATATTATGCCTGCGCGCTGGAGCGCCGTAACATAATCGACTGCGTACTTTGATATCTGCGCACTGTCGGCAAAGGTAACAGCCGGCGTGTCGTCGGACAGCTTTATGCCGGCATAGTCGGCATAGCGGCAGATTATGGCCGCCATCTGCTCGCGCGTTATGTTGTCATTTGGCTTGAAGGTCGCCGCGTCAAGGCCGAGGACAATGCCGTTATTTGCAGCCCACTCGACATACGGCGCAAAAACGCTCTTATCGCTGACATCTGTGAAGCGGCACTTTGCGTAAGCGCTCGTATCCACGCCGTCAAGGCAGGCGAGCATTTTCACAAACTCTGCGCGCGTAACGTTGCCGGTCGGGTCAAATATGCTGTCCGAGCGGCCGTTTACAACGCCGAGCTGATACATCTTGAGGATGTAATCATACGACCAGCGATCCTTCGCAACATCAGTGAATGACATCGTCTTGCCGATAGGTTCTTCGGCCGGAGTGCTGCTGCCATAGGTACTCGTAACCCTGCTTATAAGCTCCATGTACAGATGCCGGGTGTTTGAAACGGTGTTTGAAAGAATGCCGCCGATGATGCTAAGATGGTCATACGGCTGAGTCGGAAAGACATTCCATATACCCTTCGCATAGCTTTCCTTGTTGTATCCGTCGCAGACAACAAAGCCCCGGCTTCCGTCGGACTTTTCGCACTTGAGCTTGCTGTTTACAGGATACAGGCCGGACACGACGTTTACCATGCCGTCGTTAGGCAGCCACGTTCTGTCGATATAAACGCCGCCGGCAGTATATTTGTCATAATACTTACCAATCATCGCGGCAAAGGGCTTAAGCAGCGCAAACACGGATGAGTCGGGCACTTCGTTTCCGCTCACGCTGCTCGGATGCGTTGCGTCGCCGCAGACGGAGAAGTAATAAACATTGTTCTGCATCTCTATCCCGTCGTTTATCTTCAGCGCATTGTCTATGGTGAGGTCGTATATTGCATTGTCATTATGACTCATGAAGTTGCTGCTGTTGAGGACTCGGATGAGATACTGCATATCAGTCTCGCTGTCCTTGCGGTAGATCCCGAAATGCTCAAGCTGGAGATCGTACACACCCTTAAGCTTGGTAAGGCCGAGAGCTGCGCCGAAATTATAGATTGCATCGGTTACCACCTTGGTCGAAACATCGCAAGTTTCGATAAACGTGGTTCCGTTGTGCGGCGCAGCAACCGCCGTGAGCGAATACACCCAGTCGCCCTTGCCGCCCTCGAACAGCGGCGATACCTTGGTGCCTGCCGCCGTTGCGGCCGCGACCTCTTCCGCGCTGCCGTTTGCAAGCAGCTCGAGGAACAGGCGCGTCGTCGCGCCGCCGAAGCTGTGTCCGATAAGGTTAATCTTCTTCTGCGCGCTCCAGCCCTCAAAAAGCGGCTTTTCGTAGGTTATGCCGTAGCGATCGTGACCCTTGGCCGCCGAGTGCGCAGCGCCGTAGTCAACCGTTCCGCCGACAAGCTGCGCATAAAGCTCGCACGCTCTGTCCCAAGCGCCGGAGAGAGGTCCGACCTGAGCGGCATAGCTCTCGTAGCCCTTTGAGTTCAGGTACTTCATGAGATTGCCCGTTGTCATGCCCCAATACGGCATGATCGGATCGAGCATCGATCTTTCGCCCCAGCCCATAAGTCCGTGGACAAAAACGAACGGATAGTCGTCCTCCGGGTTCCCCTCGGCCGATGCCGCTGCCGGCAACAGGCTGCAAAGCAGCAGCACCGCAAGCAGCAGACTCAGAAGCTTTTTTGACTTTTTCATTTTTCTCCCCCTTGTAAATAATTTTCCCGTTAAGTATACAAAAAGTCTATTCTTATATTACCATACTATGAGTTGCCGGTCAACTGTTTGCCTGCATTTTCGGCGACGCAGTATTTTTGCTTGCATATTCTCTCCTGTTGGTGTAAAATAATTTTTACATAAAAACAATTGCGGATGTCGTCTAATGGCAGGGCCCCAGCTTCCCAAGCTGGCGACGCGGGTTCGATTCCCGTCATCCGCTCCAAACATAGCAAAATCCCGAAGTTTCAACGACTTCGGGATTTTCTTTGTTTATCAATGGTTTGCGGAGATTTATTCTTTCCCCGGGATGGTGAATATACCGGACTCGACAAGCTCCTTGAGGCCCTTATGCGACTCATACATGACGAGAAGCCGGCTCTCGATCACCGCCCACTTTTCCTCGATCTCGGCATCGGCAGCCGCCAAACGCTTGCTCGCAACATCCTCTGCCTCGGCTATTATCTGCTCTGCCTGCTTCTGAACATCGGAAAAAGCAGCCTCGGCCTGCTCATCGCGCTTTTTCATGTTCTCAAGATATGTATCGACCGTGAGCTGCGCCGCTTCAAACAAACCGCTGACCTTTGCGGCAGCCTCGGCAAGATTGCCGCTCTCGCTTACCTTGATCTCATATCCGTCGAGCTTCGCCTGAAGCTCCGCTACCTGAGATTTAAGCTTTTCTATCTCCTGCTCCTGATCGTGCATTACCATTATCATTTCGTTCTTTGAAAGATTCATCGATTCGTTTCTCATCGGCCCACTCCTTAGCTGCAAAATGTCATTAATATAATAACATCCCAAGCATCACATTTCAACACAAATGTATCAAAAAGGCGCGGCTAAAAGCCGCGCCTTAAACCATGCTTTATTTTGCCGTGATCCCTTTGCTGAACGCGCGGAACATGAATGCCGCGACTTCGCAGCGGGTGCAGGTCGTGCCGGGCGCAAACTGCGTTGCCGTTTTGCCGGTGGTAACGCCGTTTTCAACGGCCCAGAGCACCGCTTTGTAGTAAAATGCGTTGGCATCCACATCGTTGAAGCTGCAGCTCATATTCTTGGGTGCAGGCTCGCCGGCATAGCGCCAGAGGAAGGTGACAAACTGGGCGCGCGTAACGGTTGCGTTCGGCGAGAAGTGCGTAGCGTCCGTGCCCTTGGTTATGCCGTTTTCAACAGCCCAGAGGATAGCGTCATAGCAGTACGCGTAGGAATTGGTCTTCGGAACATCCGAAAACTGCTGTACGCTGCCGCTCGGCTCGGGTCTGCCGGCTGCGCGCCAGAGGAATGTCACGACCTGTGCGCGTGTGCACGATGCTTTGGGCGCAAAGTGGCTTTCATCCTTGCCGTTAGTTACCTGCGGTGTGTTGTAGTATGCCCACATAACGGCGCTGTAGAACCAGTCGGTGCCGTTTACATCATAAAACGGATTTGAAAAGCGCATATTGCACTTTTCGCACACGCCGTACTTGATAATATGTCCGGTTTTCACGGTCTCGTTATCAGTATAGCTGTCCTTGCAGCCGGAGCAGGTGTGCTTGGTGTAGCCGTTCTGGGTGCAGGTCGGTGCGGTCACGACTGCGTCATATCTGTGAGCGCCAAGCTCACCGTAGGCATCGCCGCATTCGTCGCAGACGGCCTTTTCGGTGCAGGTGGCAGTTCCGCCGGTGTGGGCGGTCTTGCGGCTGAGCTCATACCACTTTTCGTTTATCTCAAAGCCTGCCGAATTCAGCTCGTCTCTGAGATCCTCCAGCGTCTTTCCGCAGCGCTGGCAGCCGAGCCAATGATATGTATCGTCGCTGCAATGGTCAATGTCCTTGATCTTTATCATTCCGATGATATGATCGAGGTCAAATGTGCCGTCGCGGATCATCTGGACGATCTGCGGCGTGCTCAGGCCGATGGTCTTGGCAAGCAGCTTCAGATTATCCTGGCTTATTTTTCCGACCAGATCGGTGCCGGGGTGCAGATCGTGGCCGGTGCATTTATCGACGAGGTCATCCTTTGTGATGAGTATGCTTGCGCGCTCATCCTTGTACATATTGCCGCACTTTTTGCAGCGATAGTAATCTATCGTGCCGTCCTCGGTGCAGGTCTTTGGCGTGCCCTTGACAAGCTCGATATCCTTGCAGCCGCCTGCGCACTGGGCGGAATAATAGCTGCCTTTTTCAATAAACGCGCCGCAGTCCTTGCAGTATTTATCTCCGGTGTAGCCCTGAGTTGTTTCGGTTGCCTTTACTTCATTTCTGAGCTCGAAATTCACATGGGTGTTGGGGTCAAGCTCGCCGTAGCTTGCGCCGCACTTAGCGCACTTGGCCTGAGCCTTGCAGCTGGCCGTACCGCCGCTGTGGGAGCTTGTGCCCGTGGTCGTGCCGCAAACTCTGCACTTCTGATAGTGCACGCCTGCGACCTCGTCGGCCACCCAGTAATAATCATGGTCGTTTTTCGACGTGGAGACCTTGGCCAATGTTGTTTTGACCGTTCCGGCAGCGTCAGAGTAATACTCTTTGCAGCCGGAGCAGTACCAATATTCTATGTTGCCCTTCTCGGTGCAGGTCGCCGCCTTTGAGGGGAAGTGCTCAAGATCGGTGTGCTTGGTTTTGTCTTTTTTGCCGGTTTCAAAATCCTTGAGCTTTGCTTCTTTCGTACCTGCGGCATCGGAAAATATCTGTCCGCATTTGCTGCACTGCCAATACTGCGAATGTGCTTTCGCCGTGCAGTTTGCCTCTGCCGCATTAACAATCTTGATATCGTGATCGCATGTCGTGGGATCGGTGCTCGGCGTCGGAGTCGGCGTGGGTGTGGGTGTCGGCGTCGGCTCAACGCTCGGGCTGGGGCTTGGCGTGGGATTGGGATCGGGATCTACCGCGCCGCCGGTGACTGTGAGGGTCACTTCATTGCTTACAGCATAACCGAATGACTTACCGAAACCTGCTCCCTCGAAAATCGAGCCGCCATACGCAATGCACTTAAGCTGCATGCTTTCGCTTGCTTTTTTTATAACATAAGTCTGCTCATTTGACTTTGCTCTTTTAAGAAGTGCAACAAGCTGACGATAGCTTATTTCAGCGTCTTCATCTATACTCGATGAATCTATCCACAGATAGCCTTTTATTGTGCCTACTGCATCGACCACTTCCGCCTCAGCAGTAAATTCAACCTTTTCTCCTGCGTCAACTGTTTTACTCTCAGGCTGCGTTGTAAACTGAATATTAACTTTATTCAGCAAATCGCCTATACCCGCCGCAATTGCGCCGAACGGGGCGATCGAGACGAGCATCAGCGCCACCATCAGCAAACTGATAATGCGTTTTTTCATTATGTTCCTCCTAAGTTTTGATTTCTCCACCGTGCCGCTTTCGCGGCTGTATACACAGTAATTATACTATTTTGTCAGTTTAATGGCAAGTAATTCATTTCCGTTATTTTAAACAGTAATGTACGGCCGATTTGGTATAGTTTGACCTCTGCATAAGCTCCGCGTCCCCGTCATATATATTGACTATGTGAGTTTGGGGAGTGGTGCATGTGTACACTAATATTGAAGAGCGCGCCTGCGATCTTGCCGAGTACATCATCGAAAACAAGGCAACGGTGAGAGCCGCCGCAAAGCAATTTAACATTTCAAAAAGCACCGTACACAAGGATCTCACCGAGAGGCTGAAAACGGTTAGCCCGGCACTGTATCATCAGGTGCGCGAGCTGCTTGATATCAATAAGGCCGAGCGGCATATCCGCGGCGGCATGGCTACACGCAGAAAATACAAGGGCGAGAATGCGTAGAAATTGCAGGCAGGCATAAAATGCAACTGACATTTTATTGCTAAGCTCGCCGCGCATTTATATCCAGTTTTAAACAATCCTCGAAGAGGCTGCTGTCTCAATCGGGGGTTGTTCTTTTTTTCTCCTCCGATTGACTTATTTGCCGGCAGGAAATATAATGTTAATTAAACAACAAAAAGGAGAAGACACTATGAACATTCTATCGCTGCTCAACAGTGCACCGATGTACGCCATATGCGGCGGCATTATCGCATTCGTAGCCGTTGTGTGCGCCGTGTTTATGGTTCGCGCCTACCGCGCCGGACTTGCCATGGGCATCGACCGCGTTAAGCTAAAGCGCGCGATCACCTCGAGCGCAACATTTTCGCTTCTGCCCAGCGTGGGCATTCTTTTGGGCGTTATCGCCCTGTCGGGCAGCCTCGGCACGCCGTGGCCGTGGCTGAGGCTTTCGGTCATCGGCGCGCTGCACTATGAAACGCAGGTGGCGCAGGCCGCGGCCGAGCAGGTCGGCATGTCCTCCCTCTCCGCTGCGGAAATGACTTCCTCGGGCTTTGCTACGATCGCGCTGCTGATGAGCGTGTGCATCATGTGGGGTATGGTGCTTTCGATTTTCTTCAACAAACGCTATCTCGGCAAGCTCGGCGGCGGCAGAAAAGGCTCGGGCGGCACAGGCTTTGGCGACACCGCAATGACCGCGATGTTTATCGGTCTTGTGTCGGCATACATCGGCAGCTACATAGGCGGCTTTGTCTCCGGCGGCGGTCTGTTTTCGTTCTCGGGCAGCTTTATGCCGCTGATAGTGGTGGTCGTATCCGGCCTTGTGATGGCAGGATTTATATACCTTGCCGAGAAAAAGAAGCTTGCCTGGGTCGAAAGCTTCTCGATCGCCGGAAGCATGCTTATCGGCATGGCCGCGGCGGTCGTGGTCAAGCTGTTTATGTAAGGAGGCGCGCAATGAACAACAATTATTTTGAAAGCTACAATAAGCGCACGCACGTTATCGGCCGCATAAGCTCGGCAATAGTGCTCGTCATGCTTGTAGGTGCTCCGTTTCTCATCGGCAAGGTGCTCGGTGCGATGCCCGATATCGGCGCTGCCGGAAAGGCGTTTTTGTCCGTCGGCCTTGTGTGGACGGTCAGCAGCGTGGTCGAATTTCTTGTTTACACCCCGATGCTCGGCGCAGGCGGCGGCTATCTTGCATTCATAACGGGCAACCTCATCAACATGAAGATCCCCTGCGCGGTGAACGCGCGCGACATCGTCGGCGCAAAGACCGGCACGCCCGAAAACGAGATCGTGTCCACCCTGTCTATCGCCACCTCGTCGCTGGTTACGATAATCGTGCTGGCGCTCGGCGTTGCGCTGCTCGTTCCGCTTCAGCCGGTGCTGCAAAGCCCGACCCTTCAGCCGGCGTTTGAAAACGTCGTGCCTGCGCTGTTCGGAGCAATGGCATATAAATATTTCCGCGGCAACATGAAGATCGCCGCGGCGCCGCTTATCGTTATGAGCATTCTGTTTATCCTCGTGCCCTCGCTCACGGGCTCGACGAGCTTCATGATAATCCCTGCCGGTGCGCTCGCCATCGGCATAGCATATAAATTTTACAGGAAAGCCGGTGCTTGATAATGAAAAGATCCATGTTTTTGATCCCGGCTGCGGCGGCGCTTTTGCTGCCTGCCGCAGCAGTTGTGCGCACGGTTCTGACGCCGAGCAAGCGCTCGGACTACGCAGCGCCCGAAGCCGGCGACTACGCACTTGAGCTTGCGCGCAAGCTATCGGAAATGGTGCGGTACGAGACGGTATCGCACGCGAATGTTGACGAGGCCGAGAAATTCCTCGGCTTCCACAAGGTGCTCGAAAGGCTGTTTCCGCTTGTGCATGAAAAGCTTGAAAAGACCGTCATTGACGGCAATCTGCTGTTCAAATGGAAGGGCACCGGCGACGGCATGCCGATACTGCTCATGAGCCATCAGGACGTTGTCCCTGCCGAGGGTAAATGGGAGCACGAGCCGTTTTCCGGCGACATTGCCGACGGCAAGGTCTGGGGTCGCGGAACATCCGACACCAAGGCCTCGGTCATGGCATTTTTCCAATCGGTCGAGGAGCTTTTGAAGGAGGGCTACACGCCCAAGTGCGACGTATATCTCGCCTCGTCCTGCACGGAGGAGTGGGCCGGCGACGGTGCACCGAAAATCGTAAAAGAGCTTCAGCACCGCGGCGTTGAGCTGTTCCTCGTCTGTGACGAGGGCGGCGGCATAATCTCCGAGCCGATCGGCGGCGTTAAGGGCAACTTCGCCATGGTCGGCGTTTTTGAAAAAGGCAAGGGCGACGTCAAGTTCACCGCGCGCTCATCCGGCGGTCACGCAAGCGCTCCGACGAAGAATACGCCGATAGCGCGGCTTGCAGCATTTGTTAACGACGTTGAGACGCACAACTATTTCCGCCGCGAATTTCCGCCCGAGGTCGCCGCAATGTTCAAAAGCCTCGCGCCGTATGCAGCGTTTCCGCTGAAGCTCGTCATGGGCAACCTGTGGCTGTTCGCGCCGGTGCTCAAGCCCGTTCTCGGCAGGATAAGCGCACAGGCCGGGGCGATGCTGCAAACGACTGTCGCGTTCACGATGCAGTCAGGCTCGGACGCATGCAACGTTCTGCCTCAGGAGGCAACGGTCAGCGCTAACATGCGCTTCATTCCGCATCAGGGTGAAAAGGAAAGCCTTGAGATCATCCGCAAAATCGCGGAAAAGCACGGACTTGAGACCGAGGTCATACACTCGAACGACTACACCCCGGCGGTCGATATAAACGGCGCTGCGTTCCGACAGGTCGAGTCCGTCATAAGCGAGACCTTCCCAGGACTGCCGGTCAGCCCATACGTCATGACCGGCGCTACCGACGCGCAGTTTTATCAGCCGGTATGCAAAAGCTGCATCCGCTTTGCGCCCGTTATTTATGGTCCGGAGCAGATGAAGGGCATGCACGGGCTGAACGAAAACATCGAATACAACTGCCTGCCCGGCGCCGTGAACTTTTACAAAAATCTCATCCGCGCGCAGGAAAAACGCTAACAAAAAAAGACCGCCGAGGCGGTCTTTTTTTCATGCTCTGAGTTCCGTCAGCGCCGCTAAAAGGCGCGACAGAACGGCGGCGGACTGGCCGCGCGTGGCAGTTGCGTTCGGGACGAAGCTGCCGTTCGGGTAGCCCTGAATGACTCCGATATTAGCCATAACGTCAACCGACTCGCGGTAGCATTCGGCGATCGAGCCGTAATCGCGGAAGTCATTGCGGCCGGAAAGCCCGCCGAGCACATCCGCGCTCACGCCGAGCTTCAAAAAGCGATACGCAAACGCCGCCATCTGCGCACGGCTGATCTCGGCGTTCGGCCTGAACGTATTATCCGTAAAGCCGGTTATTATGCCGGCCTTAACTCCCCATTTTACAGCCGCGGCATACACCGCGGAAACAGCATTGGCATCGGCAAAGCCGAGAGACGTATCCGAAATTTCGGGGCGGCCGCCCATATTATACAGCATCATGACAAACTGCGCACGGGTCACGTTCTGCTCCGGGCCAAAGGTCCCGTCAGGGCGGCCGTTTACGATGTCGGCCATGTAGCAGGTGATGATATAGTCGTGATACCATCCGGAGATATCTGAAAACGGTTCGGTTTTATCGGCGCAGACGAGCTTTGCGCTGCCGAAGCTGTTGCCAAGGCCGATATCTATCGCCTTCCACTGAGTGATCGAGCCTGCGTAATAGATATTTTTAAGCGCGTACACATCGTCAAACGCACCGTCGCCGATGCGCCCGAGCGTGAGCGGCAATGTGACGGTCTCGATCAGTCCGCAGCCGGAAAATGCGCCGATTCCGACGGAAGTCACACCGTTTTCGACAATGAGCTTCCGCACAGCGCCGCGCTCGGCATACCACGGCGCTTCACCGGCGGCAAAGTTCGTCATCTCCCCTGTTCCGAACACTGTGAGCACTCCGGCATCAGTCAGCGTCCAGCTGACAGACTCGCCGCACACGCCGTCCGCCATCGCCATGGGCGCAAAAAGCGCAAGCAGCATCACCGCTGCGCATATCGTCCCGATAAGTCTGTTTTTCATGATGACCTCCCATTCGCGAAATTTCCTTATAAAGTATATTATACAAATAAACGCATTGCAAGAAAAAAATAACTCCACGTCCGAGGACGTGGAGTTATTATCATAATTGGTTTTTACTTTGCAAACTCGCGGTAAATGAAGGTGACTGCCTGTGCGCGGGTGCAGGTATCATTGGGCGCAAAGGTGGTCGTGGTCTTGCCGTTGGTGATGCCGTTTTCGACAGCCCACATAACTGCATTGTAGCAGTAGGAGCCTGCAGCAACGTCGTCAAACTTTGCAAGGCTGCTCACGATGGGAGCCTTCTCATAGCGCCACAGGAAGGTGACTATCTGGCCGCGAGTGCAAACTGCATTCGGGTCGAAGCTGGTAGCGGTCTTGCCGGTGGTGATGCCGTTTTCGACAGCCCACATGATCGCGTTGTAGTAGGTGCTGTTTTTGCTCACGTCGGTGAACGGGTTCTTAACGTTCTCGACCTTCGGCTGGCCTGCCGCGCGATACAGGAAGGTGACTATCTGAGCGCGGGTGCAGCCGTTGTCAACGCCGAATACAGTGTCGGAAATGCCGTTGGTAACGCCGTTGCAGTATGCCCACAGGATCGCATCATAGTAGGGTCCCTTCTTGACATCGGTGAACGGGTTGTAGCCGGGCTGCTTTGCATCGCAGCGGGTGCAGACGCCCTTAACATAGTTGTGGCCGAGAGCCTTGACTTCGGTGCCCTTTTCGATGGTCTGCTTGCAGACGGTGCAGACCTTATCGCCGGTGTAGCCGGCCTCGAGGCAGGTCGCTTCCTTAGCGTTCACAAGCTCGGTCTTGTGGCCGAGTGCGGGAACGGTCTCCTGAGCGCTCAGGACGGTGCCGCAGACCTTGCAGACGGTGCCCTTGGTAACGCCGGGCTCGGTGCAGGTGGGAGCCTTTGCATCAACGTCCATGGGGGTGTGATCGATCATGGGGATCTCTTTGCCTTTCTCCATGACGATGCCGCAGAACTTGCAGACCTTATCGCCGGTGTAGCCGACTTCGGTGCAGGTCGCTTCCTTGACATTGGCAAGCTTGTCAGATGCAACGTGCTTCTTCTCCTTAGCAATAGTTGCCGTAACATATGCGCCAGCTTCGGTTTTCTCGTATGCGCCGCAAACAGGGCACTTGCTGATACTCAGACCGTAGCTGTTGCATGTTGCAGGAACGAGAACTTCGGGTTCATACTTGCATGTAGCACTGGGAGCTTTAAGCTCGACCTTTTTGCTTTCATCGCCTCTATGATCTCCACATTTTGTGCAGACCTCATAGTCAACATAGATATAGCCGTCCTCGTGGCCATTAACAGGCTTACCAGGTGCAGCAACAAAATTATGTCCGGTTGCAGGCCTTACATCGCCATCCTTATGCTGGATCTCGCCGTTGCTGTCTCTCCAGTAATAGGTAGCATAATTACCCGGCTCTGTGCAGGTCGGCTTTGTCACGACTGCTTTGTAGTCGTGGGTATGCGGCGGAGTTACGCCGGGGTCTTTTGCTCCGCAGCGTGTGCATGCGCCGTTTTTGTAGTCGTGGCCGAGGGCGTCCTTATAATCGCTCTTGTAGCTGTCGCCGCAGGAGCAGGTGTAGGTCGTGTAACCCTGCTCGGTGCAGGTCGGTGCCGTTACGGCAGCCGTATAGCTGTGGGTGTGTGCTGTACCACCGTAGTGGATCGTTGCTCCGGTGAGCGGCTCATTGTAAGGCTCGATCTTTATAGCGTTCCACTGCGCAGCGTCGCCGGCATAATACACATCCGCAAGGCTCGTGCAATAGCGGAATGCTCCATTACCTATTGTCTTAACACTCGTTGGCAGATACACCGTTGTGAGCGCTGTGCAGCCGGAGAACGCCGAATTACCTATGCTGCTTATTAAGAATATTGATCGTCTCAAGGCTCGTGCAACCTTGGAATGAGAAATTGCCAATCGAGCTAAGATTTGCCGAAAGAGTTACATTTTTCAGGCTCGTGCAGCCCTGGAACACATAGTCCTCAATATAATTGCATGATTTAATATCTATATTCTCAAGACTCGTGCAGCCATTGAATGTTGAGTTGCCTATTGATTTAAGATTTGCCGGGAGAGTTACATTTTTCAGACTTGTGCAGCTCTTAAATACATTTTTGCCGATATAAATGCATGATTTTATATCTACACTCGTCAGGCTCGTGCAACCGGAGAATGCAACATCGCCTATTCTCGTCACGCTGTTTGGTATATTGATGCTCACAAGACTCGTGCAGCCTTGGAATGCATAATTGTCGATGATCGTCACGCTGTTCGGGATTTCGATGCTCGCAAGGCTCTTGCAGCCATAGAATGCATAACCGCCGATGCTCGTCACGCTGTTCGGGATTTCGATGCTCGTCAGTTTCGTACAGTTTCCGAATGCACCCTCGCCAATGCTCGTCACGCTGTTTGGAATATCGACACTTACAAGGCTCGTGCAGTCACGGAATGCATAATTGTCGATGCTCGTCACGCTGTCCGGGATAACGATACTCGCAAGGCTCGTGCAGCCTTGGAATGCATAATTGTCGATGCTCGTCACGCTGTTCGGGATGTCGATGCTCGCAAGGCTCGTGCAGCCGCTGAATGAAGAATAGCCGATGCTCGTCACACTGTTCGGGATATCAATGCTCACAAGGCTCGTACAGCCCTGAAATGCAGAACCGCCGATGCTTGTCACGCTGTTCGGGATTTCGATGCTCGCAAGGCTCGTGCAACCGGAGAATGCATAATCGCCAATGCTCGTCACGCTGTTCGGAATCGTCACGCTTTTCAATCTCGGGCAGTCAAGGAATGCATCCTCGCCGATACTCGTCACTGCCACGCCGTCAATTTCAGCCGGTATACTCGCTTTCGTTACCGATTCATCACAGTCTGTTATTGTACCCTTTGCTTTGTCAAAATAGATATTGCCGCGCTCTACGGCATAGGCAACATCCGTGTTGCTTTTGTACGCCAGTGCGCTTATAGGTACTAAGCTCACGACCATGAGCAGCACGAGCAGCAGACTTAATACTCGTTTTTTCATTGTTTCCTCCTATGTGTTTATTTGTATATAATTCTTATGTGCGCTTGTGATCACACGCGATCATTTTCCGCACCTCTGCCCTATCTCGACAATAAAGAGCCTCACCGAAAGTATCTCGCTGAGAGCTGAGCTCATCCAATTCTTTTTGTGACATATTACAGAGCCGTTCTTGCAAGTCTTCCCTGCATTTTCTTTCTTCTTTGCTGTTGTACGGAACATCACCTTTTTTCAGTATTTCGTTCAGGATATCTGACAGACGATCAGTGTCACATTCGCGCAGGCATTTGTCCCCTTTTCCAGCGCTCTTCAGATCATTAATCTCATTACAATATTCCTTATACAGTTTTTTCTCTTCGTCTGAGCATTCTCTGAACACAGACAGACCGATATAGACAGTTCCTAAGCTTTCGGTTTGATAGATGAAAGGATAAGATCCGGCCAATTTATCTAACGTTTCACACCAATCCACACAGTTTTCCTCCCAAAAATTTAATTTTTATAAGAGCAGGTATCAAAAGGTGTACTTTTTGATAGTAAACCTCTTGCATAAAAAACGAGTTTGAAAGTGCTAACGACTGGCAAAAATGCAAGTATTTTTAGACAAATCAGACGGTAAAGTATTGCAATTCTGTGAACATTCTGTTATCATAGCATGTAATGACAGCAACTATCAAAAAGTACACTTTTTGATAGTTTTGAGAGTTTAAAAGGGCAAAAAAGTTGCACCGCACGGGGGATAACCGTGCGGTGCGTTTGTATTTTGTGGGGCATATTCTCCCAAATTGAAGGTCACGGCGCGGCGCTTTCGCGCCGGCAGGGTGGGA
>ERZ780223.1986-NODE-1986-length-18414-cov-3.438096_pt1 | contig 18414 bp, 12 predicted proteins | sample MGYA00511016_ERZ780223 | MGnify/ENA primary metagenome ERZ780223 (study PRJEB29588, sample SAMEA2159032) | human gut metagenome | biome: human gut; feature: human-associated habitat; material: faeces | place: Denmark | collected 2008/2010 ... | reverse complement strand
ATTAATTTTCCTCGGACATAAGAAATAGTATGGGCGCAATCAACTAATCGGTGTGCGAAGTTTGAGTTATTAACTGATCCGTGGTGCATTATTCTCGGCACCACAGTTTTAGTTTTTAAACGATTCATCGCTTCCGGTAATGCAGCAAAAATTATAGTTTAGTTCCTGCATCGAGAAGATTTTCCATGCTCTTTAAGCTGATCAATATCGTTGAGGTATTGTGCAGCAGAGCAGACATCGTCGGCTGGAAGACCCCTGCTACGCCTAACAGGATCAGTCCGGTGTTGATGCCGACGATCATATGATAATTCTTATTGATCCGTTTGACCATGGCATCACTGAGCCGCTTGAGTGTCGCGATCTCATACAGATCATCTGCACTGATCGTCACATCCGCAATCTCTCTGGCAATCTCCGCACCGTCGCTGATAGCAATACCTACGCTTGCCTCCGACAATGCCGGCGAATCGTTGATGCCGTCTCCGATCATAATAACCCTTCTGCCGGATTTCTTTTCGTTCTCAACGAACTTCGCCTTATCCTCCGGAAGCACCTCGGAATAATACTCATCCACGCCGACCTTGTGTGCGATCGTGGATGCGATCCGGTCACTGTCACCGGTCATCATGACAACCTTGGAAATGCCGCACTGCTTTAACCGGCGGATTACCTCCGGAGCCTCCTTACGGAGCGGATCCTCAATACAGATGACTGCCGCAAGCTTGCCTTCAATTGCCATATATAAATGGGAATACTGCTCCGGAAGCTGATCAAACAGCTCCTGCTTACCCTCCGGAATCACGGCATGCTCATCCTCAAAGACAAAATGGTGACTTCCGATCACGACTTCCTTACCCTCGATGGTAGAATAAATGCCATGTGCCACAATATACTCGACCTTAGAATGAAGCTCCTCATGAACCAGATTACGCTCCACTGCCTTCTCGACAACAGCCTTAGCCATAGAGTGCGGAAAATGCTCCTCGAGACATGCCGCAATACGAAGCAGCTCATCCGAAGACTGTCCATTGAAGGATACAACATCCACAACGGTCGGCTGTGCCTTCGTCAGGGTTCCTGTCTTATCAAACACGATCGTGTCTGCCTCAGCCATCGCCTCAAGATACTTACCGCCCTTCACGGTGATATCGTATGTACTTGCCTCGCGTATCGCTGACAGAACTGTCAGCGGCATTGCAAGCTTGAGTGCACAGGAGAAATCAACCATCAGCACCGACAACGCCTTGGTCGTGTTGCGCGTCAGAAGCCATACAAGACCTGTGCCCGCAAAGGTATACGGTACAAGCCGATCGGCAAGATGAGCCGCTCTGCCCTCCAGTGAGGACTTAAGCTTCTCGGAATCCTCGATCATTGTCATGATCTTCTCATACTTGCTGGAGCCGTTGACCTCCTTGACACAGATTGTGATCTCACCTTCCTCGACAACCGTGCCCGCATAGGCGTAACCGCCCTCAATCTTTCTGACCGGATTGGACTCACCGGTCAGGGACGCCTGATTAACCATCGCCTCACCGGCAACCACATCGCCGTCAAACGGAATCACATTACCCATATGGACAACGACCCGGTCTCCGGAGTTCACCGCCGTAAGCTCCGTGAGTTCTTCCTTTCCTTCTCTGATCAGCCATACCTTGCTGATGTTGAGCGACATGCTTCGTGCCAGATCCTCCACGGACTTCTTGTGAGTCCATTCCTCCAGGATCTCGCCGATACCTAACAGGAACATGACGGAGCTTGCCGTGCTGTAATCTCCACGGAATACCGAAACACCGATCGCCGTTCCGTCAAGAACCGGCACCTCGATCTTTCCTTTCAGCAGCGTCCGCACGCCCTCGCAGACATATTTCACAGACTTCACGGTCGCAATGACGTCTCTCACCGATATCGGCAGAAAAAGCTTCGTTCCATAATGAAGAATGACCCTATTCACCAGCTTATCCCAGTAATACTGATTCATTTCCCGTCCGGAATTCTTAAGATAATCCGCCGGCACCTCGGTCTGCTGATACGAAAATCTCTGAAGCTCCTTCAAAATCTCCCCGCGATCCCCGTCATACTCGATAATGGCATCACAGGTTCTGTTCTGGACCTTCACCTTCTGTACACCCGTAAGTCCCATCAGATAATATTGAAGTGTGTCTGCCTGCGAAAAGCTCATCCGCTTCTGGATCACATGAACACGAAGTCTTCCCTTTATCTCATGTTTGATCTGAAATCTCATATCGACCTACGCCTCTGTTTCTTCCTCGTCTTCAACCTCTGTGAAAGACTCATCCTCAAATTCCTCGTCCATTGCTGCACGGTCATCGTTGATCTGCTTTGCACCTGCATAAATGTCCTCCGCATTCTCCTGAACAGATGCTGCAGTCTTTAAAACACATTCCTTTGCACGAAGAACGGCTGCTGTACAGTTTGTGTAAAGCTTCTTCGCATCATCACTGGCGAGAATCTTGATGCCTGCTGTTCCGAATAAAACGCCTGCTGCAAAAATTCCTGTCTTTGCCTTATCAATTTTCTTTAAACAATCTAACATAATGATACGCCTCCTGTATTGTCCGTGGGAATACATAAAATCCCCCACGTTTTATTTATAGTGTAACAATTTTATACTCTTCCTTCCCAAAGAAATCAAGCATTTATTTCTTTATTGATATTCTTTATCAATAAAGTCTATACCTGACTAATGACCAGAATATCATTTTCACGTATCACAGTGTTACCGTTCGGTATTTTCACGCGATCCTCACGCATCAGTACAAGCACCAGACTGTCCTCCGGAAGCTTGACCCTGGAAAGGGGCAGACCGATCCAAGGACTCTCCCCGTCAATCTCAATCTCCGACAGATAAAGCCCCAGATTTTCTTCCGGCGAAAGTGCACTGAGCACGATCTTATCGCCCTCCATGATCACAGTATCGCCGTTCGGCACGATCCGTTCCTCCCCACGCAGGATCAACACCAACAGAAGATCCGGCAGAGATGTGACATCTTTGATCCGGTGCCCCGCCCATGGGTGATCCTTTTTGATCATAATCTTGACAAACTCGACCGGAACCTCCTCGGAATAATCACTGAACGTCTTCATAACGTTGCTGTTGTCATCGATCATATCAAGCCTGCGTGCCATAAAACCCAGAAGCGATCCCTGAATGCTGATTGAGAACAGCACAATAAAAATTACAATATGAAAGAGATCGTTCTTCGTATATGCCGGATCCACAGTCGCCAGAATGGCAAATACAATAGACGCGGCACCTCGCAATCCCGACCATGACACCAGAAGCTGCTGACGGGCGGAGCACCGGAATGGCGTTAATATCGCAAACACGGACAATGGTCTTGCAACAAAGGTCAGAAACAATGCAATCGCAAATGCCACCGGGATGATCCCGGGCAATGCCGACGGAAACGCCAGGAGCCCGAGCAGAAAGAAGATCAGCATCTGCATCAGCCCTGTCAGACCATCAAAAAAATGAACCAGCGACTTCTTATTATGAAGCGGACGGTTTCCCATGATCAGACCGGCAAGATAAGCCGCCAGATAACCGTTGCCTCCAAGGATTGCCGCACCGGCATAGGACAAAAGTGCCATACTGAATACGAAGATCGTATCCACGCCGTCCCCCGCATTCTTCATACGCGAAAGCACCCATGCACCAAAGACCGCCGTAAGAACACCGATAAGTACACCGAAGATCACCTGCAGCAGTACAAGCTTCACCAGACTTTCCCCGGTAAAGCCGCCCTTCATCACTGCCAGAATGATCACCATCAGCATATACGAGCAGGGATCATTACTACCACTCTCCATCTCCAGCATGGATGCCGTGTTGTCCTTCAGATTCAGGCGTTTTGAACGCAGGATTGAAAACACAGAAGCCGCATCTGTGGAGCTTAATACCGCACCGATCAGCATGCTTTCCCAGAAATCAAACCTGAGTACGCCCCAGCAGAAAATCCCTGTCGCCGCTGCCGTCAAAAGCACACCCAGCGTGGAAAGCAGCACTGCTTTTCCCGCCACCGGTCTCGCCTGCTTCCAGTTCGTTCCAAAGCCGCCGTAAAACATAATAAAGATCAGCGAAACCGTACAGATCTGCTCCGCTATCTGATAATTGTCAAATGAAATCTTCAAAAGTCCATCTGTTCCAAACAGCATGCCGAGCAGAATAAACGCCAACAGCACCGGAATGCCAAGCTTCGCAGATATCTTATTCAGAAACAGACAGAGTAAAATAATTGCCGCAACAATCAATATGTAATTTGTCATGCACTCCTCCTCATCCATGGGAAACACGTATCCCTACCTAATATATGTCGCAATTTCTACAATCATATACTATATTCGATGGAAATACAACACAGCACGAAAACATTAAAATAAAATGAATTATCTGCTTTCCTCTTGACTTATTCTGTCAGGTCGATATGATGTGAAGTAAGAAATATTAAGAGAAACGAGGATTATCATGGCACAGACAGAAAAAACACTTGATTGGGAGCAATATTTAAAAACAGCGGCACAGGTTGTCTCTGAGGGAATTGTCATGCTGAAGAACGATAACGATGCACTTCCGTTAAATCCGGACGATGAGATCGCGTTATTCGGACGCATTCAGCTTCATTATTATAAAAGCGGAACAGGATCCGGCGGTATGGTAAATGTATCAAAGATCACCGGCATTCCGGACGGTCTGCTGGAAAACGGTGTCTCCGTCAACGAAGAACTGCTCGATGTGTACCGGAAATGGGACAGTGAAAACCCCTTTGATCTCGGAGACGGCTGGGGTAAGGAGCCATGGTCACAAACCGAGATGCCTTTGGACGAGGCGCTGGTCGCACATGTCTCTGAAAGCAGCCATACCGCGATCGTCATCATCGGACGTACTGCCGGCGAAGAACAGGACAACTCTCTGCATGAGGGCTCCTATCTTCTGACTGCTGCCGAGAAGGACATGCTTGCAAAGGTCCGCCGCCATTTTCCGAAAATGATCGTACTGCTCAATGTCGGCAATATCATTGACATGAACGAGCTGCTGTCCTTTGATCCTGACTCTGTCCTGTATGTATGGCAAGGCGGCATGACCGGCGGAACCGGTACTGCTGACGTGCTTACCGGTAAGATCAGTCCGTGCGGTAAGCTGACCGACACGATCGCCGCTAATGTAAACGACTATCCTTCCGCTCCATACTTTGGTGATCCATACAGAAACTTCTATTCCGAGGATATTTATGTCGGATACCGCTACTTTGAGACATTTGCCCGCGATAAGGTTCTCTATCCTTTTGGCTTTGGTCTTTCCTATACAACCTTTGATATTGCGATCACAGGCGCAAAACAACTGTCCGATAAATGGGACTTCACTGTCAAAGTCACCAATACCGGAAATTACAGTGGCAAAGAGGTTGTCCAGATCTACTGTAAGGCACCACAGGGCAGGCTCGGCAAGCCGTCCCGCGTTCTCTGCGGCTACGAAAAGACGGACACTCTGGCTCCCGGAAAGTCCCAGGTCATGACGATCTCCGTGTCCAATGCACAGATTGCTTCCTATGATGATTCCGGTGTGACAGGACACGCTCACTGCTTCGTCCTCGAAGAAGGAACCTATCGCTTCTATGCAGGCTCTGATGTGCGCAGTGCGAAGGAGTTCTATCATTGTCCACAAAACAGTACAGAGGTCATTTCCCGCCATGAGCAGGCTCTTGCCCCTGTGGAATCATTTGACCGTATCCATCCGGAGATCTCCGAGGGCCGCTATGTGATCCGCATGGAAAATGTTCCGCTTTCTCATGTGGATGAAGCAAAGCGCCGTCAGGACAATCTTCCGAAGGAAATTCCTTTCACCGGAGACAAGGGCATCCGCCTCGCCGATGTCAAAAACGGCACGCACACCATGGACGAATTTATCGCCCAACTGACCGACTATGATCTATCCTGCATGATCCGTGGAGAGGGCATGAACAGTCCAAAGGTAACTGCAGGAACAGCTGCTGCCTTCGGTGGCGTCTCTGATGAGCTTACTGCTCTCGGCATTCCATGTGGCTGCTGTGATGACGGTCCATCCGGCATGCGTCTCGACTGCGGTACCAAAGCATTCAGCCTGCCAAACGGAACAATGATCGCCTGTACGTTTAATCGTACACTGATCCGGGAGCTTTTCTCCCTGACCGGACTCGAAATGATCGCCAATAAGGTTGACTGCCTGTTGGGACCCGGCATGAACATTCACCGCCACCCGTTAAACGGCAGAAACTTTGAATATTTCTCCGAGGATCCGTTCCTCACCGGAACCATTGCAAGCGCCCAGTTAAAGGGACTTCACAGTGCCGGCGTCACCGGAACGATCAAGCATTTCTGCGGAAACAACCAGGAGACCGACCGTCACGATACGAATGCCGTAATCTCCGAGCGTGCTCTTCGCGAAATCTATCTCAAGGGCTTTGAGATTGCCGTAAAGGAGGGCAATGCGGACTCCATTATGACAACCTACGGACCGGTCAACGGCGTCTGGACAGCTGCCAACTACGATCTGACCACACAGATTCTGCGAAACGACTGGGGCTTTACCGGCTTTGCCATGACCGACTGGTGGGCAAAGATCAACCGCCGCGGACAGGCAGTCGACAAGTCCGACCTCGCCGCGATGGCAATGGCACAGAACGATGTTTACATGGTATGCTCCTGCGGCGCACAGAATGACGACAACATTCTCGCCTCTCTGAAGGACGGTTCCCTGCAGCGCAGCGAATTGCAGCGTTGTGCCGCCAACATCTGCCGTTTCCTCATGAACACCCATGCGATGAACCGGCTGCTTGGCACAGAATGCAGGATCAATATTATCAATCGTCCGGCAGACGAGTCCGATGTGGACGAATCTACCGTCAAATTTTATGAACTGGATGGCGATCTTACGATCGATCTGTCGGACATCTGTACCGATAAAGGGACAAACTACAGCCTCGGTCTGGATATCCTAACCGCCGGCACTTACGAAATGACACTCACCGCAAGTTCCACCCAGAGTGAGGTTGCGCAGATCCCGGTTACCCTGTTCAGTCTCGGAACCGCATATGGCACCTTCACCTGGAACGGCACAAACGGGCTTCCGGTATCCCACCGAATCGACATTCCGCTGTTCTCGCGCTATACCAATCTGCGCCTCTTCTTTGCGCAGGGCGGACTGGACATGCACAGCATCCGATTCCGTCTGGTGTCAACCGAGCTTTAATGTCCGCCCACAACAACCTATATTTATTTCCATCCCCGGATCTTTTCACGATCCGGGGATTTTTCTTTTCATCCATGCAAGGACGTCTCGTTCCCTGCATTTCCTCATCGGTCAGTTCGTTTAAAACCCAAAAATTACAGTGCTAAAATGAATGCAGAAATGAAAAATATACGTCCTATATGGCAACCGACAAAATACTTTTGACCCAAACATCACAAAATACAAGAATAAAGAAAGGTGGATTTCTCTATGAAGATCACAAAAAAAGCAGTATTAGCCATAATGTGTTTATCCTTGGCTGCATTTGCACCCGGGAAAGCACATGCCGCAAACAAAGTGCAGATACCGGATGGCGCATGCCGGAAAGGAAACGACATTTACTACAGCTACTCCGGAAGCGGTCTGCGAATGGATCTAATGAAGATCAATACAAAGACACACAAAAAGAAAATGATTGTTTCCAATAAATACAAGGGACGTACAACCAACGGTTTCTTTGATCTGAATATAAAAGGAAACAATATTTATGCCACTTACAACATCGTAGACGGAAGTGACGGATTCAACTGCTACATCTGTAAGATTAACGTAAAAAAGAAAACAAAAAAGCTGCTTACCAAAGGACATCATCCGATCGTCATCGGCAACAAGATTTATTTTGTCAAAACCAAATACAATAAAACTTTTTTCCAGGACGAGGATAAAGGAATCTATGTCATGAATCTTTCCGGAAAGAAGATCCGGAAAGTACGTAAAATGTCGTCATCATCCTACATTTACTCCCTTGGCTCATACGGAAAATCACTGGTATACGAGCACACAGATTCCAATCAGGAACGTGTCTACACGCGTCTGTCCAAACAAGGCAAACGGCTTGGTGACCTCGATCCAAACGACACCATAACAAGCACCTACACTAGCGCCGACTCTTCCTACGACTGCGGCGTTGACAACAAGTCTTATTACGTCACCGGAGGCAAAGTATTATGCACGGACTACGACACGGATAAGACAACAACTCTCGTCCGCTACGACTCCGATCATTACGGGGTTCAAAGCTTTCAGGTGTTTGGCGATGTCATGGTTGTTCGCGGTCACAGACAGAAATATATCAAGAAATATCATTACATGGGTTCGAAGGGTTATATTTATCTGATACATTTAAAGAAGAAACCGACAAAGGTATTATTAAAGAAATATGTTTGCGCTGAGTAACAACGGATCCCCCAACCGGATATAACATAAACGGGCTGCCCCTATGGTATGTGTCCAGAATTACGGATACATATTATAGGAGCAGCCCGTTTGGTGTTCCTGCTTCCGCTTCCATATGATCAATAATTATCGATCACATATTCCGTGCGTACATTTTTATAGTCACCATGATTATTCCATGTCAGATAACCTAACACCTGAAACGCAAACGGATACCCCTGTGTCAAATCCGCCATCTGCATGGCGTCTTCCCTCTCCATCTGAAAAATATCCATATATTTACGGATGATCGCCTGAATGTTTAACGGTTTCATCTGGATTTTCGGTGCACGATATAAAAACGTAAGGCTTTCCTCGTTTTGTAATTCATCAATATTTTCATACAATCCCGTCGCCAACAGATAAACCGGAGGATCCTGCCGCACAAACACGATTGCTGTTTAGTTTGGAAAGCATTCCCAGCAACAGATCCGTTGATGGATTCAATTCAATTACACCCCATTCCTCTCTGTCCCGTAATTTCCGGGATATTTCCGTCATCATTACCGTCTTGCCAGAGCCACAAACCCCCGTGATCAAAAACATCTGCTGATTCACCGATTCTGCATATTCAGCACCTCCTTTTACTATCGTTTACTGTTTTTGTCAATATGAGATATTCCCCCCTTCCGGCTCTGTAATATATGACATTGATGAATGCTTTATTTTATATATTTCGAGTGTTTTATTTTGCTTTTTTCGAGTGTTTTATTTTATATTTTTCGATTTTTCAGTACGCACACGCCGCATAACAGAAAAACCCCGCCTCTCCATTAATCCGGAGAAGCGGGATTCCTGCTTCATATCATGCTAAATTTACTGAACCTGAACCTTTACCGTCCGACTTGCTTCTGCATACACAGATGTCTGTGCTGCCGTGATCCTGATCGTATAGGTTCCCTTTTTCGTTTTCTTCTTAACGGTCACCTTACCCTTCTTAGACACGGTAATGTACTTGGAACCTTTTGTCACCTTATATGTGACAGCTCCCTCTGCGGTTGCAGTAATCTTAAAGACAGCCTTCTTTTTCTTAAGCTTGGAGACTTTATATTTCTTAACCTTAATGTCCTTCGGCTGAATGCGAATGGTCTGCTTTTTCAGATCCTGCTGTGGTGCTGTAGGAGCCGCCTGGGTCTGACCCGGCTCTACACTTGTGACGGTCCCCGGTACCGGCGTCTGGCTCGGGGACGGCGTCTGGCTCGGTGCTGCACTCGGCGTCTCACTTGGGGACGGCGTCTGGCTTGGCTCCGTGCTTGGTGTCTCGCTTGGTGCCGGTGTCTGACTTGGTTCTTCACTCGGCGCCGGTGTCGGTGTCACCGATGGCTTAGGAAGTGCCGGTATCACTCTGCTATCCTTCACTGCATCACAGTTCTTACAATGAATAGACTCACTGCCTTCTTCCTCGGTGGTCGCCGGCTTGTCGATCGTGTAATCCTCTTCCCAGTCATGTCCGTTCGGATCAACTTCCAGTGTCTCGATCTTTCCGCATACGCTGCACTCACGTTTCTTACTTCCTCCGTCCTCGCAGGTTGGGGACTTCACAGTCTCCCACTCTCCAAAGCTGTGACCGGTGGCCGGGATTTCTTTCTGCGGCACAATCCAAGTACCACATACCGCACATTTTACTCCCTCCGTAAGACCCGGTTCCGTACAGGTCGCATCCTTTTTCTCAATTGTTTGTTCGGCATGCTGTATGGTAATCTGTTTTTTAGCATATTTCGTCATATCATCTTTTTCATATACGACCACCGTCACAGTACCCGCTGAAACTCCCGTCAATACACCTTTCTGGTCGATCAATCCCTTGCCGGTTTCATTTACGCACTCCCACACATATTCCTTAGAATAATCCCTTCCTTTAATTAAAAATCCAATGCTGGCATCTTCCGCCAATTCATTGCTATCACTTGATATTTCATAACTGCTTTCCTGTTCACTATCATCAATTGTAAAATGAACAATTTCTGAGAAATTATAATTTCGCTTATTGTGTGCAATATCCATAATGGATAAGTTTCTTAATCCCCATATACCAGGTGCAGAACCCGCCGGTAAAATAAGTCCAATCGTATATTCTTTCCATTTGGTCGGATCACCCGCAAAATATGTCTTTCTATAATTTTCAGAATAGAACCAATTGAAATGCTCTCCTCCCTGAGGATCCAGCAAAACATAGCTTCCATATTCAAATCCTGACTTATCGTCTTTAATGTACAGCTTAATTGTGATCTTCGTTTCTCCGTTTGGTGCCTCCGGATGTGTTGGAACAGCAGAAATAAATATATTGTTTACATCTAACTCCGGAGCCTCTGTATCCGACAATTTCGATTCATAGTCAAACGTTGTGTAACTTTTAGTTCCACTTCCATCTTTAAAGAAATTATAATTGGACACATTATTGGCTTCGTCTACCAATTTAATAAACTTAATTGCATATGTTCCCGAAGCCTGATATTCCGTAAAATCAAATTGAATGGTACATTCCCCGGTATCCGTATCTATGGTTCCCCATTGCGTCAAAGTATCTAATGCAACATTTTCATTATCAATTTCACAATAACAGCCATTATAACTTTTGAGCATACAATTGTCCGTCGCCTGAAATTTAATAATAACATGGGTGATAACATGTCCATTTTCCAGTTTCTCCGGCTCCTGAATAACTTTAATGGAATCCTCTACAAACTTTGGTTTTTCCGTGTCCGCCAATGGATTGTCAATGTATAACTTCCACCCAAAATTATTCTCATTGCTGTACCTTTCATTTCCTGCTTCATCATATAAGGTTAATGTATCGCATCTCCAATAACCCACATTGGAATACTTACTAATATTGATCGATGCAGAAAGAACAGAATAGTCATCATTCTCCGGTGTCATCCACGCATCATATGTCTGGTTTCCCGTCGGATCTGCTATCCGCAAAAATGCTTTTGAAGCACCAAATGATTTATCTCCATGGGTATCAAGCCGGATCTGGATCTTTACAAGCTTATCTTCCTTGGCTTCCCCGGATACATCTAATTTCACATCTACAATCCGTCCCGGATAAGCATAATCCGGATATAAATTATACACTTCAAAAGTTAAATCCTCTCGAATCTGTGTTTTATATATTTCTCCATTCATAATATAATTTTTAATAAAATCATACTTTGTCTGAGAACGTGCCTCTAATTTATCCGGGTTCATAATATAAAATGCAATTGATTCCGCCATATCTTCATCCGGGTTATATGCATGACTGTATTGCGTAACAAATTCTGTCTGTTTATCCGTAGACCAGCCACTGCTTGTTGTAGAATCCTTATGCCATCCACCAATTTCTGCCCATTTTTCTTTTAGAGTGTCAGAAAACATGTTTTTCCATAAGAAATGAGATTTCTCATGCAGCACTAAACGAAATGTATCCGATACCTGATCTCCTTTAAATGCAACATCAACGAATTCCATATATCCCGGATCGTGATGTACCCACGAAACCGCTGCAGCATCTGGATATATTGGATTTTTAGTTCCATCTGTCCGTCTTATTAAATACTTCAAACCACTGATTTTATGAAAACCACTTGGCATCTCTTCAAACATATTTAAAATAGCAACCAGCTCCTCCGGCTTAAACATTTCAAAAGCCGCCGCTGTCTCATCCGTTACCCCTGCGGTCAATTCCTCATAATCCGGAACCTTGATAGAACACCCAAAATTCTGAACCAGAATATAGTCTACTGCATCAATATCTTTCCCGTCATGTGTAACATAGCGCACCAAAGCATCATAAAGACGATTGGAGAAAAAAGTTCCCAAAGTTCCATTCACTTTTGCTTTTCTTGGAATTGCGTTTTGAAAAACATCCTTTGATAAAGTTACCGTATTTGCTTCTTCGCCATATGTAATTGTAATATCATTATTAATATGTTTATCGGTCAGAATCCACTTACTTGGCTTTTTCTCTCCCTGCTGCGGAATATTTTGATACAATTCATAAAAACGAGAGGTGTAATCTCCCGCCCATTTTTCCTCTTCATCACTTAAGATAACCTTATATTTCTGATATAAACGAATGGAATCTGTGGCATCACTTGGATATACATCTTCATCTAGAAATTCTACTTTCCATGGACTGACAACATTCGCCGTTTCTTCGTATCCGAAATAAGTATCATCAGCCTTCCACTGATAAAAATAATCCGATTCCGCTGCCTTTGTCACTTCCATGTCCGGCACAACCACACCCGCACTCTCTACTTTCACCTGTACAGGTTTTGGTACAGAATATCCTGCCATATCAATTTTGACAAAATAATCACCCGACTCTATGCCTCTGAATGAATAATCGCCTTTTTCATCTGTTGCAGCACTGTACGACTGATAATTGTTATACAAAATAACATTTGCAGCATCACCATTCTGCAATCCGGTAATTATTCCTGAAGCAGACAACTCTGTCGCACTGATCGTATCACACGGAAAGCACAGCTGTATAACGACCACTAAAATCATTGACAATAAAATTCTTTTTACATTCTTCATTCAAAGTCCTCCTCACTCATTGTTTTTCCCAGAAAGCCATGCACCAACAAACAGTGCAATGCCTGTTCCAAGCACCGCCAAAAGAAATATCAATATTCCCTTAACACCTATAGAATCTCCACTACGCATAACCAGAATCGTCAGCCAGGAAATAATTGGGTCAATCAACCACGACATCATATCACCTTCTTTACTAAACCACTCCCGTTGTTTATAAATTTAGTATAACAACTATGTGGATGAAGTGGTTTATTTTTTTGACATCATCCATATGTCGAATGTAATATTTTAAGACAAAAACATCCATTCATCTTCACCTTATCGTTAGTTCTGATAATCACACTCTTAGGTGAATCACCAATAACAGGAATTGCACCAAAAGCATTAAGAGCAGAGACATATTGCCTCTGCTCCTATCAATTTTACCAAATTTTATATTTAATTTTCTTTATCAGCTTTTTTGTCCTTTTCAAATAACTTTTTCACATCAATTTCATTGTACCCTAAAATGTAATGATTGATAGCTGCTTTTCCAATGGCATAGGTTCCTCCACTGGCAATCGCCGCACTGATCGTGGAACCGGCTCCCGGGAATAACATATTTGCAAGTTTGGATCCCTGCTGTGCTGCCAATCTAAAACCGAATCCGGCTCCTCCCATACCTCCTAAGCGTATAACAAAATCCTTAGCTGTTTTTATTGATATCTCACTTCCGGCTAAAGCTGCTATCATAACCGTATCTAATGCCTGAATAATCAATAAGATATAAATATCACTGATTGGAATTGGACTGAGTGCAACTGTCCCAGAAATAGTCGACATCGCTTTGTTGACATGATTGGCAATTTTTAAAACCAATTCCTCCAATTTAAAAGCCATTCTCATCCCCATCTGAGCCTCATAGTCAGCAATTGCATTTTCCAAACTTTCCCGAAGTTTATCAATATTATAACGGCCATCATAACTGATTTCCAACCGTTTACGTTCTTCCGCTGAAAGTTCGTTAATATCATCCAGATCTATTTCATCTCCCTGATCATTTTTCCAATCAATTAATGAAGATACCGGAATCACAGCACTTGCATTAAACTGTTTCTTATCAAACTTTTCTTCAAAGAACGCTGCATGCTCCTGAATCCGATTTAATTTCTTTTCGGAATAACTATTTGGATCCGTTTCTCTCGCAGGCATAACTCCATCCACTCTGTTCAACGCAACAACAACCGGAAGCTCTGCATTATTTTTTTTGTAATATTTCTCCCGAACTTTCTTTATAAAATCTATATCATCATCTGTTGCATTCGATCTATCCGTACATCCTATGATTAAAAGTGCAACGTCTGGATCAAATTCTATAATATCATCACATAATTGTTCTTCAGCAGTCTCTGTATTTTCTCCTTCATGTTCCGCAAATCCACGAGAATCTAAAATATCCATAAGCGTTCGGCCCTGCTCTTTACAGCTGTAACTTACAGTCTCCTTCGTTCCAATATCGACAGCACTTACCTCTGCAACGTACATGCCACATAATGCGTTGATCAAACTGCTCTTCCCAACTCCGGTACGTCCCATAACAAAGATTCTCGGCGGACGATGATGATCTAATTGATTAATAAGTTCCCGGAGATTTTCGTCCCCCAGAATCTGTTTTTTAATCATGTCCGTCACAGTATTCGGAATGGCATCGGGAATATTGTCCACTATCTTTTCCAAGCGGTTATAAATCCCCTTAAAGTTTTCAATTCTCTGTTCTATTGTTCTTTGATTTTCCATAATGATTCCTCCATTTTTGTATTTTATAGTTTTTTTAGTACCTTCTGAAACACCTGATAATTCCTCTCGTCCCGTCCTGCCACCATCCGCACTGCAAATACCACTTCTTCAAAGCAGTCGAATTTCTTCAGATTATCCCGAAAAAATTCGGCAACCTCCTGTGGGTCATTGCCAAATGCGCCGCAGCCCCAGGCTCCGAGTACGAGTTTCTTATGTCCGATGCTCTCCGCCAGACAAAGCAGCTTATAGATCCGTTGATCGAGAATTTCCGCTGCATGGATCCCCGGTTCGTTGATCGGTGCCGCCATTGTCACAACCGATACTTCTACCGGCGCAATGTCGTGGTACTTTTCATCCTTGATGATAAACACATGAGGCGAGTAAATCGCCGTGTCAGATCCACTCTCGTTTTTGTCATTTTTGCGATTGTAATCGTAAAACGGGAATGCCTCCTGCGAGATCAGGGAATTGTATAATGTTGATGTCCGGCACAGGTCTTCTTCCTGCGCTCTTGCTCCGATCCGCACGCCTCCGCCCTGCGAAATGGAATTGGCAAAATTAAGCACCAGCACATCCGAAGCACCCTGCTTTTTCAGGGATCTCGCCGCCTGGTAGGAATCTTCTCCGGTCACACGGATCAAAAAGCTTCCCTCCCGGTCAACATGCTGTATTGCCAGCTCATCCATCGTCCGGACATCATAGTATTTTGCAGCCTCTGCATGATCCCCCGCATACTTTTTGCTTTTGTGCAGGGTATCCATAAATACTTTAATATAATGATTTGTATTAAAAAACATAAGCGTTCCTTCTACTCCGTCAATGATAATTCTCCGATTTCAAGCTTCATCGCCTGAATCATTTCGCCCATTTTCCCATCGCTTTCCGCCAGCGTTTTTAAGACAATTCCAGCCAGTCCACTGTCATTCGCCCACGCAACCAGACTCTGAACAAGCGCAAATTTCCTGTCGTTATCCACTTCACTGTTGATTGCCTCCAGCATTTGAAACATCAACTTCTGACCGCTTTTCAGGACATCGTTGCTATCCAGCTTCTGTGCAGCTTTTGCATCCCCGTTTTCTTTGTATGTCTCTAGTTTTTTCCTGCGCTTATCGGTCTGCTGCTGTTTCATCTGTTTCAATACAACGTCCAGTGTTTTCGTCAGATCAATATCCTTCAACTCTACTTCCAGTTTCATCGCTTTCTCTCCTTTCTTTTTCTTGATCGAGATCTCTTCAATAGAAATAAATTTCTGTTTTTCTTTCAGGTTCAGTGCTTTCTTTATGCTTTTGTTAATTGCATGACTGCCCTTCCCTGCTGCCATTTTTTGCAATCCCTTAATGTGCAATGCCTGTTTTCCCACGTCTGGTACCTGAGCAATTAATTTTAGAAATGACACAACCAATCCCGTTCCCATTCTGGCAATTGGTTTCACCTTAACAACATCTTTTATCCCCTTGAAAATCCCTCCATCCAACTCTCTGATCACTTTCTTTACACCCGTGCGATCGTACGACAGGATTTCCACACTCAGTTTTGCATGTTCCATTCTTCACCACCTTTATTCGCCGCCCTCGATAATTTCAAGGAACAGGTATATATCCTCCTCTGCGAAGCAGGACAAAAGTACATGGTCGAGCATATATCTGTCATCGACCCTGCGCATGCCACATAGCTCCAGCATACCGTCTGCCAGCTCACAGAATTCGTCTTTTGCTGTTTGGGCACTGTACGATTTTTCGTACAGCATTGAAATTTCTTCCATCCTTCGGTAAATGATGTACTGCGCCAGCACCAACAAATCTGAACGCTGCACCAGATGAATGCGCTGCTTGAATTTCTTTAATTCTTTTTCCTTGGTCCGGCGGGCTGCCTCGTCTGTTTCGGCTGCCAGCTCCATCTGCAGAATCATCTGCTTTTCCCGAAGCACTGCTGAGTTGAGCAGCTCGGAAATGTACTTTTTATCGACACGATGGATCTCTCCGCCAAGTGCATTGTAAAGTGCATATTTGTCCTGGTGCTTGTTTCGCCCCGGCATTGTGGAGTAAAGTTCCAGCACCAGATCGCTGATGCGGTCCTGCGGTGCATATGCCACGCTTGCCAGACGACGTATTTCCTTTGCCTTGTCCGGCGACAACGGATTTCGAATCGTACGCAGACGATTTTTGACAAACCGCTCAATCTCCGTTCCACCGTAAACGCCCTTCTGTCCCTTTTGCTCACGCCACTCCATAAAGCCGGCAGCCTGCAGCTCCTGCGCCAGAGACTCCATCACATCCTTGCGCAAAAAGATCAGACATTCTTCCACAAGCTGTCTATAGCATTTGAGTACCGTCAGACTGTAGCCTTTGAAATATTTCTGGTGTTTATGCATCCAGACCAGAAACTCCTCCTCCGGATAATCCCGGACTACCGTGTATTGTTCCCGTACCCAGTTCGTGTTACTTTCCTGCTCCCATTTCCCTCTGTTCTGACTTTTACGCTCATAAAACTCGATCATCCGACGACATTTGTCGATCCCGAGCCCATGATCCAGACAATATCGTGCGATAAATTCCCGGTAATCGTTATCCTGAATCCCCTGCTGTGAAATGCCAAGCTGCAGATACTCTTCGGTCTCCTCCACCGACAGCCCTGCTGCCAGCGCAATCCTAAAAATATAGGTTCTGGATGGAATGCTCTGTTCGCTCAGCCCAAACCATCTGCGGATCGTCTGGCGGTTTGCGATCCGGGCATCCTTGATCGTCTTATAGAAATTCTGATAAGCTCCCTGACGCTCTTCCTGTGTGATTTCGGAATCCCCTAAGATTTCCGGATACCAGTGCTTTGTCATAAAGGAAGTAAATTCCTGATAATAGTTACTTGTGATATCACGATATAGTTGTTTACAATACGTATCACTCATTATGTATTCTCCTTCGGTTATCTTAATGAAATCAGAAGCGATCATTTATTATACTTTCTGATTTTATAGTATAAATAAACAACTCCATGACCTAAGGATATCATAGAGCTGTCTTATTTGGTTTATTTTTTTGTCATATTGTTTACTGTAAAAGATCATCCAAATCTCCCTCAAAATCCCCACCGGAGTTGCTGTCTTTCCCGGAACCGGACGATGGCTTTTTCGTTGCTGCCGGCTTCTTTGCCGGTTTGGCAGAAACAGTTTCCGCCGATGATTTCGTGGACTTTGACGACGTATTCCCTGTGCCGGTCTTTGTGGATGACTGACGGTCTGCGCCGGCGTGTCTGGCTGGAGTTTTATTTGAAGCCGCCTTGGAACCGGTATTGTTTGTCGTAGCACTGTTCTTCCCGGCAGATTTCCCTGCTCCATCTGAAGACTGCGGCTTTGCGGATGCCGGTTCATCAGACCGGGAGGTTGATATCGTATTATCTTCTTTACCGGACGGCGATGATGTCGTATCGCCTGCTTCGTCCGGCTGTACTGATGACGTGACACCATCTGTTCCGGCAGGCTGCATTGTCACAGAAACGGCTGCTTTCTCCGGCTGCAAGCCCTTCTTCTGCCCTCTGCTTCCCGGTCCGCCAAGATAAATCCACAGCACAACAACTGCCGCAACTGATGTTATCACTTCTATTCTATTTAATCT
>ERZ780223.1973-NODE-1973-length-18492-cov-5.859413_pt1 | contig 18492 bp, 17 predicted proteins | sample MGYA00511016_ERZ780223 | MGnify/ENA primary metagenome ERZ780223 (study PRJEB29588, sample SAMEA2159032) | human gut metagenome | biome: human gut; feature: human-associated habitat; material: faeces | place: Denmark | collected 2008/2010 ... | reverse complement strand
CTACGTTAACCGATAGGGAAAAAGAAATCATACAGATGTTTTTCGGTATCGGACAACAGGAAATGACATTAGAAGAAATCGGCGACAAATTCGGTTTGACCCGTGAACGTGTACGCCAGATTAAGGAAAAAGCAATTAGAAGATTAAGACAAAGTAATCGTAGTAAATTGCTCAAGTCTTATTTAGGATAAGTAAGAAATATCAATTTCCGACAAATAGAAGGAATTAAAAACCGGTAGGTCATGATCTGATCACCGGTTTTTTGTTATCCTTATTATAAAAGTGAAGATAAGCTGTATCTCAGCATAAAAAATGAATGAATTCTTTTTATTTTGCTCTCGGTTTGCATTATCTTTGTCGCCAACAATATTAATAAAAAACAGATTATGAAATACGTTCGTATACTTTTGGCTGTAGCTTTAGTTTTTATGGTGTGCTCGGCATTCTCATTCAAGAAGGGTAAAGGAGAAAAAGCTGTGTATGCATTTGGTGTTGCTGCCTCTTTCAACGACACAGTGGTGTATTTTACCGATATTCAAGTGTTGGACAGTGTGAAGTTGGATAAGGCTGGATTCTTGCCCAAACGTGATCTTTATACGTATCAGTTGAAGAATTATCTGGAATATGATTTGAAAGCTCTTGACTATACGTGCATGATCTATTTCTCTGAAAACAAGAAGAAGTTGGAAAAGGAGGCAGCAAAAGTGAAGAGCAAGTATAAGAAGAATAAGACGATAGTATTGGTGCCTATTGCTCCTGAAGCTTTCCAATTCAAGAAGCCGGAAGAGTAATTTGCTTTATTTTCCTTAAGAGGTTAAGGAATTTACTTACATAATAAGACCGTAGTCATGAAAACGAAATTTTACTTCTTTTTATGGGTTTGTCTCTCTGCATTGCTGGTTGCATGTGAACATGAGGAATCGGATACGTCTTTCAAAGGAACTCGTACGATTCTTGCATATATTGCGGCGGATAATACCCTTGCTTCATTTGATTCTTTGGATTTAGCGGAGATGAAAGCGGGTATGGCGAAAGTTCAAGACTCCAATGTGCATTTTCTGGTTTATATAGATGATGGTAAATCTCCTCGTCTGCTTGAACTGAAGAATGAAAAAGGATCGGTAGTGGAGACGGTGGTGGAAACTTATGAAAGCCGTAACTCTGTAGGTGTATCTGAAACGCAGGAAGTTTTTGTAAAAGTCTTTTCGAATTCCAAATATCAGGCTGACAGTTATGGATTGGTTTATTGGTCACATGGTGATGGGTGGCTGCCTTATCCGTTGCGTGCTGGTACTCGTTGGGTAGGCCAGGATAAAGGTAATGGTGATAATAGAATGAATATCTCTGAATTTGTTGAGATATTAAAGTCTGCTCCTCATTTTGATTTTATATTGTTCGATGCTTGTTTCATGCAGGCAGTGGAGGTTGCCTATGAGTTGCGTGATTATACGGATTATTGTATAGGTTCTCCGACTGAAATTCCAGGTCCTGGTGCTTCGTATGACGCTGTTGTTCCTGCTATGTTTTCTGCTGAGGATGCGGCAGTGAATGTTGCTAAGGCCTATTATGAACCTTATGCGGCTAAATATAATGAAGGTAAAGGCTTATCAAATAGCAATTGGACAGCGGGCGCCTCTGTGTGTGCGCTGAGAACAGATAAATTGGTTGATTTGGCAAGAGTTACAAAACAGGTGTTATCTGGAGTAGTTGATAATGCACACTTGCGCAGTTTGATTTTTAATTATGATAAACGTTCTAGTTTGGATGGGGCTGTAGGTTACTATGATATGGCAAATATGATGAAAAAAATCACTGATGATAGTGCTTATGTAATATGGAGGCAAGCTTTTGATGTAGCTGTAACATATTGGGCGACTACTTCTATGAATTATTCCGCTTTTGCTGATATGTTTTCTATGGAAGACACTAATGGGGTATCCTGTTATATCCCTTCAGTATCTAATACCGTTACTGATAAAGCATATCGTTCTACTGAGTGGTATACATCTGCCGGCTTTGCTGCATTAGGCTGGTAACATTCTCTTTTTAAGATATGATAGTGTAGTGTTTGAATCTGTGAATTAGCCTCAAACCGAATGTCTGTGTCCCTTCTCATGCACTTAAATTAAGTGCTTATGAACTTTCTTTCTTTGAATTTGTTGCCCGTCTTAATGGATTTAATATGCGCTATGGTGTTGTTATGCTGTGATTTAACATTATTTTCCATCGGAAATTATTTTCTTTAAGAAAATATCCTTTTCTTTGCACTATTAAAATTAAAATAAAGAAGTATGAAGTATATAATTATTGGAGGTGTTGCCGGGGGAGCTACGGCGGCGGCACGTTTAAGAAGAGTTGATGAGAAATCTGATATTCTTTTATTTGAGAAAGGGAAATACATTTCGTATGCAAATTGCGGTTTGCCTTATTATATAGGTGGTGTCATTGCAGAGCGTGAGAAATTGTTGGTGCAAACGCCGGCTTCTTTCGGTCAACGCTTTCGTATAGATGTACGTGTGGAGAATGAAGTTATTGCTATTCATCCTAAAGATAAAACGATTACTGTTCGCACTGCAGACGGTCGCGAATATGAAGAAACCTATGATAAACTTTTGTTGTCTCCGGGTGCCACACCTGTTCGACCACCACTGGAAGGTATTGATTCTGAAGGAATTTTCACTCTCCGTAATGTTGAAGATACCGATCATATAAAGTCTTATCTTACGGAAAATTCCGTAAAACGTGCGGTTGTAGTAGGTGCGGGCTTTATTGGACTGGAGATGGCGGAGAATTTGCATCATGCCGGAGTTGCCGTATCTGTTGTGGAAATGGGTAATCAAGTGATGGCGCCTATTGATTTTTCGATGGCTGCACCTATTCATCAGCATTTGATACAGAAAGGTGTTTCACTCTATCTGGAAGAAGGAGTCACCCATTTTCAGCGTACGAAGCAAGGCATTACCGTCTTTTTGAAAAGTGGAAAAACGATTCCGGCAGATATGGTATTGCTTTCTATCGGAGTACGCCCGGCAACGGCTTTGGCTAAACAAGCCGGGCTGAAGATAGGTGAAGCAGGTGGTATCTGGGTAAATGAATATCTGGAAACTTCTGCAAAAGATATTTATGCTGTAGGGGATGCCATTGAATATCCACATCCATTGACCGGGAAACCATGGCTGAACTATCTGGCAAATCCTGCGAATCGTCAGGGACGTATTGTGGCCGACAATATGGTATTTGGTAATAAGGTTGTTTACGAAGGTGCTATCGGTACTTCCATCGCAAAAGTATTTGATATGACGGTTGCTTCTACGGGACTTGCAGCTAAACGTCTGAAGCAATGGGAAATGGAATACCAAAGTTCTGTTACTCATTCGTCTTCTCATGCAGGGTACTATCCGGATGCATTGCCCTTGACTTTAAAATTAACATTTCATCCTGTTACGGGAAAATTATATGGCGCGCAGGGTATTGGTTATGAGGGCGTGGACAAACGCATTGACCAGATTGCCGGCTTGATCAAACGTGGTGGAACGGTATATGACTTGATGGAAACGGAACATACTTATGCCCCTCCGTTTTCTTCTGCAAAAGATCCTATTGCTATTGCCGGATATGTTGCTTCTAATATTATCAGTGGTGCAATGCCTGTCGTAACTTGGCGAGAACTGGTACAGCATAAGAATGAAGTAATGTTAATAGATACCCGTACGGCTGAAGAATTTTCTTTTGGATCTATTCCGGGAGCAATTAATATTCCGTTGGATGATTTAAGAGAGCGTATGCTTGAAGTTCCTACTGACAAGCCGGTTGTATTGTTTTGTGCTGTGGGTTTGCGTGGATATCTGGTACAACGTATTCTGATGGGAAATGGATATAAGAATGTGCGTAATCTTTCGGGAGGGTATAAACTGTATTCTGCTGCGGTTGCTCCGGTACCGGTACCTTCTATAGCGAATGCTTCAGTTGATGCTCGCGTAACTTTTGGCTCTACTGAAACCTCGGGAACTGCTGTGCAATCTGATTCTATATTATCAGCTGGAGGTTCATCTAAAGAACCATTGAAAATCAATGCCTGTGGTTTACAATGTCCGGGACCTATCATGCAAGTGAAGAAGGCAATGGATACTCTTGAACCGGGAGAACAGGTGGAGATTGTGGCAACTGATGCCGGATTTGCACGTGATGCTTCTGCCTGGTGTGATACGACGGGTAATCGTTTGGTGGGAAGCCATGAGGATAAAGGACGCTATACGGTAGTGATAGAAAAAGGTAATTCGGATATGGTCTGTCCTTCTTCCACCGGAACTGTAGCAGCGGGTAGGGGAAAAACATTGATTCTTTTTAGTGATGATTTGGATAAAGCTTTAGCTACTTTTGTATTGGCAAACGGGGCTGCGGCAACCGGGCAAAAAGTTACGGTATTCTTCACTTTCTGGGGATTAAATGTTTTGAAAAAAATGCAAAAACCGAAAGTAAAGAAAGATGTTTTCGGCAGGATGTTCGGTATGATGCTTCCTTCCAGTTCTTTGAAACTGAAATTGTCTCAGATGAATATGTTTGGTATGGGAAGTCGCATGATGCGCTTTTTAATGAAGCGTAAAGGGGTAGATTCTTTGGAATCACTTCGTTCGCAGGCGCTTGCCCAAGGAGTAGAATTTATAGCTTGTCAGATGTCTATGGACATGATGGGAATCTGTCGTGAAGAGTTGTTAGATGAGGTAACTATCGGTGGTGTTGCAACTTATATGGAGCGCGCAGATAAAGCCAATGTCAACCTTTTTATATAGTTATTTGTTATTTAACAAATAAAGAAGAAAAATATATGGAAGACTTATGTAAAATACGTGATGTTTACCGGGCGATAGCTGAGTTTGAAACCCAATTTATGCAGCAATACAATCTTTCGCTGAATGAAGGAATGTTGCTCTGTACACTTCTGAATACTCCCCGGCTTACTTCCGGGGAAATAGCAGAAGCCTTGGGATTAACTTGTTCTAATACTTCCAAGTTGATACGTTCTGTCGAAGAAAAGAAGTTAATAGCCCGTATTATTGGTAAAGTGGATAAGCGCCAAATGCATTTTTCATTGACTACAGAAGGAAAAGAACAAATCACCGCGATCAAAAGTACTACTCATGAGATGCCTGAACTCTTACAGCAAATAGTGGGTTTGCTGGAAAAATAGAAGATGGGGATATTTTTATCCCCATCTTCAAAATTATTAAAATTTTTCGTGGATTTTGCTTAAGATTGCTTTAATTTGCAGCTAATATATTAAGTATTATAGCAATTGGATATGCAAAAATTATTATCCTTGCCGCCTAATCTTGTGTCGGCATTCTATGAATTGGAAAATGTAGACCGTACGGAATGGTTTTGTACATCTGATCCTGTAGGGATGAAACTGGGATCGGGTGGAGGAACCACTTGGCTTCTGCGGGAATGGTATAGAAACCAACAAACAGAACACTCAACAGAGAAACGTATTCTGCTGCATGCCGGTGGACAAAGTCGCCGCCTCCCTGGATACGCTCCCTCCGGGAAAATATTAACTCCAATACCTGTATTTCGCTGGGCACGTGGACAGAAGTTGGGACAGAATTTATTGTCTTTGCAAGTTCCACTTTATGAGAAAATCATGGAACGGGCACCGGAAAAACTGCGTACTTTGATTGCGAGTGGAGATGTGTATATTCGTGCTGAGAAACCTTTGCAGGACATACCGGATGCGGATGTGGTATGTTACGGACTTTGGGTCGATCCGGTATTAGCGATACATCATGGAGTGTTTGTTTCTGACCGGAAACAACCGGAAGCATTGGATTTTATGTTGCAGAAACCGTCATTGCAGGAGTTGGAGAATCTTTCCAAGACTCATCTCTTCCTGATGGATATAGGAATCTGGTTACTGAGTGATCGGGCTGTAGAGCTATTGATGAAGCGTTCGCAGAAAGATGGTCCGGATTCTGATGTAAAGTACTATGACTTGTATTCAGATTTCGGCTTATCCCTTGGTAATCATCCACGCATTATTGATGATGAGTTGAATAGGCTGTCTGTAGCTATATTGCCATTACCCGGTGGAGAATTCTACCACTACGGTACGAGTCGTGAACTACTTTCCTCAACTGTTACTTTGCAAAATAGAGTGTACGATCAGCGTCAGATCATGCACCGGAAAGTAAAGCCCAATCCTGCAATATTTGTACAGAATGCAGAAGTAGGTATCTCTCTTTCTTCCAATAATGATAACCTTTGGATTGAAAATAGCTTTGTCGGTACATCATGGAAGATAGGTTCCCGGCAAATCATTACGGGAGTACCGGAAAATGACTGGACGTTAGAATTACCGGATGGAGTTTGTATAGATATTGTGCCTCTTGCAAAGAAGCATTGGGTAGTTCGTCCGTATGGTTTCGATGATGTATCTAAAGGAGATATCCGGGATGAAAAGACTTTGTATCTGGGGATTTCCTTCCCTAATTGGTTAGCGGAGCGTGGACTGACTCCAGATGATGTAACTGGAAGAAAAGATGACTTACAGGCTGCCGGAATCTTCCCTGTGGTAGAAAGTGTTGAGCAGATGGGCAAAGTACTTCGCTGGATGACTTCGGAGCCGGAATTGACAGAAGGTAAGGAAATCTGGCTGAACAGTCAACGTCTTTCTGCCGATGAAATCTCAGCGAAAGCTGATTTACGTCAATTATATGCCCAGCGCGAGAGTTTCCGGAAAGGTAATTGGGAGTTGCTGGCACGCAATTATGAAAAGAGTGTCTTCTATCAGTTGGATTTGGCTGATGTTGCCGAGGATTTCCATTGTTTGAAGATAGATAAACCGGATGTGTTACCGGCTGATGCACCTCAGATGCAGCGTATTCATAATCGGATGCTTCGGGCTCAGATAGATAAACTGAACGGAAAAGACTTTCAGAATGATGAAAAAGAGGCTTTTGGATTACTGCGCGAAGGATTACTTTCTGATTTGTATGAAAAGAAAAGCAGCCCATATCTGAATGTATACAGCGATCAGATTGTTTGGGGGCGCAGTCCCGTACGTATTGATGTTGCAGGTGGTTGGACGGATACTCCGCCATATTCTCTTTTTGCCGGTGGAAATGTAGTGAATCTGGCGATTGAACTGAATGGACAACCTCCTTTGCAGGTTTATGTGAAACCTTGCAAAGAATATCGCGTTGTGTTGCGTTCTATTGATATGGGAGCAATGGAAGTAGTGAATACATTCGAGGAATTGCAGGATTACTGTAAGATAGGTTCTCCTTTCTCTATTCCGAAAGCAGCGTTGACATTGGCTGGTTTTGGTCCGGCGTTTTCAGAAGTGGTTTATCCTTCGTTGGAGAAACAGTTGCAGGCATTCGGCACAGGTATAGAGATTACTTTATTGTCTGCTATTCCTGCAGGCTCGGGCTTGGGAACCAGTTCTATATTAGCTTCTACGGTTTTAGGTTCTTTGAGCGATTTCTGTGGCTTGATGTGGGATAAGAATGAAATATGCCGTCGTACACTTGCTCTGGAACAGTTACTGACAACGGGTGGTGGTTGGCAAGATCAGTATGGCGGAGTGCTACAAGGCATCAAACTGTTGCAAACAGAAACCGGGTTTGTACAGAATCCGTTAATACACTGGTTGCCTGAACATCTTTTTACGCATCCTGAATATCGTGACTGCCATCTATTATATTATACGGGAATTACACGTACTGCTAAAGGTATCCTGGCAGAGATTGTGCGCTCCATGTTCCTAAATTCATCTGCGCATTTGGCTATATTGGAAAATATGAAAGCGCATGCATTGGATATGGCAGAAACCATTCAAAGGAACGACTTTGAAACCTATGGCGCATTGATTGGTAAAACGTGGGTGCAGAACAAAGCTCTGGATTGTGGTACTAATCCTTCGGCGGTAGAAGAAATTATCAATAAGATTAAGGACTACACACTGGGATATAAACTGCCGGGTGCAGGTGGGGGAGGTTACTTGTATATGGTGGCGAAAGATCCACAGGCTGCATTGCGCATCCGGGAGATACTGACGCAGGATGTACCGAACCCTCGCGCGCGATTTGTAGAAATGGCGTTGTCGGGAACAGGATTTCAGGTGTCAAGGTCGTAATTGAAGAATGAAGAATTTTATTCGTGATGATAGGGGCCACCTGCAAGTATATTCATGGCACGATACAGTTGTTCCACGAAAATAAGCCTCACCATCTGATGTGAAAAGGTCATTTTAGAGAGAGACATTTTCTCATGTGCTGCCTGATATACTTTGGGTGAGAAACCATACGGTCCGCCGATAACAAATACAAGCCGTTTATTTACGGTGTTCATCTTGCGCTTCATATAGTCTGCGAACTCTATGGAGCGCATTTCTTTTCCCCCTTCGTCCAGCAATACAATCACGTCGCCCGGCTGGAATGCCTTGCATATCAATTCCCCTTCTTTTTCTTTCTGCACTTCCATAGAAAGACTTTTTGTATTCTTCAATTCCGGGATAACTTCCATTTCGAAGGATAAGTAGCGTTTGGTACGCTGTACATAGTCATTAATGGCAGTTATAAAGTGCTGTTCTACAGTTCTTCCTACGACGAGTAATGTTGTTTTCATGCTGTTTACATTCTGATTTGTGCACAAAATTAGCGCTTTTTTATTGTATTTTACAATAAATGCTTACCTTTGCGTATCATTAATACTTGTGATTATGAAAAAACGAGTAGTTTTATTGTTGACCTGCCTCTTCTTATGGGTGTCCTCGATCTTTGCTCAGGACGTACCTGTGGGGGTGGTTGTGGCCTTCAAGAAGGGAAACTCTCAGGAACTAAACAGGTATCTGGGTGATAAGGTGGATCTGATTATCCATAATCGCACGACCAATGCTGACAAGCAAACGGCAGAAGGAACTATGGCTAATTTTTTTGCCGAGAACAAAGTCAGTAGCTTCAATGTGAATCACGAAGGAAAGCGGGATGAATCAAGTTTCATCATCGGCACTTTGGGAACCGCAAATGGAAACTTTCGAGTGAATTGTTTCTTCAGAAAAGTACAGAACAAATATGTTATACATCAAATAAGAATAGATAAAACGAATGAATAAGGAAGAAGAACTGATTGACAGGCTGATAGATCTCGCCTTTGCAGAAGATATAGGTGACGGAGATCATACCACCCTTTCGTGTATTCCCGCTACGGCGATGGGTAAATCCAAACTTTTGATTAAAGAGCCGGGGATTCTGGCTGGTATCGAAGTTGCCAAAGAAGTGTTCCGTCGTTTCGACCCTACTATGAAGGTAGAAGTCTTCATCAATGATGGAGCTGAGGTGAAGCCGGGTGATATAGCAATGGTAGTGGAAGGCAAGGTGCAGTCTCTGTTGCAGACAGAACGTCTGATGCTGAACATTATGCAACGCATGAGTGGCATTGCTACCATGACGCATAAATATGCCGAGAAACTGAAAGGTACGAATACGCGTGTGCTCGATACCCGTAAGACTACTCCCGGTATGCGTATTCTTGAGAAGATGGCTGTAAAGATTGGCGGTGGTGTAAATCATCGTATCGGACTGTTCGACATGATTTTGCTGAAAGACAATCATGTGGATTTTGCCGGAGGCATTGATAAGGCTATTAATCGCGCCAAGGAATATTGCAAGGAAAAAGGTAAAGACCTCAAGATAGAGATTGAAGTACGTAACTTCGACGAGTTGCAGCAAGTACTCGATCTCGGCGGTGTAGACCGAATCATGTTCGACAACTTCACACCCGAAATGACAAAGAAGGCTGTGGATATGGTAGCAGGCCGTTATGAAACCGAATCTTCAGGCGGAATAACGTTTGATACACTGCGCGACTATGCCGAATGTGGCGTGGACTTTATCTCTGTAGGTGCTCTGACCCATTCTGTAAAAGGATTGGATATGAGTTTTAAAGCATGTTGACAAGGGCGGAAGGCCGTATTTAGGAAATAGCAGGAAGCCTCTCATAAGTTTGCCATCATTTTGTAATCTTAATGAGAGGCTTTTTTCATAGATACTTGGAAAGTATGGAAAAGGTAGATTGGAATAGAGTAAAAACTACTATCAGAAAATGGAAGCCTGGTGAGTATGTGCGGCAAACTTCCATTGTTGTAATTGGTGTGCTGATAACTTTCGTCGGTAGTGAACTAGTCACCAGATGTTCGGAACAAGCGGATATTAAATCTACTATGTTGCTGATTAAGGATGAACTGAAAAGTAATCGGAAGAACTTTGAAGGTATTGTGTCTGAATTCAGCACAGATGAGCGCCTTTCTGCTTTGTTGGTGGAACATGATATGAATGTTCGGCTGATACCGGAAGATTCGCTGAAGCAGTTTCGTTATTCTATAGGGCAGATTCGCAGTTTCTATTATACCCGGAATGCGCTGGACATACTTAAGAACTCTATGCTGATGCAGAAAATATCCGATAAAGAGTTTTTGCTTTCATTGATTGATGTTTATGAAGCATTAGAAGGATTCAAACTATCGATGAATGGGTATTATGATATGAAGGAAGATGCGGCTATTCCCTTTTATTTGACTTTGACTGATGAACAGACAAATACGGTTAATGAGGGAAAATGGGAAGCATGGGAAATATATCTTTCAGATAGGAAGTTGCGAAACTTTTTGAAAATTCCACAGGGATATTTTATTCCTGGCTATCAAGAACGTATAGAGCAAAAGATTGATAAGATGATTCAAACCATTGAACAGAAATATGGTTCAAAATAAATACTTATGGGAAATATAGATAAGATAAAGTCTACGATTAAAGGCTGGAGATTGGGAGACTATTTCCGTCAGTTCAGTATTGTGGCGGCAGGTATTATCGTTACCTTTTGGGGAAGCGATAAGGTTACGGAGCATAGTCGTCAAAAAGAGGTGCGGGCCGCGATGCAACTGGTGGCGGAAGAATTGGAGTATAACAGAAAGGAACTGCGTAATATAAAGCACTTGTTGGATATAGACAGGAACATGAGTTCTTTGCTAATAGAGCATAAAATGGATATATCGGGAATACCGGCGGATACTTTAAGTAAGTATGACAAGCTTTTCAATAATATGAGTGAACTCTCTTATAAAACCGATGCATTGGATGTCTTGAAAGGTTCTTCGTTGATGCAGTATATTTCTGACAAGCGTTTGTTGCAGGATGTATTGCAAACCTATTTTGAGTTGGGAAGGCGGAAGAAAGATGTCAGTGATTACTATGCAGCAAAAACGGATGTAATTATGAAACTTGCCATGTCCAGGAATTTTAAGTTTGCTTTGAAAACTAACAATAACCTGCTGGATCAAATCTCATTTCTTATAAGTAATGATCAATTTGTCAATTTTGTCATAATGGTACCCGGCTTCTTATACTGGGAAGAATTTGATGAACTGGATGAAATGCTTGACAAGCAGATACAGACTTTGAAAGCAAAGTATAAATAATCTCCATTCTTTAACTTCTTTTTAGATATAACATTGCAGCATTCTACAGAAAGCTGCGTCTAACTAACAAACGACGCGAAGAGGCGTCCGTAAAAAATAGCACTGACATTGGAAAATGAAATAGAACTGATAGAGGGCTGCCGGGCAGGAAAGGATTCCGCACGTAAGGAATTGTATACCCTTTATTCCAAGCAGATGCTTGCGGTATGCTACCGCTATACGGGCGACGAAGATGCCGCGCATGACGTACTGCACGATGGGTTCATCAAAATCTTTACCCATTTCACTTTCCGGGGCGAATGTGCACTGGCAACGTGGGTGACAAGAGTAATGGTGACACAGGCAATAGATTATCTGCGAAAGCAGAAACGCATCACCCAGCTGGTGGTAAACGAAGAACAATTGCCCGACCTGCCCGACGAAGCAAGTATAGCCGACAGTGGTAGCCGCCTCTCTGAACAGCAGTTGATGGCATTTGTGGCAGAATTACCCGATGGATGCCGAACTGTTTTCAACTTGTATGTGTTTGAAGAGAAATCGCATAAGGAGATAGCGGAAATGCTTGGGATTAAAGTACATTCATCCACCTCGCAACTGCATCGCGCCAAGAATTTGTTAGCAAAAAGAATTAAAGAATATACAGAGTATGAAAGGAAATGATGAAATAACCGGTTTGTTCCGCAGTCGCCTCTCTGGTGCAGAGATGACGGTGCGGGATGGCTTTTGGGAGGAGCTGAAAGGCGACCTGTCAAGAGTTGCAACCGATGCAACCAATACTTCTGCAGCTGTTGCTTTCGGACAGGCGGGGAACTTGTCTGGACAGAAACAGAAACGTTCCGTCCTTACTCCACGCTTCTACCGGGTGGCTGCGGCTGCTTCTGTCGTATTAGTGCTTGGAGCTGCTTCCGCCGCATTCTGGTACTTCTCTCCGAAAGATGAGATTCAGGAAGCATTCACCAAGGTGGCTACGCTGACACCGGAAGGTAACCTGAACGGAGATGTGGTGCAGGAAAAGTTCCCCTCTATTCATGAGACTAAACCTACAGCGCAAAATCCTGGTCATAAGAATCCTGTACCAGTATCATCCGGAGGCATACTTGCTGCGAATGGTGATGATGAAGAGACTGTATCAGTCACTGTCTCCATTACAATTTCCCAACGCGTATATGGCAATCACCACCAAGGTAACGGAATGTATGGTCAAACAGCTTCATCAAGGAATGAAAATAATCATCGTGCCACAGCTACTGATCCCGCTGCTACAAATACAGAGCTTGGCTTAGATTCCGATAAAGCGCTCCCCATTACCAATGCGGGTGGTTCTGCTAAAAAATGGGCTTTCAAAGCAGGTATAGGTACAGCGTTGCCAAAGGGGGACTTCGGGATGCCGTTCACCGCAGGAGGTTCTGCTGAACGTCGTTTGAACAAACATTTTTCTCTGGAGGCAGGTTTGCAATACAACCGTCTTGACGGAGACCATACGATACACACACTGGCTGTTCCGGTAAAACTGAATGCGGTGCTGGCAAGCAATTCTAAAGTAGACTTTTACGCTACATTGGGTGGTGCTGCCGAGAAATGCATAGCCGGAGCCGGGGACAATGGTTTTGGAGCAGAGCCTATACAACTTTCCATTGCAGCAGGTCTGGGAGTCCGTTATAAGTTGAACGACCGGATTGCTCTGTTTGCAGAGCCTACGGTATCTCATCATTTTGATACGGATTCGCAAACAAAAACGCTGCGGACGGAACGTCCAACGAACCTTAATCTACTTTGCGGTGTTCGTATGACATATTAACCTTAATACAATGCAACAATGAAAGCAATTTCTAATATACGTGCCGTAATGGCCATTTTGATATTTTTCTTTTCTCTTTCTTTTGTATCATGTACGGAAGAGACGTTGGACTACAATAATCCTGACGTGGATTTATTCGTCAAGCAACTAAAAGCTGGAAAATACTCTGTCGAAAGTCCGGAAGGTCTGAACACTATTCCCCGGTTTACTGTTAATGACATAGGGGACTTGTTGAAGTATGCCGAAGATTTAACGGTAATCCCTTCTTTCCCGTTGGCTCCGGTTTCTTATTCCGCAGGTGGCAAGCTTCGTTTAGGCGAGTGTATTTTGTGGACAGTAGAAACAATCCGCCTGGGGCAGAATGCTTCGATGGGGTGCAAAATGGTACATGTGGATGCAGAGAATTATGAAGGCATTTACTTCTTATCGGATGATGAAGTTCTGGATGCTTCCGCCCGTTATCGCCGCTGGTGGGAAAACCGCAAATACCCCCGTACGATGTGGACCATAGACCCTTGTTATGATGAACCGCTTTGTGGAAGCGGATATATGTGGTGGTAAGAAAATAAATAAATGAGAAAATATTGCACTATAATCGGACTGCTTTTAGTAGTAGTCCTTCCCGTTTGCGCTCAGAACTGGACACCTCAGGACTCTCTGCGATTGCGCCGTCTGCTGGATGGAGAAGGAGAGATTAAGCTGAATCCGGAAGTTCTGAAAGAGATGGGAGTACAGGAACCTCTGGGCAAACAGCAGATATCGATGGAGAAACAATGGCTGGATTTCAACACAACACTTCCCGAAATACCAAATACACCGAAGAAGAAAGTTGTTCTTACCTTGCGCCCGTATACTGCAACTACGAAGTACAATTGGGACCCGGTGTATCAGAAGAAGATTAAAATAGATAAGGACACGTGGCGAGGGGATCCTTTCTATGAACTTAAAATACTTCGCATTTATTCCGATTGGGCAAAGAGTCCTTTAGATAAAGGTCTCCGGAAAAGTATGGATGAAATAGAGGCAACCGGAATGCGCTACCGCGTAACGGAACGGGCCAATAATATGGCCGTAGGGAGCTGGCAGGGTGCCAGTGGCGGTTCTGGCTTCTCCGGTGATTTTATGGCACCTTTTACAAAAGAATTCTGGAACGTCAAGGGGCGTAAGCGCCGTGCCCGTACGCTGGAAGTGTTGCGTGCATACGGGGACTCGGTAACGGTGCGGGGTAAAGAACCTGTCAAGACGATTAAGAATTAAGGAAAAGATTTGCAATAGGGATAATTGTCTAATTCTTCATTTGTATAATTTGTGCACCCGGTTCTGCGTATATTGTATATTCGTATTTCCGGGTGCAGTTTTTATGACATATCGCTTTTTCTTCCGAACCTTTCGCCCTTTTTTCTTGTTTCTTCCTTAATAATACCTAAATGTAGGAGACTATGAACAGAATTACTTCCCTTTTCGGAATTCGATATCCAATAATCCAAGGTGGTATGGTTTGGTGCAGTGGCTGGCGCTTGGTGTCGGCAGTAAGTAATGCGGGTGGACTGGGCTTGCTTGGAGCAGGTTCCATGCATCCTGAAACGTTACGTGAGCATATCCGTAAATGCCATGCTGCTACACATAATCCTTTTGGAGTCAATATTCCATTGATGTATCCGCAGATTGAAGAAATCATGCAGATAGTGGTAGAGGAAGGAGTCAATATAGTTTTCACTTCCGCCGGAAGCCCTGCCAAATGGACGGGATGGCTGAAAGAGCGGGGAGTGACAGTGGTGCATGTGGTCAGTTCTTCCCGCTTTGCGATGAAAGCCGAAGAGGCGGGTGTGGATGCTGTTGTTGCTGAGGGCTTCGAGGCCGGTGGGCATAACGGAAGGGAAGAGACTACCACTTTGTGCCTGATACCTGCCGTGCGTGCCGCTACTACCTTACCATTGATTGCTGCTGGAGGAATTGCTACGGGTGAGGCTATGCTTGCTGCACGGGTGTTGGGAGCAGAAGGAGTGCAAATAGGTACGCGTTTTGCATTGACTCAGGAAAGTTCAGCTCATGAATATTTCAAGGAATATTGTTTGCGTTTGCAGGAGGGGGATACCCGGTTATTGTTGAAGAAGCTTGCTCCGGTACGTTTGGTGCGGAATAATTTCCGTGACGCTGTAGAGGCAGCCGAAGCCGTGGGGGCTACACAAGATGAACTTCGTATTCTTCTGGCTCATGGACGTGCCAAGAAAGGTATTTTCTATGGAGATCTGGAAGAAGGGGAACTGGAGATTGGCCAGGCTTCTGCACTACTTTACGGTAAACAGATAGAGACGGTTGCTGAGGTGATGCAGGAACTGACGGAAGGATATAGAAGAGCGTGGGATGCGCTAAAGGAATAAGAATCTAACTGCGTGAGACGAAAAGATTCATCTCATGGGGCGATTTTTATTGTATAGAGGGAATGAAACTGAATCATTTCTATAGGGTTTTGAGTAAAATGAGTATCTCAATTCCCCTCCTCCCAGGAGGAGAATTGAGATAGTATTGCTTAGCATTTAATTTAATTCATTACTTTCCCCAATAAATCGACTTCTTACCGTTTAAAATAAAAAATGGGGCTGTACGTCAATCTGTACAGTCCCATTTTTATGTTTTCCGATTGCGACCCTATGATTTAGGTGTACCGGAATTATTTGTTGTACTAGTTGGATTTACGGTAGGATTTGCAGTTGGTGTTGCCGTAGCTGTGCTTGTTGTGCCTGCTGCTGTTGCAGTGGCTGTTGCTGCGTTTGCTGCAACTTTGGGTTGTTCTTCCCAATGGAAGGGCTCGAAGTTAGTATTCGGATCAACCCAAGTTGGTTTCTTGCAAGCGTAAATGATGAACGGAGCTGCTACTACAACGATGGCACCGATAATCAATACGGAGAACCAAACTGTATTGCTACCCGTTGAAATCTGACTGGGCGGGATAAAGCTCAGGATGAATGCCAACAGGGAACCACAGAAACCGAGTCCGCCGATGAACCACATCAATCCGTTACCACCCTTACCGATACGGAACGGACGGTTCAACTTCTTCATCTTGTAACGCAATACGATAGCTCCCGTAAACATCAGCATATACATGATGAGGTAAAGAACTACTGTCAACTGTGACAAGATCTGATAGAAACTCTGTACGGAAGGCATTACTACGAACAAGAGGCTTAATACTGTTACAGCACCACCTTGTACGAACAGGATGTTCTTCTGTACACCCAGTTTGTTTGTCTTCTGGAAGAACGGGGGCATATAACCTGCCTTACCTACGGCAAAAATACCTTTGGACGGACCGGCAACCCAAGTCAATACACCTGCCAGCACACCGAATGCAAGAGCGATAGCAATGATTGGTGACAACCAGGAAGCGTGGATGTAGCGGAAGTAATTGTCGAAACCAACCAGCAAGCTTTGTGTCAGACTGATGTCTTTGGCCGGAATGATAACACCCAGTGCGAAAGTACCCAGTACGAAAATGATAACTGTGATAGCTGCACCGATAAATACTGCTTTCGGATAATTCTTGGAGGGGTTTTCCATATCCTTAACGTGGATACCGCCCATTTCCATACCGGCATAAAAGAGGAAGATACTTGCGGCGAGTACGACGTTGTCGAAGTTCGTCAGATCGGGGAAGAAACTGCTGTGGAAGTCCAAATTGGAGTGTCCGCCTGTAGCCAGATAAACGATACCCAGGATAATCAGCAAGGCTGCCGGGATAATGGTACCAACCATACCACCGACTTTGGCAACTTTACCTACCCATCCCATACCTTTCAATGAGATGAAAGTGGCGAGCCAGTAGATGATGAGCACTACGGCGAGTGTGTAGTACTTGTTACTTGCCAACGACATATCGTGCGCGTCGTTCATTCCGATGAAGGCGATGGATACGGCACCGAATGTCAATACGGTGGGGTACCAGATGGTACTTTCAATCCATTGCACCCAGATGGCAAGGAAACCGAACCGCTTACCATAGGCTTCGCCTACCCAGCGGAACACACCACCTTGTTTGTCCTGGAACATTGCAGCTAATTCCGCAGCGACAAGTGATGTCGGTATAAGGAATACGATAGCTGCAAATAAATAGTAAAAGGCCGAACTCATTCCGTACACGGCCTCGGCAGGTAGTCCACGTAGGGATACTACTGCCGTTACATTCATGATTGCGAGGGTGAACACACCCAGCTTCACTGTTTGTTTAATATTTGCCATAAGTTAAGGTTTTAGGTGAAAAATATGTTTTAAAATCAGTCTCTATAACAACGACCCGGTGGAGTTGTTTTCGAGGATAAAGTGAAAGTTGGTAAATTAACACTTAAACAAATGCCCTGTGCAAGACGTTTTAGGGCAATCAGGCAGAAATCAGTAATATATTAAATCAGAATAAATAATAGGTATTATTATGAAAATGGCTCTTTCAGAATTTGCATTACGAGAGAAGGGAATTTATGGTGTCTTACACATTGTGATTCTGCTACTTTCGTTGTTTTTAGTGGTTAGTATTTCAGTAGATACATTCAAGGGTATTCCTTTCTATACTCAGACGGTATTTATGAAGGTTCAGTTTGCCGTGTGCATCCTGTTTTTGCTGGACTTTATTCTGGAGTGGTTTTTAGCAAAGCATAAAGGACGTTATTTTGCTACTCACTTCGTTTTTCTTCTGGTAGCCATCCCTTATCAGAGCATTATTTCCTGGGCCGGATGGACGTTTTCAGAAGAAATCACTTACTTATTGCGTTTTATTCCTTTAGTGCGCGGTGGTTATGCGTTGGCCATTGTGGTGGGTTGGCTGACGTATAATAAGGCATCCGGTCTGTTTGTTACCTACCTGACGACCTTGCTTGCTACGGTTTATTTCTCCAGTCTGGCTTTTTATGTTATGGAGCATGGAGTAAATACATTAGTTACAGGCTATGGGGATGCTTTATGGTGGGCGTTTATGGATGTAACGACGGTTGGTTCCAATATTATTGCTGTGACGGTGACGGGGCGTGTACTGCCAGTTCTGCTGGCAGCATTGGGGATGATGATGTTTCCGATATTTACGGTGTATGTGACGAGTCTGGTGCAGAGGAGGAACCAGGAGAAACAAGAGTATTATAAGGAGTTGCAGGGAGGGGATATAAAGTAATGTTGTGTGTGTGTACTTTTTCTTTCGGCTTGTCCCGAAAGAAAAAGATACCAAAAAGAAAGG
>ERZ780223.1972-NODE-1972-length-18493-cov-4.827530_pt1 | contig 18493 bp, 17 predicted proteins | sample MGYA00511016_ERZ780223 | MGnify/ENA primary metagenome ERZ780223 (study PRJEB29588, sample SAMEA2159032) | human gut metagenome | biome: human gut; feature: human-associated habitat; material: faeces | place: Denmark | collected 2008/2010 ... | reverse complement strand
CATCACAAGGCGCTTGCCGTTCAGCTCGACGGACAGCGCCTCGCGGATGCGCGGCAGCTCGCCGTGCGGGAAGCGCACGTCCACCACGCTGCCCGATACCTGAATGATCTTACCTGTGCGCATGCTGCGCCTCCTTCTTCATGTGGTTCTTCTTGCTGCGCGCGCCGGCGGAGACCTCCGTGATCTCGCTCGTGATGGCGCCCTGCCGCTCGTGGTTGTACTCGAGCTGCAGCTCGCGCAGCATGTCGTCCTCGTTCTGGTTGGCCGAGTCCATGGCAGAGGCGCGCGCGTTCTGCTCGGCACAAAAGCTGTCGACCATCGCCGAGTACAAAAAGCCCGTGATGTACGCCGGCACGACCCTGGCGAGCACCTCCTCTGCCGAGGGCTCAAAGCGGATGGGCTTTTCCGCCGTCTCCTCTTTGGCAAAGTGCTCATCCTCCAGCGGCAGCAGGCGCACGGTGCGCACGTCCATGTCCACGCCGTTGCCAAGGTCGGTGTAGATGATAAAGAGCTTGGAGATCTCGCCCCGGTCGAAGAGATCCAAAAGCTTCGCCGTGATCTCTCGCGCGCGGCGGAGCGTGGGGCTCTGCGCATCGTAGAGGAAGCTCTTTTCCACCGGCACGCCATGGCCGGAGAAGAAGTGCCGCCCGTTGCCGCCCACCACAAAAAGGCGGCTGTCGGGGTGCTTTTCAAGGCGCTTCATCGTCTCCTGAATAACATTCTGGTTGTAGGCGCCCGCAAGGCCGCGGTCCGCCGTCACCACAAGATAAGCGTACGTTCCCGGCTGGGCCAGATCGTCCGCGTTGCCCCGGTAGAGGTACGGGCTCTCGATCTCGCCCGCGTGCTGGAAGATCTGCTCGATCTGCGTCGAGACCGCGTCGAAAAACGGGCGCGTCTTGGCAAGGTCTTCCTTCGCCCGCCGCATCTTGGTCGAAGCGATGAGGTACATCGCGTTCGTCACCTTCTGCGTGCTCTGGATGCTCGCGATGTGCTCGCGGATCTCCTTCATGCTCGCCATGTACCTGTCACCTCACTTTTTATTTGGAAAAATAGCTTTGCACAAATTCCTTTGCCAGTTCGATGATCTGCGATTGCTGATCGTCGCTGAGCTGGCCGGTCTGCTCGATGGTGCTGCACAGCGCGCTCTGCGTCTCGCCAAAGTGCTGCAAGAGCGCGGGGATAAACGCGTCAAGCTGCTCCGGCACGATCTCTTGAAAAACATGGTTCAGCCCCGCGACGAGCAGGATGACCTGCTCATACTGCTTGTAGGGGTGGAACTGCTTCTGCCGCAGCATGCGCATCAAGCCCTGACCGTAGGATAAAAGCTTTGCCGTCGACTCGTCGAGGTCGCTTGCAAACTGCGTGAACGACTCCATCTCGCGGTACTGCGAAAGGTCGAGGCGGATGGTCTTGGCCGCCTTTTTCATCGCCTTGGTCTGCGCGTCGCCGCCCACGCGGGACACGGACAGGCCCACATTCACCGCCGGACGCTGGCCGGAGAAGAACAGGCGCGTTTCCAGAATGAGCTGACCGTCGGTGATGGAAATGACGTTCGTCGGGATATAGGCCGACACGTCTCCGGACTGCGTCTCGATGATCGGCAGCGCCGTGATGCTGCCGCCGCCCTTCTCCTCGCTCAGATGCGCCGCGCGCTCGAGCAGGCGGGAGTGCAGATAGAACACGTCGCCCGGATACGCCTCGCGGCCCGGGGAGCGCTCCAAAAGAAGGCTCATCGCGCGGTACGCGATGGCGTGCTTGGAAAGATCGTCGTAGACGATCAGCACGTCGCGGCCCTTATTCATAAAGTATTCGCCCATGGCGCAGCCCGCGTAGGGCGCAATGTACTGTAACGGCGCGGGATCGCTCGCCGTGGCGTTGACGACGATCGTATAATCCATCGCCCCGTGCGTTTCCAGCGTCTTTTTGAGCTGGGCGACGGAGCTCGCCTTCTGTCCGATGGCGACATAGATGCAGATGACATCCTTGCCCTTCTGGTTGATGATAGCATCAAGCGCGATCGCGGTCTTACCTGTCTGGCGGTCGCCGATGATAAGCTCACGCTGGCCGCGGCCGATAGGAACAAGCGCATCTATAGCCTTCAGGCCGGTCTGCAGAGGCACGGAAACGGGCTCTCTTGAAAGCACGCTCGGAGCCGGGCTTTCGACCGGGCGGAAAGAGTCGGTCTTGATGGGGCCTTTGCCGTCGATAGGGCTGCCCATTGCGTCAACAACGCGTCCGATGAGCGCGTCACCGACAGGAACTTCAACGATCCTGCCTGTGCGGCGGACACTGTCGCCCTCCTGAAGATGGCCGAACGGTCCGAGCAGAACAACACCGACATTGTTCTTGTCCAAATCCTGCACCATGCCCTTGAGTCCGCCGGGGAACTCGAGCATCTCGCCTGCCATAACGTCGGCAAGGCCGGATACGCGGCAGATACCGTCGCCGAGGGTGAGAACCTCGCCGGTCTGGAATACGTCTATATCGCCGTTGACCTTCTCAAGCTGCTGCTTGATTCCGTCGGCGATAGATCTCATCTGACTGTCGCTCTGGCGGGTGTTGTCTTCAACATCCTGGCTGAGCCTGTCGAGCGTGTGGGCAAGCGTTCCGTCATAAACTGTATCGCCCACCTGCATACGCACGCCGCCTATAACATCGGAATCGACCTCATTGTGGCATGAGATAAAGGTCTCGCATATTATCTGCGTGAGCTTCTTCATTTCCTCGTCGCTCAGCGGCTGCGCGCTCTTTATTGAAATGTCAAGTTTTTTAAGTTCGTTCATGTTCAAAATGTCACTCGGCATTGCCGATACCAATTCTTTAATTTGTTCGATAAACTTATCATTCAGCGCCTGCTTGGAGTCCTCAAAACTGCCGTTGCGAAGTACCTCTGCGGTTATCTCAGCCACGCGGCGCACAGCGTCGGACGACACTCTGTCGCGCATCTGAGCCATAAGCTGGCCTTCGCTCTTTTCGGCATTCTCGATAAGGCTTTTTGCCTCCTGCTCGCCGGCAGCCGCTATCGCCGCTCCGTCGGCCTTAGCCTGAGCCTCGGCATCCTTGAGAAGCTGCTGCTTGCGCTCTTCGTTTTCGGCTCTGGCTTTTTCGATATCCTCTCCGAGGGCTTTGGCCTGCGCCTTTGCCTTTTCGGAGTTTTCGATCTCCTCGCCTATGCCGCGTCTGCGGCTGCCGAACATCTTGTCAAAAAGATTCATCTTGCGGCAGATGAAATACAGAGCGCCGAACAGTATGATAAAGTTAACTATTTTCCATATGATATCCACTTGAGAACTATCCCTCCTTTCCCGTAATTCCTGTTATACATCGGGATCATTCCTTGGTTTTGCTGACACAATCGTCGATGAGCGCCTTGGTATCCTCTGCGCCGCCGACAAGACGGTCGGACAGCAGAGCGACAAGCTCGGGCATACTGCCGTCAATTTCGCCGACGGCGGCCTTTTCCTCGTTTTTCACTCGCTCACGGACGTTTTTATGAAGCTGCTCGGCCTCGGCATGGGCGGCGTTGAGCACCTCGCCCTTTGCCTTTTCGGCATCGCTGCGCGCCGCGTTTATAACGCCGCGTGCATCAGCGCCGGTCTGAGCAAGCTCCTGTGCAAGCTGTGCCTTGTTCTCTTCAAGTGCTGCCTCAGCCTTCTTTCCCTCGGCAAGGCCTTCGTCAATGCGTGCCTTGCGCGCGTCCATAAAGCTGAGAACGGGCTTGAAAAGGAATTTGTTCAACAGGAACATAAACAGGAAGAAGCTGATAATAGTAAGTATGAACTCAGGTACGCTGATCTGCAGTCCAACTATGTCTAAAATCAATCTGGTCTCCCCCTTTCAAGATGCTATTTCTATTCTTACATCTTGGCAATAAGCATGAATGCGATGACCAGACCATAGATGGCCAGCGCTTCCATAAAGCCCATTGCAAGGATCATGACAGACTGAAGCTGACCTTTCATATCCGGCTGACGTGCCATACCCTCAAGCGCCTTCGAGGCTGCAAGACCCTGGCCGATACCGACGCCGATCGTGCTCAGGCCGATGGCCAGTGCAACGCCTATTGCGATAAGACCCTGTGCTATTGACATTTGTGTTTCCTCCTATAATTGTGTATGTGTTTACTTGTTTATTCTTCGTCCTCGGTGGCTTCATTGATAAAGACGGCAAGCAGCATGGTAAATACCATTGCCTGAATGAAGCAGAACAGAAGACTCAGTATATGCATGACTATAGGCAAACCTACGGGGAACAGTTCAAACAGCGTTTCAGCTGCAAGCTCTTCGCCGTAAATATTGCCGTAAAGTCGCAATGCCATAGAAAGCGGTCGCGTAAACTGTTCGAGGATCAGGATCGGGAACAGGAACGCAAATGGCTTAAAGAACGTGCCGAGGTATTTGCCAAGGCCATGCTTTTTTATGCCGGACGACTGGATGGCGACAAAAGATATGGTCGACAGCGCCGCCGTTACCGTCAGCACCGATGTAGGGACCGTGAACAGATCTCCCGATCCGGGAATAAGTCCCGAATAGTTGCAGACGATGATCAGGATGAAGAACGACGCCAGCATCGGGAAATAGTGCCGCGCCTTCTTCTCTCCCAGGACTCCGGCAAAGAAGTTCAAAAGTCCGCCCACAGCCATTTCCGCAATGTTTTGCAGCGGGCCGGGCACGTCTTTCATCTTGCGCGTCGCTATTATGCTAAACAGCAAAATGACCGCCATTATCACCCACATAGAATAGATAGTCTTGGTCGGCATCAAAAAGTTTTCAAAGAATTCTTTCAATTATTTTTCACCTCCGTCCGCCGTATCTTTACTTTGCGGCTGAGTTTTGTTGACCATCATCTTCAAAAACAGCATTCCGCCGCCGGACAGACCGACGGCCGCCGCAATGAGGGTTGCCATCATCGGAAGATCATACGCCCTGCAAACAAAAAAACACACGGCAAGAGCCGCCGCGTCAAGCAGCAGCCGCAGCATATTAACGCCCATGACGGCAGCCATATTTGACGCGTTCATGTTCGCTTTGCTTATGCGCATGTTGATATACGCCACCGCAGCGCCGAGCACGGCACCGCCGAGCACCGATAAAATGTCTGTAAGGTTCATACGCCTTCCTCATTAGAGCAACAAGTCAAACTATTTTATAACGTTATTATTTAACAACAAATTAACGCGAAATGCAACGTGTTTTTGCGCATTTTTCAGCATTTTTTAATAATTGCACAATTTCTGTGTGATTGTCGGTTTCCCTCTGCGTATTACTTTGACAGTCTGCATTTGCCTTGCATCCGCATCGAAAGCCGAAAAAACGGTGAAAACGCAAGGAGTCGGGACTTCCCGGCTTCTTACGTTTTCACGCGCTGTTTACTTATTTAATATGTCCATAAATTCCTCGCCTGTTATGGTTTCCTTTTCATACAGGAACCGTGCAAGCTCATCGAGCTTATCGCGGTTATCGGTGAGTATCTTTATCGCCTTATCATGCTGCTTTTTTATAAGCGCGACCACCTGACGGTCGATCTCGGCCTGAGTATCGGCAGAGCACGCAAGAGACGTATCGCCGCCGAGATACTGGTTATTTACCGTTTCCATTGCGACCATGTCAAAATCCTCGCTCATGCCGTAGCGCGTTATCATCGCACGGGCAAGCTTTGTCGCCTGCTCGATATCGTTGGATGCGCCCGTCGTTACTGAGCCGAACACGACCTCCTCAGCTGCACGGCCACCTGTGAAGGTAGCTATTTTGTTTTCTATCTCAGCCTTGCTCATGAGATAGTGGTTGCCCTCTTCGACCTGCATGGTGTAGCCCAACGCGCCGGAGGTGCGCGGAACGATGGTGATCTTCTGCACGGGCGCGGAATTTGTCTGCTTTGCGGCAACAAGGGCATGGCCTATCTCGTGATATGCAACTATGTGCTTTTCGTGGTCGGTCATGATGGCGTTTTTCTTCTGGTAGCCTGCTATGACAACCTCTATGCTCTCCTCAAGGTCTGCCTGAGTCGCAAAGCGCCGTCCGTCGCGCACGGCGCGCAGAGCCGCTTCATTAACGATGTTTGCAAGCTCCGCACCAGATGCGCCGGAGGCCATGCGCGCGATCTTGTTAAAGTCAACGTCCTCGGCTATTCTTATCTTTTTGGCGTGGACCTTGAGTATCTCCTCCCTGCCCTTGAGGTCGGGAAGCTCAACCGGAACGCGGCGGTCAAAGCGGCCTGGGCGCGTAAGCGCCGGGTCAAGCGACTCGGGGCGGTTTGTTGCGGCAAGGATTATTACGCCGTTATTGCCCTCAAAGCCGTCCATTTCGGTCAAAAGTTGGTTCAATGTCTGCTCGCGCTCGTCGTTTCCTCCGAGCTGACCGTCACGCTTTTTGCCGATAGCGTCGATCTCGTCGATGAAAACTATGCAGGGCGCTTTTTCCTTCGCCTGTTTGAACAGATCGCGCACCTTGCTTGCACCCATACCGACGAACATCTCGACAAACTCAGAGCCGGACATTGAGAAGAACGGAACATCCGCTTCGCCGGCGACGGCCTTTGCGAGCATGGTTTTACCCGTTCCCGGAGGGCCGACAAGCAGTATACCTTTTGGCATCGATGCACCGATCTCGCGGTATTTGCCGGGATCGTGCAGATAGTCAACTATCTCGGAGAGATTTTCCTTTGCCTCGTCTTCACCTGCGACATCGGCAAATTTAATGCCTTCCGCAGATTTTACATAGACCCTGGCGTTGGACTTTCCCATGTTGAACATCATGGAGTTCCCGCCGCCCATCTTTTCCATCATCTTGCGTGACATAAACTGCCCGAGAGCGACAAACAGTATGATCGGCAGCACCCACGCAAGGATGCTCACCAATGCCGAGGTCTGCTCGATCTCCTCGCCGGTCGTGGAAACATTTGCGTCAAGCAGATGCGAAACGAGGTCGTTATCAGGCAGCATGGCAGTCTTGTAAATTTTTCTGTTGTCATTTCCCTGGAAAAGAATGCGGTTGTTCTGCTCTTGGATCTCAACTGTGCTGACCTCGCCGTTATCTACCATATTGATAAAAGTGTTGTAGTCAACTTCCTTGATCTGATGCTCGCTTATCCACGGCATTGCGACAAAATTGAACACCAGCAAAAGGATGAGCACTATCGTATAGTAATACATCAGCGGCTTTTTGGGGGATTTAACTTCGTTCATGTATTTTACTCCCATCAAAATATATATTGTGTATAGTTTAACACCGCAGGCAGCAATATTTCACGAAATTTTTGTTAATAGTTTTATGCATTAGCATACACTATTTGATTATTTGTTCGTTATTCTGAGCATTCTGTATCCGATGCCGACATGCGTCTGGATATACTGAACACCGTTTGAGTTTTTTTCAAGCTTTCGGCGCAATGTTGCCATGTAAACGCGAAGCGACGATACGTCAGACGCAGTGGGGCTTCCCCATACCTCTTTTAAAATGTAATTGTGCGTGAGCACCTTGCCGGTGTTTTTCGCGAGAAGGCACAGGAGCTTGTACTCTATCGGGGTCAGGTGTATTTCGGCGTCGGATATATACACGCAGCCGGCCGAATAGTCGATACGCATATCGCCGTTTTCGTATGTGCTGGACTCCTCGCCGAGCCGGTCGCCGTCGTACCGGACACGTCTGAGCGCAACGCGCAGGCGCGCAAGCAGCTCATCTACGGAAAACGGCTTTGTCAGATAATCGTCCGCTCCGGCGTCGAGTGCCGATACCTTGTCAAAATCCTCACTGCGCGCCGAGACCACTATGATCGGCATATTGCTCCACGAGCGGATCTTTTTTATTATCTCGACCCCGTCCATATCCGGCAGGCCGAGGTCAAGCAGAACAACATCCGGCTTGCACGACAGTGCCTCCATGACGGCGACCGCTCCGGTGGCTGCGCGCTTATAGGCGTAGTCCTGCGTTTCAAGAGTTGCCGAGATAAGATTTGCAACGGCATTATCATCCTCAACTATAAGTATCTGCGGTTTATTCATCAGGCTGCACCTCCGCCCTTTTAAGATCAAATGTAAACACTGCTCCGTGCGGTGTGTTGTCGGAAACCGCTATGCTGCCGCCGTGCGCTTGGACAATGCTCTTGCACAGTGCAAGCCCGAGTCCGAGGCCGCGTCTTGCGTCGCTGCTTGCTTTGTTTCCTGTGTAAAACATATCAAATATCTTTCCTTTTGCCTCGTCACTTATGCCGTTTCCGTCGTCGGCAACACTTATGAGCACTCTGTCATCCCGTGCCGACGCTTCAAGGCAGATATGTGAGCCTCGAGGCGTGTATTTCACTGCGTTGTTTATAAGATTAATTACGACCTGAACTATAAGCCTTGCGTCCATATGCGCCATCAGCAACTCATCGTCAAGTCTGATTTCCAGCTCGTGCTCCGACAGCAGCCTGTCCGAATGCGAAACCGCCTCGCGGAAGATATCGTCCAGAAGCTCCGGCTGCAGATCCTCGATTCTGCTGCCGCCCTCCATGCGAGTTATTGAGAGAAGATTCTCAACAAGGTCTATGAGCCAGTGCGCGTCATCGTATACCGATACATACATCTGTCTGCGCTTTTCCTCGGGAAGCTCGTTTTCCATAAGCAGCGCCGCAGTGCCGGATATATTCGTCAGCGGCGTGCGCAGATCGTGAGATATGGCTCGCAGAAGGTTTGATCTCAGCTCCTCGGCTCTGGCTTTTTCTTCGATCCTGCGCTTTTCGATGCGGTTATACTCATTTTCAAGCACAAGACCGCACTCGTCAAGTATCGCAACAGTCAATGTCTTTTCAAAGCTTTCAAGCATCGGGGAGGCTTTCATTGCCACGCCCGCAACGGCAAACACTCTGCCGTTTGCGTGGATGGCCATGTAGATGCCGTTTGACTTCTGACGTGTGTCAGTTCCGTTTCCGGCGCGGCGGTCGTTTTCGAGCACCCACCGTGCGCTGTCGCGGTCATACTGCGTAAGATAATCGTCAAAGCCGGCGTTTTCGTTCACGGGAAACAGCATAGGCTCGCTCAATGCGCCGTTTTCAACGGGGTATATCAGAACGCTGCGCTCAAGCAGCTTGACAAGCTGCCCGGCAGTCACCGTAAGTATTTGCTCCGTGCCGATAGCCTGCTGAAGCTTCTGGCTTGTTTCGAGAAGTATTTCGGTTCTGTACACTCTCAGCGCCGTCTGATGCGTTTGGCGCTTTATCCTCGCCGTTATAGACGATATGAAAAACGCCGCTGCAAACATGACGATGAACGTCATAATATGGCTCGGGTCCGAAAACAGCGAAAAATACGGTTCCGTGAAAAAGAAGTTGCATATCAGGACCGAGAGTATTGACGCGGCAAGACTGTAGCTGCGTCCGGCGGTGAGCATGGCAATGCCGAGAACGCCGATTATATAAATGACTATAACGTTTGCCGTAGAAAATCCAAGATCGGAGAACAAATAGCCTATGCCTGTGCAGAAAGCAAGCATAACGGCGGTTATAAGCGCATCGCGAAGACTGAGCCGCTCCTGACTGCATGCCGAGCCGCGCGGCGTATCCGAGGTCTCGCTTTTGTCGGGGATTATATATATGTCTATATCGGACGCAAGCTCACCCAAGCGATCGACTATGCTCTTTTTTGAAAAAAAGCCGCGCTTACCCGGGCTTCGTCCTATCACTATCTTTGTTGAGCCTGAAACACGCGCATACTCGGCTATGACTGCCGCGGCATCATCTCCGTAAAGCGTTCTGATCTGTGCTCCGAGCTGCTTTGCAAGGCGAATATTTTCCGCAAGGCGGCTGTCAGGCTCGGCAGCATAATTTGCAGGCTCAACAAAAAGCGCCGTGAGCGTTCCGTGGAATGCCTCGGCTATTTTGGCAGCCGCTCTGACGACACGCGCATTCGTCGGCGAACCGGACAGGCATACAAGTATTTTTTCCTCGCGCTGCATTCTTCCACCTCATTTCTGCCGCAATTATAGCATATTAAACGGCGCCAGAAAACCGTTTTCCCATTTTTAGTCTGTGTTTTAATGAAACTTTAATATTTTGGGCGATCCTCTAATCCCATTATAATGCCGCCGGTGCTATAGTCTAATCGGTATTATAGTCTAATCATAAAAAGATCAAACGAGGCGCGATTTATGAAAATCATTATAGTCGGCTGCGGTAAAATTGGCCAAAGCATTCTGCAAAGCCTTATAAGCGAGGGACATGAGATCGTTGTTGTTGACTCCAACCGTGAGGTCATAGACAGTGTCAGCACAAACTACGATGTCATGGGCATATGCGCCGCCGGCACGCATTTTAAAACTCTGTCGGACGCAGGCGCCGACAGCGCCGAGCTTTTCATCGCGGCAACAGGCTCGGACGAGATAAACATGCTCAGCTGCTTTCTTGCAAAGCGCATGGGTGCAAAGCACACCGTTGCGCGCATACGCGGCAGCGAATACACAAGCGAAAACCTTGACTTTATTAAAAATCAGCTTGAGCTTTCGATGGTCATCAATCCCGAAAGGCTCACGGCAAAGGCCATATATAACATTCTAAAGTTTCCGTCTGCCGTAAAATCCGAGAGCTTTACGCGAAGCCGCTTTGAGATGGCCGAAATGAGCGTCAAGCCCGGCTCTGCGCTCGATGGAGTTGAGCTTTCGGCGCTGAGAGCAAAAAGCGGGGCATCATTTCTTGTGTGCGCAGTGCTGCGTGACAAGACCGCGTACATTCCTCGCGGAAGCTTTGTTCTGCGTGCAGGAGATAAGCTCGGCCTTATAGCCGCGCCCGAGGATATGCAGAAGCTGCTCGGCAACATGGGCATACTGCAAAAGCGCACAAAGCACGTGATGCTGCTCGGCGCAAGCCGCATAGCGGAATATTTGAGCGATGAGCTTATCCGCAGCGGAAACGGCGTAAAAATAATCGAAAAGGATGCAAAGCGCTGCGATGATATATCCGCCGCACTCGGCGGCAGCGCTGTTGTCATTCACGGCGACGGTTCGCAGCACGAGCTTCTCGATGAGGAGGGGCTTGACGGCGCCGATGCTTTCGTGGCACTCACCGGAATGGACGAGGAAAACCTGCTGCTTTCGTACTATGCGCTCGACCGCGGTGTGCCGAAGGTCATCGCCAAGCTCAATCAGGATGCATACCACGAGCTTTCGGAGCATCTGGGCGTTGAATGCACCGTATCGCCAAAGCACATAACCGCCGACGTTCTTTTAAGATACGCCCGCGCGCTGCAAAACTCCATGGGCAGCAGGGTCGAAACGCTCTACAGCCTCATGAACGGCAAGGTCGAGGCGCTTGAGTTTATCGTATCTCCGGATTTCGGCTACACGGACATTCCCGTAAAACAGCTTGACCTCAAGCCCGACATTCTGCTGGCAGGAATAATCCGCGGCGGCAAAAACATCATCCCATGCGGCGACGACGTTATACTGCCCGACGACCGCGTGATAATAATCGCCGCCGGCAGAAAGCTGTACGATCTTTCGGATGTGATAGCAAAATGAAGATAAAGCTCGTTTTTCATACAGTAGGAAGAGTGCTTCTTCTGGAAGCCGCGCTTATGCTGCTTCCGCTTGCCGTTTCGCTTATCTACGGCGAAAGCTGCTCGCTTTCTTTTGTGATATCGGCTGCTGCGGTGGGGGCCGCCCTCAAGTTTTTCTGCCGCAGTGACAGCAAAAATCTGTACACTCGCGACGGACTTGCGATAGTGGCTCTGTCGTGGATCGGAATATCGCTGTTCGGCGCTCTGCCGTTTGTCATAAGCGGCAGTATACCTTCGTTTATAGATGCGTTCTTCGAAACCGTTTCCGGCTTTACGACAACGGGCGCATCTATCCTCACGGATGTTGAAGCGCTCAGCCACGGTCTATTGTTCTGGCGCAGCTTCACGCATTGGGTCGGCGGCATGGGTGTGCTTGTGTTCATAATGGCCGTCATGGAAAAAACGCCCGAGCGCTCGGTGAACATTCTTCGCGCTGAAATGCCGGGGCACAATGTGGATAAGCTCACGCCCCGGGCAAGCGGAACGGCAAAGATCCTGTATTACATATACCTTGCCCTTACCGTGCTCGAGACCGTACTCCTTTTGTGCGGCGGCATGCCGCTGTTTGACAGCATCGTTCACGCGCTCGGCACAGCCGGCACGGGAGGCTTCGGAATAAAGGCCGACAGCATCGCATCGTACTCACACTTCTGTCAATGGGTGATAACCGTGTTTATGCTGCTGTTCGGCGTGAGCTTTAACATGTACTATCTGCTGCTTATCAAAAGATGGCGCGAGGTGCTCAAATCAAACGAGCTTAAATGCTACCTGGGCATAAGCCTTGCAGCAATGATAATCGTCGTGCTGAGCATCATGCCCCTGTACGGCAGCATCGCCGATGCGGTCAGGCTTTCCGCTTTTCAGGTATCCTCCATCGTCACTACGACAGGCTACGCCACCGCGGATTTTGATGCCTGGCCGAGTCTTGCCAAGGCCGTTTTGCTCATTCTCATGTTCTTCGGCGGCTGCATGGGTTCAACGGCAGGCGGTCTTAAAATGAGCCGCGTTACAGTGCTTGCGCAGATAGCGCGCAACGACCTGCGTCACGCTCTGCGTCCGCGCGAGGTAAGCACAGTCATTTTAAACGGCCGACGCGTTGACGCACAGGGCGAAAGGCAGATTCTTTCTTACTTTGCACTGTATATTGCGGTTATCGGAGCTGTGTTTTTGCTCATAAGCTTTGAGCCGTTCGGGATAGAGACCAATTTCTCGGCTACCGTGAGCTGCGTGAACAACATTGGCCCCGGCTTCGGGAGCATCGGTCCGAGCCTGAGTTATGCCGATTATTCTGCGTTTTCAAAGCTTGTTCTGTCATTTGCCATGCTGCTCGGCAGGCTTGAGATATACCCCCTGCTTCTGCTGCTGTCGCCGCAGCTTTGGACCAAGAGATGAGGTGCCGTTATGGACATTGAAAGTGTTGTTCTTGTTATATCAGTCATACTGCTGTTTGTTATAGGCTATGTTGCCGTGGGCGTGCTCATCCCCGATCCGAGGAAGATCAGAAAGCGCAGAAACAGACGCAGAAAGTAAAAAACACCGCACGGAAATGAACCGTGCGGTGTTTGCATATTAATTATAATAAAATATCAGATCCTGCTGTTTATCCAAGCGAGGATATCGGCATAGACTTCAGCCTTGTTTATCTCGTTGAGCATTTCGTGGCGGCCGTCCTTATACAGCTTTATGGAAACATCCTTCATGCCGGCCTTTTTTAAGTTTTCATACGCAAGCTTTACGCCCTTGCCGCATTCGCCGACGGGGTCCTTATCGCCGGACATAAAGTAAACGGGCATATCCTTCTTCATCGACTTGAGATTGTTGACGTTTGTAATGAACTTAACTCCGGTCATCATATCCCTGAACAGGCTGCATGTCGGTATAAAGCCGCAAAGCGGATCGGCAATGTATTTATCAACAACGTCAGTGTCGCGCGTGAGCCAATCATACTCGGTGCGCGGATTTTCATATATCTTATTATAGCTTCCGAAGGCGAGATTATTGAGGAACTTGCTGTAATGATGCGCGCCCTTGAGAGCCGTGACGAGATTTCCCATGAAAAGGCCGCCGTTTACGAGTGCTGCGCCCTGATTGCCGGTGCCGCTTATTATCGCAGCGTCAAAGCCGCCGGGATAGCGGATAAGATGCGTGCGCGCCATGAAGCTGCCCATACTGTGTCCGAACAGGACAAACGGAACGTTCGGATAGGTCTGCTTCATTGCAAGACGAAGTATCTCCTCGTCCTTCATGATATAATCCCAACCGTTTTTCTCGGCGAAAAAGCCCATCTGCTCGGGCTTTTCAATGCTCTGACCGTGGCCGAGATGGTCTGTGCCGACGGCAACGAAACCGTTAGACGCAAGAAACGCCATAAAATCATCATAGCGGCTTATGTGCTCGGCAATACCGTGCATTATCTGCACGACCGCGCGCACCTGCCCGTCGGGAACACATCTGCGAACATGGATGCGGTTTTTGCCCGTGCTTGAATTAAAATAAAAATCATTGAAACTAGGCATGGAAAACGACCTCCGTATATGTTATTATATGAATTATAGCATACTTGCAGCAAAATGCAACGGAATTAGCAAAATCAGTATGGAGGTAATCATATGAACGGTTATGTTGTCGCACTCGATCAGGGAACGACCAGCTCAAGAGCGATAATTTTTGATGCAAAGGGTAAGCCTGTAACTATAGCGCAGTATCCTTTTCCACAGATATATCCCAAGCCCGGCTGGGTCGAACACGACCCGATGGTCATATTGGAAACGCAGTTTCGCGCCCTTGCCGAGGCATTTGAAAAAAGCGAGCTTTCCCCTACGGACATAGCCGGCATAGGCATAACAAACCAGCGTGAGACTACGATCGTCTGGGATAAAAACACAGGCAAGCCCGTGTATAACGCCATCGTCTGGCAGTGCAGACGCACGGCTCCTATCTGCGATAAGCTCGCGGCCGACGGCATAGGCGACTATGTCCGCGATAAAACCGGCCTTCTCATAGACGCATATTTTTCAGGCACGAAAATAAAGTGGATACTCGACAACGTCGAGGGTGCGCGCGAGCGCGCCGAGCGCGGCGAGCTGCTGTTCGGCAACGTTGATTCGTGGCTTATCTGGAACCTCACAGGCGGCAAGGCGCATGTATCGGATTATTCCAACTGCTCGCGCACGATGCTGTTTGACATAAACGAGCTCAAATGGGACGAGATTCTTTGCGAAAAGCTCGGCATCCCCATGTCGATGCTCCCGACGCCCGTGCCGTCCTCGATGATCTACGGCAAGGTCGCACCCGGAATAACCGGGCTTGAGATGCTTGCAGGCGTTCCCGTTTGCGGCAGCGCAGGCGATCAGGCGGCAGCGCTCATCGGCCAGGGCTGCATCGAAAAGGGTCAGGCCAAGAACACCTACGGAACAGGCTGCTTTACTCTCCTCAACACCGGAAGCCAGTCCGTTCGCAGCGCAAGCGGCCTTGTTACGAGCGTTGCGTGGTCGATCGGCGGCAAAACGACCTATGCACTTGAGGGCAGCGTATTCAACGCCGGCAGCTCCATTCAGTGGCTGCGCGACGAGGTCGGGCTTCTGAGCACAAGCTCCGAGTGCGAAACGCTTGCCGCCTCCGTTCCCGATAACGGCGGCGTATATCTCGTTTCGGCGTTCACGGGTCTCGGCGCACCGCGCTGGGATATGTACGCGCGCGGTGCGATAGTCGGCCTGACTCGAGGCTCAACTAAGGCGCATATCGTCCGCGCGGCACTCGAGGGGATCGCCTATCAGGTCAAGGATCTGCTAGACGCAATGGAGAAAGACGCCGGCGAACCGCTGAGTGTTCTGCGCGTTGACGGCGGCGCATCTGTAAACAATTTTATGATGCAGTTCCAGTCGGATATTCTCCGCAAGCCCATCGACCGTCCCAAGATGGTCGAGACCACGGCCTTCGGCGCGGCGTTCCTCGCCGGACTCGCAGTAGGAGTGTGGAAAGATATCGGCGACATTGCCGATATCCGCGAATCTGACCGTGTGTTTACGCCCCAGATGGAGGCCGAGGAAGCGACCGCGCTGCACAAAAAGTGGCTGCGCGCAGTTGAAAGAGCAGCAAAGTGGGAAGAATAATGGAACAGGTATTAGTTGTAGAGCGCAAAAAAATCGAACAATACATATCCGGCAGAAACGGCCTTATAACCGATCACCCCAATGAGCTCTTTGAGATCATAAAAGCCGAGCACGAGTTCATGCCGCGTCCCGAGGCCGAGCAGCGGCCGGACTATAAGCAGATAATCCCCTATGTTATACTGCGCCGGGGTGATGAAATATTCGTCACGCGAAGGCTCAGCAAAGGCGGCGAAGCGCGCCTGCACGGCAAAATTTCTATCGGCATCGGCGGACATATAAACCCCGTTGACGAGCAGGGCGATCTTCTCATGCGCGGCCTTTGGCGCGAGATCCACGAGGAGGTCGAGCTTGACAAGCACGGCGAGCTTAGCCCCTGCGGATTTATAAACGATGACTCGAACGCCGTCGGCAGCGTTCACCTCGGCGCATGCTTTACCCTCCCCGTCGAGGGCGAGGTCTCCGTCAAGGAGACCGAAAAGCTCGAGGGTCTGTGGATGACCAAGGCCGAGCTGAAAGATAATTACGACAGTATGGAAACATGGACGCAGATCGCACTGGAGGTGCTGTGATATGAAGATATTCAAACCGGCGGATATAATGCTGCCGAGCTGTGACATGCATCGCTGGAGCGTCGTCGCCTGCGATCAGTTCACCTCCGAGCCGGAATACTGGCAGCAGGTGCGCAGCATAGTCGGCGATGCTCCGTCAACACTTCATATGATGCTGCCCGAGGCCGAGCTTGGCTTAAAAGACCCCGAAGCCGAAAGCGTTAAGATAAACGCAGCGATGCAGCGCTATATCGACGAGGGCGTTTTCAAAACATACCGCGACAGCTATATTTACCTTGAGCGCACGCTCAAAAGCGGTGCGGTGCGCCGCGGCATAATGGGCATGTTCGATCTTGAGGCCTATGACTGGGCCGAGGGTACGCACAGCCCGATACGCGCTACCGAGCACACCGTTGAGGACAGGCTGCCGCCGCGCATCCGCATCCGCCGGAACGCGCCGCTTGAGATGCCGCACATCATGATATTCATGGATGATGCGGATAACATCGTTTTCTCCTCCGTCACGAAAGGCGAAAAGGTCTATGACTTTGAGCTGATGCAGGACGGCGGCAGCATCACCGGCTGGCTCGTAGCCGACACCGAAAAGCTTGCAAAGGCTGCCGAAAAGCTCGGCGACGAAGCCGTTTTACAGCGCAAGTACGGCTCGGCGGATAACGCGATAATCTTTGCCATGGGCGACGGAAATCACAGTCTTGCCGCTGCAAAGCGGCACTGGGAAGAGGTCAAAAAAGCTCTGCCGGAGTCGGAATACGAAACCGCACCTGCGCGCTATGCGCTTGCCGAGCTTGTTAACATCCACGATGCGGCAATTACCTTTGAGCCTATACACAAGGTCGTGTTCGACACGGAGCCGGAGACCTTTTTTGCCGAGGCCAAGGCCTTTTTCGCCGATAATATCGGCGAAGGCCGGAGCATTGATCTTGTCACCGGCGAGGGCATCGAGCGGCTTAATATATCGGGGCTTACGATCGGCGAGCTTATCGGAAAATGCGAGGACTTCTGCAAGGCATTCACCGAGCGCCACGGCGGATATATCGACTATATCCACGGCGACTGCGAGGGCGTTGAAATGTCGCAGCGCTTCGGCTGCGCCGGCATTCTCTTGCCGCGCATGGAAAAATCGGAGCTGTTTTCATCCGTCATGAAAAGCGGCCCGTTCCCGAAGAAAAGCTTTTCCATCGGCCACGGCAACGATAAGCGCTACTACCTTGAGTGCCGCGAAATCAGGTAATTTACCCTTGTAATGGGCAAGGAATTGTGGTAAAATAATTGCCGTTAATTCGCAATAATACTATTAGAGGAGCTGTTTTTATATGTCCGGACATTCCAAATGGCATAATATACAGAAAACTAAGGGCGCAGCCGACGCAAAGCGTGCGCAGGCATTCACCAAGATCGCCCGTGAAATGATCGTTGCCGTTAAAGAGGGCGGCAGCGGCGATCCCAACAACAACTCGCGTCTGGCCGCGGTAATAACCAAGGCGAAGGCCGCGAACATGCCCAACGATAACATAAAGCGCACGATCGACAAGGCGCTGGGCGCCGGCAACACCGATAACTACGAGAAGATCGTCTATGAAGGCTACGGTCCCTCCGGCGTTGCAGTCATTGTCGAGACCATGACCGATAACCGCAACCGTACCGCAGGCGAGATCCGCCACTACTTCGATAAGTACGGCGGAAACATGGGCGCTGCAAACTGCGTTTCCTGGTCGTTCGATAAAAAGGGCGTCATCGTCATCGACAACGAGGACTATGATCTTGACGAAGATGAAGTGATGATGGAAGTTCTCGATGCCGGGGCTGACGATTTTGAGCCCGACGGCGAGACCTTCGTTGTCTACACCGCTCCCGACGATGTTTCCCCTGTTGCCGAGAAGATCAGCGCGGCCGGATACAAGCTCCTGTCTGCTCAGGTCGAAATGCTGCCCCAGAACGGCTACATAAAGCTCACCAACGAGGACGATATCAAGAACATGCAGAAAATGCTCGACATGTTCGAGGATAACGACGACGTGCAGAACGTGTGGCACAACTGGGAAGAGTAATAAAGTCAAAAATAGCACCCCTCGGGGTGCTATTTTTTTATTTACTGTGCTCTGTACAGGAACGTTACGACCTGGCCGCGTGTGCAGGTCGCGTTCGGTGAGAAGTGCGTTGCATCCGTGCCTTTCGTTATGCCGTTTGCGACTGCCCACTGCACGGCGTTGTAGCAATACGAACCTGCCGCTACGTCAACAAATCCGACGTTTCCGCCGACTGCCGGTTCACCTTCGGCGCGATACATG
>ERZ780223.1971-NODE-1971-length-18494-cov-7.140246_pt1 | contig 18494 bp, 16 predicted proteins | sample MGYA00511016_ERZ780223 | MGnify/ENA primary metagenome ERZ780223 (study PRJEB29588, sample SAMEA2159032) | human gut metagenome | biome: human gut; feature: human-associated habitat; material: faeces | place: Denmark | collected 2008/2010 ... | reverse complement strand
ACGGGCGAACTGTGGCCGGGGCTGTATGAAATCGTCGAGGCGTCCCCGCCTGTCGGGTATGAACCTAGCGACGCGCACTTCTTCGTGGATGCGCGGAGTGCGGCGAGCCAGTCCGAAACGGCGGTCGTGACGTATGAGGGATTGAAGCTCAACATCATCAGGCAGGGCGTGTATGCCATCGTGAAATTCCTCGGCGACAACGAAATTCACGACGATGCGGGCTTGATCGAAACGCCGGAGGAGGGCGCGGAGTTTGAGCTGTACCTCAAAAAAGCCGGAAGCTACGGCAATGCACGCGAATTTGAACGGGATTATCTCGTGGCCAACAGGTACGGCTATGCCAAAACCAAGCTGCTTCCGCATGGCTTGTACGTCTTGAAGCAGGTGAAGGGTAAAGCGGGACACGCGCTCAAAAGCCCCGTGGAAATCTTCATTCGCGGCGACGAGGACGTTGCCAACCCACCAATTCTGACGATCAACAATCAGGCGATTCGATACCGGCTCAAGCTCATCAAGACGGATGCGAAAACGGGCAAAACTGTCAGGCTGGCGAACACGGCGTTCAAGCTGCTGGACAGCGACGGCAACGTGGTGACGCAGACGGTGAGCTATCCGACGCGCAGGGAAATCGACACCTTCTACACCGATGAAAACGGCGAGGTGACGCTGCCGGAAACGGTGACGCGCGGCATGTATTTCATTGAAGAAGTGCAAGCGCCGCAGGGGTACCTCATCCGCACGGAACGGCTCGGCGTGTTTGTGGGCGAAACGGGCGACGCGCCCGGCGAAGCGTATGCGCTGGACATCGAAATCCCGAATGAACCCGTCATGGGCAGGGTGATGGTCGAGAAGAAGGGCTTGCGGCTTGTGCGTCTGGCGGAGCAGGCGGACGCTTTCGGTAACATCGCGCATCAGCCCGTGTATGAGGAAGGATATCTTGCGGGCGCGGTCTTTGAGCTGCGCGCGGCGGAGGATATCGTCGGAAAAGACGGGACGGTCTGGTTTCATGCGGGCGACGTGGCGGATACGATCACGACGACGGAAACGGGAAAGGATGCGTCGAAGGAGCTGCCGCTGGGACGGTATGAGTTGGTCGAGGTAAGCGCGCCGGAAGGATATCTGCTGGATGGCGCGCCGCACGAGGTCGAGCTGCGCTATGAAAGCGACCGCACGGCGGTGGTCGAAACGAACGTGACGCTGGGCAACGGCTATCTGTCCACGGAAATCACGCTGGAGAAGGAAAAGGAGGATCTGGAAATCATCATGGATGGCGATCATGTGCGGCAGGCGCTTGTGAATATCCCCGGCGAGGGCTTTGTGTTCGGCTTGTTTGCCGATGAAGAACTGCGCGTCGGCGACGTGACGCTGACGGCGGATACGCTTGTGGCGACGGGCGTGACCGACGCGGCGGGCAGGCTGGCGTTTGTCGGAAACTTCCCGCATGGCGCGTATTACGTCAAAGAGCTGTCCGCGCCGGACGGATGGACACTCAATCCGGCGAAGTTTGCCGTGACGCTTGAGCCGCAAGCGCAGAGCGGCGGCGTGATTCGCGTGAGCCTGCCCGAACCTGTCCATGACGAGCTGGTTTATACCCGCGTGACGCTGACCAAGACGGACATCACCGGGCAAAAGACGCTGCCGGGCGCGACCATCGAGGTCAAAGATGAGCAGGGAAAGGCAATTTATCGCGAAACGACCGACGCAAACGGACAGATTCCGCAGATTCCCGTCGCGCCGGGAACGTACACGTTCAAAGAGGTGTATGCTCCGGATGGCTATGCGCTGAATGAAGCGGAGATGCGGTTTACCGTCGATGCGGATGGAAACGTCACGGGTGACACGATGATTCGCGACGACTACACGCGCTTTTCGCTGCGCAAGGCGGATGAAAATGGTAAGCCGCTTGCGGGCGTGATGTTCGGTCTGAAAAAGGCGGATGGGATGCTGATGATGACCGCCAAAACAGACGCAAAGGGCATGGCGACGTTTGAAAAAGTGCCGTTCGGAACGTATACGCTCGTTGAAACGCGGGCGCTCACCGGCTATCTCAAGACGGATACGGAAATCAGGCTCACGGTGGACAGCACGTTCGTCAACCCGAAAGAGCCGATTGCGACCGTCGTCAACGAGCGTCAGAAGATTCGCGGCCTGAAGGCCGATACGGCGGGGCAGGCGCTGCCGGGCGCGGCGTTCAGCCTGATCAACGCCGATACGGGTGAAATCGTGGATGTGGCGGCAAGCGACGAAAAGGGCGAGTTCTATTTGACGGGTTTTGGTTACGGCGACTGGATTATCCGCGAAACCGTTGTGCCGGAGGGCTTTAACCGCGTGGAGGACGTGCGGATTCATGTGGACGAGGACTGGAAAGCGCCGAACACGCTGCTGTTTACGGATATTCCGAATCATTACGAGTTCGTCAAGGTGGATGAGGACGGATGCCCGATGGAGGGCGTGAGGTTTGCGCTGGAAGATGAGGATGGAAATGTGCTGCGCGAGCTGGCGTCCGGCGAGGATGGCATTGTCCGTGCGGACGACCTCAAGCCCGGCGTGTACATCATTCGCGAAATCGAAACGCAGGCGGGCTATCGCCTGACGGAGGAAACCATCCGCGTGGTGATCGACGAAAACTATATCGCGCCGGATGAGCTGTTCAGACTCGTCAATTTCCCGGAGGAGGAACGCCCCGAGGACGAGATTCAGACGGGCGTGGATGTTCCCGTTACGCCGATGATGCGGTTTGGCGCGGCTTCCGTGATTTGCGGAATGGCAATTTTTGTTTTGAGGGCAATTAAAAAACGAGGGATGCGATCTATTGACTGAGCGACGGTATGACCGTATAATGAAATCAGGAAAAACGGGAGGTGAGCGCGATGAAAAAAGAGATGCAGTATGCATGGCTCAGCAATGAAACCGGCTATACGGTTTTCCGTTTTGATGATAAGGTCATTCGTTTTCGCGCACCGTATTCGTTAGAACGATATACGGCAGTCAAGGAGTGGGATCACGGTTATCTGGTGGTTATGGCAAAGTATAAGCACAATGACAAACCGGAAGAAGAGTACATTGATCTTGCGCCCATCCTCCAGAACCTGTATTTTGATGCGGACGCGGTTTTATCGCAGATTAAAGGGGTGCAGATAGCAGATGGTAGACATTAAAAAGATTGCCGATGAAGCGGAAATGATTGTAAACGGCTATGCGTTTAGCCTATGCCCGGAAGGATACCGCGTTTTGAACCTGAATTGTCCGGACAAGGCGACTGTCTTTTCACCTGATATGGATGTGCTGGAAACGAGCATGGATGATATTGAAATCCATATTGTTAAAGGATATCTGAAAAAGAACCTGCAATTCATGGAGGATGAAGATGCCGAAATACTATGAGTTTAAGGTTGCAGGATATTATCTGTATTTCACGTCATACTGCGTTATTGAGTGTATGCACGTTCATGCCAGCGACAGAAAACTGACAGAGACGGGATCGGCGAAGTTCTTTGTAAGGGATAACGGAGATACGGTGATACAAAACAGGGGTATATTGAATGATAGAGAAATTGGTAGAATACGGGCTTTTATCAAGCAAAATTATCAGGAAATGTACTTAAAATGGTCTGAATACAGCCGCGAAGGGTTTTACGAAAAGAATTGAATAAGGGGAAAGAACTTCTGAAAGGCTTTGGAAGTTCTTTTTTGTGTCTGCAAATAGAAGGAGGAGAGGTGAAGGATGCAGGAGGAGGTCGAGCAGAAAAGCCTGACCCTGACGGTCAACGCGGCGAAGATGACCGCACGCCTGTTTCGCGCGGCAATCGCCAAGTATGTGGCGCACAAGAAGGAGAAGAAGCACGATGCGCAGACGGGTGTGCGCTATGTGGGCAGGCAATCGGTCAAAAAGCTGGTCGGGCAGAATCAGGGTGTGAGCAACGTGGAACTGAGCGGCGAGGATATCAAAGCCTTTGAGCGCGTGGCGCGCAAATACGGCGTGGATTATGCGGTGAAGAAGGTGAAAGGCGATGCGCCCAGGTTCCTGATATTCTTCAAGGCACGGGATGCGGACGCGCTGAATGCGGCGCTGTCCGAATACACCGGTCAGAAAATGCGCGGCAAAGAACACGACAGGCTGCGGGAGAAACTGCGCGCGCCGATTGAGCAGATCATCACACATAAGAAGCAGCGGGAGCAGAGTCGATGAACATCAAAAAGATTGTGCTGCGCACGGTGCCGTATGTCTGCATTGCGCTGTACGGGACGAAAATCGGTCAGGCGTGGCGGCTGGCGGCGGGAACGGCGTTCGCCGAGAAGTTTCTGCATTGGGGCGACGGCTTCATGCAGGCGCTTGCGTCGCCGCTGCCGAGCTTTTACCCGCAGGATGTGCTGACGGGCATGGCGATAGCGATGGCATTTTATGCGGCAGTTTATGTGAAAGGCAAAAACGCAAAGAAGTTCCGGCACAATGTCGAGTACGGTTCGGCGCTGGGGAACGGCGAAGGACATCGAGCCTTATGTCGATCAAACATTTGCCAACAACACCATCCTGACGCAGACCGAGCGGCTGACGATGAACAGCCGCCCCAAAGACCCTCGAACGGCGCGAAACAAAAACGTGCTGGTGGTCGGCGGTTCGGGCAGCGGCAAGACGAGATTCTTCGTCAAACCAAATCTCATGCAATGCGTGTCGGAAAAATACCCCTGCTCATTCGTTGTGACCGACCCGAAAGGCAGCCTGATCGTCGAGTGCGGCAGGATGCTGCGGCATTTCGGCTACCGCATCAAGGTGATGAACACGATCAATTTTGCCAAAAGTATGCACTATAATCCGCTGGCGTATATCCATAGCGAAAAAGATATCTTGAAACTGGTAAACTGCCTGATTGCCAATACGCGCGGCGAGGGCAAGGGCGGCGATCCATTTTGGGAGAAATCGGAAGTGCTGCTCTACACGGCGCTGATCGGCTATCTGTGGCAGGAAGCGTTGGAGGAAGATCGCAACTTCGCGACGCTGATTGATATGATCGGCAGTATGCAGACGCGCGAGGACAACGAGGATTTCCGGAATCCCATTGACCTGATGTTTGAGGATTTGGAGCGGGAAAAGCCGGATTGCTTCGCGGTGCGCCAATATAAAAAATTCAAGCTGGCGGCAGGTGTTGTATGCTCTAAGAGACTTCTTTATCAGTCGATTGAGAAGTCTCTTAAAACATATAACCTCAACACTCACGAAAGGAGCGCAAGCTATGAGAAGAAATGAGAAAATCACAGCTCTTTATGAGCGATTGAGCCGCGACGATTTCGGCAAGGACGATGACCAGCAGCGCGAGAGCAACTCTATATCCAATCAAAAGGCTCTGCTGGAGGACTTCGCAGCACGGCGGGGCTTTACAAACATCGTCCATTTTACGGACGACGGCATTAGCGGACTTTGTTTCGACCGTCCGGGATTTCTGGCGTTGATGCGGGAGGTCGAAGCCGGGAATGTGGAATTTTTGTGCCTGAAGGACATGAGCCGCATGGGTCGTGATTATCTCAAAGTTGGGCAGATCATGGAGATACTGCGTCAGCACGGCGTTCGTCTGATTGCAATCAATGACGGCGTTGACACGGCGCGAGGGGACGACGACTTTACGCCCTTCCGCAACATCATGAACGAATACTACGCAAGAGATACAAGCCGAAAAATCCGCTCCACGTTCCAGTCCAAGGGCAAGACCGGAAAGCATCTCACAGGCACGGTCATTTACGGCTATCTCTGGAACGAAACAAGGGACAAGTGGATTGTTGACCCCGAAGCCGCCGAGATTGTCAAGCGCATCTTTGCCATGACGATTGACGGTTATGGGCCGTATCAGATCGCCAAGAAGCTGTCCGAGGACAGAATCCTTATTCCATCCGCCTACCTTGCACAGCACAACGAGGGCGTGAACAAGAACAAGAACAAGACCTTCAAGGATGTGTACGGCTGGGGCTCATCCTCCGTGGTTGAAATTCTCAAGAAGCGTGAGTATCTTGGTCACACCGTCAATTTCAAAACCCGCAAGCACTTCAAGGACAAGAAAAGTCACTACGTCCCGGAGGACGAATGGACGATTTTTGAGGACACCCACGAAGCTATCATCGACCAACAGACCTTTGACCTTGTGCAGAAAATCCGGGGAAACGTCCGCCGCTACCCTGACGGCTGGGGCGAAGTCGCTCCCCTTACGGGCTTGATGTACTGCGCGGACTGCGGCGGCAAGATGTACGTCCATCGCACCAACAACGGCAAGCGCATTTCTCAATATACCTGTTCCCGCTACACGAAGATTCCGTGCGGTACGCTCTGCAAGACCCAGCACCGTATCAATGAAGATGTGGTACTATCCCTTGTCTCCGATATGCTCAAAGCCATTGCCGAGTATGCAGAGCTCGACCGTACAGAGTTCGTCCGTGTGGTGCGGGAAGCACATTCCGGCCGACAGACGAAAGAAATAAGAAAACAGCGGACGCGACTTGCCACAGCAAAACAGCGTTTGTCGGAGCTTGAAACCCTGCTCTGCAAAATCTATGAGGACAACATTTTAGGAAAGCTGTCCGACAGCAGATACGCCACTCTGGACGCTCAATACGAAAAGGAACAGTCCGAGCTTACCGCTGAAATCTCTATGCTGGAAAAGGCAGTTAATGGCTACGAGAAGCACGAAAAGGACGCTGACCGCTTTATCGCTCTGATTGACAAGTACGAGAGCTTCGACAGCCTGACGATTGCCATGCTCAACGAGTTTATCGAGAAAATCCTTGTGCATGAGCGCGACCGCAAGGGCAGCCGGGAGACAACGCAGGAGGTGGAGATTTACTTCAACTTCGTCGGGCGGTTCGTCCCTCCGGCGTTCGGAGAAGCGGAGCTGACCCCGGAGGAATTGGAGGAACGCCGCAAAAAAGAAGAGCGCAAGGACAGACTGCATCAGAACTACTTGAAGCGCAAAGCCAGCGGAAAACATCAAGCCTATGAGAACAAAATCAAGGACAAGCGTAAAGCTGACGTCGACGCAAAGAAAGCCGCCATTCGTGCGGAGGATATTGCAAAGGGCGTGTTCGTTCCCGTTTGCCAGCTGCCGAGAGCAGAGCCAAAAGTCGCAAAACCGAAAGGAGCATGATTATTATGAAGGAATTGAAACCTCGAATCCACGAAAACGGCATCGACTACATTCTTGTGGGCGATTACTATGTGCCGGACTGGAAGCTGCTGGAGGAAATACGCCCTGTTGGGCATTGGGGCAGACTGCATCAAGCCTACCTGTGGATGTGCCGTCCCGGTTTTTACAGTGAACTCGTTCTCTCCTGCAAGCTACACACCTATCTTGCCGACCTGAACGAGCAGGCAACGGAAAGATTCAGCCTTATCATTGAGCAGATGGCAGAAGCCGAGGGCGTGGACGAAGCCCTGAAAGCGTCCGACCAGATGCTATGGGTGCAGTCAATGAACTCCATCCGCAGCCGAGCAGAGGAAATCATCAAGCATGAGTTGATTTACTGCTGATATTCCAAGTCCAGACCCGCTAATTTCATACCGAAGCAAAAGCGACAGGTATTTCCTTGTGAAGTCCCTGCCGCTTTTCATTTTCGGAGATTAAGGAGGATTCTATGGCGAAGCTAACAAAATATGAGAAAGAAACCATCATTCTGTTCAACGAGGGAGAGGACACGGCAAGCATCTACACCTTCAATGCCGGGCTGAAAAAGCGGCTGGCGATTTTCGCCAAGAAGTACCCCGACTTCTGCCGACAGGAAAAGACCCATGAGCAAGACGGCGTTTCCTATGTGCTGGACAAGTCCCGACTATCCATCCGTCTGCAACCGCCCATGAGCGAGGAACGCAGACAAAAAGCGAGCGAGAACGCCAAACAGAACGGCTTCAAGAGTCGGACAGAATAATGCGGCGTTTAGGGTGCATTTACAATCAAAACGCAGCATCTGCACCCGCTTTTTTGACCGTGAGCGTATGAGCGCGTATAAATCCATACCCTGCCTTGACCGTGCGGAAGCCGCAATTTCAAAGAAGGAATATAACTCGAATATTACGGCGTATATGTTGATTATTTCACATTTGCGTGATATAATAAATTTTAAATCAATCGCGAAAAAAGGAGGGCGAAAAATGGCGGTAAGCTATAAAAGGCTGTTCCATTTGATGATCGACAAGGGCGTGACCAACGCCGAGCTGATGGAAAAGGCGGGCTTCAGCGCAAACATCATAACCAGATTAAAGCGTGACCACTATGTGGCGTTAGACAGCATTGAAAAAATCTGCTATGCTCTTAACTGTGGCGTGGATGATATTCTGGAGTTCATACCTGAGGAAAAGGAGCATACGACCGATGATTGATACAAAGAAAGAGCAGGAACGGGATGAGCTGCACCGTGCGATATGAAAGAAATAATGCGCCGGAATCTCATCACAGTACGAAAGGAAACGAAGAAATATGGACAATCAGGTGCATAATCAAATAGTTAGTTTTATATGGGGTATCGCAGACGACTGCCTGCGTGATGTTTATGTGCGCGGCAAGTACCGTGATGTGATCCTGCCGATGACGGTCATCCGGCGTTTGGATGCTCTTTTGGAGGACAGTAAAGAGGCTGTCCTGGATATGAAGAAAAAGTTGGATGCAGCAGGTATCGATAACCAGTGGCCTGCACTGTGCAACGTGGCGGGACAGGCTTTTTGCAATGCATCGCCGTTCCGTCTGCGCGACCTTACCAGCCGTGCGAAGAAGCAGACATTGAAAACGGACTTTGAAGCATATCTTGATGGTTTCTCTCCAAATGTACAGGAGATCCTGGAGAAGTTCAAGTTCCGCAATCAGATTGACACCATGATCGAGGCAGATATCCTCGGTGCAGTCATTGAAAAATTTATATCTTCGGACATTAACCTCAGTCCGAACCCGGTGTATAAGGACAAAGAAAAGACAATTCTCAAGCATCCGGGTCTGGACAACCACGGCATGGGTACGATTTTTGAGGAACTGATTCGTAAGTTCAACGAGGAAAACAATGAGGAAGCCGGCGAACACTGGACGCCCCGTGATGTTGTTGAGCTGATGGCAGACCTTATCTTTATGCCGATTGCGGATCAAATCAAGGACGCTACTTACTCCTGCTATGATGGGGCCTGCGGAACGGGTGGTATGCTCACCGTTGCACAGGATCGGCTTATGACACTGGCGGCACGGCGCGGCAAAAATGTTTCTATCCACCTTTTCGGGCAGGAGATCAACCCGGAAACCTATGCCATTTGCAAGGCGGATATGCTGCTCAAGGGCGACGGCGACCAGGCAGAACATATCAGCTACGGCTCAACGCTGTCCTTGGACGGCAATGCCACCCGGCAGTTTGACTTTATGCTCTCGAATCCGCCTTACGGCAAGAGCTGGAAAACCGACGCCGAAAAATTAGGCGGCAAGAAGGAAATCCTCGACAGCCGTTTCAACACTTATCTGGACGGCGGCGAGCAGCTTACGATGATTCCGCGCACAAGCGATGGTCAGCTTCTGTTTCTGCTGAACAATGTGGCGAAGATGAAGAAAGACACGCCTCTCGGCAGCCGCATTGCGGAGGTACATAACGGTTCGTCCATCTTCACGGGCGATGCGGGAAGCGGTGAAAGCAACGCACGCCGCTATATGATTGAGAACGATTTGGTGGAGGCCATTATCGCTGTGCCAGAGAATATGTTCTACAATACGGGCATCGGCACATTCATTTGGGTGCTTTCCAATAAGAAAGAAGAACGCCGCAAGGGTAAAATTCAGCTTATCGACGCAACGGCGATGAAGTCGGCACTGCGCAAGAACATGGGCAAGAAAAACTGTGAGTTTACCGAAGAAATCCGCAAGGAGATCGTCCGTATTTTTCTCGCAATGGAGGAAAGCGAAGTCAGCATGATTCTGAACAACGAGGACTTCGGTTATTGGAATGTGACGGTGGAGCGGCCGCTACGCCTGCGCGTGTACCCCGACAGGCCGATTCCGACAAACACATTCAAGAAGTCGGATGAATACGACAGCGTGATAGCAGCTATTGAAAAGGCTGCAAAAACTGCTTCGTTGGATGACTGGACTACTTTTGCCAAAGCTACCAAGCTGAAAGCCGCCGCATTGAAAAAGGTACGCCCCTTTATCACCGAAAAAGACCCGGCCGCGCAGCCAATCGAGGGTGAACCGGATGTTGATCTGCGCGACACGGAGAATATTCCGTTCACCTATGAGGGCGGTATTGATGCCTTTATAAAAAACGAGGTGCTGACCTATGCACCGGACGCATGGGTGGACGAAAAGAAAACCCAGATCGGCTATGAGATCAGCTTTACGAAGTATTTTTACAAGCCCGTGGAGCTGCGCCCTATGGATGAAATTTTGAAAAGTCTAAACGACTTGGAGCAGGAAGCAGACGGATTGTTGGCGGGTATCATGGAGGGCGTGCAATGAGCGGATATGAGAATTACACACTGTCTCCCGTGCCGTGGATCAAGCAGATGCCGGGACATTGGGGACTGGTGCGCGGAAAGAATCTGTATCAGAAAATGCAACGCCCAACCAGTGATACAGATGAAGTCGTTACCTGTTTTCGTGATGGCACTGTAACATTAAGAAAAAACCGTAGAACAACAGGCTTCACAGAATCATTGAAAGAAATCGGCTATCAAGGAATAAGAAAAGGCGATCTTGTTATTCATGTGATGGATGCCTTTGCTGGTTCGATAGGCGTTTCTGATTCTGATGGAAAAGGTACTCCTGTTTATAGTGTCTGCCAAGCGAAAGGCAATAGTAATAATCAATATTATGCCTTGCTGCTTCGAGAAATGGCACGTTCAGGGTATATCCAGTCGCTGTATCGAGGTATAAGAGAGCGGTCATCAGATTTTCGCTTTGAAGTATTTGCGGCTCAATTTTACCCTGTTCCGCCCCGTGAAGAGCAGGATCAGATTGTGCGCTTTCTGGACTGGAAGGTTTCAAACATCAACAAGCTGATTAATATTAAGCATAAGGAAATTTCAGAACTTAATGAGAGCTTGAATACGAAATTGCGAGATGTCTTGCTGTCCGTTCCTAATGTAAAAGAAGTACCAGTAAAGAGAATTTGCTCGGTTCCCATGACGGATGGACCTCATGAAACACCTACATTTGTAGATTCTGGAATTCCTTTTGTTTCAGCAGAGGCATCGCATGACGGTCGAATTCATCTCGACGAATGTAGAGGCTTTATAACGAGAGAACAGCACGAAGTGTACTGCCAAAAGGTTAGACCTCACAAAAACGATATCTTTATTGTAAAGTCTGGCTCTACAACAGGAAAAACAGTGATGGTTGATTTTGATGAGGAATTTAGCATATGGTCACCGTTGGCATTGGTCCGTTGTAACAATCTTGCAATGCCACGATATGTTTTCTTTTATTGAACCAGTGTAATGTTTCAAAAGCAAGTACGGGACAATTGGTCTTTTGGGACGCAACCCAATATAGGTATGGGTGTACTGGAGAATTTGCGCCTGCCTTTACCAGAAATAGAAGAGCAACGAGCAATCGTTGATACTTTGGACGCATACTGGAGTAAGGTATTGCAAGTCAAGTGTAACCTGAAAAAACAAATTGAGGAATTTCAGTCATTAAAGACAAGAATTATTGCTGATGCCGTCACAGGCAAGATCGATGTCCGTGGCATTGAGATTCCCGAATATGAATTTGTGGATGAAGATGCCGAAGCGGATAATGAGGACGATGGTGAAGAAGATACTGAAGAACAGGAGGATTAAACATGGCTGTTGCTAAACAAAACGGAGATATTATTCCTTTTGTAAAGCAGAAGGATTACATTATGGTCAATAATGACCTCGGCGGTGGTTCATTCGGAAAGACGGTATTACTCCAAGACCCGTTTATAGACGAACTGTTTGTCGCAAAAAAATATGAACCAGAGTACGATGGAATTAAGGAGCAATTCTATAAGAATTTTCTTGATGAAATCAAGATTCTCTACAAACTCAACCATAGAAACATTGTCCGTATTTATAACTATTACGCTTACGAAACTATTTACACGGGCTATATCCTTATGGAGTACATTGACGGGGAAAACATAGGGGACTTTATCAGCAATTACTTTGCCCCGTTTGCAGAAACCACTTTGGATGATGTTTTTCTGCAGCTTATCGATGCGTTTTGCTACATAGAAGCGCACGGAATCATTCACCGGGATATTCGTGAGGGAAACATTCTCGTAGATAAAAGTGGAACGGTGAAAGTAATTGATTTCGGGATTGGAAAGATTGCTTCAAAGGTAGATGGTGGCGACGCTGACAGCCTTGTGGCAGACATTAATCGTGCTGCGTCTGACACTCTGCCGCAGGAATATTATGATGGTATCTATACCAGCCTTACTGATATGTTTTATCTGGCAGAACTGTTTGGCCGGTTAATCGATAACGCAGGAAGCTGTGATCGGACAGATTTTTCTTACAATGACATTTTGAATAAAATGATGGAGAAAAAGCCTGAAAATCGCTTTGAAAGTTTTGCTGCTATACGAGAGGCCATAGGAAAGCACGATTTCCTTCATATGCAAATATCTGATGAGGACAGGGAAATCTATCAGGAGTTTACTAATTTAATTTATGAGTCTCTAACATCTTATATGTCGGAACCCCGATTCAATACTGACTGTGCGATTTTTATTTCCAGATTGGAAAAAGCACTTACTACTAATCTGTTTGAAACGATGATTCAAAAGAATGCCGATGTAATTAGTAGTGTTGTTGACTGTGGTTACCGTTATAACAATAGAGTGAATATCCCAAATGAAACGGTCGGAAAATTTTTGAACTGGTTCCGCGCAGCGACACCACAATCACAGTCTCTTGTGCTAAATAACTTTATTGCTAAAATCTCTGATATTAAGGTTGTAGAGCCAGAACCTGAATTGCCGTTCTGATTTTATCGGAGAGGAGGAAACGTATGTTTACAAACACGAAGGAAAGCGGATTCGAAGCTCTCATTGTAAACTGGCTTGTTGAACACAACGGATATGAAGAAGGATCCAACACCGACTACAACAAAGAATACGCCATTGATGAGACTCGGCTTTTTCGGTTCCTGCAGGATACGCAACCGGAGCAAATGGACAAGCTGGGGGTGTTCAAGTCTGAGCAGAAAAAACGCCAATTTCTGAACCGCCTGCAGGGTGAAATCGCAAAGCGCGGCATCATTGATGTGCTGCGCAACGGCATCAAGGTGTATCCGGTCGATCTCATCATGTTTTATCTAACGCCGACCGAGAACAATGCCAAGGCACGGGAGATGTTTGAAAAGAACATTTTCAGCGTGACCCGTCAGCTTCGCTATGCGCAGGATGCCGGGAAGCTGGCCCTTGATATGTGCGTTTTTATAAACGGTTTGCCTGTTATCACCTTTGAACTGAAAAACCAGCTTACAAAGCAGAATGTAGATGATGCTGTGCAGCAGTATAAAGATGACCGTGATCCCCGCGAGTCGCTTTTCACCTTTAAGCGCTGCATGGTGCATTTTGCTGTTGACGATGCCCGTATCAAGTTCTGCACGAAACTTGCCGGACAAGACAGCTGGTTTCTGCCCTTTGACATGGGATATAATGATGGAGCAGGTAACCCGCCTAATCCAGACGGCCTTATGACCGATTATCTTTGGAAGGATATTCTCACCAAGGAAAAGCTGACGCTGATCATAGAAAACTATGCGCAGGTCGTCGTCGAGGTGGACGAGGATACCAAGAAGAAAAAGGAAAAGCAGATTTTCCCCCGCTACCATCAGCTCGATGTTGTAACGAAGCTGCTTGCCGATGTGAAAACAAATGGTGTCGGAAAAAAGTATCTTATTCAGCACAGCGCAGGCAGCGGCAAATCCAACTCTATCGCTTGGCTTGCTCATCAACTGATTGGGCTTGAACAGGACGGTCGTCCGATGCTGGATTCCGTTATCGTAGTCACTGACCGCCGGATTCTCGACAAGCAGATTCGGGATACGATCAAGCAGTTTATGCAGGTCGGCAACACGGTCGCATGGGCAGAACACTCCGGCGATCTCACGAAAGCCATTACCGATGGAAAGCGTATTATCGTGACCACGATTGAGAAGTTCCCGTACATTGTTCCGCAAATTGGAGCAGAACACAAGGATAACCATTTCGCCATCATCATCGATGAAGCTCATTCTGGACAGAGCGGAAGAAACTCTGCGCAGATGAACCTTGCACTTTCAGGGCTTTCTTCCGATGACGAAATGGACAACGAGGATAAAATCAACGCCATGATGGAAGGGCGCAAACTGCTGAACAATGCCAGCTACTTTGCGTTTACCGCAACCCCAAAGAATAAAACGCTGGAAACATTCGGCGTTCCATATCAGGACGGTGACGATGTTAAACACAGACCTTTCCACGTTTATACGATGAAGCAGGCGATCCAGGAAGGATTCATTCTGGATGTGCTGCAATACTACACGCCTATCGACAGCTTCTATAAGCTGATGAAGACCGTCGAGGATGACCCGATGTTCGATAAGAAGCGGGCGCAGAAGAAGCTGCGCAGCTTTGTGGAAAGCGACAGCTATACCATTGCCAAGAAAGCGGCTATGATGGTAGATCATTTTCACGAACAAGTCATTGCCAAAGGAAAAATAGGCGGGCAAGCTCGCGCTATGGTTGTGACCTCCAGCATCCCCCGCTGTATCGAATATTATTACGCCATCAATAAATGCCTTGCGGATAGGCGCAGTCCATATAAAACGATTATCGCCTTTTCCGGCGAGAACAAGTATCAAGGTCAGGAACCGCCGCTTACCTCTGCCGGATTGAACGGTTTCCCGGACGCTAAGATACCGAAGGAGTTCAAAAAAGACCCGTATCGCATTCTCATCGTTGCGGATATGTTCCAGACGGGCTTTGATGAGCCGCTGCTCCACACCATGTATGTGGACAAAATGCTCTATGACATCAAGGCGGTACAGACGCTCTCCCGCTTGAACCGCTGCTGCCCGAAAAAGTACGATACCTTCGTCTTGGACTTTGCCAATAAGCCGGAGATAATTCAGGAATCATTCTCCCGCTACTACCGTACCACGATTCTGTCCGGCGAAACCGATCCGAACAAGCTGTACGACCTTGTTGCAACAATGGAGGAATACCAGGTGTTCTTCAACGAAGATGTCGAGCGGCTGGTCAATTTGTACCTGGATGGAGCGGATCGCGACAAACTTGATCCCACATTAGATGCCTGTACTGCCGTTTACAAGCAGCTTGACACGGATGATCAGATTAAGTTCAAGAGCGCTGCCAAGGCGTTTGTGCGTACCTATGGCTTCCTCGGAGCGATTTTGCCGTATGGTAATGCAGACTGGGAACGGCTATCCATCTTTCTTAATTTGCTGATACCAAAGCTGCCGTCTCCGCGGGAGGACGATCTTTCGCAGGGGATTCTTGAAACGATTGACCTCGAAAGTTACCGCAACGAGGCGCGCGAGGTCATGTCCATTCGCCTGGAAGATGCCGATACGGAGGTGGCTCCAGTACCGGCGGGAAAGGTCGGGCACATCGTTGAACCGGAAATGGATCTGTTGTCTGTCATTCTCTCCAATTTCAATGATATGTTTGGTAACATCAATTGGAATGATGCGGATAACGTGCGGAGGCAGATCCTTGAGATACCGGCTATGGTGTCTAAGGACGAAAAATACCAGAATGCCATGAAAAACTCTGATGAGCAGAGTGCGCGCTTGGAAAGCGAACGTGCGCTGCAGCAGGTCATCTTTTCGATTATGGCGGACAATATGGAGCTGTTCAAGCAGTTTCAGGACAATCCATCGTTTAAGAAATGGCTGTCCGACCTTGTATTTAATTTGACCTATAACAAGGACGGAAAGCCGTACGAAATACCCGTGCAAAATAGGAAAAACTGACATGAAAAACATACAGCCTAACGGAAAGTAACAGAGAAGAAAGAGACGGAGGTATTGCTCATGAACGATAACAATGTGATGATTTACCAAGATGAGAACGGAATCACGAAGGTTTCTGTCCGTTTCTCCGATGAAGATATCTGGGTCACACAGCAGCAGCTTGCTGAGGTCTATGACACCACACAGCAGAACATCAGCCAGCATATTGACGGCATATACAAGGATGGTGAGCTTGCGCCGGAGGCAACTAACAAGAAATTCTTGTTGGTTCGCACCGAGGGCAACCGGCAGGTAAGGCGAAACATCGACCACTACAATCTGGATATGATTATCGCTATCGGATACCGCGTGCAGTCGCAGATTGCGACCCGCTTCCGTCGATGGGCAACAGAAAGGCTGCATGAGTATATTCAAAAAGGCTTCACAATGGACGATGACCGCTTGAAGCAGGGCGGCTCCCGCTATTTCCGGGAGCTGTTGCAGCGTATCCGGGATATTCGTTCCTCTGAACGCAATTTTTATCAGCAGGTGACGGACATCTATGCAACAGCGACGGACTATGATCCGAGATCGGATTTGACGAGAGCTTTCTTTTCTACCGTGCAAAACAAACTCCATTACGCTGTTCATGAGCACACAGCAGCCGAGGTTATCTATGATCGGGTGGACAGTGAAAAGCCGCTGGTGGGTATGACCAATTTCAAGGGCGACTACGTCACCAAAGATGATGTGAAAATTGCGAAAAACTATCTCTCTGAAATAGAACTGCAGCGACTCAATCTTCTTGTCGCACAATTTCTCGATTTTGCGGAATTGCAGGCTTTGGAGCAGATACCTATGACTATGCAGAACTGGATTGACGCTCTTGATAATCAGATTGTGTCGAATAGAAGAAAGCTTTTGGAGGGAAAGGGGCGAGTTTCTCACAAGCAGGCTGTTGAAAAAGCCGAGAAGGAATTTGAAATCTACCGTGCAAGAGAGATGAAGCAACTTGAAAGTGATTTTGACCGTGCCGTAAAATTGCTACAACAGCAGTATGAGAAAAACAACGGCAGCAGCGATGATGACTGATAGATTCTACCTGTATACATTGCACTCTTAAGGTGTTTTCCTTCACCGATAGAAATTCAAAAATAGAAAGGGGGAGTAAATATGGCAAAGTCTATTCCTGCTATAATTACGCCGGAAGTGCTGGCCTGGGCGCGGAACCTTGACGGCATTACTATTGATGACATTGCCGCGAAGCTGCATACGGCACCTGAAAAGATACTGTCATGGGAGCAGGGAACTTCGTACCCGACAGTAACTCAAGCAAAAAATTTGGCGAAACAGTATAGGGTTCCATTCGTATATTTCTATTTGCCGGACACGCCGAAAAAGCTAAAACGCCTTGAAAAAAACTGACTACAGGACATTCGGAAATAATGGAAACAGCATCATAACTTCTCGCGAGCTCCGTTGGTTTCTCCGTGATATAGAGGATCGCCGCGATGCAGTATTGTCTCTTTATGAGGAAGAAAAAAGAGAGCCTCTTTCTTTTCCAATAAAGCTAAGTGCTGGAGCAGATATGGAGGAAATAGCGGCAGCTATACGAAACCTATTAGAACTGACGGAAGATATCCAATGCAAGTTCAGAAAGCCAGAAGTCGCTCTATCTCATTGCATTCGAGTTCTTGAAAAGTGGGATGTTCTTATTTTTCAAGCAACAAAAATCGCCCCGTCTGAAATGCGTGGCTTGTCGATCGCATACGAGAGAATGCCAATTATTGCTTTGAATCGAAAAGATGAACCATCTGCGAGACTATTCACGCTCTGCCATGAGTTAGTTCATATTGTTACCCGTACATCTGGAATTTGTAACGATGTTAACGAAAACAGTGTTTCTCAGAATGTAATAGAAATGAAGTGTAATCAAATTGCCGGCAAGATTCTCGTTCCTCTGAACGAACTATCTTCTCATCCAACCATAGGTAAAATACGGAAATACGGTTTTGACGATAGCTACGTTTATCAAGTATCCAGAGATTTTGCTGTAAGCAAAGAAGTTATTCTTCACGCTTTATGGGAGATGAAGATCATCACGAGGGAAAACTACTTTGATATATTGGCTCGCTATATTGATGAATACAAATCCTATAAAGCAAAGAAGAAGGGAGGCTTTCTCCCGCCTGCTACGGATACTGGGACACAGGTAGGTAAACTGTATGTACGAACAATTCTAAATGCGTATTACACGGATAAAATTTCAGCTCGTGATGCATCTGGATATCTTCTGAATCTGAAAACGAAGAACTTTGAAAAGCTGGAAAGGTGGTGTTTCTAATGGCTGCAAAATACGTATTTGATTCTAATATTTTTATTGGACTGGAACGACGTCAGCCAAGAGATGTATACCCTTCCGTCTGGAAAAAGATCGATGAACTTATGGAGGATGGAACGATAATTTCAAGCGCTGAAGTCTTCGATGAATTATCTTTGGGTGAGATAAGGTACAATAAATTGCGCAAAAAGAAAAAGACATAGTTTACAAACTCTGGT
>ERZ780223.1965-NODE-1965-length-18536-cov-9.518965_pt1 | contig 18536 bp, 10 predicted proteins | sample MGYA00511016_ERZ780223 | MGnify/ENA primary metagenome ERZ780223 (study PRJEB29588, sample SAMEA2159032) | human gut metagenome | biome: human gut; feature: human-associated habitat; material: faeces | place: Denmark | collected 2008/2010 ... | reverse complement strand
TTTAGCTTCACAAAGGCTCTGGTTTCACGTTCTCTTGTATCTATGTTATCCAGAACCTGCATACTGACCTGAATAGCAAGATTGTCTAATGGTATATAAAAGTCAATTTCTACATTATTCTCAAAGAAATAGACATTTTCGGTACCATAACGTCGTATCAGTTCGATTGCAACAAGATTTTCCAGCTGAGCAGATTTGCAGTCTAGCAGCATAAGTCCTAGAAGTCCGGTATCCATAAAGTAATACTTAGGAGAAGTCTCTTTTTCTACAAGTTTGGCGGCATAGTTTTGCAGAGTAAAGAGCAGGTAGGAGTCTGTCATATAGCTGACATAGTTTATTACGGTTTGTTTACCGATAGACATTCCACTACTTTTTAATATATTAGTCAGTCGGTTATACGATAAAGGTTTTGTGACAGATTCTGCAATTTTCTTTAGGATTAGCCTTATTGCAAAATCATTGGTGATTTTATTTCTGGTTATAATATCACCGAGATACACAGTTTGATAGATGCTGTTTAAAAAAGCTCGTTTATTTCTTATCTCAACTAATTCTGGAAATGCTCCATAGGTTACATATTTGTTATATTGATTTTGGACATCTGCCCTGTCTTTGGTGCTAATAACATCCAGGTAATTCTTTGTCATATTATTTGCAATAAGATATTCAGAGAAAGAATATGGATAAATATTCATAATAACAAAACGCCCACCTAAAGTGGAAGCTATTTCGCTGCTTAGCATTTTACTATTACTGCCGGTAATATTGATTCGATACTTCATATCTGCAATTCTGCGAACGAACTTCTCCCACCCGTTAATATTTTGAATCTCGTCTAAAAATAAATATGGTTTGATATCAGTTTCAGATATTTCTAATCCAATTTCTAAAATGAGATTTAAATCTTCAGCAGTCATTTCCAAAAGACGCTCATCTTCAAAATTTACATAAATAATTTGGGACAAGGGAATTCCATCGGCTTCTAATTGTTTTATTTGTTGATACATCATATATGACTTTCCGGTTCTTCTGATACCAACAAAGCAATAGTTGACATTGGCTTCTAGGAAATATTGTCTTGTTATTAATGGATTGTTGAGATAAATATCTTTTTGATCAATCATGATTTGTTTTAAAGTATCTCGATTCATAATATATGTCACCTCTTTCTATATGAGATAATTATATATCAATATTGTCTTGTACACAAGACATTATTATAAACAAGTTGTCTTATTCAATGCGTATAGAGATATAGATAGTATATGCGTATTGATGGGTATTATAACAGGATGCCGATTGGCTTGTCAGACAATCCGGAAGAAGCTGCATTTTCTTTTGCCATGCAACCATACCTTTGGATGCGTGGATTAAAAAACGAATAGTTTGAATAATCCTATGAAATTACAGCATGAAAAAACTAGAAATACAATAAGAAGAAACAGCCCAATGCCGTTTGGAGAAGTTTATTTCTAATATCCTTGAGGCAGATGTTGAGGGTGAAATGAAGAAAAAGGGAGGCATTCCATTTGGCAAAGAAAAAGATGAAATCACCATCCGTTCCAGCGCAGCGGAATACCTGCCCCCATGTTCAAACAGCGCCGGCTTAATTTCTGGCTTTTCTGTGCCTGAATCTGCCAAAGCCGTGGTAGAGTACCTCGGCGCGGTTGTACAGCCAGTAGCCCACGATTCCAAGGTGCTCCACAATGCGTCCGCGGTCGCGGTGCATGTTGGTGAACAGCTCATAAGGCACGGAAGGTCTTTTGGCGCGGGTCGGGTCCTTTATCGCGGCGATTAAATCGTCATTACAGCGGATGTCGCATGGAAATTCGGTCCATGAGGTGCCGATTACCTCGGGACGGTGGGTGTCGGTGCCAGCCGTCTGCGGCTTGTCAAGGCGCAGTGCAAGCTCATGCGCCGATTCGTTGGCGGAGTGCTTTGCGACGGAATTATAGCTCTCAATAAAATCGAATTTTTCGAGAAATTCCGGGTGCAGCTTTCCGAAGTGCGTGTTCATAAATGCATAATATCCGGTGTCATAAGGGTGTGCCGGACCGAGTATTCCGCCGATAGAATGCACGATTTTCTCAAGGTGTACAACTGAAAGTCCGCGGATACCTATAAGGCGTGCCTTCATCACATCGGCACCTTTTATGGTGTCAGGAAGTATAATAATAATGTGGCCGCCGTTGCGGGTATCATACTCTATACCTTTTAACACCGTAAAATGTCCGATATCGCCAAGCTCACCCTTGATGCGCTGCCAGTACTCATAGCCCCTATATGAATTGTGGTCGGTCACGAGCATACCGTCCACACCTTTGTTAATCAGTTCTGTTACATAGTCCACAATACCGACGCGGGCATCTATCGAGCCTTCCGCCGTGTGGCAGTGCATATCTATCTTCAAGTTATCTCCATTCTGAAGCGTGAATACGTTTCTGCAATATAATTTTTTTGCAATTATTTCTTTGGCAAATCTTAGCCGTATACAGTATAGCTTTTTGTGATGAAAAATACAATGTGATTTTCGTGGAAAATAGGCTGTGTACTAAATCCATTTTAAATATAAGATCTGGGTGTCGGAACATGATATATACCTAGCTGTGTATAACTTATAGACCAGATTGTCATGTTTTCTCCGAATCATCATAAATAATTGCGCAAACATTAGAAATAATGTATACTATTAATGGTTTTTTACTATCATATTGATTACTCACACAAAATGGAGGTACGCGTATGTTGAAGGTTGGTATGCTTACAAGTGGTGGAGATTGTCAGGCACTCAATGCTGCCATGAGAGGTGTCGCAAAGTCTCTTTACAGAGCTGTGGAAGATGTAGAGATTATCGGATTTGAAGAAGGCTACAAGGGTCTTATCTACGGTGATTTCAAAGCTATGAAAAAAAGTGATTTTTCAGGAATTCTTACAGAGGGCGGCACGATAATAGGAAGCTCCAGACAGCCTTTTAAGCTTATGCGTGTACCGGATGAGAATGGACTTGATAAGGTAGAGGCGATGAAGAAGAATTATAAGTCGCTTGGTCTTGATTGTCTTGTGGTGCTCGGCGGAAACGGAACACACAAGACGGCGAATCTTCTGAGGGAGGAGGGACTCAATGTTGTGACACTCCCTAAGACGATAGACAATGACCTCTGGGGTACGGACATGACCTTCGGCTTCCAGAGTGCGGTCAATATAGCGACGAATGCAATTGACTGTATCCACACTACCGCTTCCTCACACGGAAGAGTATTTATCGTGGAGGTGATGGGACATAAGGTCGGGTGGCTTACACTTCACGCAGGTATTGCGGGCGGAGCGGATATCATTCTTATACCTGAGATTCCATACGATATCAAGTCGGTTGTCGCAGCACTCAACAGAAGAACCAAGGCGGGGAAGAACTTCTCAATACTTGCTGTTGCCGAGGGTGCAATATCCAAGCAGGATGCGGCACTTCCTAAGAAGGAGCTTAAGCAGAAACTCAAGGATAACCCATATCCTTCAGTATCATACAAGATAGGAAGCGAGATACAGGAATTGACCGGTCAGGAGGTTCGTATAACTGTTCCGGGACATACGCAGCGAGGCGGAAGCCCTTGCCCTTATGACAGAGTGCTTGCTTCAAGACTGGGCGCGGCTGCGGCTAAGCTCATCATAGACAAGCAGTACGGCTATATGGTTGGAATTAAAAATGGTGAGATTGTTAAGGTTCCGCTTGCGGATGTAGCGGGCAGGCTTAAGATGGTTGACCCTAATGCGTCCATAATCAACGAAGCGAAGATGTTGGGCATAAGCTTCGGAGATTGATGTGAGGATGAATTAAGACAGCTTTTAGAGAGCTATGAAGGCTGAAACTACCGATGCGACGCATTAGGATGGACAGCAAAATAGCTATAAGAGTAGATAGAATTAATATGGATAGCAAGATAGCTATAAGAGCAGATAGAATTTAAGGAATTGTAATTATGTCGTATACAGCTTTATATAGAAAATGGAGACCATCGACCTTTGACGAGGTCAAGGGGCAGGAGCATATTGTGACCACGCTCAAGAATCAGGTGATAAATGACCGAATAGGACATGCATATCTGTTCTGCGGAACGAGAGGTACAGGTAAGACCTCGGTCGCAAAGATACTTGCAAAGGCGGTCAACTGCGCTCACCCTGTGGACGGAAATCCATGTGGCGAGTGTGAGGTGTGCCGTGCCGTTGCGGCGGGGGCGAGCATGAACGTGATAGAGATAGATGCCGCTTCCAACAATGGTGTTGACAATATAAGAGAAATCAAGGAGGAGGTAGCATATCCTCCGACGCAGGGGCGTTTCAAGGTATATATAATCGACGAGGTCCACATGCTCTCAATAGGAGCCTTCAATGCACTGTTAAAGACGCTTGAGGAGCCGCCTGCCTATGTAATATTTATCCTTGCAACTACAGAAGCACATAAGATACCTATAACCATCCTGTCGCGCTGCCAGAGATACGATTTTAAGAGGATTTCCATAGATACCATAAGTGCGAGACTGTCAGAGCTTATGGTGGCGGAGGATATCAGTGCGGACGAGAGAGCGTTAAGGTATGTGGCAAAGGCTGCCGATGGATCCATGAGAGACGCGCTGAGTCTTCTGGATCAGTGCCTTGCATTCTATATGGGGCAGGAGCTGAAGTACGAGAATGTGCTTGAGGTCTTAGGTGCCGTTGACACTGAGGTATTTTCTGACTTTTTCAGGGGAATCGTTGCCGGGGATGCGATTGGACTCATCCATAAGCTTGAGAAGATAATAATTGACGGAAGAGACTTAAGCCAGTTCGTGTCCGATTTCACATGGTATCTGAGAAATCTTATGCTGCTGCAGTCGCAGACGGATGCCTCCGATGTGCTTGAGATGTCTGAGGAGAATATGAAGCTTCTTAAGGAGGACGCAAAGCTTACGGATCTGAATGGTGTCATGCGCTATATCAGAATATTTTCCGAATTGTCCGGTCAGCTCAAAAATTCAAGCCAGAAGCGTGTTATGGTTGAGGTTGCGCTCATCAAGATGACACAGCCTGCTATGGAGAAGGGCTTAAATGACGCGCTGATGGACAGAATAGCAGTCCTTGAAAGACGGATGGAGACAGGGCTTGAGGCGGCTGCAAGAGCTATGGCTGCCGGGGGCTTTGCGGCGGGAGCCGGGGCACTTACAGGTGACAATGGTGGCATGACAGCGGATGCAGCTATCGGTGGAACACAGGCGGGCATGGGTGCTAAGCCGAAGCCGGCGCGCTCCGAGGACATAACGGAGGTCATCAGGAACTGGCGCTCAATATGCAATGGATTGTCGATGGCATTGAAGCCGATTCTTGAGCACTATACAACCAAGGCGAACGGCGGCGGTAATAAGCTCCAGCTCATATATGAGGATGCGACCTACTATTCCATGGTATCAAGGCAGGAGGCTATCGACACGATAAAGCAGGCGATAGCCGCAAAGACAGGGCTTGACATGGAGATAGAGGTGATACATGCTGAGAGCGGAACGGATGTCTCACAGGAGTACGATACCCTTGAGGATATATGCAGAATGAATATCGTGGAGGAAGACTTCTAGGATTTTGTTGTAGACATATTTTGATTATTAAAATATAATATAATATTGTCTGGACTTGAAAATATATGTTTGGCGGATATGCCATGCCTTAGAGCCGGAATGGTTTTACGGAATGGCTTTTAACAGTTAATTACAGAATAAAGGAGAATTTTATTATGGCAAAAAGAGGCGGTTTTCCGGGTGCTATGCCTGGTAATATGAATAATCTGATGAAGCAGGCACAGAAGATGCAGCGTCAGATGGAGGAGACTACAAAGGAACTTGAGGAGAAGGAAATTACAGCGTCGGCGGGCGGCGGTGCGGTTTCCGTAACGGTTTCCGGCAAAAAGGAGGTTACCAAGGTCACAATTGACCCTGAGGCAGTTGATACGGATGATATCGAGATGTTAGAGGATATGATTATGGCAGCAACCAATGAGGCGCTCAGACAGATTGAGGAGCTGTCACAGGCTTCGATGGCTAAGATTACAGGAGGACTTGGTGGTCTTGGCGGAGGCTTCCCATTCTAATGGAATACTACGGAAGTCAGATTAATAAGCTTATCGAGGAGCTTTCAAGGCTCCCGGGAATAGGTGCTAAGTCGGCACAGCGTCTTGCATTCCACATTATTGGAATGCCTAGAGAGCAGGTGGACAGTCTCTCAAGTGCCATTGTAAATGCCAAGACGAATGTAAGATACTGTAGCTGCTGTTGTACACTGACAGATGAAGAGCTGTGTCCGATATGCAGCAATCCAAGCCGCAACCACAGGGTTATCATGGTTGTGGAAAACACGAGGGACATGGCAGCGTATGAGAAAACACAGAAGTACGATGGTGTGTATCATGTCCTTCACGGTGCTATATCTCCGATGCTTGGCATAGGACCTAACGATATTAAACTCAAGGAGCTTATGAAGCGCCTTGAGGGTGATGTGGACGAAGTTATTATTGCCACCAATTCAAGTCTGGAAGGGGAAACAACGGCAATGTACATAAGCAAGCTTGTAAAGCCTACCGGAATCAAGGTAAGCCGTATAGCGAGCGGCGTGCCGGTTGGCGGTGACCTGGAGAATATAGATGAGGTGACACTGCTTCGTGCACTTGAGGGAAGAACACAGTTGTAGGGGTCATTGTCAATGCCGCAGGAGAATATTTTAGTAAACGATATAATAACAGATCACAGAGAGCGTATGCTGAACCTTAAGAAGTATTACCCGTTCTTCAAGCTGTCGGAGGTGTCCTTTTCATGGTACAGGGAAGGGATGTACGACAGCCTTGACATGGGGTATATTCTCATGGCGGTACTGCGCTTTTTTATTGAGGAAAACAATTTCAAGGAGAGGGACGTCACCTATACGGAATATGCCGCCTTTATGAGCAGGTGTATAAGACGTGACTTCAAGCTCAATCCGCCTTCGGGGGATATGAGCATTCTTGTTGAATATATTTTTGACAAATTAAAAAATGACGGTAAGCCGTTCATTTTCCGGTATTTTGATCCGGTTGACAGAAAGAAAAAGATATCAAGGGTGAGACTTATCGAGAGCCGCATAGAGGACGGAACGGTATGGTATTCAATCAGCCCGGAGGGAATCGAGTTCTATCTGGACACGAAGGAAATCAAGGACGAGAGCAGGATAAGCGTTGAGCAGCTCCTTCTTGAGAAGATGATACAGTCTAAGGATTTCAAGGGTGGAACGGATGTGGTGCGCCGCATAAACAAAGAGGTGGACTGTCTGTGGCTCAGGAAAAACCGTGTAATGTCGCTGCTTGCCTCGGATATTTTTTCCGGGCTTGAGGCGTATGAGGATTTTTTTGCCACAGGAGTAAAGTGGTTCGAGGAGGAGCAGAAGCTCTTTATAAAGAATTCAGAGCTTATACAGGCGGCTCAGAAAAGAGCGGAGACGGACAAAAATAATGATGATTATGCCTCGTATCTCAAGATAACGGGAGAAATATACCAGCTTGATACGGAGCTTAAGATAGCCATGAATAATCATCTGAAGCTGTTGTCAGCATGCACCCGGCTTGGGATAATGGCAGATGAGATGGTAAAAAAGGCGAAGCTTGGAAGGCTGAGACCGAGCTTTGATTTCAGAAATGCGCTGGAGCTTGCCATGAAGAAGGATGACATAACACTTCTTGGCATGCTGGTGCGCCCTATAATGGGACTCAACACCCAAAAAACCTTGGGAATAAAAAGAATCGAGGATCTGATTACCTACAAGCCGGGACGCGATGACAAGGCGGAGCTTATCACAGACACCGTTCCGGAGAATATCGTATATGATGATGAGCTTGAGGATGAGAGAATACGCGCCAACTATTCGGCACTCATAAAGGTTCTGTTATCGCTCCTAAAGAGAAGGAACTGCATTGACCTCAGAACCTTCAACGAATGTGCCGCAAGGATTTTCGGCGAGGAGCTGTTTGAGAATGGTGACTACTACTCATTCATAGTGCATCTGTGCCAGAAAAAGGAGTACAGCTTCGAGGCGGACAGACAGAAGCCGGAGACATTTCTTGATGAAATCTTCCATGACTGTGCCCAGACCCCGGAATACGCTTCCTGTCTCGGAACCCACTTCACCATAACCCCCGCCGACCCACCCGATGAAATCGAGCTTGCAGACGGCTTCACGATATCAAACATACTTTTTACAAAACAGTAAACAGCAAAAACTAAAACAACGCCAATATAGTTAAATTACACAACGTCCGGGTAGAAAATAAAGTAGAAAGGAGCACACACATGGAGCAACGCAATCTGGAAAAAGCCCTTGAGCTTGCCGCCGCACTGATAAGAGGAGACAGAGTGAGCGCGTCAGGCGGCAATGTGGCACTCTATGAGGAATATTCTTCCAATTCGCAGGTATATGATGCACTCAGGCTGATTTTAAAGAAGTTCGGGCTGGAGCTTTATGAATATAATAATGCACTGTTTGTCAGTGCGGATGAGGATAACGCCGGCATGGGAGATGCCGGCTTTGGCTTTACTAATGAGGAGCTGAGGCGCGCTCTTGGTGTCAGGGTGAACAAGGAGCTTTTTTTGTGTTATCTTATAATATACTGCACCATGACGGAATTCTATAAGACGTCGGGCAGCTACACCTACACGGAGTTCGTAAGACATGAGGATGTCATAAAGGCTGTTGACAGCGTTTTGGTGAAGGTTATTGACCCTTCGGCAGGGCTTGTGCTTGATGATGTTGAGGAGAACAGCTTTAAGACGCTTGCGCTGCTGTGGGATGAGCTTCCTGTCACGTCGACCGATGACGTTCAGGGACAGAGAGCCGCCAGAAATTCCAAGACGGGCTATGTTAAACTTACGTTTAACTTTCTTGTGGCTCAGGGGCTTTTCGTGGAAAATCAGGATAAATATTATCCGACAGACAGGTTCAAGGCTATGGCGGAGAATTATTACAGTATCAACAGAGGCAGGCTATACGAGATATTAACAAGGGAAGAACAGGAGGCACAGAATGCCACAGATTAACAGAATCAGGGTCAACAATATAAAATATAATTTTGGCACTCAGTTCTACGATGATTTTCTGATGCGTTTTTCGTGCAGGAACACCATATATGACCTTGCAAACGGCGGAGGTAAGAGTGTGCTCATGCTTCTTCTGCTTCAGACGATGCTTCCGAACTGTACTCTTGACGAGAAACAGCCTGTGGAGAAGCTGTTCGCGCAGCCGGGAGGAAGCACCACGATACATTCGCTTGTGGAGTGGAAATTAGATTCCTGCGATGTAAAGAACGGCTACAAGTATATGACCTGCGGCTTCTGCGCGCGTAAGGCGAGGGCAGGTGAGGACGCCGAGGGCGAGCAGAAGACGGGAATAGAGTATTTTAACTACTGTATTTTTTACAGGGAGTTCGGGGACAATGATATCAAGAATCTTCCGTTGTCCGATGGCAGGGAGAGAATTACCTACAATGGGCTGAAGGCATACCTGCGCGACCTTGAGAAGAAGGACTTCGGTGTGAAGGTGCGGCTTTTTGAGCGCAAGGGGGATTACCTAAGCTTTATAAATGACTATGGAATCTATGAGAGCCACTGGGAGCTGGTAAGGGGAATCAATAAGACCGAGGGACATGTCAGGACTTATTTTGAGAGTAATTACAGAACCACCAGAAAGGTTGTCGAGGATTTACTGATAGAGGAGATTATTGAGAAGTCGTACAACAACCGTATCCGCGGCGGTAACGGCGATGATGAGATGTCAAAGACCCTTCTTGAGATAAAGGATAAGCTATTGGAGCTTGCAAAGAGAAGGGAGACGATGGATAATTACGATAAGGAGATTAAGCTCATATCCGATTTTTCCACCAAGGTGACAGACTTCGGAAATATATTTGAGCGCAAGGAGGAGGGAAAGAACAGACTTTTTAAGTACCTTCTCATGGCACAGGCGCAGACGAAGAAGAACGAAGCGCAGGCGCAGAAGCTTGCCGCAGATATAGCGGGCATCAGGCAGGCACAGCTTGAGGAGGAGAGGCTTATATCGGCGGCGCTTATCGCCGATGAGGAGGCGGAGCTTAGAAAGGTGCGTGCTCTGGTGGACAGCCTTTCGGAGGGCTATGAGCAGGCAGAGAAGAGCTTCGATAAAAAGAAGGAGGAGCTTGAGCTTTCCTACGCGGCGGAGGACTATGCGGATTATGTAAGGCAGGAGAGAAGCCTTGCGGAGCTTAAGCAGTATATTGACAACCGCAGCAGGGGAAGAGAGGACCTTGCAAAGGAGCTTGAAGGTCTGGCAGCGGCGAAGCACGCATATATGGCGGAGGAGCTTTCCGTAACCGGGCACTGCCTTAGTGAAACAGAGGCAGAATTGCAGGAGAGCACGGAGGCGCTTGATAATCTTAGAGAGAATTACCGCATGAGCGATAACGAGTGTGCGAGAATCGACGGAGAGCTGGCCGGATACCGGAGGCGGGTTAAGGAGCTTGAGGGCGAGCTTGCAGGTAAGTTAAAAGCAACGCCGCTCCTTGTGACGGAGAATGCGCCGGCGGAGGCAGAGCGCTATGGGGAAAATATCGCGGCATTGAAGGAAGCACTTGCGGCATTGGGTGATGAGCAGGCTAAGCTTAAGCTAAAGAGCGACAGCGATATAAATGAGCATGCGCAGACAACAGCGCAGCTGCAGATTTGCAGTAACAATATAGAGAAGCTTGAAAAAGAGCTTGCGGAGGCTAAGGACAGGGAGCGGGAGCTTGCTGCACTTGCGAAGGTGTACGGTGAGCCGGATACGGATAATCTGCTTAGGTCACTTGGAGGTATTTATGACAGAATACTTTCACAGCGTGAACAGTTAAAAAATAAGAAGAGTGAGACACAGGGCTATATAAGCGCCATAGAGAACCTTAAACCTGTAGATTCCGATGGTGTTAAGAGAATGTGCGAATATCTTTCGAGCAGATATGAGGGAAGCGTTGTGAGCGGAGCCGAATATCTGAGGGAGAAAACAAGCGATGAATGTGCCGCACTCGCGGCACGTTTTCCGTACCTTCCGTATTCCGTGCTTGCGGGTGAGGACTATGACAGTATATGCCGTGACAGGAATGTGATGGCAATGGACTGCGGAGTAGTCCCGATAATAAGACTGTCGGCAGTGGAAGCACTGTTAGAGAACGATAATGAACCGGCGGTGCCGCAGGATGATGACAACTATATGCTTGCGTGCCGTGACCTGTCATTTATATATGATGAGGCGGGACGTCAGGCGGGAATAAGGAAGGCGTCGGAGGAGCTTGAGCAGATAAATGCAGAGCTGGTGAAGCTTGAGAACAGATATGAGGCGGTAAAGAGCGACTATGAGAGGGTGAGCGGTTACGCATGCACACCACTGAAAAATACTTCGGAGCTTGAGCTGCTTCTTGCAGGTCAGAGGTCGGAGCTTGAACACCTTGACAGCCGGCTTGAAAGGCTTGCCGATATCAATGAGGGCGCAAAGGAGCGCTCCCTGCAGATATCAGGTCAGAGGTCGGAGCTTGAAAGGAAGCTTTCGGAAAGTATTGAGATAAGGGATAACCTTGAGGATATAGTGCGCCTCAGTGAAAGGCTTGCCGAGTATTTACAGGAGATAAAAAAGAGTGAAGCTGATAAGGAATCGGCAGTCAAGGCGCGGAGGCTTTCAAAGGAGCTGTGTGAGAGCAGGGAGAGAGCATTCAAGGAGCTGGAGAATAAAAGAAATATACTTCAGGAGACTATAGCTAAGATAAAAAAGACATGGGAGCGGTACGCTCCTTACTATAAGGAGCAGGCAGGCACCGAAGCTCAACAGGAAGAAGTGAATGTCACGGCAGACGAGATAGACGCGAAATTTAATGCGATATATTCACTTATCACTGATGAGCTGGGAGATATAGCGGACAAGGAAAAGCTCATGGCTAACTGCACGGCGGCAATGGAAAAGGCGGAGCGCTCGATGCTTTACAGAGGTGTGAGCCTTGAGAGGGCAAAGGAGCTTGACAGCCGTGGACTTTTAAAGGAGAAGAGCAATGCGCAGATAAATGCCATGGCTGATGAGCAGGAGAAGCTCAGGCAGAACATGAAGAACCTGCAGGGGGAGCTTGATGCTGCCAGCACACAGATGAACAGGATTGAGGGAAGCTGTGAGTACGCGAAAAGAAACTATGAGGAGCATTACGGAGAGTATATGCCTGTGGAAATAAATAATCCTCAGGAATATGCAGGGCAGCACAAGGCGGAGCTTTCGAGGCTTAAGAAGGAGCTTTCAAGACTTTCGGGGCTTGAAAAGGATAATCTCAAGGAGCAGACGGCATGTATGGTGATGCAGAAGGATCTTGAACGCATGGTAAGGACTGCCGCTCCGGATGCAGATGATATTATAAGCCGGATGACAACCGAGGGCGCGGATGAAGGCAGTGTGTCCGATGAGAAGCTCACCAACGAAATGTATGAGGAGGCAGGGCGCACCTTTGACGGTGTGTTGAAGGAGGAGCAGAAAAAGCGCACTGCATTCATCAGGGCACGAGATCTGCTTGCCGATGAGCTTATGAGTCTTAATGCGTATGAGCTTGCACAGGAGGTGAAGCAGAATGTCCTTCCTCCGCAGACACAGGAGGAGGCAGCGGCTCTCACGGATGCGCTTGGAACAACCAAGGACTGTATTGAATTAGAGCGCGGCAGAATAAGCAGAGGCATTGAGGACATGGAGCTTATCAAGAGCAATTTTGAGAACAGATGTGTCCAGATATGCACCAATATACGCTCTGAGCTTGAAAGGCTGGATAAGCTTTCAAGAATCACTCTTGACGAAGAGGCTATTCCGGTATTGTCATTACAGATTCCGTATGTGAAGGAAGAAATGTATAAAGACAGGATGTCTGTATATATTAATGAGACGGTATCCCTGGCAGAGGGCTTCAGGACTATGGACGAGAGGCTTAAATTCATAAGGGGAAGGCTCTGCTGGAAGAGACTGTTCTCCGTCATAGTTACGGACATGAACAGTATAAGATTAAGCCTGTACAAGCGTGAGAGGATAAAGGATCAGAGCCGTTATCTGCGCTATGAGGAGGCAGTCGGAAGTACAGGGCAGTCACAGGGTATATATATCCAGTTCCTTGTCTCCGTGATCAATTATATTGCAAGCATAAACGCAGGAGGAAAAGAGGCAGCAGTGCTCGGAAAGACGATATTCATTGATAATCCGTTTGGTGCGGCGAAGGATATATATATCTGGGAACCTATCTTTAAGCTTTTAAAGACCAACCATGTCCAGCTCATTGTCCCGGCACGAGGTGCTACTCCGGCTATAACAGGACGATTCGATGTCAATTATGTACTTGGACAGAGACTTGTGGATAAAAAACAGCAGACAGTTGTGGTTGATTACCACAGTCAGGTAGCAGAGAGCGAACTTGAATACGAAAGACTAACTTTTTCACAGGAAAGTTTTGATTTTCTCTAGGTGCTGTGGTAAACTGAAAAAAGCATGTAATGTGAGGTGAACATATTGGACAAGTATGAGTTGACCATTAAGATAGAAAAACTGGATAAGCTTGTAAAGAGCGGGGATTATGTCAATGCTGCCAAGGTTGCAGAGCAGCTTGAATGGAAGAAGATGAAACAGTGGACAGTCATGTCCAATGCCATAGAGGCGTATGTTGCAACAGGGAAATATGATAAGGCGAGAAATGTGTGCATTTATGCCTATAACCGTAAGCTTGGCGGAAGGAGACTTCTGGCAACTCTTATGGAGATGTATGTCAAGCTCGGTGAGCTGGATGATGCGGAGGAGATTTATCAGGAATATGTGGAGCTGGCACCGCGCGATGTGACCGGATATATCCTTCTGTATAAGTTAAAGCGCGCTAAGAAGGCACCTGTCGAGGAGCTTATAACCATTCTTCAGAACTACAAGGATAAGGAGCTTGACGAGGAGTATGAGTATGAGCTTGCGCTTCTCTACAGCGAGGCAGGACTTACCGACAAGTGTGTGAGGGAATGTGATGAGCTGGTGCTGTGGTTCGCAGATGGAATATATGTCGAGAAGGCGTTGAGACTTAAGCAGATGTATGTTCCGCTGACACCGGGGCAGATGGAGAAGCTTGCAAGGCTTGAGAAGCTGTCCTCGCTCGGAATAAACAGCTCAGCTGTGTATGACGGCATGGGCGGTGAGCCGGCGCAGACGGAAGCTGCAGCAACAGAGGCAGAGCCGGACACAGCTTATGGGTATGATGACCGTGCGTACAATAATCATGGATACGATACTGACAACGCCGGTGCGTATGATAATGGAGAATATGATACCCGCGATATTAGTGCGTACGAACAACATGAATATGATACCCGCGATACCCGGCAGGACTATAATATGTCTTATGAGCCGACAGCTGAGGAAGCAGAGGACTATGACAACGAGGCATTATATGCCCTTGATGAAGAACAGGAGCAACATGAGCAGCAGAAGCCGGGTATCGTTGAGGAGCCTGTGAGCCATGAAGCGGAGCCGGAAGAGCCGGAAGAGCCGGAAGAGCCAGAAGAGCCGGAAGAGCCGGAAGATTATGCCGAAGAGGCGGATTCTGCGGATGAGGAGAACAAGCCGGTATACATTGATGATATAGGAAACACAACAGAGTGGTCACCTATAGATATCGATAATGCTATATCAGCGCAGCCGGAGCCTGAAAAAGAAGTTAAACCACAGCCTTTAGAGAAAAAGCCTGCAAAGACAGCTATAAAAGAAGATATGCAGAAGCTTGAGCCGGATTATGATATAAGTATAAAGGTTCCCGACTATTCAGTATATGACACCAGAAACGTGCAGCAGGAGCTTAAGGCGAATGTCAATGAGATAATGGAGGCATATAAGAACAGAGAGAGAACCGAGGCACTCAGGGAAGCGGCACAGCTTGAAGATATACAGGATGATTCTGAGCCTACGAAGGAAATTATAATCAACAAGCACCAGTGGCGCAAGGCGTCAAGGAATGCAGCAAAGACACATGACGACAATGGAAAAAAGGCTTCGCCCGGCAGTACTGTGTCCGACAGCAGGCTGCCAGATATTAATTCCCTGAAAAATGCCGATATAAGAGAAGTCACGCAGCAGCTTACGCTTGAACAGATGTCGGAGCTTGTAGCACAGCTTCAGGCCGAGCAGGAGCGGAGAAGGAGGGAGGCGGCAGCAGACCGCGAAGCCAACTCCTCACAGATGGACATAACACAGTGGCTTTCCGATTTAGATGATGAGGATGATGAGAAGCAGCCTGATAATCGTGCCACAAGGGAGATTCCTGTAGCTGAGATTAAGAAGATGGTTATGCCTGTCAAATCAGAAGAGGAACAGGCTGAGGCACCACAGCAGCATGCACAGGACAGAAGGCGGGAGTCTGCACAGACTGAGCAGAAGGCAGATGACTACAGCAAAGAGGAGAGGGAAGCTCTCGAGAGGACGGTCAGGGAGATAGCTGCGTCAATCAATCAGGATGAGGAACCGAAGACAGAATCAGATAAGCAGGAGCCTGAAGCTGAGGAGGAAGAATTCGAGGAGATTCCGGATATAGATGACAATGAGAGCATCGAAGAGGAAAATGATGTAAACGATGAGTCAGATGAAACAGGAGGTGTGCCTGATCTTGAACATGCGATAAATGCCGGAATAGAGCAGATAATCGAGGATAATGCCAAGGCAGCTGTAGGAGTTTCTGATTCGGGAAGATATCTGCTCAAGGCTGAGGAGAGAGTATTTCTTGACAGATATTTATATATGTCCGGCATGGAGAAGAGGTTGTGCAGATACATCGGAGCTAAGAGAGCTGAGGCTGTGGGAAAGCTTGATAATGCAGGGCATGCAGCCATCATGGGCAGCCGCACCACCGACAAGACAGCCTTTGCAATCAATCTGTTTAAAGCACTTCATGCGTATGACGAAGACCGTGACCAGAAGCTTGCGCGCATATCAGCGGAAAAGATAAATGAGAAGGGCTATGAGGTGTATGCGGATAAGCTCGCAGGTCAGACTCTCGTAATTGAGAATGCAGGACGGTTAAAGAGGGAAACACTTGTCTCGATGATGAAGCTTAGTCGCAACACATTGTTTATTATCATGGACGAGGAGTTCGAGATAAATAAGCTCTTTGCGGACAATCCGGATCTTGCAGATAATTTCACGGGCTGCTTTTTACTTAAGCAGTATACGGTAAATGAGCTTGTGGATATTGCCAAGGATTATGCGGAGAGTCAGGGATGGAGAGTCGAGGATAAGGCACTTTTAAAGCTGTATCTGATACTCAGCCAGGTTCCGAATGATGATCAGGGTAATGTTGTTGAACTGGTAAAGGAGATAATGAACCACGCTGCAGGACATGCGAAAAACAGGCTTGGCAATAAGCTTTTCGGCAGATTCCGTTCTGTTCTTACCATCAAGGAGGGTGACTTAAGCTCAGAGGATGAGTATGAAGATGACGAGGACGAAGAGAATACGGAAGCTGAGGAGGATACGCAGCCGGATGACTCTATAGAGAATGACAGGGATAAGCCTAAAAAAGAGAAAAAATCACGGGCCTGGAAGAAGAATAAGCAGGCAGAGAAAAAGGCTTTTTCTGATGATACAGAAGATAATGACGACTATGATGAAGATGATGAGTACGACGATGACTATGATGATGACGATGATTATGATGAATAGTCGACATTAGAAGGTATGCTATTATTGGCAGACAATATTAAAATATAACCTGGAGGAGAAAGCAATGGGAAATGTAAAGGAAACAATTGAGAGCGGCAAAGCTGTTCTCGGAATCGAGTTCGGTTCAACAAGAATTAAGGCGGTACTCATTGACGAGAAGCATACACCGATAGCAGGGGGAAGCCATGAATGGGAGAACCGCTATGAGAATGGTGTGTGGACATACAGCCTTGATGATATATGGGGAGGTCTTACAGACTGTTATGCATCGTTGAAGGCGGATGTAAAGGAAAAATACGGAGTTACACTCAAAAGGCTTGGGGCAATAGGCTTTTCAGCCATGATGCACGGCTACATGGTATTTGATAAGGATGGGCAGCTTTTAGTTCCGTTCAGGACATGGAGAAACAGCATAACCGAGGAGGCAGCCGACGAGCTTACTTCACTTTTTAATTACAACATTCCTCAGAGATGGAGCATTGCCCATCTTTATCAGGCAATGTTAAATAATGAGGAGCACCTTCCGCGTATTGACTACATGACAACACTGGAGGGCTTCATACACTGGAAGCTTACCGGAAAGAGGGTTATCGGTGTCGGTGAAGCTTCCGGCATGTTCCCAATTGATACTGCTGCTAAGAATTATAATGCAAATATGGTAGGCAGATTCGACTCGCTCATCGAGGAGAGAAATGCACAGGGAGACAAGGCACAGCTTCCATGGAGACTCATGGATATTATGCCGAAGGTGCTTCTTGCGGGTGATGAGGCAGGAGTTCTCACAGCAGAGGGCGCAGCGCTCCTTGATAAGGATGGTGACCTTGAGGCGGGAATACCTATGTGCCCGCCTGAGGGAGATGCCGGAACCGGAATGACAGCCACCAACGCTGTTGCGGTGAGAACAGGAAATGTATCAGCCGGAACAAGCGTATTCGCGATGATAGTCATGGAGAAGGAGCTTTCCAAGGTATATCCTGAGATTGACCTTGTCACAACACCTACAGGAAATCTTGTATCCATGGTTCATTGCAACAACTGCACATCCGACCTCAACGCATGGGTCAACATATTCAAGGAGTTCGAGGAAGCTCTCGGAATACCTGTTGATATGAATAAGCTCTTTTCGATCCTCTACAATAAGGCACTTGAGGGAGATGCAGACTGCGGCGGACTTATGTCCTATGGCTACATATCGGGCGAGAATATCACTCACATGGAGGAGGGAAGACCTCTGTTTGTGAGAAATACCAACAGTAATTTCAGTCTTGCCAACTTTATGAGAACACACCTTTACACATCACTCGGTGCTCTTAAGATAGGACTTGACATCTTACTAAAGGAAGAGGGTGTTAAGGTGGATTCCATCACAGGACACGGCGGACTCTTTAAGACCAAGGGGGTCGGCCAGAGCTTCCTTGCGGCAGCCATGGACGCTCCTATAACCGTCATGGAGACAGCAGGCGAGGGCGGCGCATGGGGAATGGCACTTCTTGCAGCATACATGATTAACAAAAATGACGGTGAGACACTTGACGATTACCTGAATAACAAGGTATTTGCCGGACAGACGGGAAGCACATTGGAGCCTGCAGCGGAGGATGTCAAGGGCTTTGATGAGTTTATCGAGCGATATAAGGCAGGCCTTGCGGTAGAAAGAGCGGCAGTGGATTCACTTTAATTTGAACGCAGAATAGGCAATCCCCCGCTTCAAGTGCGTAGAGCACTAAGCGGTGGGTAAGGGGGATGCGAACTGCGTTCATGAGCAAGCAGCGAAAGCGGATTGCGAATGTCCG
>ERZ780223.1952-NODE-1952-length-18617-cov-6.909870_pt1 | contig 18617 bp, 20 predicted proteins | sample MGYA00511016_ERZ780223 | MGnify/ENA primary metagenome ERZ780223 (study PRJEB29588, sample SAMEA2159032) | human gut metagenome | biome: human gut; feature: human-associated habitat; material: faeces | place: Denmark | collected 2008/2010 ... | reverse complement strand
TCTGATATTGCTCATTTCTGGAATATCCAAGCATTATTCCCAGTATAAAATCTTCATGCGGTGTTATTTTATTTAATTCCTGACTAGAGAATTTATCAAGGATTTTTAAACATTGTTTATTCCCAAAAAATATATTGGCTTTGTCTGCCCCTAAATCTATTACAGAATAAGGAATATTGTATTTTTCTAAAGTTTCAGTGAAAGATTTTAGTTCTTTAATTTTGCATGTGTATAAAGATAAATCCCGCATTCCTTTCTGGTATTCATACAGCAGATTCTTAAATAATTCCATTTGTTTATCCTCTTTATATATCTTCTTATTTTTAAGACTGAATTTTTATAAAAAAGTTTCTTTGTGATAATATATGTTTTGCAAAGGATATAAGCTATGAATATACAAAATAATATGGGTTTGGCATTTAGCCTTACTATGCTGGCCGGATTAACAACTGCAATTGGCGGAGCTATTGCTTTTATAACCAAAAAGGATAATTTAAAAGCTTTATCAATCGGATTAGGCTTTTCTGCAGGCGTTATGATTTTCGTATCACTGGTTGATATTATACCAAGTTCGGAAAAGCTTTTAAAAATGAGTTTTCCTGAATTTTTTCAATGGCTTGTATATGGCGGATTTATTCTTGGTATTTTAATTTCTGTTTTGATAGATTATTTTTTGCCTGATCATATTGATGCAGAGGAATTATTGAATCCTGATGCTCCAGAAGATAAAGAAAAAAAATCTCATTATAAATTAAAACGTGCGGGTATGTTAACTGCAATCGCAATTTGTGTGCATAATTTTCCTGAAGGTATGGCAACTTTTTTAACTACAACACAGGATATCACATTAGGTTTGTCTGTGGCACTTGCTATTGCAATTCATAACATTCCAGAGGGGATTGCTGTTGCGCTTCCTATATATCATGTTACAGGTAAAAAACGCTATGCTATGCTTTATGCTGCATTGTCCGGTATAACTGAACCTATTGGTGCATTGGTCGGGATGTTGATTTTTGGACTTTTTGTACCACAAGTGTTAATCGGTTTTTTAATGGCTTCAGTTGCAGGTATAATGACATATATTTCTTTTGACACCCTATTACCGCTGTCAAAAGAATATGGTAATTGGCATTTAACTATAGTTGGAATTATATCCGGAATTTTATTTATCTGGTTGAGTTTGATTTTGCTTGGTTAATTTTATTCCCCGAGTAAAATATTATCAATCAGTCTAACACATCCTACTTTACAAGCAATAAATACTCTGGTGTGGTTTGTTGCAGTTTTTTCTTCATCCAGAGTTTCTTCGTTCATAAATTCAAGATACTCTAAATCATGGTGTTCATTTAAAAATGTGTATGCAGTTTCTTTCAGAGCTTCTATATCTGTAATTCCTTTTTTGTAGCATTGTTTTATGTTATTTAGAATTTTACTTAGCACCAGAGCATGAATTTTATCTTCTTCTGATAAATATTTGTTTCTTGAACTTAATGCTAATCCTGAATCTTCCCTTACGATAGGGCAAGGTATGATTTCTACAGGAATATTTAAATCTTTTACCATTTTTTTGATAATAATAAGCTGTTGCGCATCTTTTTGACCAAAAAATGCATAATCAGGTTGTACTATGTTAAATAATTTATTTACAACAGTACAAACTCCGTCAAAGTGTCCCACTCTGGATTTTCCGCATAATTTATTTACGTAGAAAAATGGAGGGATTACATATGTGAGAAAATCATTTGTTCTCATCTGATTTTCCCCGTACATTTCATTTGGCGTCGGGGCAAAAACGATGTTAACTCCTGCTTCTTCGCAAAGTTTTTTATCAGCATCAAGAGTTCTTGGATATTTATCTAAATCTTCTCCTGGACAGAATTGAATAGGGTTTACAAAAACAGATACTACAACTTTATCGCATTGTTCAACAGCTTTTTTTATAAGACTCAAATGTCCGTTATGCAAAGCTCCCATTGTTGGTACAAGTCCAACTGTTAACCCTGCTTGTTTCCATTGTTTTATCTGTTCTCTTACTTCTTTTATTGTATGAATTAACATTATGCTTCACTCCTTATGTATAATTCAAGTTGTCTGGCTTCTTCTTCTGACAATTTGAAAATTTCTTCAGTACTTGGATATTTGCCGGATTTAACATCAAGATTATAAGATTTGGCACTTTCAAGTATCAAATTTTTCATATCAGCATATTTTCGTGCAAATTTAGGTTTAAATTCTGAAAATTTTCCAAAAAGGTCATCGCATACCATTATTTGAGCATCACAGTATCTGCCGGCTCCGCATGATATTGTTGGTATTTTTAAATTTTCTGTAATAAATGCTGCACTTTCTTCCGGTACCATTTCTAAAACAATTGAAAATGCTCCTGCTTTTTCTAATTTTTTTGCATCTTCCAGTAATTTTACTGTTGCTTCAACATTTTTCCCTTGAATAAAATGTCCACCTATCACATTTTGAGACTGCGGCGTAAAACCTATATGACCCATCACTGGAACACCCATTTGAGTTGTTCTTTTTACAAGTTCCAATATGTATTCATTGCAACCTTCGAGTTTTACTGCATTCGCACCAAGTTTTACCATATTACCTATATTTTTTAGTGCAGATGGAATATCTATTGTGTAACTCATAAACGGCATATCTGTTACAACCATGGCACGCTTGACACCTTTTGCGACAGCTTTGGTAAATATTGACATTTCTTCTATACCAATGCTATTAGTGTTTTCGTAACCCAGTGCTACCATCGCGAGGCTGTCCCCAATTAGTATTATATCTATACCGGCTTCATCTATATATTTTGCAGTTGAATAATCATAGGCTGTCAATGCCGAAATTTTTTCACCATTTTCTTTTAATTTTTTTAAAGTTCTTACGGAGACTTTTTGGGTCATAATATTTTGTTTTACCTCTTTTGAGTTTTGTTACTTGCAAAACTTATTTTGATTTACGGAACCAGTAATAAACAGCTCTTGCAACGCGGTTTGAACTATGTCTTACAAGTCCTTCTCTGCTATCTTCTATAAGTTTTTTAGCAACAATTTTAATACCCATCTTTTTTACTTCAGCAATATCAAGTTTTACAGGATATGAATCTGATTTTTGATACTTATCAGCCAAATTTTCAGGGAGATAATCATTTACTAAAACGGCGTCTACAATTTTATTTGAACCGGCATGCTGTATTAATGCTTTAAGGTGGTCTGAAACTTTATAATCATCAGTTTCTCCCGGTTGGGTCATAATATTACATACATATATTTTCTTTGCTTTTGATTTTGCAATTTCATCAGCAATTTCTTTGATTAATAAATTAGGAATAACACTGGTATAAAGACTTCCCGGGCCAAGAATAATTAGTTCGGCATTTCTGATTGCATGAATAGCATCTTCCAGAGCTCTGCAATTAGCTGGTTCTGTGAATAGTCTTTTTATTTTTCCATGAGCTTCAGGAATTGTAGACTCTCCATGAATCACTCTTCCATCTTCAAGTTCAGCGACCAGTTTCATATCATCAAGTGTTGATGGTAAAACTCTGCCTCGAATTGATAATACATTTGAAGATTCTTTTACTGCTGTAACCATATCGCCTGTAATTGCGCATAATGCGGTTAAAAACAGATTTCCAAAGCTGTGCCCTTCAAGTCCTTCTCCGTTTTTAAATCTGTATTTAAACAATTTTGTTACTAAATCTTCATCATCTGCCAAGGCAGTAATACAGTGTCTAATATCGCCAGGAGGTAATATTCCCATTGATTCTCTTAATCTGCCTGAACTTCCTCCATCATCACCAACTGTAACAACTGCAGTTATATTATTAGTAATGTTTTTGATTCCGCTCAAAAGCATTGATAAGCCTGTTCCGCCACCGACTGCAACAATTCTTGGGCCTCTGTTTAATTTTCTTCTTCTATATAAATTTTCTAAAAGGATATCATTATTTCTATCTTCATCTAAGTCCAGAATAGACAAATTTGTTTTTTGCCAGCCTTTAAAAAATATGGCGGCTCCAATCATAACAATACCAAACGCAAGCCATTCTGTTGATATTTTATTTGCAATTGTACTAATAAATTGCATGGTATAGTATATTGGTTTAATATCAACAAGTATCAGGATTCCCAGTGTCATCATTACTGCACCAACAAAAATCAGTGCAAACCATCTTTTTACTTGTAATCCCGGAATTAACCAGCCTGCTTGTTTTGGAATTTTTATTTTCTTAATCATACATATCCCTTTATTTAATTCTTGTAAAATTTAGTCAACCCAGCCTGATTTTTGAGCGTTTTTGTAATTGTATGGAATCGGCTCAATTATCTCTTTTGCTAACATTATTAGTTCTTTTGCGTTTGTAAGTTTATTTGAAAAATGAATTGAGTCAGCTCTAACAATTGTTTTACCGCCAGTGTTATTTGTAACTTGTGAATTTTGTAATAAATCTTTTAATCTCTGGATAGAAATATTTGTATTTTCTAAATCTCTGGCTGAAAAATCAATATTACCATTTTCGCTGTATATTTTTTCTAAATGTACTTCATGAGCAACTTGAATGTTTTCTTCTTCAGAGACATTCGCAAGATTTTCACCGGTTGCACCATAGTAAACAAGCCATTTTGAGCATTTTTTTATAGCTTTAGCAATTGTTTTTGATGTTTCAAAGTCTTCTGCAGCCTGACGATACATTGCTCCGTGTGGTCTAACGTGTTCAATTTCCATATTATAAGCTTTTGCAAATGTCATAATTGCACCAACCTGATACATAACAAGAGCTTCAAGCTCGTCACTGTCTAAATCCATTTGTCTGTATCCGAATCCCTGTATATCATGGTAACCTATGTGTGCTCCAATGACGACATTTTTACCTTTTGCTTGTAGCAATGCTTCTTTAATAGTAAGCGGATCACCTGCATGGAAGCCGCAAGAAATATTAACTGAACTTACATAATCTAATAATCTTGATTCTGAACTATTTTTATATATTCCGAAGCTTTGAGCCAAGTCACAATTAAAATCAATACTTTTAACAGCTTTTCTTTCTAAAATATTTTGCATAAATTTTGAATCTCTTTAACTAATATATCCTAGTCAATTATACAACATAAAGATAATAAATCTATTCCTTTACATATTTTTTACACGTATTTAGTAATTGATATTTTAAGTAAACAATAGTATTATTGCAGTATGGCAGAAGTATCAATTATAGTTCCTGTTTATAATGTGGAAAGTTATCTTGCTAAATGTTTAGACTCTTGTATAAATCAGAATTTCACAGATATGGAAATTGTTTGTGTGAATGACGGGTCAACAGATTCTTCTGTGGAAATTTTACAGGCATATTCAAAGTTTGATTCAAGGATAAAGATTATTAACAAGAAAAATGGGGGTTTATCTTCTGCCAGAAATGCAGGAATTGCTGAGGCTTGCGGTAAATATATAATGTTTGTCGATTCTGATGATTGGATTTCTTCTGATGCTGTTGGTAAGCTTTACAAGAATGCTGAGGATAATAACTCGGATGTAGTTATTTTTGATTATATTAATGGAAATGTTAATCCTAAGAAGAAAAGGCGGATTACAACAGTTTTTGGTAATGCTTATATCAATAAACCTTTTAACATTGAATCAATGTTGTCGTCTTCATACAAACATATTCCGGTTACCACATGGTCAAAATTTTATCGAACAGATTTGATAAAAAATAAAATTAGTTTTTATGAAGATATGATATTTGAAGATGTACCGTTCTGGGCGTCGGTATACTCATGTGCCAGACGAATAACTTATATTCCTGAAGCATTTTATTATTATTTATCGGGTCGCAGCGGTCAAATTATGGAACAGCGCGGAGAAGAGTTGTTTGATGTAATTAAGGCTTATAAAAGAGTTTTTTCAGCGCTGAAATCTGCAGGGTATTATGAAAAATATAAACATCAGGTTCATTTATTGATGATTATGGATTTTTTGCGTAAGTTTTATATAATCAATCCGGAATTTCAGAAAAAATTGTTTTACGCATATCAAGCTTTAGAGTTAGATATAGATTATGATTTCTATAAAACTGAAGAGCTTACCATTGTTGAAGAGCTTAGCCTAAATCATTATAAACTTTTAAAATCTGTAAGTTACGAAGAGTTTTGTAAGACTCCGTTTGAGGTCAGGTATGATGTATAATATAAATCCTAAAATATCTGTGATTGTTCCGGTATATAATAGTGAAAAATATTTAAATAAATGTTTGGGTTCGTTGGTATATCAGACATATCAAAATTTGGAAATAATTTGTATTGATGACGGTTCGACAGATGGAAGTTTAGATATCTTAAATGATTACACGAAAAAAGATTCCAGATTTGTCGTTTTAACTCAACAAAATTCCGGAACTAGTATCGCAAGAAATTCTGGTTTAAGTGTTGCAACTGGTGATTATATTTCATTTATCGATTCTGATGATTGGGTGCTTTTGACTTTATATCAAAGTTTTGTTAACACATTGCGAAAATTAGACTCGCTTATAGATATTTATGTTTTCAACGCCTCATCTTATATTGAGGGTAAAAATGATATTGAACCGTTGTTATTTTATAGTCTGACAGATTGGAGTAATCATGTTTCTCCATTAGCCATTCATACTTTTGATGATTGCTTAAGACCGTTTTCTCGAAATTTATCTGCAGCTAATAAAATTTATCGTAAGGATTTTCTAAATGAAAATCAGTTAAGCTTTGAACCGGATTTGAAATATGAAGATCAGGTATTTGCTATAAAAAGCTTTTTAAATGCTAAAAGTATAATTTTGACTGATGAAGTGTTTTATAAATATCGCAATAATGCAGGTGTTACTTGCTCAAATGCTATAACAGAGAAAGTTTTTGACATTTTCAAGGTTGTTGATTTGATTGAAAATGAGATTAATAGATTTGGGGTTTATGATTCTTATAAATATGCGCTATTTCAGTATAAATATAATGTGTGGGTCTCTCATTACTGCTTTTGTCCGGAGAACTTAAAAGATAAATATTATGATTGTATGAAATCTCGTTTAATAGAAGTTATTAATAGAAAAACTCTTGATGCTGTAATTTATACAAAATTGTCAAATTATAGATTGTTTGAAATTATTAGTAAGAATCCACGTGTAGTGTTTGAACATCTTGTTTTTGGGAATAAATAGACATTAAAAAAGTTATTCGTAAATTTTACGAATAACTTTTTTAATCAACTTAAATTTTTTAATTAAGCGTTAGCTGAAAGTTTTTTTACTGCAAGAGTTAATCTTGATTTTTTTCTTGCAGCTGTATTTTTGTGTAAAATACCTTTAACTACAGCTTTGTCACATAATTGGTAAACTTTAGAAACAGCTGAATTTAAAGCTTCTTTGTCTTCTCCTGCAGCCAATTCTAATGCTTTTTTAACAGCAGTTTTGATAGAAGTTTTAAATGCAACATTTCTTTGTCTGTTAGCTTCAGCTATTAATACTCTTTTTTTAGAAGATTTAATATTTGCCATGATTTTGTTTTACCTTTCATTAATTTGTGTGCAGGTAATGACTTTGCACTTGTACTCATTTGAGGATGTGAGTATTTATATTAAATCCCAAAAAAATAATTTTTGCAAGTTCATGTGTATTTTTTGAAATATTTGCACATAATTAAGTTTTATTGCGGTAATATTTGCATGCTTTGATGTTTATAGTAAAATAGTATCGGTTACACCAGTCCGATAGGTTTGCCCTAGTCGAGTTAGTTTTTTAGATTATTCGATGGGACGGTATAGCCCGTAGTACAATACATTTAACATAAGGAGAAAAACGATGCCGGTAGCATCTATGATTGAACTTTTAGAAGCAGGTGTACACTTCGGTCACCAAACACAAAGATGGAACCCAAAAATGAAACCATATATTTATGGTGCAAGAAATGGGATTTATGTAATTGATTTAAGAAAAACAACAGATTTGTTGGATGAAGCTTATAATCTTGTTAGAGATTATGCGGCTAAAGGTAAAAATGTTCTTTTTGTTGGTACTAAAAAACAAGCTGCTGAAGTTGTTGCTGAAGAAGCAAAACGTTCAGGTGCTTATTTTATCAACAGAAGATGGCTTGGCGGTATGTTAACTAACTTTGAAACTATCAGAGGAAGAGTTAACAAACTGAAAGAAATGGAAGAATTTATCAACAACGGTTATGTTGACAGATTGCCTAAAAAAGAAGTTGCTCAAATGAACAGACAACTTGCTAAATTGTCTAAAACTCTTGGCGGTATCAAAGATATGAGAGGTTTACCTGAATTGATTTTTGTAGTTGATCAGGCAAAAGAAGAAATCGCTATTAAAGAAGCTAACAAATTAGGTATTCCTGTTATCTGCTTAGCTGATACAAATGCTAACCCTGATGGAATTAGCCACATTATTCCTGGTAATGATGATGCTATCAGATCTATTAAATTGATTACTTCAAAATTAGCTGATGCTGTTTTGGAAGGTAAACAATTAAGAGAAAACAAAGCCAATGAAGTAAAAAAAGTTGAAAAAATTTCAGCTGAAGATGCTGGCGTTGTTGCAGAAAAAGCAGAATAATTAATTTAAAGATTTAACGTCATTCTGAGGACGATGTCCGAAGAGTCTGATATTTTAAAAGATCCTTCGCGTTGCTCGGGATGACGAAAATCTATTTTAATAAAAATAATAAGAAAAGGAGAAATCATGAATATTACAGCTCAAATGGTAAAAGAACTTCGTGATAAAACTGGTGCAGGCATGATGGATGCTAAAAAAGCATTGGTTGAAGTTGATGGTGATATGGAAAAAGCGGCAGAATTTTTACGTCAAAAAGGTATTGCTTCAGCAGATAAAAAAATGGGCAGAATTGCAGCTGAAGGTCGTGTTGACTCTTTTGTTGACGCAAATGGCGGAGCTATGATTGAAGTTAACTGTGAAACAGATTTCGTTGCTAAGAATGATGATTTTAAATCCCTGGTTTCTGGTTTAGCTGAAAATGTTGAACTTTCAAAACCTGCTGATGTTGCAGCTTTATTGGCATCTAAATGCGTAAAATGTGATAAAGTTATTGAAGATGCTTTAAAAGAAAAAATTGCTTCAATTGGTGAAAAAATTACTGTTAGAAGATTTGTTAGATATGAAGGCGCTGTAGCAACTTATATTCACAACGGTAAAATCGGTGTATTGCTATCAGCAGATAAAAAGGATGACGAATTGATGAATGATATTTGTTTACATATCGCATCAAGTGCGCCTGAATTTGTTTCAAGAGCCGAAATCCCTCAATCTGTTATTGACCACGAAACAGAAATAGAAATGGGTAAAGAAGACTTGTTGAAAAAACCTGAAAATATCAGAGCTAAAATTGTTGAAGGTCGTGTTAACAAGTTAATGGCTGAAAAATGCTTATTGGAACAGCCGTTTGTTAAAGATCCTAACCAAACAATTGCTCAATTAATTGAAGGTAAATTAGAAATTAAAGCTTTCACAAGATATGAATTGGGTGAAGGTCTTGAAAAACGTCAAGATAACTTTGCAGAAGAAGTTATGAGCCAAGTTAAAGGTTAATAATTTATTCACTATATAAAAAAGATGGATTTCTGAAGCAGGAAATTCATCTTTTTTATGTATACTAATTAAATTTGAAAAAATATTATCTATATTTCGCTTTCAAATAGTTTTATTTCTCCTTAACAAAATTACAAAAAGTATCGACAATTTGTTATTTTTGTTGTACATTAGGGCTACATGCAGAAATATAAATATAAAAGGAGAATTTGTTATGCAAGTTATATTGAAAAAAGAAGTTCAAAACCTTGGTGAAGCAGGCGATATTATCAATGTAAAAGATGGTTACGCAAGAAATTTCTTGTTACCACAAGGTGCTGCTGAAATCGCAACTCAAGGTGCTTTAGAAAATAGAGAAAAAAATATTGCTAGAATTAAAGCTAAACAAGAAAAATTACATCAAGAAGCTTTAGAAAAAGCTGCTGCAATTGAAAAATTTGGCCAGTTAGAATTATCTGCAAAAGCCGGTGAATCAGGTAAATTATTCGGAACAATTACTACTAAAAAATTAACTGAAGAATTAGCTGCAAGAGCTGGTATTGAAGTTGATAGAAAGTCTGTTTCATTGAATGCACCTATCAACAAAGTTGGCAATTATACAATGTTGATTAAATTAACTTCAAAAGTTAAATGTGAATTAGCAGTTTCTGTTTCTGCTTCTGAAGTTGTTAAGGAATCAATTGAAGAACAGGTTGAAGAATCTGCTGAATAATAACTAAATCACAGGGAGTGCAGATGAATCAATATTCAGATTTAAAATTACAGGCATTGGCAATTGGTTCACTTCCTCACCGAAATTTAGAAGATGCGATGGCGGTTGTAAAAAAAGATTTTTTTAATATTCCTTTTTTCCCGCAGCTCACAAATATTAACAAAAACGAAGACATGATTATCCAATTTTTGGATGGTATGCCTTCGTTTTTGCCTTTTAGTACCACTAAATTTTTATTTGATACGGAGAGTGAAGGTTTTTTTGAAGCTTTAGAAGAATTTTTTACGGATTATGAAGATATAATTTCGGATAAAAATTCTGATAAACTAGATAAATATAGAATTAGTCCGGATTTTTCGTGTTCATTTTCTGAATTTGAAAAAATTATTAGAGAAACAAAGCCCGATTATGCAAAAGGACAGATTGTTGGGCCTTTTACCCTAGCAACATCTTTACAGGATAAAAACGGGCAGGCTGCAATATATGATGAAACGTTATCTGATATTATTGTTAAGCTGTTGAGTTTAAAAGTATTATGGCAGATTAAACGTATAAAACTTGCAAATCCGACAACTATTCCAATTATTTTTATGGATGAGCCGTCTATTTCGCAATTAGGAACATCTGCATATTTAACAATTTCGGAAAATGATGTTGTTTCTATGTTAAAGGATATTTCGGATTTAATAAAAGATAATGGCGGAATAAGTGCAGTTCACTGCTGTGGAAAATGTGATTGGACAATTCCAATTAGGGCGGGTATAGATATTATTAATTTTGATGCATTTGCTTTTTCTCAAAATCTTAGTGTTTACTCATCAGAGATAGAAAAATTCTTGCAATGTGGTGGTAAAATTGCCTGGGGAATTGTTCCTACTCTTGATTGTGAAGCCTTAGAAACTGTGACGTTAGAAAATATTATTGACAAGTTCTATAAATCAGTAAATTATTTGACTAAAAAAGGTGTTGATGAGAAACTTGTAATAGATAATTCTTTAATAACATCCTCCTGCGGGGCAGGTTCTTTGCCAATAGGGCTTGCTGAAAAGGCTATGGATTTAGTATTTAAATTATCAGAAACACTAAAAGCGAGGTTTTAAGTTTGACTGTAAAATTAGCAATTACCGGAAAAAGTGGAAACGGTAAAACTACTATAGTAAAAGCATTTATGCATATATTCAAGGAAATGTTTCCTGAAAAATCAATATTACTCTTTGATAATGATTTAACAAGTGAATTGGGTCACAGTTTCGGGCTTGATATCAGAAATACTATTTATGGTATCAGAAGCGGAAAACACGAATATAAAACAGGTATTCCTGAAGATATGACAAAACAGGAATTTATTGAATGGGCTATGGAAGATATTCTTGTACCTGTTGATGAGAATGTTGATATTATTGTTTCCTGGTTTGTTGGGTCAAAAGATTGCAGATGTCCTATAACAAAGCAAATTAGTGCAGCTGTTGCAAAAGTTATAGAACGTTATGATATTGTTATTTTTGACTGCGAATTCGATTTGAAATATTTGAATCAGCTTGTGGATGTTGATATTGATTCAACAATTATTGTTGCCAAACCTTCAGAAGAATCTGCTCATCTGGCTAAGCGTATTGAGGAATTCAGTGCAAAATATGCTGCCGGCAACCAATTGGGTGTTGTTATTAACAAAGTGGATAATGATAATTTGTCTTCTGTTTATGAATTGTTAAATAAGTATGATTTGGATGTACTTGGAGTTATTCCTTATGATAAAAATTTGAAAGAAAACTCTATGTGCCGTGACTCAAATGTTGTACAAGATGCAATAAAACAATTTTACTTTAGATTAAATTTACCACAGATTAAACAGTAGAGGATAAAATGACACAAATTTTAGACGGGAAAAAACTAAGGGACAAAATTTTAGAAGAATTGAAAGTGAAAATTGACAGGTTTGAGATAAAACCGACTCTTGTTGTGATTTTAGTTGGTGATAATCCTGCAAGTAAAATTTATGTAAATAATAAGAAAAAAACTGCAGAAAAGCTTGGTATAAATTCAGAGATTATAAATTATCCGTCAAATGTGTCTGAAAAAGAAATTCTTGATAAGATTGAAGAATTGAATAATGATGAAAATGTTACAGCGATTTTGGTGCAACTTCCGCTACCGGAACATATATCTAAAGAAAATATAATGAATAAGATTTCTCCGTCTAAAGACGTTGATGGATTTACTCCATACAATTTCGGAAAATTGTTTTCAGGAGAGATTCCGGCAGTTTATCCATGTACTCCTAAGGGAATTTTGTTATTGCTTGATGAGTACGGGATAGCACTTGATGGTCAGCACGTAGTTGTTGTAGGTCGTTCTAATATTGTGGGCAGACCTTTAGCTCAAATGTTATTGAACAGGAACGCTACAGTGACAGTTTGTCATAGTCATACGAAAAATCTTGCACAAATAACAAAAACTGCAGACATCTTAATTTCTGCAGTGGGAAAAAATATTATAGAAGGGGAAATGTTAAAATCTGGTTGTGTAGTTGTAGATGTTGGGATTTTCAAAGATAATGACGGGAAAACCCGCGGAGACGTAGACTTTGAAAATGCCTCTAAAGTCGCATCATACATTACACCTGTTCCTGGTGGTGTTGGGCCGATGACTATAGCATCGTTGATGCTCAACACGGTAGAGCTTTTCGAAAAGGAATAAATAGCCGGTAATATGATTGATACCGGATATTTATCCTCTAAAAATTTTGTTATGAGTTTACAAGGTTCAACGTACAGCTTGTTTTGATATTGTTGTTTACCATTGTCTTTAATGATGAAATTTCGTTTTCAATAGCTGTTAATTGTGAATCAAGTGAATCTTTTTCGGTATTCAATTGATCATCTAAATCTTGATAATAAATATAGTCTGCATCTTCTGTATAATCAGAGCCATCCTGTCCTGCGTATTCTCTTTCAATAGCTGTCATTTGCGAAGTTGCGTATTGAATTTGGTTCTGAATAGATACATACTGAAATTGTAAAAAGTTTTTTTGTAAAGTCAATAAACTCTTTTGACTTGCTAACGCTAAAAATGCCATATCTCGTCTCCTTATTTTTAAAGTTCTCTCTTCTATATAAAGTTTTTTTAGGTTTATCAATTTCAGGAAGTGTTTTATTTGTAACATTTGTTTACATAATCCCGTAATTATCCCCTTTCCAAGGGGGTGGGGCTGGATGGCGGGAGATTTTTCTATAAGGCAGCTGGTATTTTAATTTTAGATGTATGTGTGTTTGTAAATAACTTTGTAAATTACTTGCCTGAGGTATTTCCTTCGGGTAAAATAAAAGTAATGTTTGGGAGGAATCAGGTTACAATGCCGAAAATAGCAAGACAATATAGTAGTAATTATACTGAATATAATGTTTCAGATTCTTACTCAACAGGGTATGCATACAGGTCTTTTCATACAGAATCCAGAATATCATATGCGGATTTACGTAATGCTAATAGACCTAGAAGAAAAAAAGTGGCAAAAAGAAAAAATCTAGTTCAGTTTCTTGTTTCTTGTTTATTTTTAGCTTTTGTAATTTTTTATGCTATGCCATTTTCTTTTAATAATATAACCCGAGCTATGTTTGTCCCAACTCCGTATCAAAATATTTCAACGGATTTGAAGAGTCTGAGTTTCCCAACGCACGATTATCTTTCAAATGCCTGGTTTATGGGGGAACGATCTTTTAGAATGGCAGCTGATGAAAAACGGGCACAGATGCTTCCTATAAAAGAAAATGTTAATATGCCTGTTTTACAAAGTGAACTTACCAATTTGATGGAGCAATATCCTACAGTTCAACCTGCTGTTTATGTTTGGGATTATGAAACCGGTAATTATATAGATATAAATGCATCAAAAATTTATTCAACTGCAAGTATAATAAAGATTCCTGTACTTATTGATGTCTTCAAATCTATTGAAGCCGGTCAATTATCTCTGGAAGATAAGATTCTATTAACAGAATATTTTAGAAGTGAAGGTTCAGGGAGTCTTCAATTCAAAGCACGAAATTCAGAGTATACTATTGATGAATTGGCTGAAAAAATGATTACTGAATCTGATAATTCTGCAACAAATATGCTTATGGCAAAAGTAGGTTCAATGACAGATGTTAATCAGTCAATTAGAGATTGGGGTTTAAAGCATACAGAAGTTCAAACCTGGCTTCCTGATTTGAGTGGGAATAATCATACTACAGCTCGAGATATGGCGGCAATGTTATATAATATTGATGAAAATGAAAATTTTCTTACAGTTGCATCGCGTAATAAAATGTTGAATTACATGGGGCATGTGCATAATAATCGTTTAATTCAAGCTGGTTTAGGAGAAGGGGCAGTATTTTTGCATAAAACCGGCGATATTGGTTCAATGTTAGGTGATGCAGGTATAGTAATTGCTCCAAATGGGAAAAAATATATTATTGTAATATTGGCAAATCGTCCTCATAATGCGATTGCCGGTAAAGATTTTATAGTTCAGGCATCCGAAATTGTTTATAATTACATGGTGAGATAATGCTAAAAGAATTATTAGAAACAAAACATTGTTTTAAATTGGTTTGCGGTGCCGGAAATGAAGATGTTGAAGAAATTAAGCGTCTTGTATATATTTATGCTATTGCCGGATGTAGATTATTTGATTTATCTGCAAATGAAGATGTGATAAATGCAGCTCGTGAAGCTTTAGAATTGGCTAAAGTTTATGATGCATATTTATGTATTAGTGTGGGAATTAAAGATGATCCGCATATTAAAAAAGCTGTGATTGACTATGATCGATGCGTAAACTGCGGGGCTTGTGAAGTAACTTGCCCTCAGGGTGCAATAAAGGATGCCAAAATAAAAAAAGAAAAATGCGTAGGCTGCGGAAAATGTTGGAAAGTTTGTTCAAGAGCTGCAATTTCTTATGTTTCAGAAGAGAAAAATCTTGATGAAGTCCTGCCTCCAATTGTAGAAAAAGGGATTGATTGTATTGAGCTTCACGCGACAGGTCTGGATGAAGAAGAAATTTTTTCTAAATGGCAGTATATTTGTGATAATTATGAGGGGCTTTTAAGTATATGTGTTAGTCGTGACAAATTAAGTGATGACGCTTTGATTAAAAGAATAACGCGTATGATAGAAAACCGTTTGGAATATTCAACAATTATTCAGGCAGATGGTTTTCCATTGAGCGGCGGTGATGATAATTACAAATCTACTCTTCAAACTGTTGCAACTGCAGAAATTGTTCAGAATGCCAAATTACCTGTTTATTTAGTGTTATCAGGTGGTACTAATTCAAAAACCACTGAACTTGCAAAAATGTGCGAAATCTCTTATCACGGGGTGGCAGTTGGTTCTTATGCCAGAAAAATTGTAAGAGAATATGTTGAAAGTCCTGATTTCTGGACAAATCCTGAAATAGTTAATAATGCTCTGACATTTGCAAAGACTCTTGTTGATTCTGTTATTTTATAGGTTATTATTGTTCTATGAAAATTTTTTATTTGAAAAAGAGTGAATTTTTACCTGCTGTAGATGTAAAAACCTTGGGGTTTTTGGACGATGGCAGAAATTATCAATCCTTAGATAAAAAATTAGAACATTTATGTGGATTATTTTTAATAAAATTTATTGCTAAGAATGTTTATAATATTGAAAATTTAGAAATAGAAATTAGAAATCACAAACCTTTTTTTAAAGAAAATAAATTTTTTTTCAGTATTTCTCATTCTGAAGATATAGTTCTTGTTGCGGTAGATACTTGTGAGATAGGTGCAGATGTTGAATATATGCAAGATAGAAATTATCTTCCTATAATGAAGCGTTATGGTTGTGAGAGTGAGAATGCTTCTTTGAAAGATTTTTATAGATTTTGGACAAAACATGAAGCAAAGATTAAATTGGGGAAAGATTATATTTCATCTTTTTCCACAATCTTAGAAGATAAATATATGTTTGCTTGCCTAAGCGGTGATGTTTTGGTTGGTGAATTTTCTATTAATAAGTTTTATATAAAAGGAAATAATATAAATTTAATTGAAGAAATTGAACAACCTAATTTTTTGCAATTTGATTAGTTGCATAAGTTTTATATTTTTGCGAATATAAAACTATTGAATAGGCAAGGGGGAAAATATGGATATTAAAGCCGTAATTTTGGCAGCAGGAAAAGGTACAAGAATGAAGTCTGAAACTACTCCAAAAGTTTTACACGAAATTATGGGTAAAACTTTGTTAGGTTATGTTTTGGATAATGTAAAGAATTTTGTTTCAGAAGAATTTGTAATTGTTGGGCACCATGCTCAAGAAGTAGAAGATTTTGTAAAAAATAATTATGATAATGCTAAGACGGTTTTGCAATCACCACAATTAGGTACCGGTCATGCAGTTTCTATGGTTTGTCCTAGTTTAGAAAATTATGATGGTTTAGTTTTAATTTTATGCGGTGATACCCCGCTTGTTAGAGAAGAAACTTTGAAAAAATTTGTAGAATTTCATAATTCTAATAACTCTGATTTAACAGTTATGAGTACAATTTTTGATAATCCTACAAATTATGGAAGAATTATTAGAGAAGCTGATAATTCATTAAAATGTATTGTTGAAGAAAAAGACGCAACAGTTGAACAAAAAGCAGTAAAAGAAGTTAATGCAGGTATTTATTGCTTGAATTGGGCAAAAATTAAATCTGCATTTGGTCAATTAAAAAGTAATAACGCTCAAGGTGAATATTATTTAACAGATATTATTTCTTGGGGAAAAGAACAAAACTTAAATGTTAATGCATATATTTTAGAAGATAGTGATGAAATTTATGGTATAAATTCAAGATTAAATCTTGCTGAAGCGACTAAAATGATGAATAGAAGAAATCTTGAAAAATATATGATAAATGGAGTTACAATAGTAGATCCTGATTCAACATGGATTAGTGAAGATACTGAAATTGGTCAAGATACAATTATTTATCCTGCAACTTATATCGAAGGTAAAAATAAAATTGGTAAAAATTGTAAAATCGGACCTTGTGCACACTTAAGAGGTGGGGTTGAAATTGTAGATAACGTAAAAGTTGGTAATTTTGTTGAAGTTAAAAAAGCAAAAATTTCTTCAAATACAAATGTTGGTCACCTATCATATATAGGTGATGCAGAACTGGGTGAACACGTTAATATCGGTGCCGGAACAATCACTGCAAATTATGATCCGTTATCTAAAACTAAATCAAAAACAATTTTGAAAGATAATGTAAAAATCGGTTCAAATTCAGTTTTGGTGGCTCCGGTAACTGTAGAAGAAGGTGCAAATGTTGGTGCAGGCGGAATTATAACAAAAGATATTCCGTCTTGGGCTTTAGCAATAACTCGTTCTCCTCTAAAAATCCTAGAAAATTGGGTTAAATCAAAACTTTCTAAGTAAAACTTTGTTACAAAATAAAAATTTTTTCTAAAATTATAGCAAATATTTTTATTATGGTTTTTAGAAATTTAGTAGGTATAAATAAAAGGAGTAATTATGTTATCTGTTCAAAATTATAATTTAACTTCAGGTAGAAATGTAGCTTTTAAATCACATGAAAATGATGAAAAAAATCAAGTTCAAAAACCATTCCAAACACATGCAGGTTTAAAAACAGGTGCAGTATGGGGTGGTGTAGAAGCAGTGGGTCTTCTAGGAATTAATGCATTTGTGAAACGTATTATTAAAAGTAGTGAAGCTATGAATGAAGCTGGAAATGCTCTTGATAATGTTTATACAAAGAATACTGATGAAATTATTAAAGCCATGAAAACTGTAGCTAAGAATATTAAGCTCTCTATACCAATATCATTATTAGTTACTTTAGGTTGTGGTGCTTTGGTAGATAAGAAAATTAATGATAAACATGCTAAAATGGCTGATAAATTAGAAACAGAAGGTAAAAAAGCAGTATTGGAACAAGAAGATCGTGCAGAATTAAGTAAAAAGGGTAATGTGTTCTATAAATCTAATGTTGGTAAAACATTTGGTGTGGCATTAGGTGCAGTGGTTCCTCCTGTTGCATCATTGATTACCGGTAAAATTACTAAGAGCCCGATATTAGTAAAAAATCTAATATCCTCTGCAATTGTAGGTACAATTGGAGGTTTAGTTTTAGGTTCTATCACTGATAAAGTTTCTAATAAAGGTGCAGCAAAATTTGCCGATAAACAAAACGCTGAAGTTTAATTAAAGTAATGAACAAATAACTAGATATATAATTATAAAGAGTAATTTTAAATAATTACTCTTTATTTTTAATTATTATGGTATTTG
>ERZ780223.1946-NODE-1946-length-18655-cov-3.398548_pt1 | contig 18655 bp, 19 predicted proteins | sample MGYA00511016_ERZ780223 | MGnify/ENA primary metagenome ERZ780223 (study PRJEB29588, sample SAMEA2159032) | human gut metagenome | biome: human gut; feature: human-associated habitat; material: faeces | place: Denmark | collected 2008/2010 ... | reverse complement strand
TAAATTATTATTTTACTGTGCCAATAAAACTATTTTAACCAACCATACATGTCGCTTATATCACTTTTCAGACCTGTTCTACATGTGTAGATCAAGTAAGTACAGAAAGGTTTGATTTGCTCGCAGCTTCATCATCCGAAAAATATCATATGTTCTTTTTTGCAGAAAGCTGTGTTACAAGCTTTTCAAAATACTCCGGCAGCGGTGCCTCAAATTCCATATACTCCTTCGTTCTTGGATGAATAAAGCCAAGAACCTTTGCATGCAGGGTCTGACCTGTCAACCGGAACGGACACTTTTGCGGACCATATACCTGATCTCCCAGAATCGGATGACCAATGCTTGCCATATGCACACGGATCTGATGCGTGCGTCCCGTCTCAAGCTGGCATTCCACATAAGTGTATTTGCCATTGAGTTCATCCAGAATATGATAATGTGTGACGGCTTCTTTGCCGTTTTTTTCATTGATCGCCATCTTCTTGCGGTCAACCGGATGTCGACCGATCTTCCCCTCTACGGTACCATCCTCTGCAAGGGATCCGAGTACGATTGCATGATACCTTCGCGTAATCGAATGTTCCTTAAGCTGCTCTGCAATGCACTGATGTGCATAATCGTTTTTGCAGGCAACGATCACACCGGTTGTGTCCTGATCGATACGATGCACGATTCCCGGACGCATAACGCCATTGATCCCTGAAAGGGAATCCTTACAGTGATACATTAATGCATTGACGATCGTTCCGGTATAATGTCCCGGTGCCGGATGCACCACCATCTGTTTGGGTTTATTGATCACGATCACATCGTCATCCTCGTATAAAATATCAAGTGGAATATTCTCGGGTACAATCTCCGGCTCTACCGGTTCCGGTGCCTCAAACACGATCTGATCCTGTTCCATCACCTTATAGCTTGCTTTCGCTGCCTTCCCGTTGATCAAAACTGCTTTGCTTTTAATATTCTTCTGTAGGAATGATCTGGAATAATCCGGCAGCTTCTGTGCCAGATACGCATCCAGACGTCTTCCCTCCTCTTCCGGAGCAACTGTAAATTCATATCGTTCTTCTGTCATTTTCTTCCTCATCATTTACTGCAAATATATAGACTGACTTTTTCTCATTATTTCCGGTAATGTTACAGACTACTGCTTTCTTTTTCTTTTTTCCCGCCAAATTTGTAGACCGCCATATCCTCTTCCTGATAATAAAATCCGATCAGCATGGCAAGAACCAACGCAGATACAACAACATAGCAGTCCGCCACATTAAAGATTGGAAAATCGATCACCTTTGCATACAGAAAATCAATGACGTAGCGATGCGCAAAGCGGTCATACATATTTCCCATTGCACCTGCAGCAAGCATAATGCTGAATATCCGGATCAGACGGTAATGCGGTGTGTCCGGCGTCTTAATATACACATACAGGATCATTACCAAGATCACAGCAGTCAACAGGATCAGAAATATCTGTTTATTTTGTAAAATGCCAAATGCAGCACCGTAATTTTTCAGGTAATGAAGCACAAAGAAATCTCCCAACACCTTCTTAGTCTCCTGTCCCTTTAAATATATAGTTGCCGCATTTTTGGTCCACTGGTCGATTCCAAACAGTATAAGAAACAGCAAAATACCTTTGATATACTTCTTCATGTTTATAAATTCCTTTCCGAAAAAAACTGCCAAACCAAAGCGGAAACTGCATCTGGTCTGGCAGTAATTATTAGCAGCCGAAATATTTCATCCAATCTGTATTATTCCTCTGCATCAATCATTGTAAACGGACTCACACTCTTTGTCTCCTCCGGCATAACCTCAGAAGCAGGATCCTCCGGCTTGGTTACTGCAAATTCATCGTCTGCAGCCGGAACATTATCAAACTCACTTGGTGCGGTAAAAAGCTCACCCGGTGCCTGTGGAATTGTTCCGTTTGCTGTTGGATCTACACCGCTGATCCCTGCAGCGAAATCATCCTCCGCAGACTCTTCTGTCTTTGGTGCCGGATCCGGAATTGAATATGTCATATTATCTGCAGAACCAAAGTATGTCTCATTAGTTACATAGGTGTCTGTGTCATATGTCTCCTGAACAGTTGGAAGCTCATCCGTTGTCTCCTTGCTGCTGTCAGTATTCAGGGAAGCCATCGCCTCTGCTGCAATCGTATCAAGATCAGCACTCACATCAGGCTCTTCCTTCTTGGCATCCAGCTTGCTGAAATCAGGCATTGGAACAGCATGTGGTACAACCGGCTGTTCCTCGCTGACAGCATCTAATTTACTAAAGTCAGGCATTGGGATCTCATGTACCGGTGCACTCTCTGCCTCTTCCTCCTCGACCGGCTCAGCCTGAATCTCTACAGACTCCTCTGTGGTTGCTGCCGGAACAGGATCCGGAATTGAATATGTCATATTATCCGCAGAACCAAAGTATGTCTCATTGGTTACATAGGTATCTGCATCGTATGTCTCCTGAACAGTTGGAAGCTCATCCGTTGTTGTCGGAGGAATCTCCTTTGTCTCTGTGCTGTCTGCAACAGATTCTTCCGTCTTCTCCGTCTCAGCCTCAGCAACAACCGGTGCAGGTGTTTCTTCTGCTTCCTTTGTCTCCTGCTCTGATGAAGAAGCTTCCCCGGCAGTCTCTGTCGTCTGTCCCGGTACAAAATCATCATAAGAGGTTCCGAGCATGTTGTTTACTGCTGTAAATGGATTCTCAGATGACTCCTGCTTCATCTCCTTTAAAGCCTCTTCGGCAATGGAATCAATCTCTTCTAACTTGGACTGGATATCATCTGCAGACTTCTCTGCCTCTGTCTCCTCCGGTACCGTATAAGAAGCAACTGCTTCCTCTGCTGTAACATGAATACCGGAAGCAACCTCATCAACGGATGGAGTCTCAATATTCAAAGAAGAAGTTTCTCCTGAAGTTTCCTCCTCAGAAGCCTTGTCTTCTGCCTCTTTTAAAAGCCCCTCTGCAAGAATGTCAGTCTCCTCAGTCTTTTCTTCCTCTTCCCTCTCAGGAGCCGTGTCCTCAACCGGAAGGTCAAGCTCCCTGGTGTGTTCCTCCATATCATCAACACTCTGCTTTGCAGCAGCCTGCTCCTCAGCCATTTTAACCTGCTGGGACTCTAACAGCTCCTCTAAATCTGCTGTGCTCAGATCCTCATCCTGCAACTGCTCTAACTGCTTATTCAGAAGATCGTTAAACTGCTGTTTATATTCATCATAACAGCCCATCAGCTTTCTGACGATACCGGTAAGCTCTGCAATCTGCTTGCCGGACTCTGCTAATTTCTCCTCTGTCTTCTCGCGTGTATCCTTGATCACTTCATCCGCTGACTGCTTTGTATCTGCCATAATACGGTCTGCACGTTCCTTCGCATTATACATGATATTGTCTGCTTTCTTCTCAGCTTCTGCAACAAGCTCGTCCGCCTTCTTCTGTGACTCCTTCTCAAGTGTATCTGCTTTCTCCTGTGCCTCGCTTGTCACCTTCTGAGCCTTCTCCTCAGCCTCCTTTGTGACAGCCGCAGCCCTCTCCTCAGATTCCTTTGTCAGCGTCTCTGCCTTTGTCTCAGACTCCAGCTTTAATGCGGCAGCAGTTTTCTCAGACTCCTTCTTCAGAGAAGCCGCACGCTCCTCAGACTCTCTTGTAAGCTTATTTGCCTTTTCCTGTGCATCTGCTACTAACCCGTCTGCACGCGATTTTGCCTCACGCAGCATTACCTCAGCCTTTGCTCTGGACTCCTTCTCAACCTGCGCTGCCGCAGTCTTGGATGTCTCCAGCGTCTCGGATGCTGTCTGCTCAGCAAGCACCAGTGTTTTCTGCAATGTCCCCTCCATCTGCTTATAATACTGGATACCCTCACTCAGCGTCGTGATTTTCTTTTTGAGATCGCTATTCTCCTTATAAAGCTGTTCATAGCTGACCTGAATTGATTCAATAAAATCGTCTGTCTCCTTTTTGTTGTATCCTCCCATGGTGGATTTCAGTACATGATTTTGAATGTCAATCGGTGTAAGCATACAATTTACCTCCTCTGAAAATTATAAAATGTTCATATAAATGGCAAAATCATCATTTTACCCTTGTTTTCCGCTACATTACGAGCACTTACCTATACGAAACAGGAACAAAGTTCCTGTAAATAAGTCAGTATTATGATCAAAAGATACGGACATAGATCAAACTTTGCAGTGCACAGGATTGAATGCTTCACCAGCCACTGCATCGGATACCACATGGGTGTCATCAGAACGGCGATCAGCCGGACAATGCTACTGCCAAACGGCATCATTACAAGAATGTTGCGAAGCAGATACGACAAAACGATGACATCCAGCACAATGAAAAAACATTGAAAGGTATAAAAAACCAGCCGCATCTTAGAACTCCTTGTTCAGTGTCGGAATCCCAAACTCATCATCTCTGGAAAGCTCCAGATAATCTCCGGAAATGTCAACATTTTCCGGAGAGAATATAAAGATATATCTTGAGATCTGGTGCATTTTACCGGAAATTGCAAAAATGCATCCTGAGATGAAATCCATGATCCTCTGTGCTTCCATAATGTCAATTCCTTCAAGATTGACCACAACAGCACGCCCCTGAAGAAGCATCTCACACGCATCCGTTGAATCCCCAAAATTCTTCGGCTTGCAGATGCATACCTCTAACCCCCTGGCAGTTGTCCGGATCGGAACTACCTTATTGGATGCTGTACGTACAGAAGTTCTTCTTGGCTCCGGCGCCGGCTGACGGGACTCCCCTTCCTCCTCATCATAACCGGAACGACGGCTGCTCTTTCGCTCAGAGCGTTTCTGACGTCTCTGCTCTTCCGCCAGAAGACTTCTCTCTTCCTCCTCATCGATATCGTCCTCGAAATCATCCTCATAGTAATCGTCATCATAGTCCTCATCGTCTCCGAGTCTCAATAACTGTAACAGATTTCCTAATGGATTCGCCATAACTTTACCTCCCGATGTCTCTCACATCTATTTTATATCGTAATTTCTCTCTCCGAAAATTCCTGTGCCGACACGAACATGTGTCGCACCTTCCTCTACGGCAACCTGATAGTCACCTGTCATTCCCATAGAAAGAACACTCATATCAACATTATCAATGTTTTTAGCTCCAATGTCAACCGACAATTGCTTTAATTGACGAAAAATACTGCGATTTTCTTCCGGATCTTCGACAAAAGGCGCTATCGTCATCAATCCGCGAATATGCAGATGCTCCAGTTTTGAAATCTGACGGACAAGCTCGAGTGTATCCTCCAGCTTGAGACCGAATTTGGATGCCTCCTGTGCCACATTGACCTCCACCAGAATATCTACACGGGTATTGCGCTTTACGCATTCCTTCTCAATTGCCTCTGCCAGATGCAGGGAATCAACCGAATGGATCAGGCAGGTTCTTCCGATGATATATTTGATCTTATTGGTCTGAAGATGACCGATAAAATGCCATTTAATATCCTTTGGCAGCACCTCATACTTCTCCTTAAGCTCCTGCGCCTTGTTCTCACCGAACTCGCGCTTTCCGTATTCATATGCCTCCTGTATCATTTCTACCGGCTTGGTCTTACTGACACTGATCAGTGTCACCTCGGAAACATCCCTTCCGGAACGTAAACATGCCTGCCGGATATTTTCTTCGACATTTTGTAAATTATCTTTGATCATGGTAATTCGTCCTTTCCCAATGTAGTATCAATATATGATGTCGTCCTCTCGGATCACCTTAGGATCCAGAATAATGTGATCATACGCCGACAATCCGCCGGAAGTATCCTTCTTGATGATGCTGTATTCATTATTCTGATAAGCGATCTGGATCGGGCGAAATTCGCAATATCCCTTGTTACAACAATACACGCCGTCTAGCTCTGCAAGCTCCGTCAGCGCAAGCTTGTTGGTTCCTGCGGTATCATCCGCAATCTCGGAACCGACATCAAATGCATCTGCCGAAATATAACAGGTTGTCTCATCAACCATCTCGCCGTCACTGTTCTTTACCTTCTCGGTAAGCTTTAAAATCTGTGGATACCGGGCGGTATACTCCGGTGTCCCGTCCTTTTTGTAGGTTACCGCAAGGACACCCTCTCCCTTCTGTGTATTCACCACATACTCTTCCGGGATCTTATAAAACTTCTTCTTCAAAATGGAAGACCGTGGAATCTTCAATCCCGCCTCATCGTTCATTTTGATCTCCAGATCAATATAACGGTTGTTGATATACTGGATCATATAACGCTTCAGATCTATCCGGGCATAATACCCGCCATCCATGGTAAACGTGGTTACCTGCGGTGTCACCTTTGCCTGAATCTTCTTCAGCGTCACCGTGACGGTCTTATCCTGCTGGATATTTTTGAACTGCTCCTTCGATAACGGAAACACAACCGACCAGCTCTCATTCGTCACAAGACGATAGATCGGCGTCCCCGCTTTGACTGATTCTGTCTGACGTAGCTGCTTGGTCTCATCTGACGTACTCTCAAAGGTCTTCGACGTGATCTGATTCATGTCAAGAGCCTCCAGCCCGTCCGATGTATAAGAAATGATCCCACTCTCGCCGGCACTTCCAAACTGAAAAGACCCCTGTGAACCCTGCTCCTTTAAGATCTGTGTTACATTGTCTAAAAGCCTTGCATTGGTCAGCTCCGAGATCGTGTTATCGAGATTATATTTGAAGCTGTAGATTTCTTCAAAATGCGAGGTACTGTATGCTGCACGGTACGCAGCAATCTCACTGCGGATATCGCTGGTGTTCTGCGAGGTCAGCTTGACCTCTCCGGTCTGTGTTCCGGACAGCTTTTCATAAATCTGACCGGTCTGGTCAATGGAATAGATCTTCGTTCTGGCACCCACCTTCGTTCCGTCGGCAACATAATAATTGATATATCCCTCCTGATCGCTTGTGACCAGCTTCTCGTTTCGCAGGATGATCCCGCGCACCAGATTATCGTCTGCGATCTTTTTCTCGGTAACCTCGTAGATCGACACATTTTCCCTGGTCATAGACATGACACCCTGAAAAAGGACATATATGGCAAAAAGAACCAAAAAAGCTCCTGTAAACTTTGCATTTTTGCGTTTCATTTTAACGACATTGCCGGAATGGCGCTTTCCTGCCACAAAATCCCTCCTTCCGAATCTGGCTGTTTTAACCTTTTTATTATAGCTTTTTTTTCTGATTTTGACAAGATAAGTGCATAGAATTTCTACGACATGGGAATGCTATGGATGTATCATTAATCGGATACAGAAAGGCATGGTGTTTTATGAAAACATTAGATTATATTATCCTTGTACTCATCATCATCGGTGCTGTAAACTGGGGGCTTATCGGATTTTTCCAGTTCGATCTTGTCCGCGTGATCTTCGGAAATATGAGTATGTTTTCAAGGATCATCTACGCAGCGGTGGGACTTAGCGGTTTATATGCCCTCAGTTACTTCGGCCGGATCCGCTCCGCAATGTAAAAAAGCCAAACAAATGTTTTAATTTTCAGGAATTGCTTTGCAATTCCCGATGGCATTTCGCTGCGTTACGTCACTTTTCAATGCACTGAAAAAGAGAGGATCATTTTCCTCTCTTTACATATTCAAGCATATGATTCATCTGTGTATACATGGAATATGATGAATCTGCCTTCAAAATCACTGAAATATAATCCCGGTTCTTTTTGTCCTGCGAATACATGATCAGACAGGAACCCGCCTTGATCGTAGTTCCGCTCTTCCCTCCGATCACCGTAAGCGGTTTCGGTGCCTGCCTGGACCCGGTCAGATAAGGATCGGTTGACGTGATATCAAGACTCTGCTTCTTGCCCTGTGCATCCGTCCATTCGGCAGTATACTTCGTACACTGTAAAAGCTCTTTAAAATCGTCGTATTTTAACAGCTCATGAAAAATCAGATAAAGATCATACGCTGTCGTATAATGCTGATCATCATGAAGACCGCTCGCATTGACAAAATGGGTTCCGCTGGCTCCGATCGCCACCATCTCCTGATTCATCTCAGCCGCAAAATCCGTCTCAGAACCGGAAATATGCTCTGCGAGCGCAACCGCCGCATCATTGCCGGAATACACCATCATACCGTATAAAAGATCCTTCACGGAAATTTTATCGCCTTCTTTAAAGCCGCATAATCTGGCGCCAGGTTCTGTCACATGGGATGCATTATAGCTGATCGTCACCGTATCGTCGAATTTCGCATACTTAAATGTCATCAGTGCCGTTGCAATCTTGGAAACACTTGCCGGGTACTCACTGGCATAAATATTCTGGGCATAAAGTGCCTTATTGCGGGTATCATCGATCAGCAGTGCTGCATCTGCCGTGATCGCCGCATCCGTAGCAATATTCTTTTTCTTGGGGATAACACAGATATCCTTTGACAGATATCCTTCCTCCTGTGAGGAGGCGGTATCCGTACTGTCTGCCTCTCCCTGATACGCTGTCTGAGTATCTGATACCGGAACAGTATCTACACTGCAGCCTGCCATGATCCCACAACAGACAAGCATCGTCAGAATAACACACACAGCAGGTATTCCCTTGATTCCGGATTTGTTGTATCTTTTTCTATTCACAGAACTATTCCTCTTCTTTTTTAATGACTTCGCGCCACTCAAGATCTCCATGCTCCAGAGCCTTTACCAACAGCTCTGCCGTTGCCAGATTGGTTGCAAACGGAATGTTGTAGGTATCGCAAAGATGGATCACATTCATCACATCCGGCTCATGGGACTTTGGTGACTGCGGATCTCTCAGAAAGATCACCATATCAATCTGATTATGCTCGATCTGGGATGCAAGCTGCTGTTCTCCTCCCAGATGACCCGCAAGATACTTATGCACCGTCAGATTCGTCACTTCCTCGATCAGACGTCCGGTCGTACCGGTAGCATAAATCTCATGCTTGCTCAGAATCCCGCGATACGCGATCGTGAAATTCTGCATCAATATTTTCTTTGCATCATGTGCAATCAATCCAATGTTCATTTGTTCACCCCTCCAAATAATTTTTCTGCCTTCTCCTGTAAAATATGCTACAAACTGAAATCGATGTCAACATCGTCCATATCTGAATAAGCCTTTCGCATGGTAAAACCACCCTTTTTCGTTTTGGCAGGCTGTATGCCTATATTGATAACAAGCCCTATACCGATCATCGATGACATCATTGAACTCAAACCGTTACTTAAGAACGGCAGCGGCAGACCGGTATTCGGAAAAAGAAATGTCACAACACAAATATTGCTAAACACCTGGAACATAAACATCGCAGACACCCCAACCGCGATCAACATTCCCAGAAAATCCTGTGCCTTGCTTGCCACACGGAAACACTTAAAGATCAAAATGCCAAACAAAAGCAATACAAGACAGCATCCCAGAAAACCAAATTCCTCTGAAATAACGCTCCAGATAAAATCACTCTCCCGGATCGATACACTGGAATATGCTCTTGAACTGCCGGCTCTCGCACCATCCTTCAAAAACTTGCCATACAATCCACCTTCTGCGATTGCATTGACTGAGGACTTCTGCTGTCTGTTCAGATCGACAATACGCTTCACGGTAGAATCCTGATTCTTGAACGCAAAGACACGGTCATACTGATATCCCTGTAGCAACAGATTGTGGGGCTGCTGCACATACCAGTACAGGATCAGCGTCACCGGAAGTCCGATAGAAATGATCGGCACGGTAGGAAAGACCTGCCACAAATGTCATGACCGCCATCACAAACAAAATAACAAGACTTGATGACAGATCCGGCTGTATCACGATCGCGCCAAACGCCGGAAGGGTTATAAGCACGATCCATATGACCGCCTTAAACTGATCTAACTGCTTCCTGATCTTGCAAAACAACGTAGCCAGCGTCAGGATAAATATGATTTTGAGAAGCTCTGACGGCTGAAAGGTCAGACTCCCGATACGGATCCATCTGGTCGACCCGGTATCAAGATCCGTTCCGATGCCCGGGATCTTCGTCAGAAGAACCAGAACAACACCAAACACAAAATAGATCGCGACAAATCTACATATAAAATGATAATCCAGGACCGACAAAAAAGCAACTATAAATAACCCCATTACCATACCTATGAGCTGCCCTCTCATATAGCCGGCTCCCTTTTCTACGCCGCCTGCCAGCTTCAAAGTAAATGCACTAACCAGACACAAAATTACAACAATGATGACCAGAGAATAGTTAAAATTGCGCCAATCATATTGCTTTAATCTGTTTAACATGTATGTCTACTTCCTCTCAATGCTGCTGTGATCTTCTAAAATTTCTGGAACCCTTGATCGGGATATTCGCCATAACCGCATTCACCGGTGTTGAACCATCCTCAAGCTCCATCTGCTTCACTTTGATATCAAGACCATCCACATCAATCTCCACATACTTTGAAATAACCTGAATGATCTCGTTCTTCATCTGTTCCATGATTTCCGGCGAGCATACTGCCCGATCAGAGGTGATGGCTACCTTCAGACGATTCTTAGCGGTTTCTCCGCTCTTTACGTCACTCTTAAAAAAATTTGAGAAAAAACCCATTCCAAACCTCCATCTACGCTGACAGACCGGAACACCCGGCAGACAGCGAATTTATCCTTTTTATTGAATATGAAACTTATTTCTTTAATATAGCTGCCAGCTTCTGGAATAATCCCTTCTTAGCGTCAAAATCCATAAAATCTACCTGCTCACCGATGATTCGCTTACAAATATTCATATAAGCCTGTCCTGCCATGCAGTCAGAGCCTACAAGCGGCTCACCGTTATTGGCAGAAATAACGATATGTTCATCATCCGGAACTACACCGATCAGATCAACCGCCAGAATGTCCACAACATCATCGCTGGACATCATATCGCCGCTCTTTACCATATCAACACGAAGACGGTTTACAATAAGATGGGTCTGTCCGATCTCATTGGCCTCGAGAAGACCGATGATACGATCTGCATCACGGACAGCGGATACCTCCGGTGTTGTTACGACCAGAGCGCGGTCAGCACCGGCAATGGCGTTCTTGAATCCCTGCTCGATTCCTGCCGGACAATCCATCAGTATGTAATCAAACTCTTCCTTTAATTCATCCGCCAGCTTCTTCATCTGCTCCGGTGTTACTGCGGTCTTGTCCTTTGTCTGTGCAGATGGCAGCAGATAAAGGTTCGGGTAACGCTTATCCTTAATCAGAGCCTGCTTGATGCGGCAGTTATTTTCCACAACGTCAACCAGATTGTAAACGATACGATTCTCTAATCCCATGATCACGTCAAGATTACGAAGTCCTATATCTGTATCGATCAGAACAACCTTCTTTCCCATCATGGCAAGTCCGGTTCCAACATTGGCTGTGGTCGTTGTCTTACCAACGCCGCCTTTTCCGGATGTGATTACAATAACCTCTCCCATTTTTATTTCCTCCTAATTTTAAAGTGTTAGTCTATGATGCACTGCCAGTCTGCAGTTACATTTCCAAATAATACCGCCTCTCATGTGTTATGACAGACGTATGTCACTCATAACATCCTTGTCAAGCGGCTCAATATAAATATTGCCATCCTCCCAGAATGCGATCCTGGTTTCCTTCGTCTTGGAACGGCGCGGAGACTCGTCCGGCGATCTTGCGATCGTGTCCGCAATACGTATCTGTACCGGTTTCATATCTAAGGCTATCACAAATGCGTCAACATTTCCAGCAGAACCGGCAAAAACATTTCCCTTCAGGGATCCGAGAATGATCACATTTCCCTTGGAGATCACCTTTGCACCGTTATTGACATCTCCCAGAATGATAATGCTCGTCTCAACATCCAGCACCTGACCGGAACGAAGATTTCCCTTGAAAAAGAAACCGGTGCCATTGTCGTTCTGAAGCATATTGGCTGCAGCTTTCTCTGCCACCGCAGACGCACTTCCTGATTTCTCCTGCTGGAGAGCCTTTGCAAAGGCAGCCTCTCTCTCCGGATTCTCATCAAGCACGCACACGATCTGAAGCTCACAGTTATCCTGAATCGTTGCAAGGATTTCATCCTGCTGCTTCTCATCGAGCTCGCGCCCCTGAAATGCAATTGCTTTCTTTGCATCCCCCCAGAATTCAGCGGAGGACTTAAACTTCTCCGCCACATCTTTTACGATGCTTTCCCAATCTGCCTCCGGATCCAGTCTCAATATGATTCCTGATTTGGATCCTGTTATTTTTACTATATTGTCCATATCATTGCTCCTGTTCTTGTACAATAGATATCTTAATCGTTTGTTCCTGCATAATGTGCAACCGAGGTTGCCTTGCCTCCGGACAGTTTCTTACCGCCAAAGTAATATTTATAGACATCCCTTGCGCATTCCATCGCATAGGTTGATGTATATCCGTTTGGTATTACACAGCTTACGGAGATCTTCGGATTCTCATATGGTCCGTAGGACAGGAAATATGCATGGTTCGGATGCAGTGTATTCTGCTGTGCCGTACCTGTCTTTCCGGCGAATTTCTTCTTCATGCCGGCAAATATACTTCCATGCTGTGCACCGTTTACCACCCGGTACATACCGTTGTGTACACTCTGCCAGGTTGACTGCGCAACATTGACTTTATTGCGGATCTTTGCAGAATTGTTGAGTATCGTCTTGCCATTAACGTCCTTGATCTTATCCACAAGCGTCAGATCATAACAGGTTCCGCTGTTGGCGATCGTTGTCACATATCTTGCCAGCTGGATCGGTGCATACGCATGACTACCCTGTCCGATCGCAGAACGAATGATATCTGATGTCGAAAAGTGAGGTGATGACTCCGTGATCTCAACACCGGACTTGTCGGTCAGACCAAACATATCTGCATATTTCTTCAAACGGGCAAGTCCGCCGCTGTCATTGACTCTGCCATTATGACCATTGCCGAGACGATATCCCATTTCATAGAAAAACACGTTACAGGAATGCTCCAGAGCTCCCGCCACAGTCAGATTACCATGAGAAGAACTGCTCCAGCAGCGTGGAGAACCGTAAGACGGTGCCTTTGTGAAGCTGACCGTGTCGTAAACCGTACTGCTTGGCGAGATCACTCCCTCCTGCAGGGAAGCCACAGAGGTAACCATTTTGAAGGTAGAACCCGGTGCGATCTCCTGCTGGGTCGGTCGGTTCAAAAGCGGTGACGCCGTACTGTCCTTCAGATATGTGTAAAAGTAATCCGAATCCACCTGATTCGCCATCTTGTTATTATCGTAGCTCGGATATGTCACCATCGCCTTGACATCACCGGTATTGACATCAGTTATGATAATGGAACCGGAGCACGGATCCAGTCCGAGCTGTCCCGGTGTGATCTCAAGCTTCTTGATCTTGCGGATCAGGAAGGAATACGGTGATGTAATTCCCTGACGCACCTGATTATATTCCTGTGCATTATACTTTATGTCACCCTGATCAAACAGGAGCAGACAGATATCTCTGCCTGACAGCTCATAATGATAGATCATGTAACTGTAAATCATTTTTGTAAACGCAGTATCATTTTCTAATAAATTGATACCATAGTCAACCAGTTTTTTGTAAATTTCCTGCGTACTATAAAAATCGTTCCCAATATCCAGCTTATCCAGATCGATCCACTGCTGTGAAATTGCATACTGCAGATACTTGCTCAGGCTGAGTGATCCGTTTGCGTAGCTTTTGTATGTGGCATCCGATGTATCCACTGCTTTCCGGGAGCTGTCAGAATCACTGCTATTTGTAATGACGATTGAATTATCTTTTAATATGGAATAAAAAGCATCCAAAAAATCATTCATATCGGAAGAAAGAGTCTTTGCCGATGCCGTGCTGTCCGCTGCCAGAAGGTGTCGGATTTTGCGCACGATTGTTTTCTTTTTGGCTTTGTATTTTTTTAAGGTTGCCTTCTCCAGCGAGGAAGCATCCTCATCCGTAAAACGCTCCACATTGACAATGTTATTCTGGATGATCGCATTGTACACATCGTAGATCGGTACCTTGATGTCCTTCGTGGAATGCCCTCTTGTTCCGGCGTCCATACTGTTATTGATATTAGCGATCAGAATACCGGCGATCCGCTCCTCCAGAAGATGATAGCACTCCTCCTGCAGCTTTGCATCGATCGTCAGATACAGATCATTTCCTGCAACCGGATCCTTCGTTGTCTTCTCAGAGATAATACGGCTCGTTCCACCATCGACCGTAATCTCACGGCTTCCCTTTGTTCCGCGCAGATAATCCTCATAGGTGCTCTCAAGGCCGGAAATGCCGATCTGATCATCTACGGAATAAATAGATTCCTTGTTCTCTTTATTTAGTTCCTCCAGCTTCTCCGCTGAGATGGAACCGGTATAACCGAGCATATGTGCAAAATACTTACTCTTCTTATAAACACGCGAGGTGTTCTGATCAATGTCAACACCCGGCAAAAGTTCACTGTTCTCTTTGACAGCCGCCACTGTCTTCTCATCGACGTTCTTGGCAAGAATGATGTCCTGAAACTTCGCATAACGGTTGATAAACATCGCATAACGCACCGCCAGAATATCGATCGCCGTATCCTTATCATAAGTTTCCGCAATCTCAAACTTCTTAATGAGATAATCATACATCGCCTGCGGCGTCGTATCCTTCTGCTCCTGTGTCAGTGCCTTCACGCCGTTCTGCACAGAGTATGCATCCGCCAGATAACGCTCCAGAGAGCTTCCCTCCACCTGATACTGCAGCTTGCCGTGATCATACGCCAGATAATAATCCACAGAAAGCTCACTGCCATGCTTCTTTAAGATATAAAGCAGACGGTAGATCATCGTGTTCTTCTCTTCGTCCGTCATACCCGTCAGCTTGGAGGTCTCCGAAAATACGATATTATAAGACAGCTTGTTATAGGCAAGAAGTGTTCCGTTACAGTCATAAATGTTACCGCGGGTCGCCTTGATATCCTTTTCCTTGATGGTATTGCTCGCACCACTTGCGATAATACTGTCTCTGTCCACGATCTGAAGTTCAAACATACGATTGATCAGAATGGAAAAAAGAAGCATAAAAACAACCGTAACCGGCAGCAATCTTGAATTGAAAAATGCTTTGATATAATCCTTCAAAGTGTCTAACACGTTTCTTCTCTCCTTTCACCGAAATCAGATAGCCTTCTCCCGATCCATCTCCACATGCTCCTCCAGCGAAACATGCTCCTCCGGTTTGAAATGCTCCTTGATCTGCCGCATCAGAAGGTAGATCGGCACTCCGATGATCAGTGTGTACACCGCCTCCGGAATCATCACATGCATCAGATAAAACATAAAGTCCATTCTGCCCCGAAGCATAAAACGACACACATAATACAAAACACCATATGCCAGATCGCTAAGCACGATCGTAATAACCGGAATATATAATCTTTCCTTGAAGTACAGTTTATTTAACATACCATTGACATATCCGATAAACGAATAGATCAAAATTGTCAGACCGATCACGCTGTTAAACATCGCATCGATCATAAGACCACCCACAAATCCGGAAAACATACCAAGCTTTCTTCCATACATGAGTCCGGAAGCCGCTGTGATCATGATCAGAATATTCGGTACGACCCCACCAAGCGGAAGATGCCTGAACACCGTTGTCTGAAGCACAAAGCATACGATATTCATCAATAACAGGTAAATATAACGTCTCAATTTAAAATATCCTCCAAATCACCGGAATCCTTCACCTCTGTGATCACAAGCACCATATCAAGTCCCGAAAAATCGGCAGCCGGTGTCAGATGCGCCGACTGTGTGATATTTGAGGAATCCGTCTTGATATCTCTGGCATAACCGATCAGGATCCCCGGAAGGTACTTATCGCTGACCGGTGAGGTAACAACCTCGTAGCCATCCTTCACCTCGGCATCTGCCGGGATGCCGCTGATATCGATCATCCCCTTACCTATCAGCTTCAGATTCCCGTTTACAAAGCACATATCCGATGTTTTCAAGAAAGATCCGGTTACACTGCTCTCATCATCAATGATCGAACGGACTCTCGCATAGGATTTATTCACTTCTGTGACGATGCCGACCAGTCCGTCTCCCGCCAGCACATTCATGTTGACCTTCAGACCGTCCTTGGAACCCTTGTCGATGACAAAGCTGTTAAACCAGTTGCCATCACTGCTGATAACATGTGCCGCCACCTTCGGATAGTTGGAATACTTCTCGTCCAGACTATAGAGCTTGCGGAAATCATCCAGATCATATTTGTCCTGCTGGAGCAGACGATTCTGCTGCGACAGATCATCCAGCTGCTTCTGCAGTGCATTGTTCTTTTTGACCAGCTTCTTGACAGTTGTCACATAATCCATCCCGTCTGCCACAACAAGTCCGATCTTGTTAATTCCGCGCTGCATCGGTGTCACCACACTGCCCACAGCCGTTCTGATCGGTGTCATTTTATCCTGAAATCGAAATGATACAATGATCAGAGCAACACACACGATCGCAATGGTCATCAGTATATATTTCGGATCCATTGTAATTTTAGTCCGTTTACGCATTCCTACAACTCCTTCATTCTCTTTATCCTCTGATCTCCTTCAGAGGAATGCTGTATCTGGCGGCAAGCTTCGGATGCTCTGCCAGATATCCGAGACCGGTCACAACCGTTCTCTGCGCATGCTTCGTGGTATTGATCTTATACCGTGTCTCATTGGCAACAAGCTGATCCATTCCACGGATCCAGGAGGATCCGCCGGTCAGATAAATGCCTCTTTCCGCAATCTCGGATGCAATCTCAGGCGGCGTCCGCTCCAGCATGGAACGCACGGCTGCCGATATCGACAAAAATACGCCCTGAACCAAAGGAAATATCTCGGAGGATGCCACTGTCACCTCACCCGGAAGCCCCTTCACCACATTGCGTCCGACCACAGTCACCTTCTCATCAACGGGTACGGCTGAAACAAGCGTCTTCTTGATCTGCTCGGCGCTCTTCCTGCCGATCACAAAGTTATGCTCCTTGCGGATATAATTGATGATCTGTTCATCAAAATAATTGCCTCCGTACGGAAGAAGCTTCGACACGACAATTCCTCCCAGTGACAGCACGGAAATCTCGGTTGTCTCCGCACCTACATTGACGATCATAATGCCTCTCGCATTCTCCACATCAAGATCAAGTCCCAGCGCATCCGCGACCGGCTTATGGATCAGAAACACCTTGTGCGGCTTGCACTCACTTTCAGAAACAACACGCGAGTAAGCATTCTTGTCCACCTCACGGATATCTGCCGGCACGGCAATATAAAAATCGGCGTTCTTTGCCTTTCGTCTGCCTGATATCTTCTCCAGCATGAAATTCCACAGCGAGATCATATCTCCCATCTGCGAGATCACTCCGTTCTCCAGAGGAAAAGAAACCTTAATGTTGGGCGGAACCTTCTCGAACATCTCATATGCCTTGTCCCCGATCGCAACCGGACGCTGCGCTGCGCCCTTACCGACAGTCGCCACAACCGTTCTCTCATTCAGAATAATTCCCTCTGATTTTTTATAGACTTTTACGGTACCCGTTCCAAAATCAATACCATAAGTTTTATGTGCCATTGGAATACTCCCTTCCGGTAATCTGAGTCTTATGTCCATCGATGCTTTTATAAATAACCGCTCTCACGAAAACTGGTATATCGGTTATCACCGATCACAATATGATCCACCAGCTCAATTCCGATCATCTGCCCCACATCACGGATTCTCTTTGTCAAAAGCATGTCCTCACGGCTCGGCGACGGATCTCCTGACGGATGATTGTGCAAAAGCAGAATACTGACTGCTCTGTGCTTGAGCGCATTATAGAAAATTTCCCGGGGAGATGCCACCGAAGCATTAAAAGATCCATTTGAAATGACGATCTCCTGTATCACCGCATTCTTGCCATCCAGTACAAGCAAAAGCACCTGCTCGGTCTCCAGAAAACGCATCTGCTGGCAGTAATACGCTGCCACCTGCTCCGGTTCACTGCACTTAAGCTGCTCCAACGGCATGCTGCAGCGCACCATGCGCTTTGTAAATTCTGCCATGCATTTAAGCTGCACCGCTTTGACCTTGCCGATCCCGCGAATCTCCTGAAGCTGCTTTAACGACACCTGAAACAGACCACCGAGATTCTTCTGTGGCAGACTGCCCAAAACTTTTCTGGCAAGATCCACCGCCTTCTCTCCCCGGCTGCCCGTTCGTATCACAACTGCAAGAAGCTCACTGTCCGAAAGAGCTTCCGGACCGTACCGAAGACACTTCTCATAGGGTCGCTCGGAAAGCGGAAGTTCCTTCATGCGGATGGATCCGTCCGATCTCTGACCATATTGTTCACGTTTGTTTTTATTCATTACTGCCTCCTGTCTGAAGGCTTTCCCCACCAAACGCATCACATTATATGGTATCATAAAATCTTATTTTTGTATAGAACCATCTGTCAATGGAATTGTGATTTATTCGTGATATTTTTATAAAATTCTACATGATTTACACAGGAAGGTTCAATAATCCCTCTTTTGCCATGTACTGAACGGACATCATGATACCAAACTTGGCGTGGTACCAGGTAAGACCTCCCTGAAAATAGACCGCATACGG
>ERZ780223.1939-NODE-1939-length-18717-cov-29.567303_pt1 | contig 18717 bp, 24 predicted proteins | sample MGYA00511016_ERZ780223 | MGnify/ENA primary metagenome ERZ780223 (study PRJEB29588, sample SAMEA2159032) | human gut metagenome | biome: human gut; feature: human-associated habitat; material: faeces | place: Denmark | collected 2008/2010 ... | reverse complement strand
AAAAAAATAATATAATAAGAAAATCATATTTAACCGCTACTACCGTTACCATCCGCATAAATAAAACATTTTAACAGTTACCATAAACCGTTACCAACAGTTACTATACCGTTACTTTTTCATAAACCATATCGGTCACAACCATTTTTCCAAAGTCATCACTTCCAAAAACAGGTGATGCAATGAAGTTGATTCCCGCTGCAAATACACCCCACAACAACTGATTTATGTACTGGTGTGCAAGTTCATAAACTTCATTACTCATGACCTGACCCGCAAATTCTTCTTCCACAAGAGGGAAAATGTCATCATTCATTGATACTGTGTCCTGTTTTTCAAATAATTCTAAAAGTTTATTTTCCATTCTGTTCATCCTTAACCTTTCATCATTGCCCGGAACTCATACCAAGCATACTTGATATATAATTTGCAGTTACACCAGTGCTGCACCCATCTGATTTTCTTCTGTTTCTTCTGTGTGATCTTCCGTCTGTGTTCTTCTTCCCATTGTCTGCACCATTCATACTGTGCATCATCTTCCAGTTTGCTGTGCATTTTCTTCGCCCCTTTCCTGTTTTTCTTTGTACCCCATACACTTCATAAAGCGTTCAGGGCGGTTGCAGCTTTCATAATACTGACAGGTAACACATACATTTTCTGTCATTCTGAACACCTTCCTTTCACCAATCAAATGCCCAACAGATAATAAGAAACACTGTAATGGCACTTACAAAACAAAGTATGTTTTTCCATTCATACTTGAATACTATGTATATTAGAAATATGACAAAGGCGGTCATTAGTAGTATTGTGATTATTCTGATGAATTTCTTTATTTTTTCAATCATCTGTAAACCCTTCCCGTCTTGGTATCTTTCACCTGAACACGTTCAGTCAGTTCAAACCCCGCACCTTTGATGATGTACTTCAAAACCTTAATCAGATCATAGGCACGTTTGTCTGCTGCTTCACATTCAATCTGTTCACGTTCTTCCTTTGCCACTCTACCAACGGCGATAGTTGCCGTTGGGTCTGCATAACCTTCTGTATTTCTTCCACCTTTCACTAACTGATACCTTCCTTTCTACTCTGCAACAAAGATTTTGCAGTTTTTATTGTTCAATTTCTTCTGAATCACTCTGAACCCAAGTCTTTTATTTATCTGCTTGCTGAATACGATATTTGACATAGGTTGCATACTGTTGTCTGCACAAAAAACCTGATACCGCTTGTAAACATCAGCGGTTGGTTCATTCTCAATTCTGTCAACACCTGTATCATTGATAAATGCAAGGATAGGGTTGTTTTCTTCTTCATATTCATCCAACTGGTTCTGAACCTTGTCTGACTTGGTGAACCCGTTATTTATGATGACCCTTTTCAGACCTTCCACACCTAACCTGATGAAGTATTCAATGGGTTCTTCCTGTGTCAGCTTATATTTGATGAATGGTTCATAATCCGGGTCATCTTTGCTGAATGTGGCGTTGAATGGAATGATAACCAAACGCCTAAGCACCGCCCCGGTCTTGTCCTTCATCCTTGGTATGTCATTTGCAGAAAACAGTAACTTGATGAATGGGTTGAACTCAAAAGGGTCTTGTCCCTTGCGTTCTGCCTTGATGCGGTTACCTGTGACGATCTTCTTGAACACACTGACCTGTGACCCTTGAAGGAAATCATCACCAATATCATCACCAATGTTTGCCAATTTGCCGAACATCATTGAAGTGTTGAATCTGTCCCCCAGTTCTTTCAGGTCAAGTGCTGATATGTTCCGATCACCAAGAATTGCCTTGACACAATCCAAAAATGTACTTTTACCATTGGACTTGTCACCCGTCAGGATGAACGCCTTGCCTAACTCATTACGCCTGTAAAAGCAATAACCAATACATTCTTCTAACAATGCCCTGATTGTTGCATCACCACACGCTAATTTGTTCAGTGTGCTATCTGCCAGTTCATTGTAAGCATCCGGGCTATAATTCCACGGGATTTTATTTGTAATAACAATGTCCGTGCTGAACGGTTTCAGTTCCCCAGTCACAATGTCATAGACACCATTGTTGAAAGCAATCAGGTTTGCATCTGACTGTTCTTTTTCGTCAACTATCAGTTCCATATAATCTAATACTTCCCTTCTCTGCATCTTTTTCAGGTTAGGGATATGCTGAATCATGTTTGATTCAATTTCACGGTAACCGTTTGAATACACACCGTCTTTGTATATGTGCAACTGCCCGTTGATTTTGATAACGTGTGCCGTGTTCTTCATAAATACTGCAAACTTGTCAAACAGGAATGTGCTGCCAAGGAAAAAAACAGGTTTCTGAAAAGCATCATCACGCAAGATCACTTCCAGTTCATCATCTGACAGCGGTTGTTTCAGAACAAACTTATTCAGGATGCGGATGCACTCACGGGTTTCTTCAACAGTGAAATCATTTGCAGTAAGGGTCAGGATGTAATTGAAAAGTGCCTGATTCCTTCCGTCCCCGGCATCCATATCAACAAAGTCTGCGGTTGCCTTGACCGGGAACAACCACTTAGGAACTTCCTGATACTTTCCACCTTCTTCAATGTCCCATTCACAAAATCTTTCTTCACCGTCAATCTTGATAACCTCATAGGATAACTTACTGCCGACTTTTATATCAGCAGTAAGACCAACCGCCAACTGAACGTGTGTCCTGTTCCTTGCAATGGTATGATTCTTGAAAAGAAAATGTTTTCCCCTACTGGTACAAAGGACTTTACAGTCAAGTTGCAGTTCTTCCACAATGTTCATCAGAATTTCAGATTGGTCAGAATCATCAATGTCGATAAGGATAGTGTCATCAGCCAAAACCCCGCCGAACCCGTTCAGGTTCTTCACTTCATCATAGGTTTTCCATGTGGTTCTGTTTTTCAATTTTTCAATGCTTGCCTTGCCTTTGGTTTCAACATAACCTTTGTATAGTGGCATTTTTTATCACCATCCTTTAAGTGATTTCTTGCATCACTTTTTTATAAAATTCCTTGTTTCTGACATTGCAGTCAAAAGCCTTTTGCCTTTTCCATAACCGTGTTTTCAAGTTCCTAAGTTCTTCATTCTGTTCCTTCAAAGTTGTCCTTGGTTCTTTTAGGCGTTCCCTGTACTTTTTTACATCAGCATTGCGATCCTTCCAAACTTTTGTGTTCTTCCTGTGTGAATCCCGGAGAAGCTGCGAGTTTTTAACACCCGTCTGAATCTGTGAAATACGGTGCTTTGTCTGCCTGATCTGCTGTTCTGCATACTTGACCTTTTGCGTGTACCCTTCAATGTAAATACTGTGTTCCTTCTGAACTTGTTCAAACTGTTCAGTCTGTTCCTGAATAAATTCTTTCATCTGCTGTTCACATTCAGGTGTGAAACTGCTTCTGATAACTTTCAGCAGTTTCCTGACCTTGGCAATTCTGCGTTCTGAAAGAAATTCTTCAAGATGAACTGTCATTGAACCATTTTCATATCTAATTTCTAAATCCATGAAAACCTTCCTTCCCGGTGTTACGCTACAACACCAAATTGTTTCAAGCGTTTCTTTGCTAAATCTATGTACCACTGCCTATCAAGTTCAGGTGGTGTTTTTACCCCAACAACTGAATCATTGAAAATGAAACAGTGGTCAGGTGTATTACCAAATTTTTCACCCTTTGCTTTCACCTGTTTACGTTTCAGCAATCTTCCGTCCTTCTGATCGTTAGATGCAAACACCCTGTATGACTTATATGTGTATTTGTCCTTGTCAGGGTATTCATATACCGTCTTGATTGTTCTCTTACCTATATGACTGACAAGCGGGGTGCAATGTTCATGTTCTACCCAATCATACTTGTCTGATAATTTGACAATCTTCTGAAACATAATCAGGTCATCACACTGATTGATGGTCTGTTCAACCGGGGTTTTCTTGACCATGTAGTCAACCAGTGCTTTATTCAGAATTGGCAGATCGTTGTCAACCGCTGAAAGTTCCTTCACATAAGCACCGATTCTTTCAACCCCACCGTCAATACCAACCCAAAGGTAGTTGTTCACATCCTTCTGATAAATTTCACTGATGTTATCCAGTTCAAGAAGAATTGAACACTGATCTGTGGAACAACGCTGTTCCCATTCCCAACAAATATCATCAACCATTTCAAAGGCTTCATCTGTGTCAGGAATCCAAATAATAAGACCGTCCGTGTTGGACTGAATCAGTTCAAATCCCGGTACAACTTCAAGGTGTTCAATCAGGTCAAGCAACATCAACTGACCATTGATACACATACAGTTATTATTTCTTGGGTCATACGCTGCATTGGTTTCGTCCTTCATTGCACCTGACAAGGCGTTCAGCATCTTCTTATATGGCAACTGTGCTTTCTTCCACCGCTTGACTTCTTTTTTGTTTCCGGCGTTTTTAGCAGCAATCTGTTTTTCCTTCATGGCTTTTCGTGTGTTATACACCAACGGGTAATTGTCATTGGTTGCTGCCCTTGTAACCAGTCCCCAAGCAATCAGCATTGACGGGTAGTAATTGTTTACATCAACGTGCAGCAGTTGCCCGGTCTTATGAATTGGTGTGGCTGTTGCCCCATGAACACCGCCAAAACCGAATGAATGAGGAATACCCGCAACCACGGTTTCAAGACCCTGTTCTTTGTACCATGTACGTTTTGAGTATTTATCCATGTGTGCCAAGTCCATTGACAAGGCTTCCTGTCTTTTCTGTTCAAACCAATCCTGAACATATTTGTATTTTTTCAGTTGCAAGCACGGCAAGAAGTAAAAATCAAATTCATCTTCAAATGATCTGCGTGAACACCCAAGCACCTTTGCGGTGATTCTTGCTTCACTGTCCCCTATATCAGACAGGTTCACAATGTCCGGGAAAGCCTGAATGATACCGTGCATTGCATTAAATTCATCTATTTTTTCAAGGAATACTTTGATGGTTTCTTCCACATCATGCCGACAGTAGAAAACCGTCATTTCAATTTCTTCCTTGGTCAATTTCCTGTTTATTCTAAAATCAACATCCGTTTCCTTGATATTGCTGCCAAGAAAACCTTCCAGTGTTTTCAAACCAACCGGGGGGTTCGGCATAACATCATAGTTAATCATTGGAACTTTGTTGAACGCTGATGAAAATTGCCACCCTTCCTTTTTTTCAACAATTATCCAGTCATTGATTCTTTTGGGATTCATTCCCAACAGAATACCTTTCATAATGTACTGGTCATAGTGGCGGTTGTTATAACCTACCCATATATCCTTGCTATTTGCTTCATATAAGGCTTTTAATTCATCAGGGTTATTGATTATCACATATTCTTTTTTGCGGGTCACATCAATGAAAACTGCAAGCCAATCTTCCTTGAAAACCTCAAAATCATAAAATATCATGCACATTCACCCTTTCATAAAAAGCGGTGGAAGGTGTGACCCTTGCCACCGCCTGACATTTCTATCTTGTAGATATTTTATCTACTTTTCAAGTAAAAAATTTTAGCAGTCAAAAACTTCCTTGATTGTGATAGGGTTGAAAGCATCTGCCTTATAATCAACTTCAACTTCAATCGCACCCTGAATAGACTGGAACACATCAAGAATCTGATCTGCAAAATCTGCATAGTTTACGAACTCAACAGGTGTGTCATCTTCTGCAATCAGCTTGTTCACCCAAGTACATACAGACTTGATTGCCTGTCCGTCCGTCCACTTTGCGGAACTGTTGCCGGAAATAACACGGTTGAAGAAGATCATGCGGTTTGCCTGTTCACCTTCCTTGATCTTTGCCTGAACTGCAAACATCAACTTATCCTGTGCCTTGGTCAACTTAATTTCCATCTTCTCAATACTAATGATATATGTACCATCCGGCACATCAGCAAAATCATTATCAGGTGCGTTCTGCACCTCATTCTGTAATTCCTGTAAATCAACCTTTTCATCAAATGCACTGAAATCAATAGCCATAATATTTCACCTTTTAACCTTTCTTATTTGCTTAATACTAACTTTAATAACTCAAACGCCTGAACTTCATTGAATCCGGCTGCAACATAGGAATCATAGATTTTCTTTGCAGCCTTTGCACCATCTTCCGGTGTAGCGTTCTGTTTGGATGCTTCCGGGTTCGGCTTTTTCATTGTACGGTTGTTTGCCGGGTTCATTCCTTCTGCAATCGCTGATGCAAGGATTGCACCAAACAGGTCATCAGGTAAACCAAAAGGATTGTTCATGTTCTAATACCTCACTTTCTTAGCGTGTTCTTCTTACTCTGCGGGTTCTTCCACCAGTAGGCTGTTCATCTACTGCCGGGGTTTCATCCGCTGTTGTATCTGCATCAGGTTTTGCCTGTTCTGCACTTCTTCTTGTTCGTCTGCCCTTCTCCGGCGGGTTCATTGCCCCATCAATAGGATTTTCCGGCTGTGGGTTACCCACCTGTGCTAAACGCTTCACACCTTCACCAAATTCTTCCTTGCTGATAACCTTCATTACTTCCACACCGTCAACAATCAGGTCAACCTTGTCACCCTTATGCTTCATCACATAATTGTCATCAGCCGGAACATAGAAGTAAGTATCTGCATCCAGTACAACACTTTCAGAATCGGTGTTTGTTGTACCATCCTGTTCTGCTGCCTTTCTTTCCTTGCGGGTTCTTCTTGGCGGTGTTTCAAGTTCCGGCTGCGGTACAGAATCCGCTGCTGCACACGCTTCATCAAACGGGATTTCTTCACGCCCATCAGCAACCGCATCAATAGCCTTGTCACGCTCTGCCATATAATCAGCCATTTTCTGATTATTTTCAGCCACCACTTCATCATGTGTCTTGCGGGCGGTTCTGCCTGTCTTTGGTACTGCATCCTCTGTTGTGGTAGGTGGTGTTGCTGTGGATGTGGTCTTTTTTCCACCCCTTGCCCGTCTGCCGTTTGCATCCGGCTTTTCAAGATCGGATGCAGCCTGTGCATCAGCCTGACCCATTTCCGCATCTGTCTTATACTCACCGACTTCATAGAAGTTGCGGATTTTATCGGCTACATAATTCAGGTCATTGTCAATGGCGTATGCCGGGAACATTCCCATAGGTGACTTCACCGTGTCCTTGCCACTGTTCTGTGTGTAGAAGTAATATTTTCCTTCATTCACGCCTGTTCTAAGTACAATGGTGAAAAGTCCTTCAATGGTGATCTTCTCACGAAGTAACTTTCCGATCAGCTTAATAGTAGTAACACCATTTTCAAGTGTTTCTGTGTGGGTCATATAAGCAACCACCACATCATCAGGAAGTTCCTTGCACACCTCAATGATTTCAAAGTAGTTTGCACCGAAGTCATTCCACTTGTCCCAACCGTTTTCTTTGATACGGTTCATGTAAGGGACTGAAAGAATATACTGGAAGTCATCAACCACCAGTAACTTCTTCCCGGCTGCTGCCTGTTCCTTCATAAACTTACAGATTTTGCGTGATTCAACCTCACTGTTCAGCATTGTGAACTTACCCTTGAACGGTAACGGCTTACCAACCGGGTTCACAACGGCAGTTGTTGCCGGATCGCAATTTCTCATACTGGTACTTTTTCCTGTACCTGATTCACCCATAATCAAAAGCATCTGTGCCATATTATTTCACCTGTTCCTTTCTAATTTTTTCAAAGTTTCCCGCCATGTTAGCAGAAACATGATGCTGACCAAACTGTTTCTGACTCCCGCACGAATCACTGAACGTAATAACTTTCTGTTATATACCGGGCGGGGATTGTAAACTTTTCCCTGTCTTTCGTTTACCATACTCTTATACCTCACTTTCCTTGATAATGATTTTTAACTTTCTGCGTTCATCCATTGGTATGACTTCAACAGAATAGTTATTTGCAAGAAGAATACCAACTAAATCCTGATACGCTGCACTGGTGCGACTTCCTTCAATTACAATACAACCACATTCAGCAGCACATTCCTTTTCAATATCTTCACGCATAATATCATTCACTGACTGAATATCATTGATGATATATTTCAATTCCTGATTTTCAGCCATTAGCTGATTGCGTTCATTTTCTAACTGTCTGATTTTCTTATCTCTTTTATCCATTATTCTTCACTTCCTTCATCTGTGCTGCCTTCTGTTACTCTGCTTGACCATAAATCAGCATAATGCAGAATCAAGTACAGTGCTGTTTCGTTGCCTTTGACACCATAGTTTGCTGATTCATACAGACCATCATGGTATCTGATCGCAAATTCTTCATCTTCCGTCAGGTCAATAAAAAGGGTTGCTAACTTGATGCTGCGGGTTGCATGGTCAAGTGGAAGAAGTGCCTGGTTACGCTTGAAAGGCTTGCTTTCAGACTGTTTATATTTCTGTTCCGGCTCTGCCTTGGTGGGTCTGCCGTCCTTAATCATGTTAGGCACATACATCTGCTTACCAAAGTCACCGCACTTGCCAAGGTCATGTAATGCTGCTGCAATGATGACTGAATCACGGATTTCTGCATACTTGACTTTGCCAAGAAGTGCATAACCAATATTTTCTGCTGCCATCATTACATTTCTGCTGTGGTGAACAAGTCCGAACTGACAAGCAAGATGATTTCCACCACTGCAAGGTGCTTCAAAGAATCCGATTTCTTCCATGTATGCAATCAGATCTTCCATCCCCTCACGCTTGGTTGAAAGTAAGTGGTCAATCACATACTTCTTATTGTCAAGTTCCTTTGCATTGTCTGCTGCTACCTGTTCAATTTCTTCCTGAACGCTTTCCTGTGTTACTTCTGCGGTATTCTCAACCGCTGCGTCTGCTTTCTTTTTTGCTGCCATGCTCTTTCACTCCTTTAATTATTTTTATGTTGATTCCATTCTGTCAGGAATGGATAAACACCGTATAAGTTGACTGGTAATTCACCCAGTTCAATGTGTTCAATAAACTGCTTGAACTGTTCATAGTCCTTTGGATATAACAGGATGCCGATACCGCCCGCCTTTTCAATTTCTCTAAGGTTGTATAACTGCAAGTCTGACGGTCTACCGTTTGGTGCTTTCAGTTCGATTCCTAAAAACCAACCGTTGAAACAAACCAACAGGTCAGGAATACCGCTTTTTGTATAAGCAGCACCACCCCAGTATTTCAGTACCCAAGCACCCTTGTCCTTCAGGAACTTCTTGACCTTATTTTCAAAGTTTTTTTCTGCTGCCATTTACTCACCGCCCAACTGTTCATTGAACTGCATCTGATAATTCAGAATCTTTTCTGTGTAGTCTGTGGAATAAATGCCTTTTTCCCATAACCGGGCAGCGGCATCTTCACCCATGTTGTACGCCATCAGTACCATGTTGGTATCTTGATACCGTTCATATAACTTTCTAAGTACGAATACGCCCGCCCTGATATTTTGGTATGGGTCTGTGAAATCCGTAACCCCAAGGGTATCAGTCAACCACTGGTGATTCATTTCATTGATCTGCATATAACCATAATCATGTGTTGCACTTACAACTGACGGGTCAAAACTGCTTTCATTCTGTATCAGTGCCATGACAAGAGTAAAATCAAGGTTGTACCCAGTACAAAGGTAATATGTAAATTCCTGTTGTTCTTCCGGCATCTTGCAGTCAAGCGGTGTGAAGTCCAAGTCACCCGCACCCCAGTCAAGGGAAATTTCCTGTGTGAAAGTTCTGTTATCATACGCCCCATATACAAGGGTTTCTGTGCTTGACCGTTCAAGTCTGCGTTCCGTTGATTTCTCTTTATTCTTGGCTGTTATATGAGTTTTCAGGGTATATCCTGACACACTACCAATCACCAAACCAATACCAAGTGCAGCACCAAGCAAGATCAAGACCCGCTTTGCCATTGCGGACTTTCTAAGGTTCTTTGAATAGTTCATGTTTCATCACCCCTTTCCGTGATTTTCAAATAAATGATTCCGGGAATCATCAGAATCGCACCAATGATATATTCTTTCAGGTGTGCGGTAAGTGGTTCATATATTCCCATTTCAACCGCATAATCAGATGCACCAACTGCACCAATAATCAGGAACACACCAATGAACGCCATGATTCCAAATATCCAGTTAAGTATCTTTGAAAAGTTCATCTGTCAATTCCTTCCCTTCTTTTAATGCTGCAAGATTCTTTTCTTCAACCGTACCTTTCACCAGTAAGTAATAGTAAAAGCACGGTTTGGCTTGTCCTATGCGGTGAATACGCTTCTTTGACTGCTCCCACAAATCACATGACCCTTTGCCAAGTGGCAGTGTGTAATATATGATTTTGTTTGCTTTCTGATAGTTACCACCCATTGCACCCGCCTGATACTGAATGAATGTGATTGAATCATCTGCATTTTCGTATGCTGTCAGGTCTTTCTTCTGACCGTTTACAACGGAATAAGGTCTGTTCAGATCATTCAGCACCCGTTGCATTGCATCCAGTTCAGCGGTGAAGTTGTAAAACACAATCAGTCTATCTTCTGTTGATTCAACCAAGTCCCGCAAGCCTTGCAATTTTTCTTTGTGGTATTGCCCGCATAACTGCCGGGCATATAACATTTTTGTCAGGCTGTTATCACCGACAAGTTCAATACACGGGTTTTCATTCTCACTGTCTGAATCATCAAACTTGCAGTAATTCAGCGTATCAAACAACAGGTAACTGTTCTTGGTAAAATACTTGTACGCCTGTGTGGACTTAAAGAATATTTTCTGTTCAGTCTGTTCAGGAAGTTCAAGAACTTCACTTGTTTTCATAAAGATACAGCCATAACTTGCAAGTTTCTTTTTCAAGTGTTCCGTGTGCTTATACCCGGTGATAACCTCACGCTTGAACCCGTCCCCGTTCTTAACCCATTCTGTCACAACATAACTGTTGTAAAAGGCTTTCTTTGTAATGTTCCACCCCAACAACTGCACCTGTGACCACAACCTTTCATATTTCCCGGCTGTCGGTGTTCCTGATAACAAAATCACGCTTTCAGGTTTCATTTTCAGAATGAATTTTGACCGCTTGGCGGTTTCATTGGTAATAAGGCTTGATTCATCAAGCATCAGGGTAAACCCATGTAATTTCAGTAACCAATCACGCCTGAACGCTGTTTCATAATTGATGACACCAACAATCTGAATATCCGTTTTGTATAATTCCTTGGTGTCAACCAGTGTCCTGAAATTGATTGCTTCACTTTTCTTGGTCAGGTTCATCACCCTGTAATCAGGGTAATAATCTTTGAAGTGCTGAACCCAGTCATCAATCTTGGATTTCTGACAGATGACCAAGTTCACAGCATTATTCAGCAGATACATTTTTTCAGCACCCACAAAGGTCTTACCCAGTCCCATATCAAGATAATAAGCACAACGGTTGAACTGTTCAGTTCTGTTCAGTGCATCTTCCTGATGGGGCATAAGGTGCAGATCATTCATCTACCCTGACACCCGTACACTGGAAGAATATTTCAGCATCAAAGTTTGGTATTGCCTTGATGATTTCCTTTCTGCGGTCTGACAGGCTGCCCCACCACAACTGACCACATTCAGATTCATCAAGCACTTTGAGATAACCGCCTGTTGTTTCATAGGTTGGATGTGCTGCCTTTTCTTCATCAGTCATATCTTCTTCATATACCCATTCAACAACATCCTTTGGTATCTGATTCAGTAAATATCTTGCATCTGAATCTAACCATTCACTGTAAGTCATATTTGACGGCTTATTGAACAGCATGATCTTCTGTTCTTCTGTATTAAAACAACCAGTATTGAAAGAAGATTTGTTCCAGTCCCCGGTGTTCCTGTCCCCGGTGTTCCTGTTCCCGGTGTTCCAGTCCCCGGTGTTGCAGTCCCCGGTGTTCCTGTTCCCGGTGTTCCTGTCCCCGGTGTTCCTGTTCCCGGTGTTCCTGTTCCCGGTGTTGCAGTCCCCGGTGTTCCTGTTCCCGGTGTTGCAGCGACCCGTGCAATTCTTTCCGATATTGACGATTCGCAACACTTCATCCCACGGGATTTCACGCACGATTTCCAGTTTATCAGTGCAAGACTTGTCACCTTCTGTTCTTACCTCACCATAGGCAATGACTTCTGCAACCTTGTTTTCACTGTTGAAACTGTAATAATTGAAACAGTCGGCAGCAGTCTGACAGAAGTGCATACCATGACCGCAAACATCAAGTTCCCCTTCTTCCTCAAATTTTCCGGGGCAAGTGTACTGTTTAGTGTTACCATTAGGTGAACAAGTCCAATCAGGTCTGAACACTTTGAACCCATGCACTACATTCTGAACGGTATTGTTATTTTCCATTTTCCTATTCCTCACTTTCTAAAAATGCAACAGCCTTGTCATAGTTGCGTTCTATCATTCTAAGTTCATCTTTTCCTTTTTCTTCAAGGTCACATACTGCATGATAAATTTCATCATTTCTTAGTGCCGTGACCTCATTATTTATCAGATCAGTGATGACCTGTGGTTCAAGTGCATCCAATTCCCATGATTCATCACCATATTCAGCAATGTACTTTCCACAACGGGAATCTGTAATCTTTGCCGGGTTCGGCGGTGGGTTATATGTACTAATCTGATTCATTGTCAGTGCAACACGCTTTACATAAACATCTGCACCGAACATTGAAAGTCTTTCCTGAATGTCCCTTGTCATATCAATACCGCTTGGGTCATGGTCACCTAAATGAATGATGAAACGGTTTTCCCGGTCACCCTGTCGAATAAACCGTTGTGCTGCACTCCACATTTCTGACTGTGATGTGTAACCCCTACATGAAAAATAAGGTGTGTCAAGTGGTCTGCAAGCCTGTCCGACAATATCAACCAAGGCATCCTTTTCAACCCATACTTCAACGTAGTTCGGTTGACCTTGCCACTTATCAAGCATATAAGAATATCTTGCTGAACCGATCACATCTGCCGGATTGTCCCAGTGACCATTGCTTCTAAGGTTGCGGGTTCTGTCTGTGATGCTGTACCAGTCGATCAGTCCGGCAAGTCTGCCGTCATTGATAAGACTGCCTATATTCTTATAGCTGCGTTCATTGTTTGGTATATAACCACGGGCAACCAACTGATAATATGCTTGTCTAAGTGTCAGTTCATATCCCTGTGCCTGATATTCTTCAACCACCTGATTCACAAGGTTTATCAGTTCAAGACTTTTGCCCCTGAAATTTATTTCCTTGTATTGAATCTTAGGCACTGACCGTCACCCCCTCAATTTCTGCAAAACGCTTTGCATTGATGAAGTAAGACCAACGGTGTTCAGAAGTATGGATTGCATACCCCCAAGGAAAAACCCCCTGTTGTAAACCAAGTGCTATTGTGTTTGTGTGCTTATGCATCAACTTAGCAACTTCATGTATTGTTAAGGTTTGGATGCCATCTTCACACTTTGACGGTTTGAAGATCACCGGGTTTTCTTCTTGTTCAAAATAATCAGGTGCAAGTCCAAGTGACACTGCAATATCACTCTGAACCTGTTCTGACGGAACTGTTTTGTCATTCAGGTACATACTGATTGACCCTTTACTTTTCCCGGTCATTCCAACCACCTGTACCTGATTGACACCTAACTGCTGCATAGCCTGTTTCAACTTTTCGCTGAATTTCATAATTTATCACCTATCCTTTCTTGTAGTAGATATTTTATCTACTTTTTAGGCAAAAAAAATCTTAGTTGCATCATCATCTGTTAAATTTAACAGGTCTTTCAGTGCCTTGATTTCACTTGCCTTGAACTCTGTTTCATTGTTGACCTTCTTCATAAGTCCAAAGTAAGTCAACCCGCACTTTTCAGCCACAAACTGCAATTTATAGCCGGATGCATTGATTTTTTCCCTTAATAACTCTGTGTTCGTCATCTTACTTTTCACCTTCCTTTTCATCATCAGGAAACGCATTGTTATTGTACTGCTTCCTGATTGTTATTCTTACAACCCCTGATTCCAACTGTTCAAAGGATGTTTCCTTGAACTTCTGCGGTCTACCTTTTTTCAGACTTTCCATATACGCAAGGTATTCAAGTTTGGTTGGAAATTCAAGAATCTGTTCAATCCATGCTGCAACTATTTTCTTCACTTCATCACCTTCTTTCATTGCCGGGTGCTTTCAGGCAGCTACCCGGCATCTTGTTAATTCAGTCTGTTTTATACCTCTAAACTCTGTATGTGCTTTTACTGTACCAGTGATTGACATTTCATCAACAGTATCATCAATATACTTTCCGGTTTTCCATGTATAAACATTTCCATCTGCACCTATGATTTTGTATATGTGGGTGACACCGAAATCAGTTTCCCAACTTGTTACACACTTTACAGACTGAACTTTTACTGTGATTCTGTCAGAAATTTCACCGACATATTCTGATGACTGTTCTATGTCAAGAACTGCTTTTCTCTTTACAGTTCGTTCTAAGTCCCTGTCATACGCCGGAAATAATGAAGCATACAATCCAAAATTTCCTTTGACATATTCAAGACTGCAAGCCGTTTTTAAGTTATGAATATAATTGCTGTTTTCTTCCTGTTCAGACACCCAAGCAAGGGCATCTGACACAAGTTTCACTGTCAAATCACTATCAATGTCAAAGTTCACTGATCGCATCTTATCAAGTAAATCCTGTAAGTATTCTTTTGTAACTGCCCGTCCGTGTGCTGCATCATAAAAATCTAATGCCCTTATTGCCGTGCTGATGCCTTCATCAGATGATCTTGTATACCCAAAATGACGGATTGTTTCAGCCACATAAGAAAGATATTCTTTTGTATTAACATACCGCTGATAACTGCATCCGGGTTCAGGTGTTTCACCTTCAATCAAAGTATAAAACAGGCTCATATACTGCGTAACTGCTTCTGCACTCATACCATGTGTGAAATCTTTCAGGCAAGATTTTCCAACCTGTTTGAACTCTCCCGTTTGCTTATTTCTCACAATGTATGTATTCTTGCGGAATCTCTTACTGTTGCAATGTTCACACATTGGTTTTGAAGTATAATATCGTTCAGGTACTTCTACCCCGGCAACACCTGTGATGATATTACCATTTTCTGTATGTTCAAGTTCTGCTACGAACTCCCAATCATTGATGATTGCAGTTCCTTCCGCTTCTACCAGTACGAAGCGGGCGGTGTATTTATTTCCTTTTTCGTCCTTCAACTCTCTGAACTCTTCACCAGTCTGTTCATAGTGGAAATCACAACCGTATGCCTTGCACTTATTAAAAATACGCTTCAACTTCTTTTCAAGTCTATCAAGATTACCTTCATAGATTGCATACTTCATAGCCTTACCATTTCCTTTCCCAGTTCCTTCAAAAAGTTGTCTATTGTCAGCACACCTTAGTACAATCAGGGGTGTCTTTCCTTTATCAGATTTCACATTAAAATCTGAAAACCTGTTACACATCATTGAACTTTTTGAACGGTGTTGTTCAAACCGCCGGGGTTTCACATTAAAACCACCAAAACCTGTTGACCTACACACAATAGACAATTTTTTGAAAGAACTGAAATCCTATTCCTTGGTTCTTTTCCCCGGAACTGCTGCAACAGTTCTTTTTGAAGTAGTCAGGAAGTCGGGGAACTTCCTGACCTGTGAAACAAAGTGCTGTGTCATCTCGTGCGGTTGATTCTTCCACTTAACGGTTTCTTGATATAGGGGTAAAGTGCTGATTGGTTCAGCCTGTTCAGTTTTCTTCAAATAGTTCTGAATACTTTGCTTTCTTGCCCTACCGTTCCTGTTTTCTTCAACTACTTTGACGGGTCATGTTTATTCTTCACACGCTCTGTCTGCTATCCGGCAGCCTGACCACCATGTCACTTGCGTGTAGCCCTATCGCTTCACCCGTTCCTTCCTACTTGCTTTGTTTCGAGTAGATGTTTTATCTACTGACATAACAATACCATTCAGTAGATAAAATGTCAACACTTTTTTATAAAAAATTTGATAAAAGTTGATATTCAATCTATTTTATGGTATTCTTTAAGCATAACCAACCGGGAAGAAGGTGATTAAATGACAATAGGTGAAAGGATAAAAGCAAGGCGGGATGAATTAGGAATGTCACAAGAAGAACTTGCACATAAGATTGGATATAAAAGCAAAACTTCCATAAACAAGATCGAACTTGGTATTCAGGAATTACGGCAATCAAAAATAAAACAGATTGCTGATGCACTCCAAACAACTCCGGCTTATATCATGGGTTGGAAGGAAACAGAAGAAGATCAGCAGTTAAAAAAGTGTCGTGAACTGTTCAAAAAATGTCACGGTTCAGATGCTTATGATGTGGTTTCCTTGTATCTCACCCTTGATGAATCCGACAAAAATGTTGTAAAGACTATGATTGAATCATTGCTTTCAGCAGAAAAATATTCTGTTAAAAAAGAATCATTGAACGCATAGGCAATATCATCATGGTTGATTTTTCAAAAAGGTAACTGTTGGTAACAGGTAACTGTTGCTTTTCTATACTGTATATTTTACTTTTTATATTCTTATTTATATAAGATATTTTATTATTAAGAAAAATACTACCAAACAGATACCAACCGTTACTATATTGAAAACACTGTATTTGCAACAGTTACTTGAACAGTTACCAACCGTTACAAACAGTTACCACAAAGAAGGGAAGGTCAGATTTATGAAAAAAGTCATTAAACTTGTCGTTTTAGCAATCGTTGTTATTTTTGTAATTATGGTTGTAAAGGATATTTCAAAGAATCCCATTCAGAAAAAAGAAACATCATCAGAAGAAATCCCTGTCATCTTAGATGCAAATACTTATTCAAGGATTTCATCTGAAAAGTTGGTTGAATTACTTGGTGAACCAAAGTCAACAGAAGATTGGAACAATAAAAATTCCAAAGGCACATTTCAAATGCAGCTTTACACTTATGACTTAGATGGAATGTATTCAGAATTTATTTTATATGAAGATGCTGTTGTCAAAATCAGATGCTTTGCAACTGAACCGTTGGAAATCAAGAAAGACTTTGACAATGTGTTCAAAATGTTCAACATTACGGTAAAGGATAGTGCAAGGAAGGTTGTTGACACGGGCGTTACTTATAAGTTTTCACCAGTATCAGACACCGTTGCAGAATTTGAAGTTGATAATTTTGATTCAGAAAAGCACACCTTTGATTCAGTCTATATCACATACAATTTGAATTATTTTGATGACCCTAATTAACTGAACAAAAAATGAACCCCAACCGTTGCAGCGGTCAGGGTTCTAATAACTCTATACCAAGGAATAGGATGATATAGGCTATGCAGATACAATTATATCATCCATTCCCTGAAATTTCAATCAGGAAGGAATGATATACATGGGAAGAAGAAACCCAAACGGTTACGGGTGTGTGACCAAGTTGAAGGGTAACCGATCACGCCCGTGGCTTGCCAAGGTCACCATATATGATGAACAGGGACACGCAAAACAAACCCCTATCGGTTACGCTGAAACAGAAGAAAAAGCCAACATTCTATTGGCTGAATATAATAACAATCCTTGGGACATTGACCGGGAAAAGGTCACCTTGGTTGTACTCTATCAGCGTTGGTCTGAAATCAAGTTACCCAAGTTAGGAAAATCAAATCAGCAGTCCTTGCGTTCAGCGTTCAAGCACTGTTCAAAATACTATGGTGTGAAGTACCGATCACTGAAATCTTATCAGATGCAAGACTGCATTGACAACTGCGGGTGTGGGTATTCAACACAATGGTCAATCAAGAATCTGTTCGGTCACCTTGACCGTTTTGCTTTTGAAATTGACCTGATAGATAAAATGTATTCACAAATTACCACCGCCCCACCAATACCTGATACCACCCGTGAACCGTTCACGCCTGAACAGGTTGATGCACTATGGAAAATAAAAGATGACCCTTGGGTTAATACCGTGCTGATCTACATATATACGGGGTTCAGATTACAGGAATTGTTGGGAATGAAAACTGAACAGGTGAACATCAAGGACTGGTACTTTGAAGGTGGAATCAAGACCGCTGCCGGAAAGTGCCGTATTGTTCCAATACATGACCGCATCAAACCATTTGTGAAAGCACTGGTTGATGAAGGGAACAAGTACCTGTTCACTTATCAGGGTAAAAAGTTCAGTCAGGCAAATTACTATAAGTGTTGGGGTGAAGTCATGGAAAAGATAGGTGCAGACAAGACCCCACATGAAGCACGGCACACCTTTGAAACACTTCTTGACAATGCCAAAGGAAACAGGAAATGTATTGATATGTTAATGGGTCATAAGTCAAAGGATGTAGGAAACCGGGTGTATAATCACAAGACTATTGAACAGTTACGGGAAACCGTTGCCCTGTTAAAATAATATTTTTTACGCTGAACCAGTAACAAATTAGAAACAAAAAAGACGGGAAATGCCGTAAAATCAAGCATTTCCCGTCTTAAAAAATGTATTATATCATATCGCCACTTCCATAAGCATCAAATCTGCTCATTCTCTGCATTGTTTGGCGTAAAATTGGCGTATTTTTGTAATTTTACAAATTTCCACCAATAAGGTACATCTCGTTTTTAGTAGAGCTTTGCACCTGCTGGAATGTGGTTATCAACCATAAGAAGATGAAGCTCTTCATCCTCTGAATCCTTAAGATTGTTTACTGCTGAAAGTAACATACCACAAGATTCAATTCCCATCATCTTTCTAGGTGGA
>ERZ780223.1937-NODE-1937-length-18730-cov-7.634752_pt1 | contig 18730 bp, 6 predicted proteins | sample MGYA00511016_ERZ780223 | MGnify/ENA primary metagenome ERZ780223 (study PRJEB29588, sample SAMEA2159032) | human gut metagenome | biome: human gut; feature: human-associated habitat; material: faeces | place: Denmark | collected 2008/2010 ... | reverse complement strand
ATATTAATTAAATTTTTACATAACATTTTATGCAAAATGTTATATAAGAAATTAATTGTTATACGAGCTTAAATAAAGAGGTTTAGCCTTTATAGATATAAGAAGAAAATTCCTATGAATTCTATGTAAACTTTTGTAAAATTTTTAAAAAATTATTAAAGTTTTACCATCATGTTGCCGTTATAGATAATACGAACAATGAAGTTATTAGGTGTATCATGAAAGACAAGGTAGAGAGCGTAAACAATCTTTCTGCCCGTGGGGTATCCCGGCAGCGAAAGATTATAATCGCAGTATTAGCTGGTATGTGTTTTGTGGGTGACGGTCAGCAATCTTATGCAATCGGAACCGGCGGAGCACAGGGTGATACTGATATTGGTGATGCTCGAACTTTTAAGTTTAAGGATAGAATTAATGTTAAATTCGGGCAGGGAAAGCCTTCTGGATATGCTGCTAATGCTTTATATAATGTTGTAGAGGGAACATCAAGCGATTACAATTATAAACAAGAAACTGTTAATGCTGATGGAACAGTAACAGTTCATTATTACAAAATAACGTTAAATGCTGCAAATACCGGAACATCTTCAAATATAAGCTGGACAGAAGTATCTTCTGCCGGTGCAGATACAATACAAATAAAATTGCCGAATAATCAGGTTAAGTACTTAAAGTATACTTATACTCAGCCTTCTGGATATACAGTTGACAGTTCAAGCTATACATCAACAAACCTAGCAAATAATGTTACCAACAAGGTTTTTAGTGCAAGTAGTAGAATTGATCAGAAAGCAGCATATTCAAATCAGGCTTATGGGAGTGCCAGTGCAAATATTTCTACGGCAAGCTATGGCGGTTCAATATACAATCATACGTCAAATTCTTCCATTGATATTACATCAGATTTTAATGGTTCTAGCCTTATTCAGACTCTTACAGGTGGTACAGCGTTAGCTGGTGAGGATTATACATATGCAGAAGATGATTTTGCCTCTTCTACAGATGGCAGTGCGTCAGCTAATGCAGATGCGTATGCGTCAGCTTGGGCAGAAGCAAATGCTTCATCTTCAGCTTATGGTGGTGCTATAGGTAATACAAGTTCAGGTTCTTTAGGTAACGTAAAAGGTGATTTTGTTAAAAATTATGTACAATCAAATGCCTATGGTGGATATGCAGAAGGCGGTTATGCCGAAGCTCACGCCGGTGATGCAAAAGCAGTTGCCGGCGATGCTTATGCTTCAAGTGATGATGGTAGTGCATCGGCTACAGCTACAGCATCAGCTAGTGCAGATGCAACTTGTAATACATCAGCAGATGCAAATGGCAGTGCAACAGCAGGCGGTGGTGCAATTGGCAATTTAGGAACAATGGGAAATGTTACGGGAGATTTTGTTGGCAATTATGCTCATGCAAATGCGAAAGGTGGTACTGCTATTCACGGTTCAAGTATGGAATATAGTGGTACTGCAACTGCAGTTGCCGGCTCAGCTACTGCAGATGCGAGTAATACTAAAACTATTACACATACAAGTTCTTATTATAATGATGAGGGTAAGTGGGTAACAGAAGAGGAGTCAATAACCTTAAGTGTTTCAGCCTCTTCGTCTACATCAGGTTCTTCTGATTGGAATTCTGATTATGATGGCGGGTATTATCATACTTGGAAAGATGGTACTACACAATGGATTAATTCATTATCTGTTACTGCTACTGCCAATTCTAGCACATATGAATATGAGAATACATATTGGGATTATAGTGAACATGCTGATGCAACTGCTAATGCCTATGGTGGTGCTATTTACAATTCGGGTAAAATGGGAAATATTGTAGGTAATTTCATAGGTAACTATGTTCTTTCAACTGGAGAAGGAGGAAGTGCACAGAATAATGGTGTATATACATATGCCTATGGCGGAGGAATATATAACTACCAGTATGGTACTATAGGAACAATTTTAGGCGATTTTACCGGAAACTATGCCAAAGCAGATTTGAACACAATGGGCGGTGGTATTTATAACAGCAGATATGCAACAATTGCCGGAATAAGCGGTGATTTCAATAGCAATTATGTAACTACTGATACAGAATTAAACCTGGCTACAAATTATAGGTCCCAAGGTGGTGCTATTTATAATGAAGGTGCTATTACAAATGGTATAACAGATTCTACATTTACAGGCAACTATGCTATCGCAAATTACGGTGCAGCACAAGGCGGAGCGTTATATCACAGCGGTTACAGCAGTTATAAAATAAACAATATAAGTGCTGATTTTTCTAATAACTATGCTTCTTCGACTAATTATCAGGCACAAGGCGGAGCTATTTACAATACATATAGTTCTAGTAGCAGTTCCAATGGTATTGGTAATGTATCCGGTGATTTTATCGGGAACTATGTAAGTGCTTTAAAAGAGGCACAGGGCGGGGCTATTTATAATAATAATTCAATTGATAGTATAACCGGTACTTTTAGCAGCAACTATGCAAAATCTGAAACAACCGGAGCTCTTGGCGGTGCGATTTATAATAATTCTAACAGTTACGCAAAAATAGGTTCAATAACAGCAGATTTTATAGGCAACTATGTTTATGCGATTGGTAACTCAGCAGGCGGGGCTATTTATAATATTAATAATTCTAATGCTATTGGACTTATTTCAGGTGATTTTATTAATAATCACGTAATTTCCGCAGCTGATGCCAGCGGCGGAGCAATTTATAATACAGCGGTTGCAAACGGCTTGGCTAGTGGAACTTATTCAGGTAACTATGTTCAAGGTAATAATGCGTATGGTGGTGCTTTATATAACACATCAAACATATCAAATGGCATCAAGAATGTAAGCTTTATCGATAATTATGCGCATGCAGAAGAAGGTGGTACTGCTCAAGGCGGAGCGATTTATACAACTTATGATTTAAACATTATTGCTGATAACGGAACCTCTAAATTTTCCGGCAACTATGTACAGGTCGGAGATGGACCGAAAGAGTCGCAAGCTGTTTGGCTGCAAGGCTCAGGGACAAACCTTACTCTTACTGCACAAAATAACGGTAATATAATTGTTGATGATACGATTACAGGTCAATCTAATTACACTCATCAGTTATATTTAACCGGTGACTCAACTGGACAAATCAATTTGAATGGTGTCGTAAAAAACGCTGAAGCGCGGTTAAATTATACAAATCTAACATTTGGTACAAATACTTTTGCAGATACAACTTCAAGATTATATACGAACAGTGGTACGGTTAATCTTCAGGATAATGAGATAAATAATTATAATATTAATTATTTATCATCATCTTCCAATGCTAGATGGGAACTCGATGTAGATTTAGCAAATCAAAAAGCTGATACTATTACTATAGCAAATGGCTCCGGTAGTGTCTATATTAACGCTATTGATTTAACAGATATTCCGCTTGAGGATGGTTCTGTTACAGTTCAGGTTCTTAAAAACGGAAGCGGAAGCAGTGTTTATCTTGCGTTGAATAGTGCTTTAACATATAGAAATTTGCTTAAAGAGACTGAAACTGCTACAAAAGATGCGATTTTGGCAAATACAAACTGGTCGGCTGTATATTCTCAGCTGGATCAAATTGTTAGAGTATATGGACAATTAAGCCTTACTACGACTGATACAAACAGAGACAGTATAACTTATACAACAACATCCGAAATTTCTGGAAACGGCTATAGTGTTCAGGGTGATACTCTCAAATTATGGAACCAGCTTAATACAACAGAAACTAAAAACTTTAACTTTGATGCCGCTTCTAACACATATACCGTAGGTGAAAATCTTGGTGCAACTTCTGGAAGTGTATCAAATGTTAACGGTGTTGCGAGCGGTTCTTCTAAATCTACTATAAATATGAATGGCAAAACCGGTTTTGAACTTTCTAGCGGAAAAACATTAACCCTCTCAAATGTTAATATTACAAATGCTGTTAATTCAGAAGGTTCTGTTGTAAATGCATCAGGCGGTACTACAAATTTATCTAACGTAACTATTGCTTCATCAAATTCCAATGCTGCAATTAAAAACGCAGGTACTTTAAACGTAACTGGCGGAACAAATACTTTAAACAGCGGAATTTCGGGAACCGGTTCAACAAATGTTAACAACGGTGCAAACCTTACACTAGCAAATGGTGTTTCTATTACTCAAAACACTGTAAATGTTAATAATGGTTCATTAAATGTATCTGATACGGGTAAGGTTAATGCAAATCTAAACATTGGTACTCAAGGCAGTGCTTCAATGTCTGCCAATAGTATAACAAGTGCTGTGTCAAACTCCGGAAATTTATCTTTGAGCGGAGGAACTGTGAGCAAAGCAATATCAGGCTCAGGTACAACAACGCTTAAAGGAAATACCACAAACAGTGCTGGTATTAATCAAGGTGTAAATGTAAATAGCGGTGTTACTTTGACTAACAATGCTGCATTGGGCTCAGATAGCGGGACAATTACCAACTCCGGTACAATTAATACCAATGCAAGTAATATCAAAGGAACTGTTGCTAATAATAATACATTAAATCTTTCCGGCGGAACATTGAGCAAAGCAGTTTCAGGTGCAGGAACCACAAATATCACCGGAGCCGTAACCTCCAATTCAGCTATATCACAGGCAATTAATGTAGTTGCAGCGGGTGATCTTACTATCAATGCCAACAATATAGGCGGAGCAGTAACAAACGCCGGAGATTTGATACTCACTGGCGGAACATTAAGCAAAGTGGTATCCGGTTCCGGAAAAACAACTATCACAGGCAATACAACCAATAATTCCGGTATCAATCAGGGTGTAAGTGTAAATTCTGGCGTTACTTTAACCAACAATGCAGCTCTGGGTTCAGAAAATGGTGCAATTACCAATTCGGGTACTATTACAAGTAATGCAGGTAATATTAAAGGAACTGTAACCAATAACAACACATTAAACTTATCCGGCGGCACATTAAGTAAAGCAGTTTCCGGCTCCGGTACAACAAATATTACCGGTGCAGTAACCTCCAATTCAGCTATATCACAGGCAATTAATATAATTGCAGCCGGTGACTTAACTATTAGTGCAGGAAATATCGGCGGTGCTGTAACCAATGCCGGTGACTTGATACTAACCGGCGGAACGTTGTCTAAAGTAGTATCCGGTGCAGGTTTAACCACCATCTCCGGCAATACTACAAATAACGGCGGTATAAATCAGGCTGTAAAAGTAAATAGCGGTGTTACTTTAGCTAACAATGCGGCTCTGGGCTCTGCAAACGGAGCAATTACCAATGCTGGAACCATTAATAGTAATGCTGATTACATCAAAGGTACTGTTGCAAACTCCGGCAGTTTAAACCTTTCCGGCGGAACATTATCAAAAGCTGTATCAGGCTCCGGTACAACCAATATTACCGGCAATACAACAAATAATGCGGGCATTAATCAGGGGGTAAATATCAATAATGGTGTAACTCTAACGAACAATGCTGCATTGGGTTCAGACAGCGGAAAAATTACGAATGCAGGCACAATTAATACAAATGCAAGCAATATTAAGGGTACAGTGACAAATAATAATGCCTTAAATCTTTCCGGCGGAACATTGTCAAAAGCCGTATCCGGAAACGGTACAACCACCATTAGCGGTAATACAACAAACAATGCCGGCATTAATCAAGGTGTAAATGTAAATAGCGGTGTTACATTGACTAACAATGCCGCATTAGGTTCTGATAACGGAAAAATTACCAACGCAGGAACAATTAATACCAATGCAAACAATATTAAGGGAGCAGTAACCAATAACAACGCCCTTAACCTCTCCGGCGGCACATTAAGTAAAGCAGTTTCCGGCTCAGGAACTACAACAATCAGTGCCAATGCAACAAACAATGGCGGAATAAGTCAAAAGGTAAATGTAAATAGCGGTGTTACTTTAACTAACAATGCCGCATTGGGTTCAGACAGCGGAGTTGTTACTAACTCCGGTACGATTAATACAAGTGCAAGCAATATTAAGGGTGCAGTAACCAATAACAATACTGTTAACTTATCCGGCGGAACTCTTGCAAAAGCAATTTCCGGAAGCGGAACAACAAATATTACCGGAATTGTATCATCTAATTCAGCTATTTCTCAGGCAATTTCAATTGCATCAGCAGGTGACTTAACTATCAGTGCAAGCAATGTTGGTGGAAATGTTACAAACGCAGGTGATTTAATCTTAAATGGCGGAACATTATCCAAAGCCGTAACCGGCTCAGGCAAAACCAGTATTACCGGAGCCGTAACTGCAAACTCTGCTATTTCTCAGGCAATCTCAATTGCGGCATCTGGTGATTTAACCGCAAATGCCGGAAATATAGGCGGAGCCGTAACCAATGCTGGAGATTTAATACTCACTGGCGGAACATTAACCAAAGGTGTAACCGGCGCTGGTACAACTAGTATTACCGGAGCCGTAACTGCAAATTCAGCAATTTCTCAGACAATCTCAATTTCTTCTTCCGGTGATTTAACTGCAAATGCCGGAAATATAGGTGGAGCAGTAACTAACGCCGGAGATTTGATATTAACTGGCGGAACTTTATCTAAAGCAGTTTCAGGTGCAGGTTTAACTACAATTACCGGTAATACCACAAACAGTGCCGGTATTAATCAGGGTGTAAAAGTTAATAGCGGTATAACTCTTACAAACAATGCAGCTCTTGGTTCTGCAAGTGGAAGCGTAACGAACGCTGGAACTATTAACAGCAGTGCTGATAACATTAAAGGCACTGTATCTAATACAGGCAGTTTAAATCTTTCCGGCGGAACATTGTCAAAAGCGGTATCCGGTTCCGGCAAAACCACTATTAGCGGTAATACAACAAACAGCGGCGGTATTAATCAGGGTGTAACAGTCAATAGCGGAGTTACTCTCACTAACAATGCTGCATTGGGCTCAGATAGCGGGACAATTACCAACTCCGGTACAATTAATACCAATGCAAGTAATATCAAAGGAACTGTTGCTAATAATAATACATTAAATCTTTCCGGCGGAACATTGAGCAAAGCAGTTTCAGGTGCAGGAACCACAAATATCACCGGAGCCGTAACCTCCAATTCAGCTATATCACAGGCAATTAATGTAGTTGCAGCGGGTGATCTTACTATCAATGCCAACAATATAGGCGGAGCAGTAACAAACGCCGGAGATTTGATACTCACTGGCGGAACATTAAGCAAAGTGGTATCCGGTTCCGGAAAAACAACTATCACAGGCAATACAACCAATAATTCCGGTATCAATCAGGGTGTAAGTGTAAATTCTGGCGTTACTTTAACCAACAATGCAGCTCTGGGTTCAGAAAATGGTGCAATTACCAATTCGGGTACTATTACAAGTAATGCAGGTAATATTAAAGGAACTGTAACCAATAACAACACATTAAACTTATCCGGCGGCACATTAAGTAAAGCAGTTTCCGGCTCCGGTACAACAAATATTACCGGTGCAGTAACCTCCAATTCAGCTATATCACAGGCAATTAATATAATTGCAGCCGGTGACTTAACTATTAGTGCAGGAAATATCGGCGGTGCTGTAACCAATGCCGGTGACTTGATACTAACCGGCGGAACGTTGTCTAAAGTAGTATCCGGTGCAGGTTTAACCACCATCTCCGGCAATACTACAAATAACGGCGGTATAAATCAGGCTGTAAAAGTAAATAGCGGTGTTACTTTAGCTAACAATGCGGCTCTGGGCTCTGCAAACGGAGCAATTACCAATGCTGGAACCATTAATAGTAATGCTGATTACATCAAAGGTACTGTTGCAAACTCCGGCAGTTTAAACCTTTCCGGCGGAACATTATCAAAAGCTGTATCAGGCTCCGGTACAACCAATATTACCGGCAATACAACAAATAATGCGGGCATTAATCAGGGGGTAAATATCAATAATGGTGTAACTCTAACGAACAATGCTGCATTGGGTTCAGACAGCGGAAAAATTACGAATGCAGGCACAATTAATACAAATGCAAGCAATATTAAGGGTACAGTGACAAATAATAATGCCTTAAATCTTTCCGGCGGAACATTGTCAAAAGCCGTATCCGGAAACGGTACAACCACCATTAGCGGTAATACAACAAACAATGCCGGCATTAATCAAGGTGTAAATGTAAATAGCGGTGTTACATTGACTAACAATGCCGCATTAGGTTCTGATAACGGAAAAATTACCAACGCAGGAACAATTAATACCAATGCAAACAATATTAAGGGAGCAGTAACCAATAACAACGCCCTTAACCTCTCCGGCGGCACATTAAGTAAAGCAGTTTCCGGCTCAGGAACTACAACAATCAGTGCCAATGCAACAAACAATGGCGGAATAAGTCAAAATGTAAATGTTAGTTCTGGCGTTACTTTAACTAACAATGCCGCTCTAGGTTCAGACAGCGGAACAATTACTAACGCAGGTACAATAACAAGTGATGCAAGCAATATTAAAGGAAGCGTAACAAATAATAATACATTAAATTTATCTGGCGGAACATTGTCCAAAGTCGTATCGGGTTCCGGTACAACAAACATTACGGGTGATGTGACTTCTAATTCAGCTATCTCACAGGCAATATCAATAACTTCGACAGGCGGTTTGACGATTAATGCTTCTAATGTGGGCGGCAACGTAGCTAACTCCGGCGATTTAATTCTCAATGGCGGAACTCTGAACAAAGTTGTTTCCGGCTCAGGCACAACAAATATTGTTGGAGAAGTAACGTCAAATTCTGCAATTTCTCAAGAAATTCTGATTACTGCAGTAGGTGACTTAACAATTAATGCGGACAACGTAGGCGGTGTTGTAACAAACGAAGGTATACTTACTCTGACCGGAGGTTCTTTAACTCATCAGGTAATTGGAACAGGTTCACTTGGTATTGCCGGCAATGTTACCAATAATGATATTATTTCTCAAAATGTTATAATTAAAGATTCCGGAAATCTTACTAATAACAATAATATTAGTAATGTTATCAACTACGGTGTTTTAACATCTAAGGGTGAATACCTGACAGGTACAATTGAGAATAATAAAACCTTAAATCTTTCAGGTTCAATTGGTAAAACCGTATCAGGCAACGGAACAACTTATGTTGCAAACTCTTTGACTTTTAAAGACGGTGCAGATATCGTAAGTACTTTGAATTTATCAAATGGAGCAGTATTATCAACTTCCGGAAATGCTGACAGCAGCTATGCAATTGGAACTTTAACCGGAAACGGAGAGGTAAATGTAACTACAGGCAGTTTGCAGATAGACAATAATGCTGCACTTAACAATCTTGCTAATGACGGTAAAACCAATATTGGCGGAACACTTGCAGCGGCAAATAATATTACTAACACAAATGAGTTAACTGTTAATGGTAAAGTATCTGCAAAAGATGTTACCAACAGCGGAACTCTGACTCTCAAAAACGGAGCAGAGCTGGAAGACATTGTTAACAGCGGTAATGCTTATATTACAGGTAAGACTTCCGCAGAAAATATTACAAATAATGAAGGAAATATTTTTAACGCAGAAGGCGATGTAAATGCTCAGAATATTACCAACAAAGGTGATATGGATATTGACGGTAATACAGAAACAGAACTTTTAATTACAAACAGCGGTTCTTTAGATGTAACCGGTTCTGTAACAGGTAAAGATTTTACAAATTCGGGCAATGCAAATGTTGGCGAAGAATTAACTTTAACCGGAACTTTAAAGAATACAAATTCTATTACTGTAAACAGCGAGGCAAATTTAAATGATGTTACCAACAGCGGAACTTTGACTCTAAAAAATGATGCGGATATTCACAATTTAACAAACGAGAATACAGTTTTGATTTCAGGTAATGCTGATGTAAATAATATCATTAATAACAAACATATGAGTGTTGATGGTAATCTTAACGTTGCTGTTGATGTCAAAAATACTGATACATTAACTGTTAAAAAAGACTTGAATGTAACCGGAAATATAACAACATCCAAAACGCTTGACGTTACAGGCTCTGTATCAGCAGCAAATCTAACCAATGAAGGAAGCGTTAGTGTAGGCGGAACACTAACTGTTTCCGGCGATGTTTCAAATACGAATACTATTACTGTTGTCGGAAAGGTAATTGCAGAGGATGTTACCAACAGTGGTAATTTGACATTCCGTAACGGGGCAGAAATTAATGATTTTATAAATAACGGCAGTGCATATATTACAGGAAGCACAAGCGCAAATAATATTACAAACAACGAAGAAAAAATATTCAATATTACCGGTGATGTTATTGCTCAAAATATTACCAATAAAGGTGATATGGATATCACAGGAAATGCCGCAGCAGAAGTGTTGATTTCAAACAGCGCTGCTCTCGATGTGACAGGTACTTTAACAACTGTTGATTTTACAAATAATGGAACTGCAAATATTAGCGAAAATTTGATTTCAACAGGTATTCTGAACAACACTGATGCTCTGACCGTTGAAGGACATGCAGGATTAAATGATGTTACTAACAGCGGAACTTTGACTCTGAAAAACGGAGCTGATATTCATGATTTAACAAATGATAATATCGTTAAAATAACAGGCAATGCAAATACAAATAATGTTGTTAACAATAAACAAATGACTGTTGAAGGCAGCCTTGCATCAACAGGTAATGTAATTAATAAAGATGAACTCACTGTTACTAATAATCTTACAACGGACGGGTCTATAACTAATACAAAAACTCTTAATGCAGGAGGAAGTGTTTCAACGATAGATTTAACAAATTCAGGAAATGCTGTTATTAATGGTTCATTAACCGCAGCGGGAAATATTTCTAATACCGATTCATTAACAGTAGTAGGACATGTAGTTTCTAAGGATATTGAAAACAGTGGTATTATAACTTTCCAGAGCGGTGCTGATGTAAGTGATTTTACAAATAACGGTGAAGTCTACATTACAGGTATATTAAACGCAAATGATATAGTTAACAATGAAAATAAAATATTTGATATCACCGGTGATGTGAATGCTAAAAATGTTACAAACCATGGTGATATGGATATTAGCGGAAATCTTACTGTTGAAAATACTATAAACAATACTGGTGATTTAGATGTTATCGGAACTGCTTCAGCAAAGGAAATTATTAATACAGGAAACTTTAATGTAGGAGATGAAGCAAACGTAAATGTTACAGGTAATCTGATAACAACAGAAAATATAACGACTTCCGGTGTTCTTAATGTTGAAGGTGATGTAAACGCAAAAGATTTAACAAACAGCGGAACTCTAATTGCAGGTAATAATGCAGAGGTCAACGGTCTGGTAAACGAAGAAACAGGAACTATAAATATTGCTGGAAACCTTGACGTAACAGGCATAATAACTGATGATGGAAACTCAAATGGTTTAATCAATGATGGTACACTTAATGTTGGCGGCAATCTGACATCGGCATACAACATTATAAACACTAATGATATTTCTGTTGTCGGTCAGTTAATTTCACTTGGAGTAAATAACAGCGGAAATTTAACTGTACAAAATAATTCAGAAATTCAGAATTTTACAAATAGCGGAATTGCAAGTATTTCAGGGACTCTTACTTCTGCCGGCATAGTGGATAACTCTAATGAATTAACGGTTTTAGGTTATGCAGATTTGAATAGTGCTGTAAACAGCGGTACATTAACTCTTAATAACGGTGCAGAAATTACCAGTTTTACAAATACTAAAAACGCTGTAATTTACAATGGTTTGAATGCTGACTATATTAAAAACGAAGGAACTATAGCTCTTAGTAATGGTACAGACAGAGTTGGTGATATATTAAATAATTCCCAAATAAATATAACAAATTCAGCATTTACTCTTGACAATACAATTACTGGAACAGGTAATATTAATATAACAAATTCAAGCTTTACTACAAACGGTGAAATCAGTAATCAAAACATTACGGCAGATAGTTCAACAATGAATTTTGGAAACAATTCAAATGTATTAAATAACTCTGTATTAAATGTAACTAATGGAAGTACAATTAATACAAAAGACGGGGTCTATACAGATTATGTAATGGATGAACTTCATTCCTCCGCTGATTCCAGATATTCAATCGATGTTACACTAACAAAAGAAGAACAGAATGCTGATACTTTCACGCTTGAAAACGGAGGAAGCGGTACAATTTATATATCTTCAATAAATGTTAGTAACGAATGCGACATGAATGAAAAATACATTTTGCAAATAATAAAATCAGCAACTTCTGACGCACCTCAGCTTGATTATGATAATTCTAAAGTCTTAAATCAAGCAGAAGCAATTATGACTAGCGATATTATTCTGGCAAAAGAATTTGGGCTTGCCTCTACAACAACGAAAAATGACAGTTTAGAAATCCGTGGTCTTCAGGATACATTTGTTGCCTGGGCTGAGTACGAAACACCAATCTGGTCTGGTCTTACCGAACAAGAAGACAAAATATTTACTTTTGTAGATGATTCAACAACAATCTTGTCAAAAGATGTTTCTGAACTTAAAGGGATAAACCTTACTATAAACGGAGCAAACAATACATTTGATGTAAATAACAAAGACTTCCTTTCATCTGTGAACGAAAATCAAAATGTAACTATTTCAAACATTAATATTACTAATAACAATGATGAGGCTACAGATAACAAAGGTATATTGAACCTTAATAATGTCAAAACCGATAAAGATATTATTAACAATAATGATTTGAACATGACTGGCGTAGTAGAGCTTGCCAATGTTACCAATAATTCAAAACTATCTTTTGACGGTTCTTTAATGACTGTTAAAGATTTTGAAAACAAGGCAGATATTGATATCAAAGGAAATACTGCAGCTGATAATATTACCAACAGCGGAAACATAAAGGCAGAAGGCGATATTGCAGTAAAAGAAACCGTAAAAAATGAAAAAGATGGTGAAATTACGGTAGACGGCTCCGTATATGCAGACAAAATTGATAACGACGGCAATATGCTGATTAACAATGATGTTAAGGTAACTACAATTTCTAATACCGGTACAGCAATAATCAAAGGTAATACAACAGTAAAAGAAATTACTAATACAGAAGGCAGTGCAGATATTACAGGTAACTTGATTGTTGAAAATATCTACAATGATGAAGTTATGACTGTTACCGGCGATATGGATACATCCAAAATAACTAACCTCGGCACAATAAATGTTAATGAATCAACATTTAACGTTAACGAGATTACGACAGAAGAACGCGGTACAATAAATCTTAAAGATACAGTATTCACCCCTGCTGTCCTTGTTGAAAATCAGGATATAATTGCCCAGGATAGTACAGTTAATCTCTATAATCCGTATGCAGCAGTAAATGACTCGCTAGTATTGAATCAGAGTACAATGAATATCGGTAACTTAACTACAAACCCTCTGCATTTTACTAAATTTGAATTAAATGACGGAAGTACTGTAAATATTAACTCTGCAGCAGTAGATTTTACAACAAATACAATGGGCCGTATTACAGCCGATGAATACGCTCAGGCAGGTGAAGGTACAGTCGTAAATCTCAATTCAATAAACGTATTAAATAATATTGCAAATAATATAACTATGGTTGAGATTCCGTTTGCTGACGAATCTTTCGCAGAAAATGTAAAATATCACGGTCAGAAAACAGTTTATACTCCTGTATATCAATTCGGTGCAAGCTATAATTACAGAGATGGCGATATGGTCTTTGTAAGAGGCGGGTACTTTAACCCGGATACAGGCAAGATAGAATATCCATCAAATCCAAGCGATGCTTTCAACCCTTCTGTTTTAGGAAGTGCAGTTGCAGCTCAGGCTGCTGCAGCATCACAGATGAATCAGACATTTAACTACGCATTCCAGAACAGCGATAACTTTATGCTTATGCCAAGACACATTCGAATGGCAGAAATTAATAAAAATAAAATTGCAATTGCAGGTGTAAATGATGCGGGTGAAAATTTTGAAGCCCAAGAACAGGCAAGTACATGGTATAAACCATACGTAAGCTTTGAAAATATTCCTCTGAAAGACGGGCCAAAAGTTAACAGTATAACCTACGGTTCTCTGTTTGGTTTTGATACGCCGATTAAAGAATGGAAACACGGCTGGGCAAGAACATTCACAGGTTACGGCGGTTATAACGGAGCTAGTATTGATTATAAAAATATAGGCATAAGCCAAAATGGCGGTGTTCTCGGCGGTACTGTAACTTTATACAAAGGCAACTTCTTCAATGCAACAACATTAAGCGCAGGTGCAAACTTGTCAGATATATCTACAATGTACGGCCACGAAGATGCAGTTATGCTTTTGGCAGGAGTTGGCAATAAGACCGGATATAATCTGGAATTTAAAGATGGAAAATTTATAATTCAACCGAACTTAATGCTGGCATACACATTTATAAATACCTTTGATTACAAAAATTCAGCCGGTGCAAAAATCGACTCTGATCCTCTGCACGCAATTCAGGTTGCGCCAGGTGTAAAATTTATTGCAAATACTAAAAACGGCTGGCAGCCATACATAGCTGCTAATGCGGTGATGAACTTTATGGATAAATCAAGAGTAATGGCAGACAATGTCAGACTTCCGGAAATGAGTATTAAACCATTTGTTCAATATGGTGTAGGTATTCAAAAAGTATTTAAGGATAACTTTATGGCATTTGGTTCTGCAATGCTTCAGAGCGGCGGCAGAAACGGTATAACTTTAAATCTCGGGTTAAGATGGGCTCTTGAATTTGGACACCACATAGATATGGTGCAGGCAGAACCTGCGGTCAAAAAATTTGAACTTCTTCCTGATATAGAAGATAAACCGGTATCTGCTACAGAAAAAACTTATGATGTCGTTCAAAATGTTATTGAATTAGATACAGTAAATGAAGCTTCTGCGAATGTTCAACATGTAATTAAAGAAAAATCCGGTGAAAAAGCTGATGTCGTAAAGCTCGAAGTAACAGAGCCGCTTGATAAAGGCCCTTTAATCTTAAAAACAATGAAACTTTAGTAATTGATAGCAGTTTTTAGGCAGTTATCAGACTTGGCCTCAAAGAATTTGTATGCTTTTTCAATCTCATCCAGCTGAAATGTATGTGTTATAAGAAAATCAGTATTGATAATACCTTTAGAAATCATCTCAAGTAGTTTTTTACAATGAACAGCATCAACTCCACCTGTTTTGAAAGTCAAATTTTTGCCGTACATTTCAGGCAAAGGTAAAATCTGGTTTTCCTCATACATTGCAACTACTCCGACAATCGCATTAGGGCGTGCAATTTTCCAGGCAGTTTCAAAAGTGTTTTTTCCTCCGGCAGCTTCTATAACAGAATCTGCGCCTCTGTTTTCAGTAAGCTTTTTAATTTCTTTTTCTATATCACACTGTTGTGGATTGAATACAAAATCAGCAAGTCCTAATTTTAGAGCAAGATTAAGACGAAACTCATCAATATCAATAGCAATTATTTTGCCGGGGTTAAAAGTTCTGGCGCATGCCATAGAGCAGAGTCCTACAGGGCCTGCGCCTATAACAGCAATGAAATCTCCCCGTTGAATTTCACACATCTCAGCTCCGAAGTATCCGCTTGAAAGAATATCTCCAACAAAAAGAGCGTTTTCATAAGTTACGTTATCAGGCAGTTTTGTAAGTCCTGTGTCAGCAAACGGAACCCTGACATATTCTGCCTGACATCCATCTATTTTGCACCCCAGCTCCCAGCCTCCGTTGACGCAGTTATTTATAAACCCTTTTTTGCAAAAATAGCATTCACCGCAAAAAGTTTCACAGTTCGCGCAGACTCTATCTCCAACTTTCAAGTTTGTAATTTCACTTCCGGTTTCTACAACCTCCCCTACAAACTCATGCCCGAGTATAATACCATCTTTAGCCTGCGGTACGAAACCTCTTATAATATGCAAATCGCTTGTGCAGATTGATGATAAGGCAACTTTAACTATAGCATCCCGCGGAGATATTATTTCCGGCTTCTTACGCTCAGTAAGGCTTATCGTCTGATTTTGATAAACTAATGCTTTCATATTTTTATTATAAATGAACAATTCTTAAAAGAAATCGTTTATATGATATAATAGATTAGTTAGGAGGGAATTATGAAAAAAACATTATTAACAGCTGCTGTATTGGGTTTGATAGCAGTAAGTGCACCATTATCAACTCAGGCAGTAACGCAGGTTTCTCACGATAGAGGATATATCTCTGTAAGCACATCTGCAAATACCGAAGTCGCACCGGATGTGGCAGAAATCTCTTTTGCCGTGCAGACTTCTGACAGCAAATCAATGCAAAAAGCTACACAATTAAATAAAGAAGCTTCAGACAGAGTTCTTTCAGTTTTGAGCTCAATGCTTAATTCTTCAAATGGGGACTATATTAAAACATCTGATTTTAGCGCATCTCCAATCTACTCATACTCTGGAAGTAAGAGAAATCTTGATAAATATGAAGTTTCTAACAGAGTAATTGTACATACAAAATCTCTTGATAAAGTTGGTTCAATGATTGATAAGGCAATAGAGGCTGGAGCAACAAATGTAGACAACCTTAACTTTTCCGTATCAACATATGATGCTCAGTGTAATGACCTTCTAGGTATAGCAACCAAAAAAGCCCAGTCAAGAGCAGGGCTTCTGGCTAAAAATCTTGGAACGACATTAGATGGTGTAAGAACTTTTGATGTAAGCTGCAATGCCAATAATTATAACAGCCCAAGAATGTATATGGCTAAGAATATGCTTGCTTCTGTGGCAGATGAAGCTGCATCCGGAGCTACTTCTACAACTATTACAGGCGGCGTTGTAAAAATTAATGCTAATGTAAATGCAAGTTTCTTTGTAAAATAATTTTAGCTAAAGTATAAATAAGGCGGGTAGTATGTACTATCCGCTTTTATGTTAAAATACATTTATGAAAGATAAAAACAAGATTATTAAAAGAATAGTAAATGCGTTAAATGCGAATGATTACGAAGCTGCACGCAAAATAATCGAGAATGATTTGAAACGTCTTGGCTGCACTGACGAGTATTATTTTTACCTTGCTCTAATTACAGAAAATCTTGAAAAAAAGCGCGAACTTTATACAAAGGCAATAGAAGTAAATCCAGACTTTTTGGACGCATATATTAATAGAGGCCTTGTAAATAATGAACTTCAAGATTATAACAAATCTCTTGAAGATTACAACAGGGCAATAGAATTAGACTCAAGGTGTGCTCTTGCGTATAATAACCGTGGATATACTAAGTACAAAATGAAAGATTATAAAGGTGCTTTAGACGATTATAACCGCGCTATATTACTAAATCCTAAATTCCGTATGGCACTAGACAATAAAGCTCAAATATTTCAGGAAGTATGCATAAAAGACGACGAAGATTTTGTTGAAAAGTATTACTTGAGCCTTGGTATTGCTGATGTTAACTCCGGCGCTTTCCCTGATGCAATAAGAAATCTGGATGAAGCTATCAGATTTAATCCAAAATCGGATATAGCATATTTCTATAAAGGAATCGCCTGCCATAGCATTGGTAAAGATGAAGAAGCGTATAAAAATTATACAAAAGCTATTGAGCTGAATAAGAAAATGACAGATGCATATTTTAATAGAGGCCAGCTTATTTTTAATACAAATCCGAAACTTGCTCTTGATGATTTTGTTTCAGCTGTAGCGCTGGATCCGAAGTTCATAGATGCTTATTATTCTATTGCTGCAATCCAAAAAAATCTCGGACAGTATGAAGATGCTATAAAAAATCTGGATAAGATTATTGAACTTGAGCCTCACGCAGTTAATGCAAAAGCACTTAAAAAATTAATATTAACAAAGTATTTGAAAAATTAGCGCCAATATGGCTTAAAAAAAGTAATTTCTTGTAAGGTTTCGTCGTAATCGCCGTTAAACCTGATAGCTCTGTCATCAATGAAGGCGCTGGCAAAAGGGTTTTTAACATTTGTGATGTTTGATACGTACCTGTCAAGGTCGTTGTCTATAAGCCATTTAGCAGTAAGCTTGGTGTTTCTGACGGTAAAAATTTCAATTTTGTAGTTTTCAGCGAGCTTTGCTAAAAATTCATGAACGCCTTCTTTAGGCGGAGCAATCTCGTTTTCGTTGTAATTTCCGCAGTAAGTATTTAATACACCGTCTAAATCAATAGCGATTGTTTTAATCATTTTTTCTCCTTTTAAAATTTATAAACAGCCCTACTGTGAGTAATAGCTGAGTGACAGCTAGTACTATAATGCTGATAAGTAGTATTGATAGTTTTGTCATTAGATATTCTCGTACGGTGCTTATACGCTAGTGGTGCCTAGATAGCATATATCATATTATGTTGATATGGATTTCGAGAAGGAAATATACATAAAATTAGGACAAAATATCAAAAAGTACCGTCTTGCGAAAAATTTTTCGCAAGAAAAACTTTCGGAACTATTAGATGCTAATCCTAAATTCATTGGGCATGTTGAACGAGTTGAACGTTATATAAGTCTAAAAAAGCTTATACAAATTTCACAAATTCTTGATATCCCTTTATATAGCTTTTTCGATTTCAGAAATACAAATTAACCATATTTAATCCTCCAATAGTGCTTATGTAGCAGTGG
>ERZ780223.1936-NODE-1936-length-18731-cov-13.828496_pt1 | contig 18731 bp, 29 predicted proteins | sample MGYA00511016_ERZ780223 | MGnify/ENA primary metagenome ERZ780223 (study PRJEB29588, sample SAMEA2159032) | human gut metagenome | biome: human gut; feature: human-associated habitat; material: faeces | place: Denmark | collected 2008/2010 ... | reverse complement strand
AAGTTGGGTCGAAACGATTTGCAAGTCGGCGTGCTTTGGCGAGTGGTGACATCATAAGACGACGCAGGGCAGAGCCGCTTGGAACATCACCTGCCTTATTCGTCAAATCACCAAACACAGCAGAACCCATTTCCGAAATTGTATAAAGCTGATTTGTGAGAAGCTCAATCTGTTTAAAATTTGCGTCCATACTTGCATCCCAGACAAGATATTCAGGTTTTATGGTATCGTTATCGCAAGGGAAATAATCTCCAACCTTTAAACGCCAGGTACCTGTCGCTTCGTCCATTTCAAGTGCCGACTGTGGACCCGTCATACTTGGACTTGCAAATTTATCAAGTACTTTGCTTATTTGCGATACTCTGACAATGATTTCAGCAACAATACTGTCAATCGGCTCATAATCATCATGACCATATATATTGTCACTGGTAAGCAGATTTGATATACGGTAAACAGGGCAGGTATGCATTGAGGTTTCAAGGCTAAGTTCCTGTTTTTGGGTGATTTCCTTGCCAATTTTAAAGCTGCCTGGTTTGCCATTAAGTTCATAATTATGAGCTTCGCACTTTTCGGGCTCATCTGGTTTATGTATCTGCACTTTTAGCCCATATTGTTTTTTTACAGTGTCGATAAGATAAACCCAAGCAAATACATGATATTGAAATTGCCTTATATTGTCTTGATTGACAACAGGAAACCACATTGCAGGGCTTATGACATCAATGCTTGGCAAACCTTTATCGTTGCATGATAAAAGCATAATAGCATCGCCATAGCGTGATACATCAATGCAACTGATATACGCACAGCCGAATAAGTCTGTATCAAGTAAAATTTTATCTATAACAGTCTGCTTTGAATCATCTGCGACAGTAACCCTTGGAGGTTCGCCAAATACAAGGTCGGCTGTCTTTACACTTAACAATCGCTGATAATTAAAAACAGTACCATAAGATACCACTCTGTCAAAATTGCCGATTACTCTTTCTATTCTGCGAAACTGCTCCTTGTAGACCTTTGCGTGGTCATTTTCAAACAATTTTCTGTGGTCAAGATATGTTTCCAGTCTATATTTTTCGCTGTCTGGAGGAAACGCCTTGCCACGCTCTAAAAATGATAAATTTGTAAGCATATTACCTCCTGAGTTTTACAACGCCTGGCAAGCCGTTCTTTGCAAGTACGGTCGAACAAAAATAGCGTATATCGTCCATTGCGTGGTCATGCTCTTTCAAAGGCTTGTCTTCACCTGTTTTTTGTGAGTGCTGAGTATCCCAGACATAGCTTGCAAACTCCGCAAATGTATTTGTACAGCAATCGTTAAACATAATTAAGCCTTGCTGTATACAAGTGGCAGTTAATCGTATGCCATCAAGTACAGCATTATTGGCTTTATGGACAGTATACCTGCCATGCTTGCGGATAACAGTGATAAAGCTTGCCGCCGACGGGTCAACGATTATAGCCGTTATTGGCAGTCTGTCAATCAGCTTAACAAGCTCGTTATAGTATTCTTCATCTGTTTTCTGTGCCTTTTTATTTCTGCCATCATAATAATATTCTCTTATGCGATACCATACACCGCCACACATTCCCCATAATCCTGCCGAAAACGGGTTCAATGTACCGTAGTCTATGCTGACATAATATTGAGAGTAGTGTCGCTCATCAGTCGGAACAACGCATTTTTCTTTGCTGAACATCGGATAAATCAAGCCGTCAGCAGATACCCAGCGACCGAGTATATAGCGTTCAAAGAAGTTGCCTGTATACAAGCTGTAATATCGGCTTTTTACTTCTTCGGAAAGAGTCAGGTTATCGTCCATAGTAAAATGCAGATACAAGGCTTTTTTATCGTCTGCTTTCTGAATCCATTCCTGATAGAACCAGTGATACGGATTGTCAGGGTTGCAGTTGAACCAAAAGCGTGAGCCTGTTACAGAACAACGACCTAAAGCCTGTTCGACAAAAGAGCGGGGCATAAGAGCAACTTCGTCAAGCATAACTCCTGCAAGTGTAATGCCTTGAATCAAGTCCTGACTTGATTCGTCCTTACCGCCAAAAAGGTAAAAATAATTACAGCGTTCGCCTTTCTGAATCACAATAAGATTTTCTGAGCGTTTGTCCTGAATTGCATATCGCTTGTGTATCATATCCAAAAGCGGTTTTACGACATTTCTGCGGCACGAACCAACCGTTTTACCACAAACAGCAAAGTTACAGCCGTCAAAATTGGTCATAGCCCACAGCACAAACGACAGCGACATACTCATTGTCTTGCCTGAACGGATAGAACCATCAGCTATTACAGCATTATATTTTTTGCTTATTGTTTCGTTTGTCCACCAAGTCATAACTTTTGCTTGCTTATCGCTGAAAGATTTAATTTTCATCAGCAAAAACCTCCTTACCACGAGCAAGGAGTGCAGCCGTTAGACCATCATCTTCGGTTTCAGATGATGTTGGCTTAAAGCTATCGAGATATAGCCTTATGGCATTTGTATCTCCAACACGGCATTTTTCAATAAGTGCTTTTCTGATTTCTGTAATTTCGCTTGTCTGATATTTTTCTATTAGCTCTTGCAGTTTCTTGCGAAAATCCTTGCGTTTAAGCATATCAAGTGAGCGTTCAAGGCTCTGCAAATCTGCAACAATGTCGTAATCTTGTTTATTATCAACTGATTCCAATAGCTTGCTGACCTTGTCTATATTCGACATTTAATCACTCCTTAAACATAGTTTAAATAACAGAAACAGCTGACATACTGCAGGACATGGCTTCGCCCCTCAGCCACCTGATTTTGTTCGGAAATAGGTCACTGTGTTCTGCAGTATGTCAGCTGTTCCCTCAGAGGAGACGAATCAATCCTCATTGTTATCCAGCGTTTGTAATACATAAGACAATTTGATTATCTGTTCCTGACCTGCAATATGTAACTTTACATATGCACGCCTATAATGCCTTTCAAGCTTAATAATATTGTCTTTTAAATCGAGCAGTACCCCGCTTATAACTTCGTAACTGTTCTCCGTTAGCTTGAGTACTGACGATTCTTTCAGCAAATCGTTTAAGCTTAATATCCATTCTGTTTCTGATTGTGTGAGCGGTTCAGGCTGATGTCCGCCACCAAGCAAGCGGATAACTCCGTTAATGCCTGAAAGTATATAATACTGCGACCAAGAGTACATCATCCTAATAAACACATAGCCTGCAAATACTATATACTGTTTGCTAATCCATTGTTTTGCTCTGTGTATCTGCCTGTTTTCAAGTGGCACAACCGCCTCAACACCTCTGCGGAGTAATTCCTTTTGTACATCAAGCTCTGAACCAGTCTGCACCTGCAAGACATACCATTTGTTATTATCCATCATTTGCAGTACCTCCCTTGTTTTTATGCTTGATACGCAAAATCTCCTCCTGCAGTTCTTTGTATAGACGAGGGTTGTCGTGCTTGAGGGTTTCATACAAGAGAGTCTGATTGCTTTCAATTGCAATTTCTTCATCACTTTTCACCTTAGTGTCGATACCCTTTTTATATGCAACTGCCCTTGCAAGTGCCGTTGCTTGACTTAGCAATTTATCTGCCGACACCTCATTCCAATGTTCATCATCAAGTGCAGCTACTGCGTCATAAATCTTTTGGCTTGCCAATCTTAAAATAGCTTCCGCAGGGTCAAGGTCAGGATAACGCTCTGTTTCAGTCAGAATCATTCGGAAGTTTTCCTGAGCAATGCGAAGCTGTTCGGCATTGGCAAGGAATCTCTTTGCATATCTGCACACGCTCGCCTGTGAAAGCATAACCTCATTTTCTGCAAGATACTTGCATATCTCACGATAGCTTTCACCTGACATCAGCATTTGGTCTACTGTATCCTTAAGAGCTGGCTGGAGCTTGTCAATAGAACCAACTATTCTGCGTTTTCTGCCCATAGCCTACACCTCAATCAAATCATCTTCGAGCTTTCCTGCAAGTAACCTGATACCTTTTTCTGTCAGCTTTGCCTCAAGATGCACATAGTCAACATCAGCAATTTCAGCAATCTGCTTACTTGTGACACGCCTCATCTGTATATATTCTGCCTCTGATAAGTAGTTCAAGCTATCAAGATATTCGTTTTCAGGCATATCTTCAAGAGCGTACTTAACTTCTTCAAGTTTTTCATATTTATAGCGAAGAAGGTTAATTGTACGCAATACACGACCGTTATTTTTAATAAATCTTCCAGCCCTCATTTTTGCAATTGCGTTATCCATTGTTTTCACCCTTTCTTAGACAGCTCAATGAGCATATCGTAAATTTTATCTATTTTATCGTCTGTTTTTGCCTGAGAACGATAGAAATCAGCTTTACTTAAAGTGTTTACTTTGATTTCTTCGACATCTTTTTGCAATTTATCCATACTTGTTGCCGTATCGGATTTAAGCTCTTTAAATTCTTCTTTTGTAACATAAGTAAGCTTTATATGGTTAATATCAGCCTCGTGCTGGTCTTGCTTTGACATTGTTCTTTTTAAAAAATAGCCTATTATGCCGATTGCTATTGTCACCGCAAGCCCAACGAGCCACCAGGTGTCTGCTCCAAATTCCATTTTTTCACCACCAAACGAAAAGGTATCATTAAGTCTTAACTTAATGATACCTTAAATCTTTGAAGTAAAATATATGAAATATTTCTCTTTTTTTCTTCAATTTTACCATTTACTACCATAAAGATGTCTGTTCAGAACCATACATTTCATTTATATAATCAGCTATTATAGTTCTGATTGCTCGTTCGGATAATCCATATTGTTTTGCAAGTTGAGCATAGTTATTACCATTAAACTTTCTCACAATTTCTGCGTCACGCTTTATGCAAAACAGCTTATCCATTTTGGCAATATAAACATTAGAACCACCATACAATTTAACAAGCTCTATATATGCTTTGATTCCTATCGCTTGTGCGATTTCTCTCTGTTCTCCTCTCAAATCCGAGAGCTGTATTTCGATACTATCCATATCCGTCACCTCTCATAGCTCTGCGTTCGGCACTTTTGATATATCGTTTTATAGCCTCAATAAGTTTACTGCCTTGCTGATATGTAAGCCAGACCAAAGGCTTTTCAGCTGTTGCATCAACTCCAATTTCTTTTTTAATGATACCGCAAAGCCGTTCTCCAAGTGATTTTGAGCTTTTCTTTTTATCGAATTTTTTCAGCTCATACATAAGATGCCACACCTTGCGTTGCTGTCCTTCACTCATACCGCCCGGCTGTTCCTCATATCTTGCTGTTCGTCTTATCTTTGCAGGAGGCTCTTCAAGATTTTGTATATGTATGCGTTCTGCAAGTTCATGTACAACTGCCTTGTATTCATCATCTGTAAGAGTCTTTATGCTATCCTTGCCTGTTATTGATTCGACAAGCAGATGTAGGTTATCACGCTTATTACCACTTTCAAGTATACCGAGTATTGAGCCCATACCGTATATCCGTTGTATCTGCTGTTTTGTCATAAATTTCAGCTCCTTATTTAATTTTCTTCGCTAATCTCATGCATTGCATATATTGATATTTCTGTTCGTAAAAAATCTGCTCGAGTATGCAGATTCGTCTTTTATCATTTTCTGTCTTTTCATCTCGCTGGTATAAAATATCAAGTTCACGCTCAGCATACTCATAGTTTGTTTTACAGCGTTCAGCCATTTTCAACCAAGTTTCCACATAGCCTCACCTACTCAACTGAGATTTTTGTACTCTCATCAACAATCATAGCAGTATCAATAAGCTTTGTTATTTCAGCAATATCACTATCGCTTGTTATACCATTAAGCTCAAGCAAGGTGCTGTAGCTCTGCCATGCCGCCGCCTCGCTGATGAGATAAGCATATTCATTCGCTTCTTGCTCCGATAAACCGCCGATATTGATAAGATTTTTCTTATCTGTCTCAAAATTTATTCCTTTAAGCTTTTTAGCTAATTTCTTGAGTGTTATATCGTCTACTGGCAACTGAGCAATAGCATCATTAAGTGACTGCTTAATATATGAGCCTGTCCATACCTTTGTGAGCATACGCTTGGCTGAAGCCGTAAGAGTGTACTTTGTTTCCTCCTTAACTGCGTCGCTATATGCTGCTCCAAATATTTTTTTAAGCAATGTAGGATATGTAAGCTTGAGAGTTTCAGCAATTGTTGCAGTTATTTTATTTCCTTGTTCAGAAGCATATGTAACCGTTTTATACTTTGTATTCTCTAAATCCTTACTGCTTGTAAGGATAATCTCAGCTTCAAGCTTTTCTTTTTCCGCTGTAAGCTCTGTTATCCTCGATTTTATAGTTGTGAGCTTGTCAATCAAAGTTGTATCAAGCATTTACTTTCACCGCCTTAATAATCTTTTCAGCACAGGCCTTGCAGATATGAAGTTTGCAGTCTTCTACAAATATAACGCTCTCGGCTGATACACAAAAACGGCAGGCAGCTGCATGAGGAGTAATAACGATTTTTTCGCCATCACTTCTTATATCAACTGCTGTGCCGGAGTGGAAACCTGTTTCAAATCTCATGTCCTTCGGAATTGAGATTGAGCCATTTTTCTGAATTTTCTTCGATTTTTCCATAAGTATTTTTCTCCTTTATAAATCTATAATGTCCTTGATGTATTCATATTTTTCTCCGATTTTGTATGTGGTACGACCTTCTGTCTTGAGCTTTTCACTGAATTGCTTTAATCTCACTGCTATCTTTAATGTTTTTGCAGCACCAACAGCCTGCAGGCTATGTTTTTCCTTTATTGTCCCATGTGCCGTCATTACTTGTACAGCCTCAAGCAAGTATATTAGCATATCATAAGCACTATCATCGTATTCTCTGGCAAATTCAGTAGTTGTTTCCTCTATAAACTTTTTTCTGTTAAGAGGCTTTTTGTCAAGAGGTATAATACCGTCCGCCTGTAGTTCTTTTTTAATTTTTGCCCGTTCTGCTTTTTCCTTTGCAGTCATTTTTCTAACCTTGACAGCTTTCTCATGCTGAGCACGCTCAAGAGGTGTCTTTTGAAAATTTTTCTTAGCCACTTTTATCACCTCCTTGTATTCCTTATCCTCACTCTGCGTTATCGGGCTTGTGACCGTTCATTCAAGATGAGCCGCATTAAGGTGGGGCATACAGCCCCAAGTATTTTAAAGTGGTTTAATAATTGCAATTATGTCAAATTTTTTCATTATTGCATCAGCAAATTCAAGATCATCTTTTGTCGCTGTTGATTCAAGCGTTTTTGTAAAGTTTCTCATTGCAACGATTGCCATTGGACGAGTAAGTGGAGTTATTGAAACTCCTCCTAAAAATCTAAAATACAACTGAACTATTTCTGGTATTGTTTCATTTATTACTTCATCATCATCTTCTTTGCACGCTTTGGCTAAAGTTATTGATAATTCAGTAAGTTTGCAATTTTCCTGCTCTGTCATTATGTTTCCCTCCGTTAATTCATTGTTATTTGCATAGCTGATGCCATTGCACGCAAGCCGTTATAGCTTATATCCTCGTTATCAAGAGCGTTGCTGTATACATTGACCGCTCCTCTTATACCTTGCATTGAGTGTGCAATCCTTAGCATCAATTCAAGTTCTTTCTTATTTTTTAATCTTGGACAAAGCATAGCTATGTCATCAAGTGTTATGTTCTTTGTGTGTCTTATTTCTGTTAATTTTGTACGATTTTGTATTTGAGCGTAGGCAGGATTTCCGTTATTGGATAGCGTTGCAATATTGCCTATCATACATATGCCAAGTGTAGGGTCAGCGTCTATAAATGCTCTTACAGCTTCAATAGTCTTAACAGGCAGGTGTTGAGCTTCGTCTATAATTAGCACTTTGCGTTCGCCTGATAAAGCATCACAAATTCTTATCCACATATCGTCCTTGCGTCCTGTACTTATGCGTAGCTTTTGGCAAATAAGCTTCAGGCAGGCTGACAAAGTCGCAAGACAAGGATTGATTGATATATAGATTGAGCTGTTAGGATACTCCTTAATATACTGCTTTGCAGCCATCGTCTTGCCTATGCCTGCATCACCGCTTTCAATAGCTATACCGCCTTTAAGGTGGCAAAGATGAATGGTATCGAAAACAGCCTGTGATATTGATGTCGGTACATATTCGGCAGTTATAGTCTTGCTTGCAAGATTTTCAGCTGCCTCGACTGTTGTGAACATTTCCTCCAGCTTTTGCTCGAATTTCTCAATGTCACCGTCATAAGTACCTTTCAGATATCTGCTTATCAAGGGCGGACTTACATTGAGATTATCCGCAGCCTTTCGCTGAGAACCGCACCTTTCAACATATTCCTTTAATTTTCTTTGTAACTCTGCTTTCACATTACTCATCCTTTCCTTTTAATAATCTCATTTCTGCATTTCTTATCATACGGGATTTATCTATGCTGACAGCAGTTGAGTTATCTCCAACCGCTGCAGGCAACTCGTCATATTCTTCACCGTATATTATTTCTGTAATATCAGCGGATGTTGGTAGCTGATAATCCTTGTTCAGCTCTGCGGCTATCGCAAAGAGATTAAGCATACTTACCTTTTCGTGTTTGCTTTCGATTTTGCCTGTGATTATTTCAATCTGCTCTTTTGCAAGTTTCTTATATCTGCGTTTTTCTGACATAGCCTCGCTCAAGCCGTCATGGTCAAGTACATTCGCAAAGTACGATTGAATCATATTAAGATTAATCGGTACGGTCATTATGTATTTATCGTTAATGTCATACACTCTTACTGACTGCATGTCATCAGGGTCATATCTTACAAATACTTCTTTTCCCTGCATTTGCCACAGCTCATCGCAGAGGTAGTATATCTTTTCGCCACCAACAGATACATAAACACCGCTTTTACCAACCTTTTGAGCCTTTGTTGACCTCATAAGCATAAGATTTAAGACATTTTCATCTTTTACTCTGCGTGCGTGTTTGTAATATTCAGCATAAACTTCCATTTTTGTTTTCCCTTTGTCGTATGCAACCTTACCATTATATATTTGTAAATTAAAGTATCCGTCAATCATATTGTTGATATATGTTACAACCTGACTGTCAGTAGGTAGCTTGCCTTGCTTTATATTGTGCTTAAGGCTTTCGGGCTTTACTACAACATTAGATCCACAGTAGCCGTCCATCAGCTTTGGCAAAAATGTGAAATCTTTGAAATCACGCTCAATATGCTTAGCCGCACCATTCGCCGGAAGTGCGTTTATCATCTGTATACCTAATCTTTGAAGAATTGGTGTAGGAAGCTTTATATTAACCTTAACTTTGCGTGTTCTGTGTCCTTTTCCACCAATATCATATGTAAGGTATTCACGACCGTTATCAACATATAACATTCTCGGTACAGTTTTCGTGCGGATTATTGCATTTCTTAATGCACACAAGGTTGCATATGATGATGGATTATCTGTTATGACCCATCCGACATATATACCGCTTCTTACATCCATAATTGCCGATAAGGTAAGTCTGTGCTTGCGTTTTTCGCCATTCTCACTAACAGATATTACATCTATTCGGTGTCCGTCTGCACACCAGATATCGTTTGAATACATATCATCGTATAGTCTGTCAATAGATGGAGCACACTTATCTGCATATGCCTTATCACCCTTACGAGCTAATACTGATACTGCATAAGGAATTTCATGAGCCCATCTGTAACAGGTATCAAGTGATGGTATATCTGACAGTAATTCAGGCTGATATTTCTCAACAGCAAGATTAAGAGCTTCATATACCTTAGCAGTCGGTATATCCTTTGAAAGATATAGATATTCAAACCAGTTTTTTATATCCTGAGGAATATTGGACTTACCTTTCTTAGCTTCTCCACGCTTATCGACAAGTGCTTCTAAAATCTCTCCATGCTTTGATTCTCTATATTTTCGATAAAGTATATCAACCGTTAGCTTAATCTCAGGATATTCATGTCGTGCCAGCCTTACAAATTCCTTTGTAGCCTCAGTTTTAGACTTTTTAGAAGCTATGAAAACTTTCCATTTATTGAAGGTTTCAAGCCATATTCCTATTACTTTTCGTTGCTCCTCAGTGAAATCTTCCATGGTACGCTGTTTTTTACTTGACTTTAGTTCTTCCTGCGGAATGTCAGGATATGCTTGCGGTGCATATAGTTCCATATATTTCTGCTGTTCCTTCTCGCCGAGAGCGGACAGAGGAATAAGGTACTGCGGTCTGTTCTTATCATTGAGTTCTTTTTTTGCCTTTATACTTCCACTCAAAGCAGCTTTGCGTAAATATTGTGTACTGCAGCCTTTAAGCTCAGCAGCTTCCTTAATAGTTAAGTATGTTTCCATAATTGTCACCTCATTTCTACATCAAATAATTATTAAACTATTTTTAATTATCATTTATGGCTTATTTAAACAACCTGCCATCACCGGAGCAGGGTGGTCAATCTCCTGCTGACCGTTCCCAGTAGGGGAGCGGTTTTGGCTTTATACTAATGCTTGATATAAAATATAGTTGTGAGCCTGCTTTACCATTGTAAAGGAGGTGATAAGCTTGAAATACAGAGTAAAAAGAGTAGTTTATACAAGCAATAGTAATACTGCAATATCACTATTGCATAAAGGATTCAAATTACAATCAGCTGCATATTTTGTATCCAATTCTAACTTACAACACTATACCTTAGTGAAATTTGGGTTATAAAGCTCAAATATAAACTAATCTACGGTTTTGCAGGCTCATACCATATTTGGACTGCCATCATCAGTGCCGGGAGTCCGTCCCCGACAGACCGCCTTGTGGCGGTTTCGGCTGTTTATGCTTCTTGATGTTCATTCTGATTTTGTGATTCTTGCTTTTGTAGAGGAGGAAAAGTCATCTTTCGTCCTGACCAATAGTTTGATGCTGTGCTTTTCATAAGTTCTCTAAAATCCCTTTCGTCCTTGAGCCCTTTGATAAAGTAATCAAAATCTCTCTTTGTCTTACAAAGTTTCTTGGCTTTTTTGAGCGTACGCTCAATTTTCACGCTTTTAACAAGTGTACCAAATCCCATTTTTATCTCTCCTTATATATTTTCATTGCCCTTAGTGAGCATTTCCTCTATCTGTTTTTTAACCATCGTATCAAGCTTATATATATACATAGCCCAAGCAATACGAGGACTGTCATATTTGCTTATTGTGCCTGCTGGCGTTTTGATTATATAGCGCTTACTTTCTTTATCGTAGAGTAATTGCATTCCACGATTATCAAACATTTTAACAACCATTGCATATAGATTCTCCTATTGCTGTACAGGATACTACTCTTTCACAAAACTTGTGTCTTGCAAAGTGTATGTTGTCCGTATAAACTCCACAATATGGATCACCATCATTGTCTAAATACCATACTACATATGGCTCAGCAGCATACGGATTGTATGCAAGTACCACCTTATCTGCAAAGTTTGCAATTACTGTGTGCGTTCCATTGATTTTTTCTGTGATATTCATTGCTTTCCAGCTCCTTTCATTGACCTGCCATCATCAGAGCAGGGAGGTCATTTCCTGCTGACCGCTCCATTTGGGAGCGGTTTCGGCTTATTCATGCTTTATAAATACTCTCGATTTCAGCTTCCTCGATTATTCCGATGAGGCTTTTGATATTACTAAGCTTTTCACTGTCGGACTTCCAGTCACTCGCTGTGTTCATCAGACTTTCAATCATATGAATACATTCCTTATATGCCTCACTTAAGCCTTTTTGACTAATAATCTCTTTAAGATATTTCTCCATTTTGATTCACCCTCTGTAAAATTTCTTTGCGTATCGACAAATAGATGCTTGCGATAATTCTATACCGCAGTCAAGTAGGAACCTTTGAATCTGTTATCTTGCATATTGTATTTTCCATAATTTTCACTCCTCATTCTCTGCATATATCATTCATAGTGCAATCCAATGCTTTTGCAATATCCATTGTAAGCATTAACGACGGTATTTTGCGTCCGGTTTCAATTAGTCCAATCATTGATTGATTAACCTTGACAGCTTGAGCAAGTTGAGCCTGTGTCATTCCTACTTTTGTGCGAATATTCTTGATATTTTCGCTAATACCCATACAAATATTCCTCCTTATTTTTCTTGTTTTTACTTTATGACTATGGTAATATTTAAGTAAGTTAATTACTTTAGTAAATATTATAGTGCTTTAAAAAGCACTTGTCAATATTATGAGTGCTTTTTAAAGCACTTTCTGCATTTTGCACAACAGTTAGGAGGAATTATTGTGTTTTTTAACAATTTAGAGTTAATGTGTAGTAACAAAAAAATAAAAATGACTCAATTGCTTAAAGAACTTCAATTAAGTAAAAGTGCAATTTCCCGCTGGCGTAGTGGTGTTTTACCCAATGGTGAAATTTTAATTAAAATTGCTGATTTTTTTGAATGTTCTATTGATTACTTAGTTGGTAGAACAGATGATCCAACTTGGCGTAAGGCAACTAAAAATACTGCCAAAGTTATTACCAAATCTCCTATATTATCAGAAAAGTTCGAAGAGCCTAAAATTATGTTGCCTTATTATCCACAGTCTGCCAGTGCTGGTAACGGAAATTATTTGTTTGAGAGTTCATCAGAATGGCGTAATGTACCCAAAAATAGCAAGACTGAAGAGGCTGATTTTATGCTTATGATAAGTGGTAATAGTATGTTACCTAAATTTTCTGATGGAGATATAGTTTTAGTAAAAAAAACACCTTCAATATTTGAAGGTGAAATCGGTATATTCTACATAGATGGTGATGCCTTTATAAAACAAATGGGGAACGGAGAACTTATTTCGCTTAATCCTGATTATCCTAATATATCACTTAAAAATTGTAATGATGTTCGATGCTTCGGTCAGGTTATAGGTGTTCTTGATGCATAATTATAATAAATATACAAAAATAGTGTTTAATTATACATTTTTGGTTGCAATTTAAAAATTAGTAATTGTTATCATTTTATCTTATAAATGTACATAATTACTGAATTGCAACTGGTTGCTATTTAAATGTGTATTTAGTTGCGATTAAATTACCAATTGTCAACCATTTCAACAGCTGTGCTGTGTAATTCGTAAAATGCCCTTAAACGGCTTATAAACCACATTTATAGCTTTCTTAAACACTTTTAAACGCTAATTTCTACTGGTAATTATATACCCTTTATAAGCCCTAAAATCACCAAAAACTGCTTTCAAATAAAATCCAAAAAAAGAGCCGTTTTTCAAAGTGTAACCTTTCGTTACGCTCGAAAAACGGCTTATTTATGGGATTTTTTTGATATTCCCTTGTTTTTTCGGTTTTTACCAACTTCCTCTTATTTTTTGGATTTCATTTACAAACTTACAATTGTCTGTATTCTCTTCTCCTGAGAATTTTCTTAGCATCCAAAATCCTCGGCATGTGAGACTGTGATTGGCACTGGTCCGACTTCCAAAGAATATAACCACAATCCCTTATCCGTGATTGTTTTTACAAACTCCTCAAGATCCAGGATATCATCCGTAATATCATTAAGACTTCTGACGACAACGACCTCTATATCATATTCTTCCAGCATAGCAAAGAATCCATCAAGATCACCTCTGTCATAATCTGCTGTTCTTGAACGATCGCAATATGCAAATCTGATATCTACTCCGTTTGGAATAGTCTTCGCATTCATCTCATCCAACATCAGTGAGAGATTTGCTACTGCTCTGCGTGATTTCAAAAAGGCAATTCCTTTTGCAAGCTCCTGAGTATCATTGTTGTCTACCACGTTAAAATCTGCTTTGTTCATTTTGTTAATCTCCTTTACATTTTGAATTGTATTGGAGAGTATTGGCGCCTCCACTCTCGTGGTGTGCTGTTCTTGAGCACAGTTATATGATAACGCGTCTTTCATTTTGAATCTCGACCGCTTAAGTCGTGTTCCATAAAAAAAGACGACTTTGTAAGTCGCCTTTAAATAAATACTATTTGCAATATGCTTTTTGCTTTTTCCAACTCCATGGGAGACAATCCATTCAACAAATTTGCCAATTCATTATCGCCAATAACATTGCTTGAATCTCCATAGAGTAAGAAATCTACACTAACCTTTAATTTCTTTGCTATCGAAAAAAGATATTCTGTTTTTATAAGCACCTTACCACTCTCAATTCTTCGATATTGTTCATATCCAAGTCCAACAAAATCCGCCATATCCTGCAAAGAAATCTTACAGCTTTTTCTCGCAGTTGCAATTCTATTGGCAATATCATGAATCTTATCTTCATTCAATACCTCTACAACGCTATCAGCGATATTTCCACCTCCTTCCCATTAGCATTTTAGGATTTAACTACTCTTCATCTTCGTTAATTAGCGAATATTCTGCTCCACATACCGGACATTCAACATCAAAATCACCATTGAACATCAGCCCAATGTGTCCACAATATTCACATTCCATTTCATCTTCATCAAATAATGACATATCTATCACCTCCTGTGTTTATACCTTACAACAGAGAATTCTCATAATCTAGGGCGGAAAAAATCACAAAAAATAGATGCAATACAAAAATGTATTGCATCTATCTTAACTCAAAAGTCAGTAAAATCTTCTGTAAACCACGGAAGACCTAGTTCCATAGCTCGCCTAAACATACTATATTGATTTCCCAACCTTAAATATCTCATATCAATCAGATATAATTGCTTTTCTATTTTGTTTTGTCGAAATTTTATAGCCATATATTCCATATTTAAATGGAACTCAAATTCTTCTTCAAAATAATATTGTTCGTTAAAGGGAACCACTTCATTCATAATATGCATGAAATAATCTTTTACCCGCTCATGTTCAAATTCTCTTAGAACACGCATATCTTGTATCATAAGCTCATATCCTGTTTTTAATTCAGAAAACTCTTCCTCTACAATTTGCTTAATCCCTGTCATCCGTGAATTCTCTGGTAAAGCTGTTTCTGCAAAAAGCCCCTCTACTAGTATGTCTATATCATCTATCGAATTTAATTTGACTACTCTACGCATTAACTCGGTAAACTTTAAATCTATATTGATTGAATGTCTCCAAAGGCTATATTTATTTTCATTATAATTACACCAGCGTTTTATAATCGCAGTCCATGCGTATTCAAACGACACAACATCCCCATTCTTTTCATCCATTCCATCTAAACTTGCATACAAAGAAACTTTTTTATTCCCTTTATATCCTTTACTTCTATTTTCATATTTTAGTTTGTTCTTTTGTACCTCATATACCGATTGTGCAGCCGAAATTACTATCGTAAACGGGTACGCATCAAACTCATATTTCCGATTGAATTTTTCCATTAATAAACAAGCTTTTGTTATAGCTTCACAATGATCATTTATCCATCGCTTGGTACATCCGTTTGATATAGTATGTGCAAACCATTCCGCATTTTCTTTAATAAATACAGTTATATTTTCACGATGTATTTCTGCATATTTATATTTATTAGGTATAATATCAAAAAGCTTTGGCGTCTCAGGCTCTCCTAATTCAAAAGCATATTTTAAACTATTATATGAATCCTCTCTTTCACAATTGAGGATATATCCTTTGTATCTATGATATGCCAATTCCCAAACAGAGTCCTCATAAGGATTTTCCCCTTCTATATCTTCCACTCTCTTTAATGCATCAAAACAGTTGTCCAACCTTTTTTCAATATTACACAATTCCCTTTCTTCAATCACCATATCAATAGGAACATCTAATAGCTTACCAATATATTCAAATACCATAGTGTAACAGTATAGTAATTGTACATATATTCGATTTGCTCTCTTAATCTGCTTTAATGATAAATGCTTGATTATTTCATTTTTTAACAAATCGTTTTCCTCTGCAGAACTTGACACATATGTATGTTCAATATAATTTGGTATCATTTGTATACATGGCTTTGAGATATTATCCAATACCTTAATTTTCTTATATGACATTACATCTTTATCAGGAATTCCATGTTTATCGAGATAATAAAGCAAAAATACCAGCTTATAATAATCATACATCTCTTTCTCAGTAACCTTCTTTTCATCAATTGCAACGACATTTTTTAACTTTTGGGCAATTCCAGCTTTATCGGTGAAAAGTATTTTCTTAATTCTATTTTCTTCGCATTCATATTCTACATCTGTTATATTATTACTTTCTAATAAAGCTACATCTTTTATCATTTCCTTTTTTGTCAATTTGGCAGGTCGATTATGCTGATATATCATTTTAAAGTCAAAGTCATCATCATTGTATGCTGTATAACAATGATACTCATCAACGGCATTTTCTCTAACAAGAAAATAATCATACGACAATGTCATATTGTCATTTAACATAATGACCATATATCTTTTATCAGTTTTCATATCCCAATATGCAAAATCAGAGATATCTCCATAATTTAATTGCTTTTTTATTTCTTCCACTATTTGATTATAAACAGTAATAATCGTCCCCTGTAATTTAACAGCATTTCTCTGCTCATAAAACTTTATAATCTCTTGAACTTTTTCCTCTTCATTACCACCTTTTAATGTGATATTCGCCGATTTACTGTTTTCTATTTCCGTTACGTCAACATATATAATAGCCATTTTCACTCTCCAAATACTACTCTTGCAATCTCTACTAATTTCTTTATTTTATTAGAGTCATTTTCTACAATCCACAAAATATCATCTAACTCTTTCTTTACACCTGTTCCAAATATAAGATAATCTGTTGATATACATAAGGTACTTGCAATAGTATATACATACTCAATCTTACACGGAACCTTGCCATTTTCAATTCTCGATAGTTGATCTTTTCCTATACCTATTATATCGGCAAAATCAATTGCCTTGTACCCCTTTTTCTTTCTTTCCTCTTGAATTCTCTTTCCCATATTTCTCATTGCATCATCGGTAAAGTAATTATTTAAACTCATATTCTCATCCGTCCTTTCGTTTCTGTCGTGGCTAGAAACGTCTAAGAACCGATAAATACTCCTCGATATGTAATTTTCTGCAAATAAAAAAGGACACATGAAAAACAGTTCCAGTCCTCAAACTGGTTTCTAATTTTTCATGCGTCCTTAGGATGGCACCTTTGCGTATCATCAGCTTACGCTTATTGCAGGTGTCTCCCATATCATGATGACCACTAATTTAATTGTCTTGTCCTGTTGCGGTCAAATATCTGCCGCAACATCTGATGTCTGACTGTATGTATCAGATATAATACTTATCCTGTTCTACCTTATCCAGCAGCTCACCTTCCTTGAAATTCTTCAAGGTCATTACTCTACCACAATGGTGACATTTCATCATAACTCTCGGCAGTACCGGATAATTTCTGTTACCTGTAACCATGTATGAAACTTTCATACTCTTCTTGCACTTGTTACAATAAAAATCTATAACTTTTAACTCTTTTTTCAATTCAGTTCGCTCCTTATTCATACAAAATCATCAATCTACAATTCTGTACTCGTAAAGGAAAGGGAAATCACCTTTGCAAGCCTTTTGCCGGGAGTTCCGATGAATGTCTGCACATTCCCCGGCTTTGCTGATCTAAAGCCAACTGATATGAATTGTGCTGTCAGCACATAATCACATCAGGCTCCGGCTCTTTCCATAAACCACATATTGTTATCTTCATAGAAAAGGAATATTTCCTTTCCATCTACCACACAGGTATAACGCTCTCCAACTCCACCAGCCCTTGTACTGGCTGCTCTGCGCTTGTCTTTTACTCGTGTAATCTCATACTTTCTGCCATCTTCCCATGTTATCTCTTTTGGAATGAGCAGTCCGTCCCTTGAAAATTCTGCAAGTACATCAACATATACCTTATTGCTCAATATAATCACCTTCCTTACAAGATTGCTATTGCTCTGGAAGCATCCATCTTCCTTGCTATATAGCCTTTTTCTTCTAATATTTTCAGATGTGCATAAACACTTGAAGTCGATGCCACCCCTACCATCTTGCATATCTCCCTGATAGTAGGAGCATAGCCATTCACACGCTGATATTGCATAATGCTTTCATACACATTCTGCTGCTTCTCCGTCAATGGTGCTCTGTCTACCAGATCAATTCTTGCTGCTTCGCTCATGTTCCGCCTCCCTCTTTTTTACTCTATCGCTACTCGTAGTGCAGCTCAATTCCGCTTCGCTTCATTTCACTCACGGCAGTCGCCGTATCAGATAACCAAGTCCCATATGTTTATGTGCAAGCACAACACATCTGTGCCTTGATTATCTGGCACTTCTCGTTGCTAACCTGAAAAGTACCCATGTGGATGTACTGTGTGTTCTTCTTTTGCATTGACCGCTGATAGAATCCTGTCCCGGTACATGAGTCCCCTCTGGATACTGTAAAATCCAAATCTTCTGCGTATCTCATCCACCGCTGAATCCATCTTCATCTGCTTTTCACGCTTCTCCACACTTGAGAACAAATCAATCTGTTCCCAATAATTATCTGTTACTAAGTCTGCACCTCGGACACCAACACTGCGGATTGGTTTGCTCCAGTTATAGTTTTCCTTAAATATCTGATAAGCATATGCAGCTATCTCTCCGGTGATATTCGTTGCATGATCAATCTTTTTCTGACGGGTAAAAGAGAATAACTCATTATCCCTGACACTTATCTCAACCACTCTGCACCGGAATCCATTCTCACGAA
>ERZ780223.1913-NODE-1913-length-18934-cov-7.077970_pt1 | contig 18934 bp, 27 predicted proteins | sample MGYA00511016_ERZ780223 | MGnify/ENA primary metagenome ERZ780223 (study PRJEB29588, sample SAMEA2159032) | human gut metagenome | biome: human gut; feature: human-associated habitat; material: faeces | place: Denmark | collected 2008/2010 ... | reverse complement strand
CAGTGCAACGCATAGGAAATGAACCTGTTATACAGAATATAATTTTCCCAAGAGTATCCGACATCTCAAAGAGATGAAAATATATGCTGAACTTATAGGAAACTATAAGAATTACTTGATAAAAAGCAAGTAAGATAACAAATTGAAAAGCTCTTTTGTTATATATACAGATATATATCGTATCTTAAAAGATTATCCAGATAAAGATATAATTATAGTTTATTTTTCTCTTGAACTAAGTGCTAATACATTGTTGGCAAAATTGTTAAGCTTATATTTATATGAAACTTATGGTATTGAAGTTACATATATGCAATTAATGTCATTTACTAATAAGTTATCAGATGATATACATAAGTATGTAATTAAAGCTCGTGAGTGGTTAGAATCTATAAGTCATAAGTTTATTATATATGATAAACAGCTTTCTGCGGATTCTTTTTATGCAGAAATGATGGAACTCCATAAAAGTTTAGGAACCTTTCAAAAAAGTCCTGATGGAAAAAGAACTATATATACTCCAAATAATCCTAATCAAATAGTTAACGTTGTTATTGATCATTTACTTTTAGTAAATCCTCAAAAAGGGAGAACTAAAAAAGAAGAAATGGATCTTATATCAACTTATTGTGTCAGATTTAGAGAACTATGTCAAACTAGTTTTGATATTATAATGCAAGAAAATAGAAATAGTACAACTATGGATAGAAGAAAAGCTGGTATGGAAGAGCCTACTGCTGATGAAATTCAACAGTCGGGGGAGCCATTACAAGCTGCTGATATTTGTATTGCATTATTTAGTCCATTTAAAACCCAACTAAAAAGTTATAGAGGATATAAAATAATGGATGATAACGAAGGATATGGTTTACAAGATATTTGTAGATCTATTATTATTCTTAAAAATAGATATGGTATTTCTAATAGAATTATCATGTCTGCTTTCAAAGGTAGTATTGGTATGTTTTATCCTTTACCCAAATCTGATGAAATAAATTATGAAGATTATCTTTCATGAAGAGAAAAAGAAATAAAAGATGCAACTGTAAAAGATACAGAAGTAAAAGATATCAGAAATAAAAATAAATTTAGTTTTTAAATATGGCTATTGAACTTCCAAAAAGTAAAATTCCTGCAGAAACCCAAGATCCACAAAAACTTATAATTTTCTCTAAGCCTAAAATGGGAAAATCAACCGCTCTAGCTGAGCTTCCTGGATGTCTTTGCGTTGATATGGAACAAGGGGGGTACGATTATATTAATGCAATGAAGATTAAAATTAATTCTGTAAAAGATTTAAGAGAACTTTGTAAGGCAATAGTTGATGCGGGGAACCCCTATAAATTTATTGCTCTAGATACAATATCTCGTCTTGAAGATATGGTAAAACCATTAGCTCTAAAATTATATCAGGAGACTCCTGCTGGCAGTAAATTTACTGGGGACGATGTTCTAGATGCTGCTATGGGAGCTGGTTATCAGTATATAAGAAAAGCTATGGAGATGTGTATAGATATGGTATCTAAATGTGCTCCAAATATTATATTAGTTTGCCATTCAAAAGATTCTGCGGTTGGAGTCAGCGATTTAACTATTAAACAGATAGATCTTCTAGGTAAAAGTGGTCGAGTTCTTGCTTCTAAATCAGATGGAATTGGATGGTTAACGCGAGACGAAAATTCCAATACAATTTTATCATTTAATACGAATGATTTATCTATTGAGGTAGGAAGTAGACCAGCACATCTTCGCAATAAAGAAATTGTATTAGGAGAAATGCAGCCTGATGGAAATATTATCTACCATTGGGAGAGAATTTTCCCATCGCTTGCTAAAAAGTAAACATGTCAAAGCCAAAATATATTAATATTAAAATTCCAGTAATTGAAGTGTCCGATAATAAATTAATATTATCTCCTCTTGCTATTGAGACTCTTCAAATTACTCCTGGGGATAGGGTTTCAGTTAACTATGTACAAGTAGATAATGAAGTTACATATCCTATAATTTCTAAATCTATAGTATTTGGGGATCCTGAAAATGGTAATAAGTGTTCTAAATCTAATACTATATCATTTAAAGGTACTCAAAGAACTATATTAATGAAATATGGTAATCTTTTTACACTTAAACCTGATAATAAGTATAAAGAAGCATTCAAACTTATTTCAATAAATGAAGTAGATTTAAATGTTCCTGAACTAATTGATGAAGTTAATAATTTAAATAATATATAAAATATGAGTATGTTTAATATGGGTGGCGTCAAGGACGCTAAAGTAGTATCTAGTAATTTCCTTCGCGCTGGAATTCATAATGTAATCTTCAAAGGAATCGACAAAGCTAATGGATTTAATGCGATTGAACTCCGTTTTGAAGCGGTAGATGGTAGTGGTATTCATAATGAAAGAATTTTTGAACCCCGCTCTGAAGAAAGAACTCAAAGCCAGTATGGCACAAATCCATCTGAATCTGAACAGTTTATGTGTAAAATCAAGCAAGTAATTGATGCTCTTGATCCTGAACTTGCACATAAGATTGAAGCAGATGGAGATAAATTTGCTGCTCCAGATTTTGATTCTTTTATTGCTCTTCTTAAAAAATATCTTGATAAGAGGATTGGAACTCAAACGCAAATCAAACTTGTGCCGACAACTGGAAATTTTGTAGGCTTTCCTGGGTTTGTTGCACGTCTCAGTAAGGATAATGCAATTTATATGACAACAAAAGTAATTGGTAGCGATCTTGTATTAACTGCAAAAGAAAAGGTGGCGATTGACGCAGCAGCAAATGCAAAGCCTACAGATATGCGGCAACGTAATAATGAACTTGATGACCTACGTGAAGATTTTTCTCCTCAGGAGGATAGTGTAAGTGACGAGGACAGTGATCTTCCTTTCTAACAATAAATAAGTTGTAGCTATATGATGCATGTACAAGCATACTTCTTTTAGTAATAAAGAAGATATGCTTGTACATTACATTATAAATAATTGTAAACCTATATATAAAGAGGTAAGATATGGAGTACAGGTTTCCTGCTGTTATAACTAGAGATTTAATTGAATCTAAGGTTTCTCAAGAAACACTAATGTATACCTATTATGGTCAACCTGTAAAAAAAGGTCTTTTTAGGTCTAAAGTAAGAAATGATTCAAAACCTACTGTAGCATATTACAAAAATCGCATGGGTAGAATTATTATAAAAGACTTTGGAAGTAATTATTGCGGAGATTGAGTATATGTGGTTATGAATAAATATGGCTGTGGGTATTATAAGGCATTAAATATAGTTGCAAGTGATATAGGTTTAATTCCCAGACAAAATAATATACCACAGGAGATTAAGTATTCTAATACAAAACTTGAAGATACTACTGATGCTATTATTCAAGTTGAAATAAAAGATTTCGAACAATATGAGTTAGATTGATGGGCTAAGTTTGGTATTGATTTACAAACACTAAACAAGTTCAAGGTATTTTCTTGTAAAAATGTATTCCTTAATAACAATTTGTTTCATTTGTTTAAAGATAAACAATTAGTATTTGGATATTATGGAGGTATAAGAGAAGATATTGAACGTTGACGGATTTATTTCCCTAATAATAGAAAATATAAATTTATATCTAATTGAAAATCACTAAGACTACAAGGATCTCACATGTTACCAAAAATGGGAGAATATCTTGTTGTTACTAAGTCATTAAAAGATGTAATGACATTGTATAATTTAGGAATTCCCGCAATAGCCCCAATATCAGAAAATTGTTTCTTATCTGAGGCTCAATATCATCGTCTTAAAGAAAGATTTAAACATATAATCTTATTATATGATAATGATCGTCCAGGATTGAGAGCAATGATATCTATTAAAAAGAAATTCCCTGAAGTTATTCCAATATGAATACCTTGAGAATATAAAGCTAAAGATATATCTGACTTTTATGCCAAATATAAACATGATAAAACTGTTAGTCTAATTGAAAGCACAAAAGAATATATTAAAGGAAAATCAGAAGGGGAAAGAGAAGAAATCAAGAAATTTAAAGAGGAATAGAGCTAGAGGAAATGCTTATGAAGTACAAATAGCAAAAGAGTTACGAGACCTTGGCTTTACAGGTGTTGTTACCTCTAGATCAGAAAGTAAAAGTATGGACGATAGAAAGGTTGATTTAGTAGATGTTGAGAATAAACTGTTTTTCAATCCTCAGCTAAAAGCTACTATTAATACTCCAGATTATTTTGGAATTTTAAACTCGTGCCCTTTTAAAGATAAACCATTTGTTATCTTTTGAAAAAAAATTAAACCAACAGAGTCTACATTTAGGTCAGTTGGAGAAATGGTTATGATATCTAAAGATTTTTTTTATGAATTAATTAAGAAATATGGAAACTTGTAAAGTAGAGTTTATTAGTAATACAGGACAGAAAATTGTTATAGATTTTAGTCTTGATGAAAAAGGAAATTTAGATTATAAACCTTCCTTTGAACCAAAAATTACAGACTTAAAAGCAAACTTAGGACTTTCAGCAGGGCTTTGTGAGCTATTTTTAACTGCCTTGGTCAATATGAGCAAAACAGGAAATACACAGATAAAAGATAATGAACCAAAAAGAAAACTTGAGAGTTAAATATAATTTAATTCCACAATATAAAGTAAAAGAAGTTAACAAGATTCTTATGGGCATTTCTAATAATTGGTATTACTTTATAAAACATCATGACTATTAATTTAAATGATATAAAATTATCTCCTAATTTAGAAAGTGTTTATCGTGAGAAGATGTCTGATGAGGAATATTTTTCAAGTAAATATGCCCACTATATATCAAATTCTCGTCTAAAGCTGATTAATCCTAATCAAAACGGGTCTCCGAGCAAATATAAAGAAGGATTTACTGGTGAAACCACAGTAAGTTTGTCTTTAGGTTCTAGTATTCATGAGTTATTGCTTCAGAAAGATACTTTTACTTTAGGCCCAGATATAGGTAAACCTCCAGCTAAGTTAGGACTGGTAATTGATGAGATCTTTAAACTACGAAAAAAGAATTTACCTATATACAGTGCTATAGTAGAGGCTTGCGAAAAAGTACATTATTATGAATTCAGCCTAATTCCTACTAGAATAAAAAGTATTATTAAAGATGGGTTTAGGTATTATTATAACCTTAAGCTTATAAAAGATAATAATACTATTATTCTATCATCTAAGGATCGAGATACAGTAGAAAAATGTATTAATAATCTTAATTCTAGTAGACAAGTAAATAATCTATTATATCCTACTGATATTTTTGGAGATGCTATTGAAACATATAATGAAGAAGCATTCTTTATTGATATCAACGCATCTTATAATGGTAATCAACATACTCTTAAGCTTAAAATGAAAGCTGATAATTGAACAATTGATCTTGAAAATAAAATTATCACCTTAAATGATTTAAAAACAACAGGCCATTTATTATATCAATTTATGGAACCTGGTGGATCATTTGAAATATTTTCTTATTCAAGACAATTCGCATATTATATTTGAGTTCTACTTAGATATTGTGAAAAAGAATATGGATACAATTCAGAAGAATGAACTGTAAAATGTAATGTTATTGTTGTTGAAACTACATCTACTAATAGTGTTGGGGTATACCCAATTAACAAGGAGGTACTAGAACAAGGGCGTAAAGAATTTTGTAAACTTCTTAAGATGGTTGCATATTGCGAGATGAATGATTATTCTGATGATATTATATTTGTTTAGTATGCAGAAAATAGAAATTCAGGCTCACTCCTTAGAGGAGGCAAAACTTACAGCTTTTCAAGCAGGTATTACTGTAGTACAAGACGCCACAAAAAATTGGAAGAAAGCAGGCTCTCCTATACTTACGAAAGACTTAAATATATACGCTGCAGATTTTTTAGAGGAAAAGGGTATGTTTGATTTTAAAGGAGCAGGTATAATTATTACCATTACTTCTGGAGTTGAAGATACTAGAAAAAATCCTTTTAAAATTAACAGTGTCCGTAGAAAAGGTCGTTGTCAACTTAAACGAGTTATAGAAATTCGAACTCAAAAGGACAATCAACTCTTAGGAACTGCTAGTAATAAAACAGAAGCAATAGAATTATCAAAAGAACTAATAAAGAAGTGTCAAGAGAATATATATGGGAAAACTGTATACTATTCTAGTGATATTGACTTTGAGATGGAATATACTCCTTCAGTAAGAGCTCAATTAGGGCAATATATTGTTTTTGGAGTAGATGAGGCAGATGTGAAAATAAGTAAAAGAAAAAACAGAGAGTTTGAATAAATTATTAATTAAGTATACAATATATGACTGTTGAAGAATGGCTTAACAATGATCAATTAGGAATTGATATTTGAAATAAAAAGTATAGATATAATAATGAATCATTAGATGAGTGGTTTGATAGAGTTAGCGGGGGAAATGAAGAATTAAGAAAATTAATTATTGCCAAAAAGTTTCTATTTGGAGGAAGAACTCTATCAAACAGACAAACAGACAGACAAGCTTCTTACTCAAATTGCTACTCGTCTGGTAAAATTGCAGATAATCTTGATGATATTCTTCAAACGGCAAAAAATATAGGATTAACGTTCAAAGCTCAGGGAGGCCAAGGGTTATCTTTATCTGATATTCGTCCAAAAGGATCAAAACTTTCTTCAGGATATGAAACAGATGGTATTGTTCCATTTATGGAGATATTTAATACTGTAACTGCTTCTGTTTCTCAGGGCGGATCACGTAAAGGCGCATTGATGATGTCTCTTTCAGCAGATCATCCACAAATAAAAGATTTCATAACTATCAAAAGCGACCTTGGAAAGATCAATAATGCTAACCTTTCTGTGGAAGTTGATGATGACTTTATGAATGCTGTAGATAAATTTTATGAGACGGGAGAAGTTATAACCCTTCACATTAAATCTAAATTTAAGGGATATCCTGATTATGATATAACTCCAATTGAAATTTATAAACTTATAATGAAAAATGCGTATAAACATGCAGAACCTGGAGTTATGTTTATGAATAGATTTAGAAATTATAACTTGATGGAGTATATCACTGAGTATCAAATAGATACAAGCAATCCGTTTGTTCGTCGGGCGGCATAATAAAGTGATTTATTATGAAAAATATTCTAAAAACGGTGAACATCCTTAATAAGGACAATACCGTGCTAACCAGTTATTGGGTGTGTAACGACTAAAAAGAATTATATGCGAAAAATTAATGATAAAAAAGAACTAATTAAGTTATTATCCTTTATCTCTATGGGAGATGGAGGATTATATAAAAATGCTGATACAAATGAATATAAATTTGTTATGAATATGAAAAAAGATAATGAAGATTATATTGATTATTGTATTGATATATTAAATAATTTAGTTAAAGTTCGAAAATATGATAGAAAAGATTATAACCAAGATGGATGTAATCGTAAACCTCAAATTAGAATTGAATCCAGAGTTCATCCTATTTTAACACTATTACACGAACGTATTTATACAGATAAATATAAAGGACTAGATCCTCATGCATTAAAAATGTTAGATTGGGAATGTTTAGCAATTCTATTCATGTCTGATGGTTCTACTTGTTTTAAAGGTAAAAGAAAGGATAGATGTATTACTTTAAATATGAAACGACTATCCTATGGAGATCAATTATTATTAAAAAAAGCATTAAAAGATAATTTAGATCTAGAATGGAATATCCAGAAACAGAACCAATATTATTATTTATGTCTTCGTACTAAAGATCATATTAAATTTTTAGATAATATTACACCGTATATTTTACCTTCATTTGCATATAAAACTTTGTACGAATATCCCTCAAAAGAGGTGATGATATAGTCTGTACTTTATAGTAATATAAAGAGATTAGCAGAAATGACTAATCATACTTAAGTATTTGAGTATTAACAAGTTAGGCGGAGAACAACCTTTGCCAAAAAATATGTCCTGTAATTTATCTTCAATAAATCTATCTGAATACGTAAAAGATCCTTTTACAAAATTTGCGACAGTTAATTATTCTGAACTAGTTTCAGATATAAAGATTATTGTTAGAGAAATGGATAGGATTATAGATGAAAATCTTCATAACCACCCTCTTAAAGAACAACAAGAACAAATCGCTAGATATCGAAACCTTGGAATAGGAATTATGGGACTTCATGATATGTTTATAAAATTAAATATTAAATATGGGAGTCCTGAATCGATCCAACTTGCAGAGAACATTATGAGACTTATTTTCAGAAATTCTGTATTTGCTTCATATGATCTTGCTAAAGAACTTGGAACATTTCCAGGATATTCAGATAAGGTATTTGAGTCTAGTATAATGAAAAAAGCCTTTTCAAGTGATGAACTTGAAAAAATGAAAAAATTTGGCCTTAGAAACTGCTCATTACTTTCGATAGCACCAACTGGGTTTGATATTGGCTCAGTATAAATTACCCTAATTGCTGGGACATCTTTTTCTAAATTTACAAAAATTAATAGGAAACTATTTTTTATGTAATAATAATTTGGAATTTATTAAAAATAGTTCTATACTTGTACTATAATTCTACAATATAGGGATTATTTTAATATAAAAGATAATCAGCAGCGAAGCTCCTAAGTCTAAGGATATGGAGAACGTTCAACGACTATCTCGAAAGAGAGTACATCAGAAACGTATGCTGATGGAAACGGGTAAATCATCAAATATGAAACTAAAATTTACAAAAGAAGAATTAGAAAAACTTTATATTGAAGAAGAGCTGTCAACAAGGGATATTGCAAAACAACTTAATATTAGCCAAACTACAGTTCGTCGTTATTTAGCAAAATATAATATTGAAACAAGAAAAGGAGAAGATGCTAAATGTACATCTGTAATGAAAGAAAAAATTAAAGCTCTTAATGAAAGATATAAAGAGGAATTTAAACAAAAAGCAAGAGAAACTGGACATAGACTAACTAAAGTTTGTCCATATTGTCAAAAAGAATTTGAGTATATTCGTTCACAAGAACTATCTTATTGTTCTAAGAAGTGTGCATACGCAGCTGCTAAGAAAATAAAACACTGTATACGCTGTGGAAAAATTATTACCCAGCGTGGTAGAAAATATTGTGACGACTGTATAAAGATTCGTCGAAAAGAGCTAGGAGAAGATAGTAAAATTAGAATAAAAACTGAATGTGGTTATTGTCATAAAGAACTAGAAGTAATTCCAGCTAAACTAAAAAGTAGAAAATATGTATATTGCGATAAGAACTGTATGGCAGCTCATTATTCTGAAATTTATACTGGTGAAAATTCACCAACATGAAAAGGGGGTAAAAGAAAATATACAGGAAGATGATTACATTTTAGAAACGAAGCTCGTTTACGTGACAATTATACCTGTCAAATTTGTGGTGTAACAGAAAATGATTGACATAAACAATTAGATGTACACCATATACGTAATTACAGATATTTTGACAATAAAACTCAAGCCAATCAAATTGATAATCTAGTTTGTCTTTGTAATAAATGTCATAGTTTTGTACATTCAAAACAAAATGTAAATAAAATATATATTGATGATAAGATATAGTCTCATCTCTATAGTAATATAGAGTACATAGTATGTAAAAGACGTGTTGTGAACGTCTTTAAAGAAAAAGCAATTTCAACTATGCTTGGAGTATCAGGCGGTTTGGAACCTCTGTTTATGAAGAAATTTCAGAGAAAAACAGTATCTCTTAATAAAGAGGAAAAGATATATGATGTTTATGCTAAAATTGTAAAAGAATATCTTGATTCTGTTCCTAATTCTTCTATAGATGATGATATTCTTGTAACAGCATATGATGTTGATCCATATGATCGTATAAAACTTCAAGAATCATTGCAAAAATATGTTGATACAGCAATAAGCTCTACAATTAATCTTAAGGAAGACACCTCACAAGAATATGTAGAAAGGTTGTATTTGGCTGGGTGAAAAGCTGGTTTGAAAGGACTAACGATATTTAGACAAAATTCCAGACCTGCTATTTTAGGTAATAATCTTAAAACAAAAGAAGAAGAAAAACAATCTTTCAAATTTGATTCTATTGCACCAGTTTCACGCAAAACACTTGGTACAACACATGGTGCAACTTTTTGTAAAAAGTGTGCATGCGGAACACTATATATAACTTGTAATAAGGATAATAAGGGTAATCTTGTAGAAGTATTCACACATACATCTAAAGGTGGTATCTGTCAAGCTAATATGAACGCCGTAACAAGATTGATTTCTCTCAATCTCAGAAGTGGTGTTAAAGTTGATGAGATAATCGATCAGATAAGAGGAATCAATTGTCCTGCTTGTAGTACATGTAAAGCTAGGAACATAAATATCGATGGATTATCATGTCCAGATATTATATCAAGAGTAATTACAGAAGCTATAAAAGATAATGTAAAAATTCCTCAAAAAGAGCAGATTAGTGTTCCAGATACAAAACCTTCAATAGGTATCAATCATGATAATAAAAGCGTATGTCCAGAATGCGGAGAACCTTTAATTGCTACTTCAGGATGTGTAAGCTGCATGTCCTGCGGCTGAAGTCGTTGTAACTAATATCTTATTTAAAATATAAGTATGGAAACATATAGAATAAAAAATTTAGAATTCAAACCATGTACATATATTGGAGAATTACCTAAACATATTTCATTTGAAATTGTAAAGTATTATCCGAATAGTTATTATGGCGCTGAGGCAAATTTTGAAAAAGAGGGTGAATTTTATTTAGACGGAACTCATTCTATCAGAGTACACAAAAGCTGTTTTAAGTCAAAGGAAAATTGTTATACTATATTAATTTTCAGATATAACGAACATGATAATGATTATACAGCAGAATTTGTATCTGATAGATATCTTGATTTGAATGATGATGAGTGGAATACGTTACATGAGATACTATCTGTTGTAAATAAATATTTAAATAAACATATATATGAGGATTAAAGTTAAAGAAATTACTGAAGGAAGTAAATTTGAAATTATCAAAAAAGGAGATTGGATTGATCTCTGTGCAGCTGAAGATGTAGAACTTGTAGCACCGCAAGCTGGGGTACAATATGAGTTAAATGGTAATCGATTCAGAGATGTATCGTTTGATAGTTGTCTTATACGACTCGGATTTGCTATGATTCTTCCAAAAGGATTTGAAGCTCATATAGTACCTCGAAGCAGCACGTTTAAGAATTTTAAAATAGTTCAATCTAATTCCTTTGGAATTATTGATAATACTTACTCTGGGAATGATGATGAATGGAAATTTCCTGCAATTTCTTTAGAGCATACTGTTATTAAAAAGGGGGATCGTATTTGTCAATTTAGAATTCAACTAAGTCAGAAGGCTACTATTTGGCAAAAAATTAAGTGGTTATTTACTTCTAAGATTAAGTTTGAATGGGTTGATAATCTAGATCCCGATTCTCGGGGTGGATTTGGATCAACAGGTAAGTAATGAATTATGATATAGATAAATTAGAAAAAGGGTACAGAGTCAGATTGGATGATGCTCAAAGAAAAGCATTATCCGATTTGACTTCTTTTATAACTAGTGACGAACATTGTATCTGTCTGACAGGATTTGCTGGAACTGGTAAAACAGTGATTGCCAACATGTTATATGATATATTAGCCGATAACGGATACTGGACTGCTTTTATAGCTCCAACAAATAAGGCAAAATTAGTATTAGCATCAAAAGGAATGAAAGGAAGAGAAGCTTTAACAATACATTCTCTACTAAATCTTAAACCTAATTTAAATGTATTGGATTTTGATGCTTCTCAATTAGAATTTAACTTTTTAAATACTTCTTTCAAAAGATCATGTCAAGTATATAAATATGATGTCCTTATCGTAGATGAATGCAGTATGATTAATAGTGATCTATATGATTTACTATTAAAAGAATATAAGTCATCAAAGATAGTATTTGTAGGAGATCCTAAACAGCTCTATTCTGTAAAAGAAAATAAACCTTCTAAAGCATTTAGTAATAGAACAATTTATCTAAATAAGATATATAGACAAAAAGAAAGTTGTTTATCTAAAGTATTAAATTATTTAAGAGAAAAGCCATTATATAAATTTAAAAGCATTTCTGATGATTATTCTAATATTACAGTATGTAACAATATTGTACAAATGCTTAAACAATATAGTTATTTATTTAAAATATCCAAAGATTTTAGTGATTCTAATTTAATAAAATTAGTTTCTTATACTAATAATAGAATTAACGCATTAAATAAATTAATTAGAGAATATTTAGGATATAAAGAAGAATTTGTTGTTGGAGAAATTCTAACAGGTTATGATACAACTAACTATTTAGGATTAAAAATAGAAAATTCTCGTGATTATATTATAACATCAGTAAATAAAACTAAATATTTAGAATTAAATGCTTGGAAATTAGGGTTAAAATCTGACGATTCGGCTTTTGAAGTAGTAGTATTATCTAAAGATAATTCAGAAGAAAACATTAATAATTTAGCTCATAAGTTAGAAGAATTTAGATTATCTGCAGTTAATGCTGGTAAGGATAATATATACAAAAAAAGAGTTAATGCTTTATGGAGTAAATATTATGATTTATCAGAATCATTTTTAACTACTTTTGATTTAAAATACGATAATAGGATAATTAAACGAAAATCACTAGATTACGGATATTGTATATCAACTCATAAATCACAGTCATCTCAATATTCTATTGTAATGATAGATATGGAGAACATTTGGAGGTGTACAAATAAAGAAGAACTTCGGCAGCTACAATATGTAGCTTGTAGTCGTACTACAAGTGATTTAATTATATATCAAAAGGATAGTAATACTTAGTACTAATTTATTTAAGAGGTACTGTAAGGATGAAATCAGAGATAAAGCTAATAACAATTAAATATTTTAATTGTACTACCACAGATAAGCCTGTTCTTAATTACTTATTATGAAGGCTTTAATAAATAAAATTGATATATAATGAAACATAAATTAACTAGAGAAGATTTGTTAACTATAATAGTATGTATTCAAAAAACACGGTTTATAGATTCTAAGTGCTCTGAAGATTTAATAGAAATAAAACAACTAGCCTGTGGTACTGTATGTATTTTATTGGAATTATACTTTGGAAAATATAATTCTGATATAATATGGTTATTTGCTATAAATTCAGATAAAAACAAGTTCTCTACGTTTAATGATCTGTATGATTACCTTTCTGATCCTAATTCTGAATTAGTTTCAGATGTAGCGTCTTCACTAGATGAATTACTTGAAAATCATTCAGAGAATAAGATGTTTTTAGATTTTAAAAAATATATAGATGAAATACCTTCATAGATTAAAATATAAAATAAATAAGATACTTAGAATTCCTAAGTGTATCTACTTATGTATTAGGTTTCCTTTTTTATACCCTAGAAATAGATTTACAGATAAACACCAAGTAAGTCCTGAATGGCTTTTAAAATTAAGTAATAAATATTACAAAAAAGCTTATACTGAAATTAATTTGTCATATAAATTTTATAAAGACCCTAAAGAATGCACTGAATTTAATTCTATCATTAGAGATGTTGGTAAATATAATTTCAATGTTAACTTAACTCCTTCTGGTATATTAAAATTTGAAAGTGTATACATTGATTCGCCGTTTGAATTTAATCTTCAGAAACATGTTGGAAAGGACTTTACTATTACTGGTATAACTACCTCTACTAATATGTTTACCAATCATCCATATATTATATATCATGTTCATAAAAATGAGATAACAAAGTATAATTATGGATTTGCGTTTAAAACACTTAAAATTTGCGTAGATAAGTTCTATAAGAAAGTGTATAATTCTATTATTTTTATTTGGGATAATATTATAAACAGAATTTGTTTTATCCCTACATCTACAGAACTAGATGCTATGCCTACTGGGTGGAGAAAAGCCTTTGGTATACAGATGTGTAAGGATCTGAAGAAAGTTCTCAAAAAGCATAATTACCTATATAAGTATAGGATTATACAGATTAAGGAGAAATTTGGAGAATTAAGGTGGTATTCTTGTGGGTCACCTAAAGGTTGTGAATATCCAGTAATAGAAAAGTATGAGAAACTTTCAGGAAGAACTTGTATTAGTTGTGGATCTCCAGCTAAATATATAACTAGAGGATGGATTAGTCCTTATTGTGAGAGTTGTGTTTCTAAAAATGAAACTTATGATGAAATTAAGTATTAGTAAAGATGCTAATGTTAATTATTTAGCAAAAATTGTTAAAGTGGATTCATTTAAACCACATCCTAATGCTAATAAGTTAAAACTAGCAACAGTTGATGGATATATTATTGCTATTAGTTCTGATTATAAGGAAGGTATTTATATATACTTTCCTACAGAATGTACAATTGATCCTGAGTTCTTGTCTTTTAATAATCTTTATAGAAAATCTGAGAAGAATACAGATAAGGATAAGCAAGGATTCTTTGAAGATGCTGGTCGAGTAAGGTGTATAAAATTAAGGGGAATAGGATCTGAGGGGTTTATTATGCCTATTAATACCCTTGAGTCATTTGTTGGTGATATTGAAGATTGGGAATCTCTTGTCGGAACTGAATTTGATTCTATAAATAACAAGAAGTTTGTCTGGAAATATATACTCAATCCTAATGGTAACAATAGCTCTAATGGTAAACAGCCTCCTGCTAAGGAAGTTTTAAATATTGTAAATAATCAGTATAGGCAACATGTAGATACAGTTCAGTTACAAAAGGCTATGTATGATGTTAATCCTGATGATATAATAAGTATATCATGGAAACAGCACAGTACATCACTAATTTGCTGTAACTTAGTGACTTATAGAACCCTCTCTTAGGGATAAGATAGCTAAGTGGTTTGGAGCACATATTCAAGAAACAGAATATAAGAATTTTGCATCTTCTAGAAGAGTTATTAAAGATCCAAACCTAAATCCTTCTGTGTCTAAAGGTTATTATAACTATGATATTTGGAGTATTGCTAATGAAGTGATAAAACCTTTTGTACATCCTGGAATGACTATTTATGCTGAAATTGTTGGTTTCATGCCAGATGGAAGTTATATACAAAAGGGTTATGACTATAAATGTGTTTATCATCCTAAACTTTATGATTATTCTAAAATGAATCCTCAGCAAATGTATGATGCTAAACTATTTAATATTATAGTTTATAGAATTACATCTACTGATATACAAGGAAGAGTTCATGAATGGTCTGTTAGACAAATGATTGATTATTGTGACAAATATGGAATAAATCATATCAAGGAACTTTATTATGGTAAAGCTAAAGATTTATTTGATTTATCTACAGAACAACACTGGCATGAAAATTTTATAGAATCTTTAAGAGAAACATATCTAGAAAGAGACTCTATCCTTTGTAATAATAAAGTCCCTGAAGAAGGGATTGTATTAAGAAGAGAAGTTTCCGATATTAGTGTCTATAAGCTTAAGAGTGTTAGCTTCTTAGAGAGGGAATCTAAAGCTTTGGATAAAGGAACTATTGATATTGAATCAACACAAGAGTAATGACTACTGAAGAACTTAATAAATTAAAGGAAAATAGTAATATTCGGTTTATCTATAAAATTCCTAATTCTCTATATAATGAAAAATACGAATATATAATTATTGGAGATAATCCTGATATAAAAGCGGATAATATTCGGACTTTTAGCTGTGACGATTGATTTATAAGGATGAGAGCTGGAAGTTTACTACCTTATGTCTGTGCAACTCTTCCTAGATCAGGTAAAATAAAAGAATTTATAAATATATATGATAAACCAAATATTATAACTCTTCGAAGTTTTATTAATGCCAAAGTGATTAGTGAAACTGAACTTATTCAAGAATGTTTATGGGGAGAGCAACTTATAAAAGAAGGTAAGGTTAATAGAATGGATGTGTTTAAAAATAATCCTAGCTTTACTGATGCCTTAAACGGATTTTATGAAGCTGTTGATCCTATATATAAAATGTGGAAAGAAAGTAATGTGTAATCAAAATAATATAAAGGCCCCTAAGAATAAGATCTTATTTGTTCTGATGGGGCCTCCATAATTCCAGCTAGCGGTAAAACTACTTTTGCAAAGGAATTTGTGAAAGACAAGAGCGCTTGGATTAGAATAAACCGTGATGATATTAGATTGATGTGTGGAAATTATTGGGTACCTTCTAGAGAAAAATTAATTAGTATATATGAAGAACTGATGATCAAAGAGGCTTTGTCTAATGGATATAATGTCCTCATTGATGGTACCAATCTCAATCACAAAACTAAGGCTAAATGGGAAAAATTAGCTGCTAATTTTAACGCAAAACTAGAGTATAAAGAGTTTATTATTCCATACAAAGAAGCTATTAAAAGAGATAAACACAGAAATTTACAGATTGGAGAAGACACCATTCGGATGTTTTACAGGAAATATTATCCTGATCTCTTATCTCAAGAATTAGATGAAATATAATATGTCATTTGTTAAATATCTTAAAAAATATCTGGACTCATGTAAAGACTTCACATATTCAGGGTGAACTATAGATGATATTTACGATAATAATCAGGTTTATCATATTGAATGAGGTCTATTTCAGCTTCCTCCCTCTTATATATGAATTCAACAGGACAACTTTGGGCCTTATTTTTATAAATTTGGGATTATTCCTAATGTTATAGATATTACTGATAAACAAGAGTCTAATAATATATATCCACTGAGTTCTTATATTGTAGTTAACTCTGGAGAATTAGATAATTCTCTTGATTCTAAAGAACTAATAAATTTTTTTAAATCCTTACCCAAAAGTGAACACCATTAAATATATTATTAAAGAGTGGCCATATACTCAAGAGTTAATGGAATATCCTGATTTTAATGAACATTCATGTTTAATTAATGATGAGAATTGGTTAGATCAATATGGCCCTATGTCTTACTTTGTTGAAGAAGACTGATTAAAATCAATAGGAAAATGCTAGAGCTTTATAATTTATACATAAAGATATATAATAGACTTTGTGAACTAAATAATATAATGTTACAACATAATCTATTATATTTAGGTGTAATGATTAGTAGTTTATTTTAATGAAAGCTAAAGTTAAAAACTTTGAAGTAGAAGTTGAGCCTATGACAAAATTTGATTATAATAAGCAAATCTTAAAAATGGAAGTTCAACATCTAGAGAATAAAAGAGTTGCTGGATTTTACTGTAATTGAAATGGCTATAGATTTTGAATTTCTAAAGATAATTTTGATAAAATATGTAGCTTATAAGAATAACAATGATTTATCTTGTAACTAACTCAAAAGAATTATTTACTAACGATACTTATACTATTATAAGCGTAGAAGAATCGTTAAAGTTATTAGAACTTTTGAAGATTGTTGGTATTGATACTGAGACTTCAGGTTTGTCATGTTGATCTGACCATCTTAAAACTATTCAGTTGGGATGTAAAGAATTTCAAGTAGTTGTAGATTGTTTAACTGTAGATGTTTCTAATTATAAAGAATATCTTGAAGATGATTCTAGGTTACAAATTTATGCTAATGCAAAATTTGATTTAACTTTTTTGTATAGAAATAATATATGGCCAAAAAGAATATATGATGTTTATATTGCAGAAAAAGTTATGTGAAATGGATATCCAATTGTACTTAGTCCTGAAGTATGAGAAAGAATTCAAGAGCCTAGATACACTCAAATCATATCTCCTTCTGGAGCTGTTTCATATAAGTTAGAGATGAATTTAAAAAAATTAGGCCAAATGTATTGTGGAGTTGATTTAGATAAATCTATTAGAGGAAAGATTATATACCAAGGTCTAACAAACGAAATAATTAAATACGCTGCAGAAGATACTGCTTATCTAGAAGATATTATGAGCTTTCAACAACCTCTACTAAAGGAAAAAAATCTAACAATTGCGGTGAAATATGAAAATGCATTTATTCTGCCCTTAGCCTATATGGAGTATTGTGGTATAAAACTAGATAAGGATAAGTGAACAGCTAAAATGAAGAAAGATAAAGAAAGAGAGGAAAAAGCAAGAGAAATGCTAGATGATTGGTTAATTTCTAATATGCCAAACTCTAAATACATTTCCAAGAATCTTCAAGGTGATCTTTTTTCAGGTTTCAATACTAAACCTATTGTTACTCTTAATTGAAACAGTACTACTCAACTTATTCCTATATTTAAAAGCTTAGGAATAGATGTTGAAACTGGAAAAGAAGGAGAAGAAAAAGATAGTTTAAACGCAAAAGTATTAGGACCTCAGAAGGATAAATGTAGTCTTATTCCTATTTATCTTGATTATAAAGAAGCGGTTAAATTAACTTCTACTTATGGACAGAATTTCTTAGACCAAATAAATGATGTTAGTGGCAGAGTACAAAGTAGGTATCAATCAATTGGCACAGACACATTTCGTATATCATCTGGCGGTAAAGAAAAAAATGGAACTCAGTTAGTTAATCTTCTTAATATTCCAGCAGATGCTGAAACTAGAGCATGTTTCATTGCAGAAGATGGAAATAGATGAATTAGTATTGATTATTCGGGTTAACAACTTTGCTTATACATTAATTTTTTCTAACAAAATAGTAGTTTATGTTGATTATTTTTCGTAAATTTGTCATTATTAATAATTAAAATTAGTTTTTATGGATAAAATAAATGATAATTTATGAAAAGAAATTATACAAAAGTATAATGATGGAATTAAAATAAAAGAATTAGCTTCTAGTTATAGTATTTCTCAATCATCTATTAATAGATATTTTAATAAAA